>ENA-UOXV01000271-UOXV01000271.1-marine-metagenome-genome-assembly--contig:-NODE-271-length-71206-cov-7.748113_pt1 | contig 71206 bp, 55 predicted proteins | sample MGYA00238165_ERZ766961 | MGnify/ENA primary metagenome ERZ766961 (study PRJEB28924, sample SAMN03173240) | marine metagenome | biome: Marine; feature: Water; material: Subsurface seawater | place: North...
TGATGGCATATGTGCATGTAGCTCACGACTGTATTCTTGGCGACTATTGCATTCTTGCAAATAATGCAACCCTAGCCGGACATGTTACTATCGATGACCACGCAATCCTTGAAGGTTTTGTAGCCGTTCAACAATTCATCAAAATTGGAGCACACGCATTCATCGCGGGAACTTCCAAAGTGAGAAAAGATGTACCTCCTTTTGTAAGAGCAGCGAGAGAGCCTCTTGCCTATTCTGGAATTAATTCTGTTGGATTGAGAAGAAGAGGCTTTTCGGAGGAAGACATCACTTTAATAGAGCATACCTACAGAATAATTTACATCCAACATCAGAACACTTCCAAAGCCTTAGATGTGGTTCGGGAAGAGATTGAGGCCAACGAACATCGAGAAGCAATCTTGGGTTTCATTTCTAATTCTGAAAAAGGAGTGATTAGAGGAAATATTTGAAGTGGAAATAGCGCTCAAAAATATTGGTAAGTCTTACCGAAAACAGCATCTCTATGAAAATCTGAACGCCAAATTTGAGGGCCCTGGCACTTATGCCATTTTAGGGGAAAACGCTTCTGGAAAATCGACCCTTCTGCGGATCATATGTGGTTTGGAAAAACCAAGTGAAGGAAGTCTCGAATGGAATCACGAAGGAGAAACTATTGACTCCGCTGATTACTATAAAGAACTGAGCATTGCTAGCCCATATTTGGATCTCTTTGAAGAGCTCAGTTTAAAAGAACATATCGAGGCGTTTAAAAAATTCAAAGCTCTTCAAGGAAACCCAAGTCCTGAGGAGTTTGCCGACTTAATTGAGCTAAAAAGCTCTTTAAATAAGCCTTTGAAGAACTTTTCTTCAGGAATGAAACAGCGGCTAAAGGTTGGTCTAGCCCTTTATGCCGAGGTAGCCTTGGTACTTCTGGATGAGCCTACAACCAATTTGGATAAAAAAGGATGGCTGTGGTACCAATCAATACTCGCAAGTCAAGCTCAAAAAAGACTTATACTTGTTTTTTCCAACTATCAAGAACACGAGTACCAGTCATGTTTAGGCACGATAGAACTCAATAAATTCAAATAAAATGGCAAATACTTCGGATTTCAAAAACGGATTATGCATCGAGCACAACAATGACCTCTGGACTATTGTAGAATTTCAGCACGTTAAACCTGGTAAAGGAGCTGCTTTTGTTCGCACAAAATTGAAGAATCTTACCAATGGGAAAGTCCTAGACAATACCTTTCCTGCAGGGGTTAAGGTAAACTTGGTGCGTGTAGAAAGACGAGCATACCAATACCTCTATAAGGATGACAGCGGTTACCATTTTATGAATACCGACGACTACGAACAAACTTTTATTCAAGAAGCCTTGATCAATGCACCACAGTTTTTGAAAGAAGGAGAGAATGTAGAAATCTTAGTTCATGCCGAAGAAGAAAGACCTTTACTCTGCGAGCTCCCTCCATTTATGATATTTGAAATCAGCTATACAGAACCAGGTATTAAAGGTGATACAGCCACCAACACGCTTAAACCTGCGAAGGTTGAAACTGGAGCAGAAGTTCGAGTTCCATTATTCATTGAAACAGGTGACCGCATCAAGGTAGATACTCGTATCGGAGCCTATGTTGAACGTGTTAAGTCATGAAATTCTATAAAGCACAAAGCCTAGCAAATCTGGCTGAGCTTTTAGATTGCAGCTATAAAGGTGACCCGGAATTTGAAATCAGTGGTTTAAACGAAATTCATCGTATTAAGAAGGGTGAATTAGTTTTTGTTGATCACCCTAAGTATTACGAAACTGCCCTAAAATCTAATGCTTCAGCGGTATTAATTGATCAAGAAGTTGAAGAAACCTATGGGAAGGCCTTATTAATCTCTAAGGATGTTTTTAATGACTTCATCAAGTTGATCAACGTTTTTAGCCCTGAAACTCTCAATAAAGAAAATATTCACCCAAGTGCTGACATTCATCCAAGTGTATTTCTTTCACCTGGGGTAGTGATTGGAGCTAATGTGAAAATCGAAGCAGATACGGTCTTGATGCCTAATGCAGTGATCTACGCGAACACGCATATTGGGAAACGAGTTAGAATACATGCCAATACCAGCATCGGGTCAGATGCTTTTTATTATCAGAATAAATCAGGACGATTCAACAAGTTCATTTCATGTGGAAATGTGGTAATTGAAGACGAAGTTGAAATTGGTTCTAATTGTAGCATTGATCGTGGAGTTACAGATACCACGAGGATTGGAGGAGGAACCAAACTTGATAATCATGTGCATATTGGCCACGATACTGTCATTGGAAAATCATGTCTTTTTGCTGCTCAAGTAGGAGTAGCTGGATGTGTTGAAATTGGGAACAATGTCACTTTATGGGGACAAGTAGGTGTTGCCGCAAATATTTCAATTGGCGATGGAGTAACGGTCTATGCCCAGTCAGGAATCATAAAAGATTTAGAAGCTGGTAAGACCTTTTTTGGTTCTCCAGCAGATGAGGCAAAAAGCAAGTTTAAAGAGATGGCTCTTCTCAAAAGGATGCTAAATAAGCAATAATATGGCGCAAAGTGAGTCACAGCTAAAGCTTAAAATTCGAGAAGGCAAAGCCCTTCTTAAGAAGCTTCTAGCTGTTACTGTTGCCATTAACAATAATCGCAAAGCTTCTGAGCTATATCAGCTATTTGAGAACATCCTAAGTATGGATTTAGGAATTGAGAAATATGCTTTTTACCGTTCGGTTGATGAGCATTGGATCCGTGTTTTTTCAAACAAACTCAGCCCCGAAGAAAAGGAAATCAACGTAAAGGAAGACCTACTCGACTATCAAGAATTGAAGGCGCTAACTCATAATGAGAATCCGCGACTAAGCAACTTTGACTTTCTCATTCCTGTCCAGCACAAGGATAAATCGCTTGCCTATATTCTGCTCAAAGAGAAAGATGATGACCACAGTTTCAGCCCGATTATAAGGAACTTAAATTTTATCCAAACCTTGGCAAACATCATTGTTGTTGCGATAGAGAATAAGAGGCTGTTCAAGGAACAAGTGAAAAAAGAACGAGAAGAACGAGAGATGGAAGTCGCATCCAAGATTCAGCGTGGCTTAGTTCCAAATCCACTTCCTTTCAACACAAACTTTGAGGCCGAAGCCTACATGCAACCTCATCATATGATAGGTGGAGACTATTATGACATCGTAAAAACTCCGGATGGCAACCACGTATTCATCATCGCTGACATTTCAGGAAAAGGGACTTCTGCTGCTTTGATTATGTCCAACCTTCAAGCATTTTTTAGATCGACTTGCATCTACGAATCTGAAATTGAGACCATTCTTCAGATACTACAAGCCAATGTTGGAGGGCTTATTATGGACGATAAGTACATGACCCTTTTCATCGGAAAGTATGTAAGTAACAAACGCCAACTAGAGTATATCAATGCGGGACACCCTTCTCAATTTTTAGTAAGTAAAGATGGTGCCAGCGAATTGGTAAGCTCATGCTCTCCATTAGGTATAAGAGAAGACATCTCCTTTAAAAAGAGCACAAAGAACATTGCTGTCAATGATATTCTGTTTTGCTATACGGATGGCCTTATCGACATTTATAATGAAAAGAAAGAATGGCTTTCGGAAAATGGCTTGAAGGATATCTTGATACGTTCTCCAAGAGAAGAGAGTTTAGAAAAAATTCATGCTTTTGTACTTGAACAGAGCATGCAGTTTTCAAAAAGGATAAATCGGGATGATGACGTCGCCTTACTCAGTCTTCGCTTCAACTGATTTCTCGTGATACACCTCAATTGCAACTAGGATTGCAATAAAACCCCAGAACGGAACTGAAGCTTTGTCGGTATCCAAGAAATTATTCAATAATCCATGAATGAGGTAGGTGCTTAAGCCTATAATCACACCCATAGTTAAGCTTTTCAGTCGCTTATCCTCGAGACGCTGATACATCCTAATTCCACGAAAATAAACTACCAAAATAATGGCCAAAAAGGTCAACAAGCCAAGGGCTCCAGTTTCAGCAAGTGGTCCAAAATATTCGCTGTGAGCGTTTCCACCATCGCCAAAATTTGTGCTTATGATCGTGAGTTGGGATGAGTGCTGATAAGGCGCATATAGGAATGCATAGGTTCCTGGTCCATGTCCAAATACAGGTCTTTCAGCAAACATTCTTAAAGCGCAACTCCATCGATTGATTCGTTCAAGGTTAGATGCATCTGAAGCTACATTCGAAATTGACTCCACGTGCTCAGCAAGATTGTTTGACGAGTCTTGTTTGTTTTTTTCCAGTGCCATGATGATTTCATTCTGGAAATTGAAGAGCAGGAACAAACTGAAGCCTATGGTCACAAAGAGTACTTTAAGCTTCACCTTAAAGTAGATTAAAAAGTAAATAATCAATCCAAGTACTAGACTGACCCAAGCGGCTCTTGTAAATGAGAAAATTACGCCAGCCAGCAAAATTGTGAAGAAGAATCCATTGATGATTTTAGCATTCAATGAAAATCTTGGGTTAAAAGCAAAGGACCAAAGAATTGGAATGTACATTGCGATGATCGCTCCATAGGAGGTATGATCCTTGAAGAAAGGCTGCATTACCCAGTGAGCAGGTTTTTCAGCAAAGCCACGCATTGCGTGATTAAATATGGTGTAGATGATAACTCCCGATAATGGGATTATGAACATCCATAAAAACCGCTCCATATTGTCGCGCTTTTTGAACAGCGTGGTCGCCATGAAATAAAAGGTGAGCACGAACCATAATCTTGAAACTAAAAACTTCAAGCTCACCAGCGGAAGTTCACTAGGGAACACGGCAATAAAAATCCAAATAAGATTCGCATAGATTACGATACTTATTGGATGGAGCGCGACGCTTTTATCGAACTTGCCATCGTAAAAAAGCTTCACGATGAAAACCATCATAGCCCCAAACATGAGAGGCTCTGTTGGCAAATGCACTCCTAGTCCGAACTCAAGTTCTTCTAATGTAACGGAGAGTGGTGTTGCAAATACGATGAGTAAAAGGAGCAGGTCGGTTCTAAAAAGTGCAACACCAACTATAATAAGCGCAACTGGCAATGCACTAAGCCACCATTGATCGAATGCTATTAAAATAGAATTGAGAATTATAAAGAGTCCAAGCCCTAAATAAATCAGATTTTTATGCTGTAGAGCAGCGTTCAAGCGCTATGATTTTACAGAAAATCGCGCATAGTTCTCACTGGCGATAATGGCAAGAACTGCAAGTAGAAAGGCCGACAAGGTAGATACTACTACAATAAGCCATCGTATTGGGTAGGCTTTCTTTTCAGAAGGCCATGCTTGATTCACTATGAATTTGTGAGGCACGTCTTTAGTGGCATCAACTTTAGTTTCTTCGTATTTAGATCGAAGTAGAATCAGTCGTTCTCTTTCGTATTCAGAGTTATCTGACAAAGCAATGAAAGCACTCCCATACTTTGCAAGGGTATCGAGCTTCTGCTCAAGCTTATTTATTGCAGAAGTATTGTTTTGAGCAATGGCGCGATAGTACTCTTCCGACAAACGCTCGATTTGCTTTTCGTATTCATGTACACCTTTCCCACGCAATTTGGTTAGAGAGTCATCAACTACCTTCATATGATCTTGCATTTTGAGGTACTCTTCTTCAATAACCTTCAAGGCCTCGCCTGCCCTGTCTTTTTGCATCTTATTTTTTGCTTCATCCACAAGTTTTGCAATTTCATTTGCAATATCTGCAGCCATTTGAGGGTCTTTGTCCAATACGTCGATTCGAATACTCATGTACTCAGTTCGTTTAAAGGAAACTCGGTTTTCCCAAGTCTTGATAAGCTTAGTTAATTTGAATTCATCCTCTTGATCAATATCATAATGAGTCATCAATTCAAACTTCTCAATTACCTTATTTCTGATTACATCAGAGTAAAGAATCTGAAGCATCTGCTCCGCTTGCTCTTCTTCTCCAAAAGCAACAATGTCGCTCTTTCCGGTAACATCTTCAGTCATTACGGCTTTTGAAATAGAGGCTGTATTGGCAGGGAAGAAAATTACTGTGGACAAGTAACGTTCTTCTATCATTAAGGATATTACAGCAGAAATTAAGGCCGCGGCAAGTGAAACTATGATTAGGATCTTTCTATATCGCAATAAAAAGATGATCAGGTTTGAACTATCGAAGTCCTTATCGATCTTAGTATTTTCAGTCATGATGTGCTCTGAATTAGAAGATTGCAAATCTATTCAATATTGTTTAAGAGCTAGCTTGAACGTTGATTTCAATTAATTATTGAGATGCCAGCTGCCAGAAGTGAATTCTTTATTTTAGCAAAGATGAATATCAGCTTAAACATGCGCCTTGCTATTCCCAATAAAATGGAAGGAATTGGCTGGTATTCATACGAAATTGCACGAAGGCTTATTCATGATCATCCTGAAGTAAATTTTCAGCTTTTATACGACAGGAAAATTCCTGACTTCGAATTTCATCAGTCAAAAAATGTCTCTGCACACAAGCTTTTTCCTCCTGCCCGTAGACCATTTCTATGGAAATATTGGTTCAACAAATCGGTAAGCAAATTCTTGAGTGAAAATGAAAGCGACATTTTTCTCAGTTTCGACGGCTACCTATCACTTAACACCAAAGTGAAACAAATTAGTGTGATTCACGACCTGAATTTTGAGCACTTCCCAGAGGACATGCCTCCTACATATTTGGCATATTATCAAAAGTACTTTCCTCGCTTCGCAAAAAAAGCCACGCGTATTGTCACAGTGAGCGAATTCTCGAAAAAAGACATCGCAGAGCAATACACAATAGAGCATGATAAAATTGAAGTTGTTCCAAACGCAGTTAAAGAAGGTTTCAAAGAAATAAGCGATCAAGAAAAACAGAAAACCAAAGAGGAATTCGCTGATGCAAGTGACTTTATTCTCTTCGTGGGAAGCATTCATCCACGCAAAAACCTGAAACGTCTCTGTGAGGCTTTCGATTTATTCAAAAAATCTCACAATACGGGCCATAAGCTGTTAATCGTTGGAGCATCGATGTGGAAAGATTCATCAGGAGAATTTTTAAATCAACTGAGCCACCATGAGGATATCGTCATATTAGGTCGTCAAAGCCAAGCTAACGTGTGTAAGATCACAGCTTCTGCGGAATTACTCGCTTACACTTCCTATTTTGAAGGTTTTGGGGTACCAATCCTTGAGGCATTTGCCTCAGGCACACCTGTTTTGTGCTCAAACACGAGTGCCATGCCTGAAGTAGCAGGAAAAGCAGCTGTATATGTTGATCCTTTTGATGTCGAAGACATTGCTAATAAACTGGGTAAAACATTGGCGAACAAAGCTCTGCAATCGACTTTGGTTTCTGAAGGGAAAACTCAATTAGAAAAATTCAGTTGGGACAAGAGTGCCAAAAAAATGTGGGAACTAATTGAAAAGTGTCTGTAGTGCTTAGTTGGGAAAAAACCAAAGTCAAATATGAAGCTGGCACCGATGAAGCTGGAAGAGGCTGTTTGGCAGGACCTGTAGTTGCAGCCGCCGTAATTTTGGGCAGAAAAGGGAGTATTACAGGATTGAACGACTCAAAAAAACTAAGCGAATCCAAGAGGAACCTACTTCGTTGGGAAATTGAAAAGAAGGCACTATGTTGGGCTGTAGGAATTGTAAGCCATGAAAGAATTGATGAAATAAATATTTTGAATGCATCTATTGAAGCAATGCAAGTCTCGCTTCGCCAGTTGGAGATTCAACCCATGCATATTCTTGTGGATGGCAATAAATTCAAAGAATATGATGCCATCCCATTCTCTTGTGAAGTGAAGGGAGATGCAAGGTTTGCGAGCATTGCAGCGGCCAGTATTCTTGCTAAAACGCATCGTGATGAAATCATGAAAAAACTGAGTGTTGAATTCCCAGAGTACAAATGGGAAAAGAATAAAGGTTACCCAAGCCCTGAACATATTGAGGCTTACAAAAAGTTTGGCTTAAGTAAATATCACCGAAAAAGCTTTCATTTAAAGTCTGCACAGCTGGAGCTGCCGCTGTGAACAAGTTATTTGTTGAAAGATTGAAGATTTAATCACTTTACGTAAATTGGGAATTGCAATCATTGCAACATGAGACGGATACTGTTTCTTCTTGTTATCATCGTCATCCTTTTGGGGGTTGCTTACACGCTATTTAATCTCGAAAAGCAACAAGATGCACACCGCTCGGCTTATGAGGCCCTGCCTCGGAATGCAGCCTTAATATTGGACTTAAAAGACCCCCTGGAATCAATTCGTGACATTGTAGAAAAGAATTTAATTTGGGAGGAGTTCTCAGAGAGCGAGTTGTTCGGTGAGATTAAGAACCTGATTCAATTTTCAGACAGTAGCAAAGCAATCAATGATTTGCTGGATCAAAACAGAGTGATTGTGTTTGCCTTGGCCAATGACACAGGACTAAGCTGGTCGTATGTTATTCCAATCCCTATCTCATTTGATCAAGAAAAGAGCATTAATACCATCCAGAATATTAAAAATCTGACATGGGATGCTGAATCAGCCTCAGGTGAATTTGTTTTAAATAATCGAAGCTTTAGTGCAAAGTTTAGAGAAGGACTCTTGCTTTTAAGTGCGAGTAGTTCTGCGCTTTCGAGCATGGAACAAAGCTTGGATGCCAACACCGGTCTTCAAAGCGACCAGGATTTTGCCTACGCCTATCAAGTAGGGGGTAAAAACAAAACACTTAATTTCTATTTCCAACATCATGAACTTGAAAATTGGCTACTTGATAAACTTCGTCCTGATGTTGCCCTCGCGCTTTCAAAGTTTTCTCAAATGGGTAAATGGACTGAGCTTGATCTGTTGCTCAAACCAAATAGCGTCCAACTGAATGGCTTTTCTGTAGGTCAGGTACAACTTCCTTACAGCTCTGAGCAGTCTTTGGAAAAGTACTTCCCATATTTTGCTTCTAAAACAGGTTATTACTACAGCACTGGTTTATTAGATTTTTCCTACGATCAAAAAGAGCAGGCACTGATTGATAGTTTGGCGAAAAACTCTTACCCTGGTTTTGAAGAAAAGCTGTCTAGTTTAAAAAAGAAAAATGGCTTTGTCTTTGGCAAAAAATCGATGCTTGACAGCACAGTCTCAAGTTTTGCTTTATTCCCTAAAGAGGCGACAGATGTTCTAGATGAACTACTCAATTCTTACAACATATATGACACTATTGTACAATTTCCATCGCTCTTCGCAAAAGCCCTAGGAATTGAGTTTGAAAGTGGAATCTTGTTCCATCGATCTCTTGAAGACTTTCATTTATTCGCTGGATCAAAAGAAGATCTAGAGGCCTATTATTATTTGTCAAAAAACCTCCAAGAATCTAAGAATTTCAAAGGTTTCAATGAGAATTTACTGAATAGCTCCTCCTTCTCAACGTACATAAGTCCCTACCGCATGCAATCTGAAATTGGAGGCTTATTTATAGATAAGTTCAAGGGCTTTTGGACAGACCAATCTAGTTTACTTGAACGATTCGAAGGAGTGTCGTGGCAGTTTACGAAAGAATCGAACACACGAGTTTTCCATCACATCTATTTGAAGTATAACCCCCACTTTCAAGAAGATCAAGACTATTTATGGTTGGTCAAGGGGGATGCGAAATTCCGAAAGAAAATTTATCCTTTCACCAATCATTACACCGGGGCAACAGAGCTATTAGTTCAAGACGAAAACGACCGCTTACACCTATACAACAGCAAGGGTAAGAAGTTGTGGGAAAAGAAAATTGATGGCGCAATCAACTCTGAGGTGTATGTAGTGGATCGCTACAAAAACAAGAAATATCAGATGCTCTTTTCTACTGAAAACAAGATCTATTTAATTGATCGAAAAGGAAGAGATACTGAGAACTATCCATTCAAAATAGCTAATGGGCTATCCTGCGGAATTGCATGTTTAGACTATGCTGGTTCAACGAAGTATCGCATTCTTGCCTGCACCCAAAAAGGAAAAATTACCAATTATGATATCAATGGCAAGACTGTAAAAGGCTGGAATTACAAGCAAAAGAGTCCGGTATTGAGTACTCCTAGGTATTTCAAAATCGGTAAATTGGATCACATTCTAATTCATACAAAAGACGATGGAGTCTTTACCATTAATCGACGCGGAGAGAAGCGACTCGCCATTGAAACTAAGGAGAGGATTAAAGAAGAAAGTTTTGGTCTTTTTCCAGGAAGCAACGAGAAAAAAACCTTAATCGCCTACCTGGCTGATTCGAATCTTGTGGTTCACGGGTTAAAATCAAAACCAGTTGGCTTGCGTTCTCTTGGAATGAATTCAGCAGTGGAATATTTAGATTTAGATCAAGACAAGTACCCAGAGATTTTAGTGCAATCTGACACGACAATTAGCGCTTTTGAATTTAGGGGTGATCTCCTTTTCGAATTCTCAGACCAAGCGATTGCTACCAATTCGATTCAGGGTGTTTCAAATGATATTTACAGTTACGGTTTAGAAGGTTTACTGAAATTCCGTTCGAATTCTAAAGCTCTAAAAACTGAGGTACGAATACCTTCAACTGACATTCTGATTAGGGATATAAATGCAGATCAGAAACAGGAACTAATCTATGTGGGGGCGGATGGACACCTCTATTGCATCCGTTTTGAATATACTGACTAATATTAGTTTAATTCAAAAATGAAGTTTTTAGTTTTACCTTGTAGAAAATGGGAACTTTAAAAAAAGCTCTTCAGTATCATATTGCTATTCGGCTCCTTTGTCGCAATGGGACAGAGTGATTTAGCGCTTTACTCTATGAGGTCATTGCCTCAAGTGAGTAGGGCAAACCCGGCTATCATGCCATTTTCGAGAATCAATTTTTCACTTCCCGCCACCAATTTTATGGGCAAAGCAAATAGCAATCGCTTTGCAATGGGAGAGTTCACAAGCCTGGATCCTTTTGCAGAGGATGGAGAATGGCAAAATGCGGCTATAATTACCTTTCAAAATGTATATGAAGATCTAGAAGCTGAAGACAACATTTTTGCAGCTGATGCTGAGGTAGATTTATTGAGTTTTGGGTTTAAGTTTGGATGGAATTACTTGTATTTCCATGCTACTGAAAGGGTGAGTCTAGATTTTAGATACCCTCAACAACTATTTGATCTTTTTGATCCAACTGTTGACCTTCATGGGCAAGACATTTCAGTTTCAGGAACCGATTTAAGTTTACTTCATTACCGGGAGTACGGATTGACCTTTGCTCGAAAAATTATTCCATCCCTAACCGTTGGAGTAACTGCAAAATATCTCTACGGCATGGAAGCGGTTCGAATGGATAATATGAATATTGAGTTCTTATCTGACCCTAGTCAACCTTTCCTTCTTTTCAGGGGTGGAGGCGAAATCTAATCTTCCCTTCTCGAATTTCAAACCCTAACTGATATTGTAGAAACAGGTGAACTTCCACTCTCCGTTTTTCAGCAATATTTAGCTGGATACAACAATCATGGCTTTGCGGTTGATGTCGGAGCTAACCTGCTGCTTTTAGACCGAATCAGGGTTAGTGCTAGCGTATTAGACCTTGGTGGTATTACTTGGAAGGATAACTTAAATAGTTATACTGAACAAGGCTTTGAATATGAGTTCAACTATTTTCAACAATACGACACAAGCAATTTTGGCGATCTTATTCCAATTGGTGTGCCCCTAGAAGATCTTGACCCTCTTGACTTGATGCTTGGAGTTGCAGATTCCATCGGAGCTCAGATTAAAGACGACATTAAAAGTGAGCAGTTTAGCACTTCGATACCAACGAAAATCAACCTTGGAGCCTCAGTATCACTTACTGAGCGCTTCGAAATCGGAATACTCTCCCATAGTGTCTTTAACAGGGGTAGGTTTAGATCAAACGCAATGTTATCCTCCAACCTAAGACTTGGGAATGCTGTATCTCTTCTTCTCACTTAGGCGATTCAGGGTGGGAGTTACACGGATGTTGGAGGCGGATTTAGCTTAAACCTAGGCGCCTTTCAGGTTTATGGAATCACCGACAATGTGGTTTCTTTCTTTAATCTGGATAAGAATGTGCACCTAAGAGTAGGCATTAACTTCACCTTTAACAACGACTTTGAAGACTAAGCTCAAATATCTTTCAGCGATTATTTTGTGTTCTCTTTTCTGGGAAACAGAGCTCATGGCACAAAATGATTCCAATAAGGTGGCTTTAGAAGAAGTCTCTAAAACTGAAGCCCCATCGATCGATAAAGATTCAAAAAAGCGAGAGCGATTCGAATCGAGGTGGGTTAAAAATCTAAATCGCGCAGAGGCATACAATGAAAAAGGCTATTACAAAACAGCAAGTTTCATGATGCGTTTGTGGATTAAGAGGGAGTCGAAGAATAGAGCTAATAGCAACCTCATGGCTACTAGCCTTATTGCCAAATCAAAGTATCTTGAAGGCCTAGGAGAATATGATAAGGCAGAGCAGGCTTTTGAACGTGGGGTCCACATTCTAGATAGTAATCGAGTAGATCCAAAATATCGTTTAGAAGCACTGAACCTTGCAAGTGAATCAAAACAAGCGAAGGGAGAGTTCTATCATGCTTACTATTTGTCTCTACTTGCTAAATATGAAATCGGTAAAAGGGTCAGTACCAGCATGAGCTCTGAAGCAATCGAAGCTGCCTCCTACAAACAAGATAGCTTGCAAGGATTTGCAAGCCAACTCGAGCAACTCGAGAACTTAGCTGTTGCAATAAACAAGGCGCCAGCAAGTACAAACTATTCCAATGCATCTTATTTTAAAACTGATTATAATCTTCTTAAGATCAATCAAGGTAGAGGCTTTTATACGGATGGTATTAATTCTATCGACAGTTTGTTAGCTCACGTCTCGAGTACCCTTATCGTTCAAAAAGACGATTTAAAACGCAAGTAGAAAAAGGCTTTGATTCAGCAAAAAGCGGATCTGTTGGTAACCAAAGCTGAGCTCTACAGTAACAAAGGAGACTATCGCACTGCACACGAACTTTTCTCGAAGAATAGCAAGAACCTTAAAAGCCTTGTCTCCAAAAAATCAAAAAGTACCATCAGAAACAATTTGGGTTATGCCTTAAGTATCAGAAGTGATGAGCGATCTAAAGATGCAAGTCGCTACATGAAATACGCCTACAACCGTGCGCGAAGAAGCAATGATATCAGCAAAACCAGCCGATTGTTTTATACAGTCTTCGAGGAGCAAATGGACCTCTTTGAAGAACAAAGGAAAAAGAAGAAGTATAAAAAGACAGCAAACAAATACAGAAGAACCATTCTTTTAAAGTACCGCAGAAAATCTCCTTTTTATTGGAGGTATCGCTTGTTTGAAAATGAGTTGCTAATCTATTTCGACTTGAAATTTAGAAAGGCAGAAAAACGAGCTTATAAAATTGCCGAAAAGCTCAATGAGTACTTTCCCGAAAAGCACATCAATAATAAAATCTTAAATGATCAGCTCTACTCCATCTATATCAGGCAAAACCGATACGACGAGGCTGAAAAACTCTTGCTCGAGAATAATCAATTGACTCTTTGGAATTATGGACAAACGAGTCCAATATACCATATGAGCAAACTTGATGAGGCCATGTTTCAAGTAACATTCGGGAGCGACTTTGGTAGAGCGGAAGCGATTTATGACACAAGTTTCAGCCTTATTGTACGTCCGCAGCTCAACGACAATCATGAAAAAATGCTCCCTTTCCTCAATAAAAAAGGAGCATTGTATGAAAAAACCGACCGTTTCCAGGATGCGATAGCCGTTTATAGTGAGGCCAAAAAAATTGCCTTAGATCGTTTTGGTGAAAGTTCTTTGAAATACGGTACTGCCATTGAAAGACTTGCTGGAGCTTATATTAGCGCTGGTCGCTATAAAGACGCAGAGAGATTGCTTGAACAAGCGGTAGAGGTTGTAAGAAAAGCTTTAGGTAAACGCTCGATAGAGTATGTGACATCCCTTCGTTCGCTAGGTGAATTATACTCCATCAATGGAAAGTATAGTGAAGCAAGAAAAGTAATCGAGCAATCTTACAAGCTATCCAAGAAGGTCAGTGATCAGGCAGTTGAAGTACCAGAGATAAATTCTATAGAAGAGATGGCAGACCTATATATCACTACTGGAAACTATGATGGGGCTGAGGAGATTCTGCAGGAATCAATAAAATCAAGAACGAGAAAATTCGGAGACAATACTTATCAGTTGATTACACCCTATCAACTGCTTGGCAAGGTTTTCCTTTTAAAAGGAGCATATATCGAAGCGGAACAAAATGTGCAGAAGGCCAGTGATATCGCACTCAAGACACTTAGCGATACCAGCAGTAAATATATTGATGCCTTAGCTCTTTTGAGTGAGGTTCAATCGGAAATGGGACGATTTAAAGATGCTAAAGTCAACTTAAATAAGACCCTAAAGGGGAATGAAAAGATTTACGGCAAATAGCACATCAACGTAGCGGCCTCCCTAATCAATATTGCTGAACTTGAACTAGCAACAGATGGCAAACCAGAAGAAATAAATAAAGGGGTCAATCGTGCGTTAGCCATTTATGCCAAGAAATTAGGTACTGACCATCCCGACTATGGTAGAAGTCTTGAATTGATTGCCATTAACATGATTCGATCAAAGAAATATGATGAAGCCAAGGAAAATTTGGAAAAGGCTCGAACAATCTACTTGAATAAATTCGGTTCAAAAAGTATTTATGTCGGTGATAATGAAATGCGTCTTGGAGACCTAGCATACTATGCCGATAATTTTGAAGAAGCGGCTTTTCGCTTTGACGATGCCTTGAGCATTTACAAAAACATCTTTGACAAGTATCACCCAAAGTACGTTCAAGCACAGGGTAAGCTCGCGCGCTCCAAGTTTCAATTAGGAGAATATAAAGCAGCATCTGCTATTCTTGAAGAAACCAGTGAAAAGTACATGGAGTATATCGAACAGTATTTCCCTACCCTGAGTGATAAGGAGAAAAACAAATATTGGAATAACATTCGAGGAGATTTTGAACTCTACAATTCCTTGGCCTTGCGGTATGCTGTTGAAAAACCCAGCGCACTTGGAATTATGTACAATAACAAGCTAGCTACAAAAGCGATCCTTTTGAGCTCTTCGATTAAGGTTCGTCAAAATATAATCAGTAGTGGTGATCAGGAGCTGATTAAACAATATGAAGAATGGCTTTCTAAAAAGGAGCTCCTCACCCGTTCTTTTTCCATGAGTCAAGAAGAATTGGTGCTTAAAGCTATCGACCGAGTCAACTTGGCCAAGGAGATTAATTTATTGGAAAAACAATTGAGTGAGAAATCTGAAGCTTTTGCCAGTTCCAAGTCGAAGACTTACGATTGGAAAGATGTGAAGTCTGTATTGGCTGATAATGAAGTAGCAATTGAAATTATCCGATTTAACTTCTTCAATAAGACTTTTACTGATTCCGTAATTTATGCAGCACTCATTGTGAGTCCTGAATCGAAAAAGGGCCCTGAACTTGTGCTTCTTTCTGATGGAAATAAACTTGAGAGTCGTTACTATAAAGGTTATCGAAACTCTATAAAGTACAAGATTGCAGATAAGTACTCTTACAAGTTTTTCTGGAAGCCGGTGGATGATAAAATCCCAAATAATAGAACCATCTTCCTCTCAGCAGATGGCGTTTTTAATCAAATGAATGTTGAGACCTTAAGAGACGGCGATGGAAAATACATCATTGATAAAAATGATATTGTATTAGTGAGTAACACAAAAGATATCGCCATTTTCAGAGAATCTCAAGATGAAAAGCCAGACAAAGAATCAATTACTGACGAATATTTGAATTCGTCGGCGGCCTTATTTGGAAATCCTGATTTCACCAGCTCAATTTCTGGATCAACTGAGAGCCAAGCTAATACGGTGAGTTCTTTTGCCCCTCTTCCTGGCGCGGAAAAAGAGGTTGAAGAACTAGAGACTATTTTGAATTCAAAGAAATGGTCAACAGAAACCTATTTGGGAGCTGAGGCCACCGAATCTCAGGTGAAAAAGTTAGATAACCCACGGGTATTTCATATTGCTACTCATGGCTTTTTCGTTCAAGAGTCTACCGTACACGAAGACATCCTTATAGAAGCTAAAACGATTGATAATCCGCTTTTGAAATCTGGTTTGTTATTCTCAGGCTCCGCAGATCTTCTCGGAGACAATATTTATAATTTCAACAAAAGAGAAGGTGTCCTCACGGCGTATGAAGCCATGAACTTGAAACTAGATCACACCGAGCTGGTAGTTCTTAGTGCTTGTGAGACTGGTTTGGGCGAAGTAAAAGCAGGAGAAGGGGTTTATGGCTTGCAGCGTTCATTCTTAGTTGCTGGAGCACAAAACGTAATCATGACGCTGTTCAAGGTGAACGATCAAGTCACCCAAGAGCTAATTACCAACTTTTATAAGAATTGGTTAGCTACTGGAAACAAACGTGTGGCTTTTAATATTGCCAAAAAGCAAGTCAAGAACAAATACCCTGAACCTATCTTTTGGGGATCGTTTGTTATGATTGGAATGAACTAGATTTATTTCCAAAGAATTCATAAAGCTTGTATTAGAAACCGTACTGAATGAACAACATCAGTACATTTGCGTTCCGTTAATCAAGAACAAATCAAAATAAAAATTAATATGTCTGTTTTAGTAGGAAAAAATGCTCCACACTTCAGTTGCAAAGCTGTAGTTGATGGGGATGAAATTGTAAATAACTTCTCTCTTGATCAATTCAAGGGAAAGAAGCATGTATTGTTCTTCTTTTATCCAAAAGATTTCACTTTTGTTTGCCCAACTGAGCTTCACGCTTTCCAAAGCCGTTTAGCTGATTTTGAAGCAAAGGGTTGTGCTGTCGTTGCTTGTTCAACAGATACAGAAGAGTCTCACTGGGGTTGGTTACAGATGTCAAAAGATGAAGGTGGAATTGATGGTATTACATACCCTATTGTTGCCGATACTGACAAAACTATCAGTGCTAACTATGGTGTATTAGCTGGAGAGTATGACTACAACGAAAGTGGTGAGTTGTATGCAAATGGTCCAATGATCGCCTACAGAGGATTATTCCTAATTGATAAAGAAGGAGTAGTTCAACATCAAGTAGTAAATAATTTACCATTAGGTAGAAGCGTAAATGAAGCGATGAGAATGCTTGATGCGCTTCAACATTTCGAAGCTAACGGAGAAGTTTGCCCTGCAGATTGGGAAGTTGGTTCTGACGCGATGCAAGAGTCGCACAGCGGAGTAGCTGACTATCTTTCAAAGCACTAAGCCAATAAAGCTTAAAACAAAAAAAGCCCCGGAGTACCGGGGCTTTTTTTTGTAGTAGTTAGTTGAGGCTAATCTCTTATTTACCTGAACCGATTCGTTCAAGGTATTCCTCGTATTCTTTTTTAAAGTCTTCTACAGAAGGTTCTAAAACTGAGGCCTTTTGATACATGCTAGTTGAGTTTAGATAGAACCCGTTGTTCTCCATGTAAGAAGCAGAAACCAAGTTTTGAATTGCTGAAGCTTCATCCGCATTTACCGATTGTGCTGCTTTAGCCTCTTCTTCATTTGGAAACTTTAAAACGATTTGCTCTCCGCTCTCCAAGCTTGCCCCTTTTTTCACTACAGTAAGCTTGTAGGCTTCCTGTAGGTTAAGGTTCATTGCTGAAAAGTCGATAACAGCGTTTTTGTCTTTTGTATCCATTCCGAAGATCTCTTCGTCAAAGAAGTTGCTTACGGCGATATGGTATTCCTCGATATTCTCTTTAGAATCCCAAGATATTTGAGTTTGTTGTAAAAGGATTTTCGTGTTGTTCGGACACATTACGTCTACTGCAGCACTCGAAGTACTACGCTCAACTGATCCTGTGATGCTCGTGTTACTAGTTGCAGCGGCATCGGCTTGCAAGTCGCTAAAAATATGCTCAACATAGCGCATCGCTAGGCTTGAGTTATCTGCAGCTGAGTTAGAAGACAACTCACTAACATTATACATTCCTTTATCTTTCAACTCAACAGTTTTACCGTTGCTTCCTGCAAGACCCAAATAACCTCCGTCACCCAGAAGTATTTTGTCGTTTGCATTGAGCTTCATCCCTGTGTATAGTGGTGTGTAATTACCAGGCTTAACAGCTTTTTCTATTGCATTTTTTCCTTTAACCGCAAGTACCTTATAGGTGATTTCCTGTGCGTTAATTGAAGTCACAGCAACAATTAAAAATAGCGTAAATATATTTTTCATAATCCGTGTTTTCATACTTATCCCTTTAACAAACATACTGAAATTTAAGCTTTTCCCTGTTCGGGCCTGATGATTTTAATCATCTTTTAGACCATTGTCACATTTTTGATTTGAATTATTTTAGAGCACAAATCTTGCCACATGAAATTATTTACCAAAGACGCCTTTTTCGGTACGATATTCCTCTTTGCTTTTATGGCATTATTGAACTTGACTCCCAGTTTCGATCACTTAGACCCTATATCGGATGCCCTGAGGGATTATGAAACGACAGATATAGTATTTTCTCTACCCTTCAGGACGAGCCCATTCCCGATACCAATATCACTTTGGTGAATATTGCCCGTTTGAACAGAGCCTCAATTGGTAAAATGCTTGAGATAATTGGAAAACACAAACCAGCAGTGGTCGGTATTGATGCCTTTTTTAGAAAAGAAAAAGGAGCGGAAGATTTTGCTTTGATGATGCGCATGTCGCAAATCGAGCAACTTGTTTTGGTTAGTGAGCTAGACTCTGCGGGTGAGGATGGCGATTCATGGAACTCGGTGAACTACTCCAATCCTATGTTTATGGACTTTGCGCAATCTGGCTTCGCGAATGTAATCACTGGGGAGCAAACCCACGGAGGCTTTCGGACGGTTCGAGATTTTGTTCCCTATTTTAATGTAAATGACACTGTAGTCCCAAATTTCACGAGTAAAATCGTTTCTCTTTTCGATAGTAGTGCCTACAACGACCTCATGTTAAGATCAAATCACCTTGAACCGATCAAATGGAGAGGGAACTATACTAAGTTTTTTCATTTGGACTACAATCAGGTTTTAGAAGGACAGTTTGACCCAAGTATCATCACAGATAAGATCATCCTATTTGGTTACATCGGTGATTATGTTGGGGGCCAAGACTCTTATATCGACAAATTTTTTACCCCAATGAATGACCGTCCAGCAGGGCGGACTTACCCAGACATGTATGGAATCGTTGTGCACGCAAATGTTATTTCAATGATTTTGAATAGCGACTACATTCACAAGGCACCATCTTGGCTCAATATGTTACATGCTGTTTTAATAGGCTACCTTAACGTATTGCTATTCATCTGGGTAGCCAGGCGCTACAAGCACCTCTCTGACCTCATCACTAAACCCTTTCAGATTTTTGAGCTGATCGTATTGGTTTTCATTTCTGTAATTTTTGTTTTGAATTATCAGGTTAAATTCAACCTTACCTTAACCTTAATTATAATCGCTTTTTCCGGTGACCTTACCGAATTATATTATGGCTCTGTAAAAGGCTTAGCTCTGAAGCAATGGAACAAAATCACACATCACAACATGCCCAAAAATGATGAGTAGCGATGAGGCATTGGCACATATCAATGTTTTTCACCTTACTTTTGTCTGAATGAGAATCCCAAAACTCAAAATTCTATTCCTGTTCCTTGTATTAGTAGCCACCCTTATCGCGTGTCGAAAATTTGATATTGCAAACGACTTAAATGGTCAAGAGTGGAATCCTGCATTAGCTGTTCCTTTGCTTTACGCTACAGTTGACATCTACGACATTCTCAAACAGGCCGATGAAGATGATATCATTGTTATTAATGAGAATACAGGGCTTTTAGCTTTGAACTATCGCGGGCAAATTGCCTCTTTAAAACCAAGTGAAATCTTGGTGTTGCCAGATCAAGCAGACAACTATGACATTACTGTTCCAATCAGTGTAATTCCTATTTCTGGTAGTTTTAGTCATAACGCGAGTAGTGTTTCCACTTTCAACACCTTGAACAATGCAGAAATTGAAACCATCGTGTTTCATTCTGGAAGGTTCAAAATGAATCTCAATTCAAGCTTCGCAGGAGGAATCCAAAATGTAATTGAAATCAGTTCCTTAGTTAAAAACGGAAACTCATTCATTGATACCATTAGTCAAACACAAAGTATTGATTTGGACTTGAGCGGCTACACGCTGGATTTGACAAGAGGCTCCCAAGGCTTTAATGAGCTTCTGTTCAACAACCAACTTGTTGTGACCGCTTCCGCCGGAACATCCGTACCAAATCCCGCTGCAACAATTTCATATTCACTTGAAGGGCTCGAATTCGAAGAAGTAACTGGTGATTTTAAGCAACAAGTTGTTGGAATTGACAGCGATAGCATTCAATTAAAGTTGTTTGGCAACCTAGCTGACGTGGGTGCCCTAACATTCACTAATCCTACGATAACTCTGCTAGCAAATAACAGCTTAGGATTTCCAATCAGAATCGACTTAAGTGATATCTACACCTACAATATCATTTCTGGAGACACTTTCAAACTTATAACTGATGCTTCAGCTTCTCAATTTGACATAGCCTATCCATTGATCTCTGCCAAAGGAGATTCAGTAACAAGCACTTTAATTATCAATAAGGATAACAGCACCATTGTTCGTGTGGTTTCTCCAACTCCGAAGTACTTAGTTACTGCAGTGAGCTCAAGTTCCAACCCAACCGGTGCCCCAGCTCAAAACTACATTACGAGGGATGGTTTTCTTAAACTCGAAACAGAACTTGAATTGCCTCTTGAAGGAAACATTCAGAACTATGCGGTTCGCGACACCTTCCCATATGAGTTTACTGAGAATATTGAGGAAATTGACTCAATTCTAATTCGCAGTAACATTACCAATGGATTTCCAGTTGATGCTTGGATCCAAGTATATCTAACCGATGCCAACTACAACATACTCGATAGCTTATTTCCTAGTATTGACGAAAATATTGTGAGCTCTGGGGAGGTGAACTCCTTGGGCCGGGTTGACAAACCAATATCTAAGATTACCGATGTAACCTATAGTCAATCAAGGGTTGCGAATCTTACTCAAGCAAAACATACCATTCTCGCAGGAAGATTAAAGTCTGCAAATGATGGGAAAGAAAATGTTAAGATTTACGATGAATATCAAATTTCATTGAAAATTGGAATGATGGCCTTCGGTGCAGTAAAGCTGGGGGAAGGAGAATGAAAAATTTTGCCTTTTTATTATCGCTCTGCCTGATTCTGCCTTTTTCGTCAAAGGCACAAGTAGATCATACTTTATATGGCTTTAGAACCCTGCCACAGGTCACTATGACTAACCCTGCTCATATTCCTCTGAGCAAGATTAATTTCACGATGATTCCGGGTTTATCTTCTGCTTCAGTTGCATTTAATAACAGTGGTTTTACTTATTCAAACCTTGTAGATGAGAGCATTGAGAGTACTGTTGAAAATCTGCGAGAGCGAAACTTTGTGGATTTTAAGCTCGATAATGAGTGGCTGCATTTCGGAATGAAGATCGCCAAGAAAAACTACCTGCACCTTTCGATTTCAGAACGTGCAAGGGCTCAGATTCAATACCCGAAAGATCTTATTACCTTACTCTGGGAAGGAAACGGCAGGTCGCTTTTAGGGCAAACGGCTGACCTAAGTAATATGGCAGTCAACCTTATGCATTATCGTGAGTACGCTGTTGGTTTTGCGAGGGAAGTAACCGACGAATTAACATTAGGAGCAAGAGCCAAATATTTAAATGGCTTTTCTACTTTTTATACAAGGAGATCTCAATTTGGGCTTAACACTGATTCAACCTCATTTGACTTGACCATGACTGGCAATTTTGAGGTTAACAGTGCTGGACTTCCACTGAGTGGGGACTCAACTTTTACTTACAACCCACTTTTCACAAATAACAGCGGAGTAGCCTTTGATTTAGGCTTAGCCTACAGAAGTAAAACTGGTTTCGGCTTCTCATTAAGCGCTCTTAATTTAGGCAGCATCACCTGGAGAGACAAAACAGAGTCTTATACTAATGAAGATATCAGTTTTGTTTATAGAGGTATTCCTATCAATAACATATTCGTTACAGACGATTCAACTGCCGCTTCGGCTGTTGAGGAATTAAGAGACACACTCTTGAGTGAGTTTAACACGGAGGTAGACAATCAAAGCTTTTCTACTGTTATGCCAGCACAGCTCTTTCTTGGATTCTCGCAACAATTGCTCAACGAAAGATTGCTCATTAGTCTGGTCGGAAACGGAGTTATTCAGAATGGATACTTCAGAGGTGGCGCGAGATTAGGCGCAACCGTTACGGTGGGAAAAATACTTGGCTTAACTGCGAATTATGGAGTTTATGGTAATTCTCCTTTCAACTTAGGTTTTGGATTTAGCGTAACTCCTGGTCCTGTCCAATTCTATATGCTCACCGACAATGTGATTGGCCTGCCCCTTTGGGATAAGCATAAAAATGTACATGTGAGATTTGGCTTTAACATTACCATTGGAAAACAATATGGTAAGTCCTTCCTTAAGGTAAGAGCTTAAAAAGGAAGTTTCTTGGTGTTCAACTGAATGCTAGTTCCCGCTTCAATTTCTTGTCCTTTTGTCAAATTATTATCCTTGATCAACTTCTTGAGTTTATACCCAAACTGTTGTGAAATAAGTTCAGGAGTATCTCCTTTAATTGTGGTGTAACTCGCGCTCTTAGTGTAGCTTTTTTTCGGCTGTAGATATACGATCTCTCCTTTTTTAAATACATAAGACTTAGGGACGTTATTGTACTTCTTAAACTGCCAAGTCGCCATATTTAATTGGTAGGCCAATCGAGATAAACTCAATTCATAAGGCATCTTGATGAAGTCGATGCCGTTGTCGCTGGTTCTAATTTTCACAATGACTTCGTCAAAGTTTTGTTCAATGACTTGATTCTGTTGGGCCTCTTCCTTTTTTGCGACTTCCTTCTTAGGATTTTCTTTCTTCTTTGGCGACACACCTTTGTCGTAGTCACTCAAATTATTCTCCTCAATGATTCGAATTAGAAGATCAGGGTATTTAGGATTCGTCGCGTAGCCGGCCTTTTTTAATCCATTGGCCCAAGACTTATAATCACTCGACTTATACTCAAATAAGAAATCATAGCGCCTTCCATTCACCAAGAAATTCGAATGATCTCGAAACGACTCCCAGGCAGAATCATAAACTCTAAAGCACTCATTTTTAGCATCATCATCCTTGAAAATCTTCTTTCCTTCCCATGAAGAGTGACACTTAATTCCGAAATGGTTGTTTGCTTTTCGCGCCAACATACTGTTTCCATTGTCGCTTTCCAAAAGCCCTTGAGCTAAAGTTATGCTTGCTGGGATACCCGTGTTCTGCATTTCTTGCACCGCTATAGGGGCAAAACGAGAAAGGTATTCGTCGCGAGTGAGCTTCTCCTGACCAAACACCCAATTGGAAGCGAGGAATATAATCGCAAGAGAGAAACACTGCAGCAGTTTTGACATATGCCGAAATTACGTGCAATGCTCTAGTATGAGTAAATGAATATCGGGCTTTTACAAACAGAAATCTGTTAAAGCTTGAGGCGCATTTCCATTCCCTTGTTTCCTTGAATTCCTCCAGTATGGATGCAAATAATCTTGCTGCCCTCTTTAAAATAAGCCTCCTCTATCAAGCGGAACAAATGATAAAACATCTTAGCGGTGTAGATATAGTCTAGTACTATTCCATGCTTGGCCTCGAAATCTTTTTTGAAGTCCAAGAGTGACTTGTCGACTTTGGCAAAGCCGCCAAAATAGTTTTCTTCGATTACCGTCCAATTCGAACTTTTAGGCAGCTCATAAGTCACTATCTTCTCTTCAATATAAGAGTGAATATCGGCCCCTTTAACCGCCGAAACTCCAATGATTTTCTGATTTTGTTCGAGTGATTCTAGGACTCCAATGAAGCTAGTTCCAGTTCCAATTGGAACCATGATTGTATCAAAGTCTTCCTCAATTTCATCTTTAATCTCAGAACAGCCTTTCACACCAAGTTTTCCCTCTCCTCCTTCAATAATTTTCATGAATGATTCATAGCCTGGGAATGCAATGGCGTTTCGAGCATATTTGTCGTACTCAGCTATTGAAACAGGCCTTAATTCCATTCCATGCTCCATGCAATGACTAAGCGTTGGATTTCCTATATCTACATGCTTGCCTCTTATAATTCCCACTGATTTGATTCCAAGCTCATGACAAGCAGCAGCGGTTGCCGCTAAGTGATTAGAAAAGGCACCACCGAAACTAAGAATCCCTTGGTACGCTCCTTTTTGATATGCTTGAATGTGATACTTAAGCTTTCGCCACTTGTTTCCAGAAACTTCAGGATGAAGCAAGTCATCTCGTTTCACAAAAACCCTCAGTCCTCTCGATCGAAATTTTTCGTCGAGTAATTCCTCTAGAGGAGAGAAGTCAAAGGCTAATTTATTCAACTATGGCTAGGAAATAGTTCTTTTTTCCTCTTTGTAATAGAAGGTATTTACCCGAAATTAAATCAGATTCTTTCGGCTGGAATTGCTCGTTTACCTTTTGCTTATTAATAGAGATAGATTGTTCTTTCAAAGCTCGCCTAGCTTCTCCATTTGATGCCAAAAAACCCGATTTAGCAGACAGTAAATCGAGTAAGCCTATACCTTCAAGAAATTCAGATTTCGAGATTTGACCCATTGGAACTCCTTCAAAAACCTCAAGGAAGGTCTTTTCTGGCAAGTCGTTCAATTCTTCAAATGTTGACTTTCCAAACAAAATTTTACTCGCTTTCTTAGCAGTTTCTAGTTCTGGCTCGCCATGAACTCGAATGCAAAGTTCATCTGCAAGAGCATTTTGCAAGACCCTGAAATGTGGATTCTCTTGATGCTCCTTTTCTAAAGATTCGATTTCCTCTTTGCCCTTTAAAGAGAATATTCGAATACAGGTCATTGCGTCGGCATCGGCAGTGTTCAGCCAATACTGATAGAATTTATAAGGACTCGTTTTCTCTGGGTCTAACCATATATTTCCGCCTTCAGACTTTCCAAATTTACTACCATCAGCTTTGGTTAATAGCGGTGCAGTTAAGGCGTGGGCCTCTCCTGAATCCATTCGTCTTATCAATTCTGTTCCAGTGGTAATGTTTCCCCACTGATCAGAGCCTCCCATTTGTATTTTGCAATTGTTATGCTTGTATAGATGATAGAAATCGTAGCCTTGCACCAACTGATATGAAAACTCGGTGAAGGAGAGTCCAGTTTCCAATCTCGTCTTAACCGAGTCTTTTCCCATCATGTAGTTTATGCTGATGTGTTTACCAACATCTCTAATAAATGAGAGGAAGTTCATATCCTTAAACCAATCATAATTATTGACGACCTCAGCTGAATTGGGAGAGTCATCAAAATTCAAAAATGACTCCAGCTGCTTCTTCTGACAGTTCAGATTGTGCTCAATTTGTTTGGTATCCAGGAGCTTTCTTTCCGCTTTTTTTCCACTCGGATCGCCAACCATTCCAGTAGCACCTCCAACGAGTGCGATAGGTTTATGCCCTGCTCTCTGAAAAAACACGAGTAACATAATTGGAACCAAATTTCCAATGTGAAGAGAATCAGCGGTGGGATCGAATCCTACATAACCAGAGGTCATTTCTTTTTCTAATTGCTCTTCAGCTCCAGGAGTGATATCATGTAATAATCCTCTCCATTTTATTTCTTCGACGAAACTCATGTGCATTTTTATTGAGGCACAAAGATAGAAGCTTGACTCAGTCAGAAACATTCAAACAAAAGAGCTTTTTACTTGTGTGATTTGTACTAAACTTGAATTATGGTTCTCGTAACTGGCGCAAGCGGATTAATTGGTTCTCATTTGTTAGCAGCTTTGATAAAAGAAGGGCATGATTGCCTTGCGCTAAAGCTTACCAATAGCGACCTTCAGTACATCAAGCGACATTTCAAAAGGAATTTTGGCGGGCTTGAAGAGTTCAATAAAATTACATGGCACACCGCTGATCTTTTAGACCTAGAAGAAATAAAAGAAGCAGTTAAACAGGCTGATCATATTTTTCATTGTGCTGCCATGGTCTCTTTTTTTTCCAATGATTCGGAGAAAATGAAGAAAGTAAATATTCATGGCACACGGTATCTTGTGAATCTGGCCATTGAATACAATGTGAAGAAATTCGTTTTTGTCAGCTCAACTTCCTCTATTGGAGGTCAAGCCCATAATCATGATATCACTGAGGAAGACAAATGGATGCCTGAGGAAGATAATTCGAATTATGGTTTGAGTAAATATCTTGCTGAGCTGGAAGTTTGGCGAGCTTCGGAAGAAGGTTTAGATGTGGCAATCGTAAACCCTTCGATTATCATTGGGCCAGGAAATTGGGAATCCTCTTCCCCGGTAATTTTTAATCGCATTTACAAGGGACTTAACTTCTACACCCCTGGTTCAAATGCCTTTGTTGACGTTAGAGATGTTGTTTCAATCATGCTAAAACTCGGTTTTGGACCTGTTAAGAATCAACGTTTTTTGGTTTGCGGTCAGAACCTTTCATTTAAAGAGCTCTTCAGTATGGTTGCCACAAAAATGGAGCGTCCAGTGCCTAAAATGGCGGCTAAAACATGGATGGCCAATCTCGCCATGATCGTGGAAAATATTGGAAGTTTTTTTGCTGGTCGAACTCCGTTTATTACTCGCGAGACGGTTGCCAATGGATTTCGTGAAGTCACTTATTCGAGTGAAAAAGTGAAAAATGAATTCAATTTTGAGTTTACTCCAATTGAGCAATCTGTTGAGCACACCATTGAGGTGTTTATGCACGACATTCAGAATAAAGCTTAGCTACTCCTCTTGAGTTTTAAGCTCTGCTTCTCTTTTATTGAGTTCTTCGAGAGCGCGAGTGTAGATCTCTCGGAACAACACCTGATGTTCGAGATAAAAATCCATACTCTCTTGATACTTCTCTCTGCTAATGTTGTGCTTTTCTAAAAGAAGATTGTAGCGCATCCTACCCAATGAATCACGTTCTACTTTTCTTCGTATAGAAAGCATGTAGGACTCTGTTAATTCTATATCGGCAACAATTTGCACCATATCGTCAACAGGAATAATGTGTTCTGGAGGAGTCTCTGTTTCAGAACAAGAAGTGCTCATTAATAAGCACAAAAAAATGCTAGCGATCAAACGCAAGACGCTTTCCTTTTTGTGATTCATCAAACTCTCCTTTCCAATAGGCTTTATGGCCATTTACGAAGGTGCCAATCACAGTAGATTTAAATTGATGCCCATTAAATGGTGACCACCCACATTTGTAAAGAATGTTCTCATCGCTCACTGTCCATCCGTTATTTAGATCAACCAAAGCAAGGTCTGCTTTGTAGCCAACACGAATAAATCCTCGGTCTGGGATATCAAACATCCGAGCCGGTTTGTGGCTGGTTTTTTCAACGATCTTTTCTAGACTAAAAACCCCGTCGTGGTACATGTCGAACAACGCAGGCAAAGCATGCTGAACCAGAGGACCACCAGAAGGTGCGCTAAAATATTTGTTAGACTTTTCCTCCAAGGTATGAGGTGCATGATCGGTAGCAATGATGTCAATTCGGTCTTCGATAATCGCTTGGCGGACAGCATTTCTGTCCTCAATACTTTTTACTGCTGGGTTCCACTTAATGTGGGTTCCCTTTTTAGCATAATCGGCATCCGTAAACCAGAGATGATGAATGCAAGCCTCCGCTGTAATTCTCTTATCCTCCATTGGAATATCATTCCTAAAGAGCTCTGTTTCTTTGGCGGTAGAAATATGAAGGATGTGAAGGCGCGCATTGTGTTTTGTAGCCAGTTCCATAGCGAGAGACGATGACTTATAGCAAGCCTCAGCACTTCGAATGACAGGGTGTTGTTCAATTGGAACATCTTCACCCCATTGCGCCTTTGCTCGAGCCGAGTTATCTCTGATGGTCTGTTCATCTTCACAATGAGTAGCAATCAACATATCGCTGCCTGAGAAAATTCCTTCCAAGGTCGTGCGGTTGTCAACGAGCATGTTTCCCGTGCTGGCGCCCATAAAAATCTTCACTCCACAAACCTTTTTTGGGTCTGTTTTAAGCACTTCATCAAGGTTGTCATTTGAGGCCCCCATGAAGAAACTATAGTTTGCTAAAGAAACTTCAGATGCTCTGTCGTATTTATCTTGGAGCAATTCTTGGGTCAGTGCGTTTGGAACTGTATTAGGCATTTCCATATAAGAAGTAATACCTCCTGCTACGGCTGCTTTTGCTTCAGTGTAAATTTCACCTTTATGCGTTAAACCTGGTTCTCTAAAATGGACTTGATCGTCGATCATTCCTGGAATCAGGTAAAGTCCATAGGCATCAATTAGTTCCTCTCCTGGATGACTTTCTGCTTTTCCTTCTCCAATTTCAGTAATTAGATCATTTTCAATTCGCACAAATCCTTTGAAGATTTTATTCTCATTTACGATGTGTGCACCAGAAATTAAACGTTTCATTTAAAGCTGTTTTCCCTTCATAATTAGAACCCCTAAGAAGGCTTCTTTAAAAATCTTGGTAGACATTTTTGATTCGCCAAACTGACGATCAATAAATGTGATAGGCACTTCTGCGATTTTGAATCCGTGCTTGAGGGCTGTGTATTTCATTTCAATTTGGAAGGCATATCCAATAAACCTGATCTTATCTAGGTCTATGGTCTCTAATACTTTTCGTCTATAACACACAAAACCTGCGGTAGTGTCTTTAATCTTAATCCCCAAAATTAAGCGCACATAGACTGAGGCATAATAAGACATCCAAACTCTTCTCAATGGCCAATTCTCAACTTTTCCTCCTTTAACGTAACGAGAGCCAACAGATAAATCTGCACCGTCTTTGGCGCAAGCCTCATAGAGGCGAACCAAATCTTCAGGATTATGCGAAAAATCGCAATCCATTTCGAAAATATACTCGTAGTCTTTTTCTTGTGTCCAGCGAAAGCCATGAATGTAAGCGGTTCCTAAACCTTGTTTCCCAATTCGTTCTTCAAGGAAGATTCTGTCTGGAAATTCACTCATGATATCCTTCACGATTTGTGCCGTGCCATCAGGTGAGCCATCGTCAATAATCAAAAGATCAAACTCTTTTTCAAGGCTCATCACCTTGCGGATCATGCGCTCGACATTGTCCTTTTCGTTGTAGGTAGGAATTATGACTATTGAATCGGACAATTTTTTGTTTTAAATGAATACTCCGAACGCTCAAAAATAATATTTGTTGGCCGCCACTCGGATTCTTATCAAATTAGATTCCAAGTTTACCAAATCGTAAAGAAATGTAGCCGAAATAGTTCACTGAATCCATTCATTGCTACATTCGCAGACTGGTATGAAGAGATTCGCAAGCGTTTGTTTGACATTAATCCTAAGTCATTGTATTTCAATAGCTCAAGATAAAGATACAATCAGCTATATGCATTATAACTTATTGCAATACGGAAACTATTTCGGAGGTTGTACAGTATCAAACAACAATGTGGCTGATAAGGATGGTTATTTGAAGACAATTATAGATGCTACTTTGCCCGACATCTTTACGGTTAATGAAATGCGGGTTAATAATGTTTATGCCAGACGGATTGTACAAAATTCATTGAATCAAAGTGGCCGCAGCAATTATGAGCAAGCCACTTTTAGCTTTAATGGAAGTTCCGACATCTGTAATATGCTCTTTTACAACAAAGACAAGATTGGATTAATCTCTCAAGATTTTATTGACGAAGGAGTAAACAACTCAAGCCTGACTAGAAGGGTTGATGTATATAATCTGTATTATAAAGACGCTTTCTTGTCTAGCCACAAAGACACCGTTAAATTCAGCGTATTTGTTTGCCACTTAAATGCGGGTAATGCCTCAAGAAGAGCAATAGAAGCCGAAGCAATTGCTGATTACATATCCAGCAATAATATGAAGGGCAACTACCTATTAGGGGGCGATTTAAATATCGATCGAAGCACTTCTCAGGCCTATCAAAACCTCGTTCTGAATGGAGACTATTCATTGATTGATCCGATTGATCAAGACGGATCTTGGTCCAGTAACTCTAGCTTTAAGGCCATTCACACGCAATCGACAAGAACAAGTGGTGGCTGTGCAGCAGGAGGAGGAATGGATGATCGATTTGACTTCATCCTCATTTCCAATGACGTGAAAGATGATTCAAGTGGTGTGGTTTATATTGACGATTCCTACGAGGCAATGGGTCAAGATGGTCTTAGGTATAATCAAAGTTTGATTAGCCCTCCTAACAATACTTACAGTTCTGATGTGATTTCAGCACTATACGAAATGAGCGATCATTTACCGGTCATTGTGAAATTGGCTGTTGACAAGAGAGATCTTACCAGCCTTGATGCCCCCTCAGTTAGTTGGAATCATCGATTTCAGAATAGGCACCTAATTATTTCACAGTCGAAAAACCAAGCCGTTTATCTGCGTATTTACAATCTGAATGGACAAGTGCTTTTCTACGAAAAAAAGTCATCAACAAAAGTTGATTTCGACTATTCAAAACTTGGGGATAAGATGCTCCTGTTTGAATTCGGTATTGAGTCCGAAAAGCCCAAATTTGTTAAGCGTTTTAGAAACTAATGAAAAGGTCTGTTAGCTTCATTTTAGCACTTGGCTTTTATAGCCTATCACTTGCTCAAACCTCGGTGGAGCAAGTTACAAGTGTGAGCAATGTTGGCTTATCTGTTAACAGCTATGGAACCATTGGGAACGCGTTTCGCGGTGGATTTGATATCGGCAACCCATCTTGTGAGTTTCCTAAAAACTCAGGAATTGAACACTTGTTCGAAGGAGGAATTTGGATAGGAGGGTTGATTAACGGCTCGCTTACCGCAGTCTCTACTTCTGCCGTCGACAATTCAAGAGGATATTCTACAGGAAATGGTGGCTACGAGATGAGCACTGAAATTGGTGCAAGCATTAAAGAGCGTTCTAGTTTTTTCAATTCTCCAAACTACAGTCCAGAAGCCATTTCTCACCAAGATTTTGTTATGGATTTTAGTGACAAAAACAGAGTTGTTCCCGGAACGAATATTCAAATTCAAAGCCACGAAAATCCCTTGAACCTTCAAGTACATTTAGAAAGCTACAATTGGAATTTTGCCTTTTCAGATTTCTTCGTGATTTTGAACTACAGCATCACCAACGACGGTCCGGATTACATCGAAGACGCTTACATTGCATTGTGGAATAATACTGTTGTTCGAAACACCAATATTACTCCTGCTGGCCAAGGCGGAAGCGCATTTTACAACAAAGGTGGAAATGGTTTTATCGACTCACTCAACCTAGCTTATTGCTATGATCATTCAGGAGATGTTGGCTTTACGGAAAGCTATATTGGCCAGAAGTTTTTAGGAGCAGAAAAGGAAGGGGTGTTTTTCCATCCACGTGTCGACAGCAATTTTTTAGCCCACTACAATGCCTGGATCTTTAATAATAGTTCTGATCCAATTTTCTTTATTCCCACCAACGATAATCAGCGCTACCAAAAGATGACAAATGGAATGAATCAACTTTCATCATGGTCACCTAAAGCAAATCCAGATGGTTCATCCCTAACTGAAAGGCTCAATAATGCTGGAAACCGTGCCGACCTCATCAGTTTTGGCCCTTTCCCTAGAATCGAATCTGGAGAAACTGTCAATATTGCTTTTGCCATAGTTCTAGGAAAGAAATTTGACGATGGAAAACCAAACTCAGCTAACACCCCAGCCCAACAAAGTACCTTCGTACAAAATGCTGATTGGGCGCAAACGGCATATAATGGTGAAGACGTCAACTTCAACGGGATTTTAGATGAAGGAGAAGACAAAGATGGCGATGGTAAAATTACAAGGTTCATTCTTCCTTCTCCGCCTGATGTTCCTCAAACAAGAGTTGAAGCTAACGACAGCACCATTGAAGTCTACTGGACTTCTAATGCCGAGGAGTCGCTCGATCCTATTTCGCTAGAAAAAGACTTTGAAGGATATAGAGTTTACCTCACAAAATTGGGCTTTGACGTTACAGGAAACAACGATTTAAGGGAATCCATGAATCTTGCTGCTGAGTATGATATTCGCGGAAATCAGCTCTTTTTTGAAACGGGCTTTGACGACATTCAACTTGAAGAACCCGCAAGTTTTGAAGGTGATTCACTCCAATACAATTACAAGTACACTTTTAGTAATGTGATTCCTGGATGGCAATATGTTAGTGCAGTAACTGCATTTGATCGAGGTGATGAACAAAATAATCTTGAGTCGCTTGAAACCAGCCCGCTAGTCAGTTTATTTAGAGTATTCCCTGGTCAGACTGAGCAGAGTTATTTGTCCCAGAAAATTGGAACTAGAGTGAATAACTTCTTTAATAAAGAACGCCGTGACTCTATCCAGGATTTGAATCCATACGCCTACCCTAATCCTTATTACCTGCAAGCAGCTTGGGAAGGCAGTAGCACGCGCCAAGAAACCAAGAAAATAGTATTTGCCAATCTCCCGAAACGATGCATTGTGAGAATCTTCAATTCAGCGGGTGACTTAATCGATGAGTTCAACCACAACGAACTTTATTCAGGAAACGACATTTTATGGTTTGAAACCTATAGTGATACCGAACGCACTGCCTTCTCTGGAGGTGAACATGCTTGGGATTTATTGTCAGCCGACCAACAACTTATTTCTCGAGGAATCTATTTGTTCTCTGTTGAGGACTTAGATTCAGGAGTAACGAAAAAAGGGAAATTTGCAATTATTAAATAGAAATCAAATACAATCAACATGAAACAGATCTACTTATTTGTCTTTGCTACAATGTTTGGACTGAGCGCCATGGCTCAATCTGATACCGTTGCAATAGACTCTATACAATTTAGAAGTGCAGCCGAATTAGGCAACTGCATTGAGTCTTCGCCAATGGATGGAGACACCGTAACCTTTAAAGGAATCGTGATGTTCGATGGTACCGAATACGGGTCATCTAGTCATAATATAACTATACAACGAGCAGGTGGTGGCGCCTGGAGTGGCATCGCTCTGCGCGACGGTGACGGAAGTGGTTATACCACAGAAATGATTGACTTATTCGAAGGATGGGAAGTATGGGTAACTGGAGAGGTTTCTGAATTCCAAGGACAAACCCAAATTCAACCCCTTCAAATCAACGATGCGATTGTGGTTGAAAGCACAGGGAATGCGCTGGTTATTGATACCATCACCTTGGATAAACTTAACGACGCTAATGGTGACAACAACCTCATTGAAGGAGAACAATGGGAATCAGGTTTAGTTACCCTAGAAGATCTCACTGTGATTAGTGTAGATCTATTCAGTGGAAACAGTAGAGTTTCATTTAACTGTGAAGATCCACAAGGAAATTTCATCAGAGTTGGTGATTGGTTTAAGGTTCAAAAGCTACCTACTTATTCTTTCCCTGATGGAACTGGAAATGGATCATTTGTTCCACCATCTGTTGGAGATCAGTTTGCTTCTATTACTGGAATGTTACAACATGAGTTGAACGATTGTCCTGGAGCAAGTGGAATCGGTTTTGAACTTAACCCTTTCAAAACATCACATTATGTTTATGGTCCTTCTGCACCAAAAATTTCGAACCTGACTAGAACTCCTGATGTTCCAAGCAGCACGCAGCTTGTGGATATTTCAGCTGAAATTATTGATCTTGATGGATCTGTAACAGGTGCAAATCTTTACTATGCTACTGGTACCGATATCACCAATACGAATTTTACTACCGTAGCAATGACGAATTCTACTGGAAGTACTTATACTGCTTCTATTCCCGCCCAAGGTGATGGAACTTTCGTGAGATGGTATGTAGATGCGACTGACAATAGCGCTAACACAACTGCACTTCCTGGAACTGACCCTACACAAAACGCATATATGTACAGAGTTAGAGACAATGGACTCTCTATTTTTGATGTTCAATATACTCCATACTCAAGTGGAAATAGTCCGTTTATTGGTTCTGAAGTTACTGTAACAGGTGTTGTAACTTCTTCAGCACAACAAGGTGACTTAGGTTATGTATATATTCAAGATGAATCTGCTCTCGGCGGATGGGCTGGTATTCAGTTAACTCAAAATGCTGGACTTGGAAGCTTGGAAAGAGGTGATAAAGTAAGCGTTACAGGTACGGTTGCGGAATCTTTTGGGCACACACGTCTTGAGAGCATCTCAAACATTACAAATGCTGGAACTGGAACTATTGATCCATTCTATATTCAGCCAGATTCTTTTTCTGTTTATACCTATTCAAGAAATGAGCAATTTGAAGGAATGTTAATTGGTCTTGTGAACCCAACAAGTCTTGGTAACTCTAAAGTGCATGTTGTAAATATCAATCCTGATGGACCATCAAGCAACTTTGCTGAATGGAGAGTTGGTAGAGACCCACTTGACCCTAGAAATGGTTGCAGAGTAATAACAGGAAGGCAATCGAGTTCAGCCTTTAGCTCTTTTAATACTAGCTATGTGAACGACTCAAGCTATTTACCGAACCTACTGGTTCCAGGTGTAGTTATTTCTGACACAGTGAACATGGACACAATCGTTGGAACTATGTATTACAGCTTTGGAAATATGAAGTTAACCCCAAGAAACAATGAAGATTTTATTGGAATCAACATGTTTCTTCCTGATTCTTCTGGAGGACCTGACACAAATACTAGTGTAGTGGAAAGCTTGATTGTAACTGAAAATAGTGCTTTCAGCGTGTATCCAATTCCTAGTAACAACGAGATCACCGTTAGCACTCAACTTGAAAACCAAGTGCACAGTATCGTAATTACTGACATCGAAGGACGTCAAGTATTTAAGAGAATCACAAAAGAAACGGAATCGACACTTTACATGAACGCCCTCGGAAAAGGTGTTTATTATATCAGTGTTTATGACGAATCCGAAAACTACTTAGGCACTCAAAAAGCCATCATACAATAACTTAATTTAAAGAAAGGGGAGCGCTTGCTCCCCTTCTCTTTTTATGAAACCAATCATCTACATAGCTCTTTGCCTCAGTATAATCTCTTCATGTAAGAAGGGTGAGAAACTGGCGAATCAAGCTCCTGATAGTTTTATCTCCATTAAGGAAATTAACCTGCAAGGAGAAAACCGCTTGAATAGTACGGTCAGCCTAAAATGGTACGGTGCAGACGCTGATGGATTTATTTCCTCCTACGATTTATCAATCGACGAAGGGAAAACTTGGTTTAATACTTCCCGAGAAGACAGTACTTTTATTTTCAATATTTCTGAAGGGAATGACACGATTGACATCGCATTTTGGGTAAGGGCAATCGATGGTGAAGGACTCATGGACTCGGAGCCAGCGAAACTGATCATCCCCGTAAAAAACACTCCTCCAAGTGTCAACTTCAATGCTAACCTGATGCCTCAAGACACTATCTATGGTGTGAGTTCGATATCATGGAATGTGAGTGATGTCGATGGAGATCAAACCATTGCTGAAGTGCTTTTAAAGCTTAATGATGGGGCTTGGTATTCTGTAAGCACCAGCCAAAAGTTTGTCAGTCTAATTGCTTCTAACCCGAGTCAATCTGGTCCTGGCAACGCAAAGCTCTACTATGGAAGCAAGAGTCCTGAAGATTTGGAAATCGAAGACCTAAGAGTAAATGAAGTAAACACAGTTTACCTAAAAGCGCGAGACATTGCAGGTGCAGAAAGCGTGGTAGATACGAGCGAGCTATTTTTTCTGAAATCCGTTAATTCAGATTTGCTTGTAATTGCTGCCCATCCAGGGGCAAAATCATTTTATACCAGTAACCTCAATCAAGTTTATCCTAATTACGACCTCATCGATTATTATGAGAATGATGGAGCCAATCAACCAAAATATTGGAACCCAACATTCAATCTTCTTATCAAGCTTTATGACAAGCTTCTGATTTTCACTGAAAACTCCTTGTTTGAAGATGCTCAAACTAGAGCGGAGCAGCTTATTCTCGAAGCAGCGGCACCAGCCCTACAAGAGTTTCTTGATGCAGACAAAAAAGCGTGGGTGAATGCAATATTCCCTAATGACTTCTCTCCCACTTCAGCCCTTTTTGAAACTCTTCCGATGGAATCTATTTCTCAGTCCTCTTCTGGTTATGCAATTCTTAATCCCGATAGCCTAATCTTACCTTCAGGTGGAGCTTACGACACTTTACAGCCAAGCCGAATTATCACAGGCTTAGATCCTTTTTACCTGACTGCCGATGCAGAGGCCTTCTATCGAGGACAGCTTGAAATAAGGGCACCATGGACTGGACCTGATGTAATTGCCGCAAGACGTTTAAGAAATGGAAATGTGGCTCAGGTATTTTTCAGTGTTGAGCTTCAAAAACTCAACGGCAGACCACAAGCGATGGAAAATCTTTTCGATCAAGTCCTAAACACGGATTTCAACTGGTGAAAAAGCTACTGACCATATTGCTTTTGCTCAGCACTTTAATAGGTGTAGGACAAACTGGAAGCATAAAGGGTACTATCATAGACAAGGAATCTGGTGAAACGCTCATTGGTGCCAGTGTATTTATCCTAGGAACATACAAAGGCACAGTGACCGATATCAATGGTAAATACAAGCTCGAGGGCATCAAACAAGGTGATTACAGTATTAAGTTCAGCTTTATAGGTTATGCCGATGTCATTGTAAACGGAGTAAGGGTGAAAAGTGGTGTTAGTACTCCTCTAAACGCAAAGCTTCAAACACGTTCAACTTCTATACAAGAAGTAGTGATTGTAGGAGAAAAGAGTCTTATTAATCTTGAAAAAGCCTCCTCGGAAGTAAAAATAACAGAAGAAGATATTAAGCAAATGAACATGCGTGATGTGCAAGAAATTGTGAGCATGCAAGCTGGGGTGAATCAAACACCAGATGGTATCAATGTAAGAGGTTCTAGAAATTATGAAACCCAATACATCGTTGATGGAATTAGCGCTCAAGATCCACTTTCTGGAACGGGCTTCGGAGTGGAAGTTTCATCGAGTTCGATAGGAAACTTGAACCTTGTAACTGGTGGCGCTGGAGCAGAGTTTGGTGGTGGTGCTGGAGGTATCATTTCAACCAAGATTAAAGAGGGTGGCGACAAATGGGAAATAGGCGGAAGCTGGCAACGCGACAATTTTGGAATTTCTCCCAATGAAGGAGCTTCATGGAATACAGATATCGTTGATTTATCAGCTGGTGGACCTGTTCCTTTTACGAAGAAAAAACTAAAAGTCTTCAGTAGTGTCAATGCCCGTCTTAGCGATGACTATTATGGGATTTATGCTGATCAATTGCACTCTAGCCTATTTCCTGATAATGATAGTTTATGGTCTCCTCGCCAAAACAACAAATGGTCTCATACCTTCAAATTGTCATACCAATTAAAGCCTGGAACTAAGTTCACTTTTACCAACCAGCATTCCTTAGCGGTTAACCAGAACACCAGATCATTACAAATTGTAGGTTTTGATGCCGTAGTTCAGCCTGGTCTGCAATATCGATTCAGCCTAAACCCAGATAATGCAACCACCTACACACACCATTCGAACTTAACGGCTATAAACATGAATCACTTCTTCAACAACAACACGAACATTAATGTGAGTTTGGGAAGGCTATTCACCAATTTAAGAGCTGATGCCAATGGCCGACCTTTTAGGTCAGAAACTGTAGACCAGATTTATGATCCACGTTCAATCGTATCGGACCCTGTTGGGCTATTTAATCCTGACGGTGATAATGTCTTTGTTCTTCCTGGCCCTGGATTGGTAAATAATGGCGGGATTAGTACTGTGTGGCACGACCATTATGCCCAAGAATATACAGCCAAAGCTAAGCTGAGTTATTACCCTAAAAACAAAGTTCACGAGCTTCAGGCCGGTATCGAACATAAGGAACTTGAATACCAATGGGCCGACGTTTCAAGACCTTGGGTAGGAGCTCCTATTCAGATTAATGATCAAGAATCAACTCCATCAATTAGCATCGGGTCCACCAATGAGATTTGGAGAGTAAAACCTGCTCAAGGAGGGATTTTCGTTCAAGACAAACTCAACTACAAAGGGATCAATGCGACCCTTGGATTGCGCTTTAATTATTGGGCATATGGAAAACTTCTCGATGAGGCTGTTCAAAATCCTGATGCTCCAATCGTTGATCTTGCACGCGATGAATATGAAAAAGGTTCCTTACCAATATTAGGTAGACGCTTTCGAGGTCGGGTGCTTCCACGTATTAATGTTTCCTTCCCAGTTACCGACAACAACGTGCTCTTCTTTAATTATGGTCATGCCATGCAGATGCCTCACCCAAGGTTCCTTTATGCTGGTTTAGATCCTGATTTTCTTGATAGATCCTTTTTAGCAACTGTTGGAAATCCTATTCTAAAACCTGAAGCTACCGTCTCTTATGAAATTGGTATTAAAAATCAGATTACCAAGGACCTTGGTGTAACGCTTACAGCATACAACAACGATAAGTACGACTACATCATTCCAGGAACTGTAAACATTCGAGATCAAACAGGACGATTTACAGACAGAACCCTTTATTACAATCAGGACTATGCCCGGATTATTGGAGTGGAATTAGGTGTAGCACTCCGAGTGGCTAAATACTTTAAACTGCTCTTTAATGGATCTTATCAATCTGCAACAGGAAAGTCGAATACTGCAAGAGAAGGCTTGTTGCAATTGAGAAACCAAGGTTTTGTTGATAATACTAAAGAACGGCCCTTGGCTTGGGATCGTCCATGGGATTTAAAAGCCGGATTGATTTTTAACGGCGATACAAGTTTGAGAATCGGACCAATAAGCACTAAAGGATTTAGAATCTACTTCTCCAGTAACTTCAAGTCTGGATTCAGATATACACCAGTTGAGTTTCAAACGACAAATGACCTCGGTCGGAACATTTACACGGCAAGAAACGACCTCCCAAGAGAGTCAATTGCGAAATCTTGGTTTTGGTCTGACTTAAAACTGAGCAGAGAATTTATACTGAAAGGGAAAAGTGGTTTCTCACTCTCGGTTGAGTTTAGGAACATCTTCAATAATCTTAATGCACTCATTGTAAATCCTGTTACGGGCACAGGTTATGTTGATGGTGATGACGTTCCAGAAAGCTGGCGTGATCCCAAAATCAACGACCCAGAAGATAATCGCGTTCCTCCTACTAATCCAGCACGATGGAGGTCTCCTCGACAAGTTTTATTTGGAATTCAGTTTAGGTTTTGATATTACGCAAACTAACATATGGCCTGATGTTCTTACTGATGAGTTTTTCATTAAAGGCACAATTATTTCCAAACCTAGGAGGACAGCGCGTTGGGATTGCTGCTTATTCTTTTTTGAAAACAGACGTGAATGCCAGATCGGTAGCTATGGGTGGAGCATCAGTAACGCTCACGGAAGATGCTTTTGGTGCACTAAATAATCCCGCCTCACTCATTCGAACTAGTGAAACTTCAATTGCTTTAGGCAATTACTCTTATGGCTGGGATATGCATCAGTCTTATTTGAGCGCAGTTCTCCCTCGAGGAACAAATTCTTTCGGACTTTCAGTTAATATGCTGAATTCGGGAGCAATGGATGTTAGAACTGAGTTTCAGCCGCAAGGAACTGGCGAAGTCTTTTATGTTAGCAACACTTCTGTGATGTTCAATTATGCCAAAGAGCTTTCAGACAATTTCAGCTTTGGAATTGGCATTAAATACCTGAACGAACAAATTGCACAGTATACCAGTCACAATGCTGCTGCAGATTTAGGTTTCTTGTATCAAACTGATTTTAAAGACTTACGATTCGCTGTTTTTGTCCAAAATTTTGGAGGTAAATCAAGTATTTCAGGTGACTTTTTTGAACTTGACTTCAATAGGGATACGAGTCTGAGTCCAGACATTTATAATATGCCAACAGTATTTAAGCTCGGCTTATCATTTGTCCCATGGAAAAAAGATAATCACAGCATTCGTTTTGCAGCTCAGCTAAACCACCCTAACGATAATGCCGAGAACATTCGACTTGGCTTGGAGTACAGCTACAACAATTTACTTTTTGCTCGAACAGGTTATAAAATAAACCTGAAAGGGCAAACCTTACCAGCCTTCGGCTTGGGATACAGAACTCGGATTGCAAACAATCCCCTTTACATTAACTACGCTATGAACCTTACTAATTTCTTAGGGGTTCAGCATGCAATTGGCGTAGCATTTCACTTTTATAAAGCAAAAGACCGTGAATAGAATCCTCGCGATATCCACAGTGCTTTTCGGTCTTTGCTTCTCAGGATGCAAGGACTACTTTGGTGAAAAAACCTCACTTGATTTTATTGATAAGCCAGTATTCCAAGACAGGAATATTGCCTACGTTCCTATTCTTCCTGTGCTCGACAATTTCTCTTATCCAACAGATGTGCTAGCTGGTTTTGATGAACTGATCTACGTTGTTGATGAAGGACGTGAAGAGATAGTGCAACTAGATCAGTCGGGAAACATTCTCCAAAGACTATCTGTTCCAGGGGTTACCGCTGTTGCCCAAGATAGAAAGTTGGATTTATTAGCTATTGGGACTTTCGATACCATTTTGAAAGTTCAAGTAAATGGTAATCCTCGTGATAGTTTGTTCTCTTTGTCATGCGTTTATCGAATCAATCAGCGCAGAGGTGGTTTTTTGAGGTTAGGACTGGCCGAACCAAAACTTGCGGTATTAAATCCCTTCTATTCCAAAAGCACATTTACCTTCAACGATGCTGAGGTGCGATTTACCTCTATCGCAACCTTACATGACAACTCCTATTATATTGCTCAAGATGGACCACAATCTAGCGATGATAAAGTAATTTTGATTGCAAGTGAGCAATATGCCGAGCAGCTTGGCCTACCCAATATACTTGAAGATGATTTTATAACCCCAATCATCGTTCAAGCTCCTACTGGCTTTGAAAGAGAGTACTTCAAAAACCCAAGTGCCATTGTTAGCCTTGCGCAACCACCTCAGGCATTTAATATGAACCAAAGCCGCGACTTCATATTCGCTTCAAAGAGTGACGAAACCGCCCTCAAAGTTCAATACATATCATTTGTAGAAAGCACAGACGGAAGTGTTTATAATGTGGAGGCATTAATAGAAGGCGATACCAGCCAGGCACATGGTTTCCTATACACTCCTAATCGTTTTAGTTCACCAGAAGGATTGGCATTTACCGGTGACGGAACCAACTACATATTTGTAGTAGACAGTGAGAAAGACTCCTTGTATCAATTCACGAACACGGGCCTTGAAGGCATTAAGCCGCCAGCAGCTGCCACATCTCAGAAACATATTTTGGCCTCCTTTGGAGGAACTGGAAATGGAATTGGTGAGTTCAATGAGCCAATGGGAGTCGCTTATCAAAGTCGTATAGTTTATGTGGCGGATGCCGGTAATGGCAGAATCCTCCGCTACAGACTTACCATAGACTTTGACTAAGAAAGTAAAAAGTCAATTACCGATTTATTGAACTGTTCAGGTTGATCTGCATGTAACCAATGACCCGCATCTTTTATAGTTTCTAGCCTTGCTGCGGGAAACATAAGCTCGATATCCGACCAATCTTCTTCTTGAACGTAATCTGATTTCTCACCTCTTATGAAGAGGGTTTGACCCCTAAAGATTTGATCTTCGATAGCAGCCCCGATTAATTCAATATTCGATTCAATTGCATCGAGGTTAAAACGAAAATCGAGCTGCGCTTTTTCTTTCCAGTAGATGTTTTTGAGAAGAAACTGTCTAACTCCCCATTCTGGGATATACACCGCAAGCTGAGGATCAACTTCAGATCTGCGGCTCACCGCGCTAAAGTCAACATTTCGAAGTGCTTTTAAAATAGTTTGATGATGCACTGGGTATTCCTTTGGAGCAATGTCGGCAACCACAAGCTTTTTGACATATTCAGCATGGTTTTGGGCGAATTTCATTACAGTTTTACCTCCCATTGAATGTCCCATCAAATGAATATCCTCCAAGCCATGGTCCTCCAAAAACTCAAGGAGGTCTTCGGTCATTACATCATAGTTAAAGTCGGGAGAGTGTGGACTGTGCCCATGATTACGAGCATCTACTAAATAAACTGTGAAATGATCAGTATAGGCTTTAGCTGGACCGTGCCAATTATCGAGCATTCCCATCAATCCATGAAGCACCACTAAAACTTCCTCATGATGCCCAAGTATCTTATAATTTAACTTCACTAGCGCAACACGTGTTTATACATATTGATGCTGTTTTCTAGACCGAAATACAATGCATCGGCTATGAGTGCGTGTCCAATGGAGACCTCCAGTAAATTGGGTATGTGTTGAGAGAAGTACCTTAGGTTCCCGAGGCTTAAGTCATGTCCTGCATTTACTCCTAAGCCTATTTTTCCTGCAAATTCAGCTGCTTCAACATAAGGTGCAATCGCCTCAGCTTTATCTTGATTGTACTTTTCGGCGTAGGATTCGGTATATAATTCTAAGCGATCAGCGCCCACATCCGCTAATAATGCAATCTCTGCTAAATCAGTTTCCATAAAAACTGACACCCGCATATCCTGAGATTTCAGACGTTCAATAACATTCGAAAGAAATTCCATATTCTCGCTCACTTTCCAACCTGCATTCGAGGTAAGTACCTCTGGAGGATCTGGCACTAGGGTCACTTGGTCTGGCTTTGCTTCTTCCACAAGTTGAAGAAAGTCCTCGCTAGGATATCCCTCCACATTAAACTCCGTATCACGTTGTTTGCCTAAGAGTAAAACATCTTCGTAGGTTACATGGCGTGCATCGGGTCTTGGGTGTACTGTAATGCCTTCTGCACCAAAGGTTTCGATAGATTTTGAAACCCTCTGTACATCGGGCACATTCGCCCCTCTTGCATTCCGCAAAGTGGCAATTTTATTGACATTTACGCTAAGTTTAGTCATATGCTAAAAAACTTATATTTGATCGAATGCCAAAGGTAAACTTATAGTCTTGAGACTAGAATCAAAACCAAAGAATGCTCGCTGAAGAACTCGATTTGTCAGAACTCACTGTTCTAAAACCTGCCGATAGTATCGACTTGGCAATTACTCTAATGGATGAACATAAAGTGATGCATTTACCTGTGGTCTACGACAACAATCTCAAGGGAATTATAAGCGAAGATCAGTTGATGAACAACATCGACGCGACTGAAATTAGAGAGCTACTAATTAACGATACCCCTGTAAGTGTTACCCACCTAGACCATCTGTTCGAGGTTTTAAGAATTATGAACGAATACGACTTAACGAGTATTCCGGTTCTCAATTCAAAAAAAGAATCTTTCATGGGCTGTATTTCTATTCATCAGTTGATGAAAGTAATCTCCGAAATGCCTGTGGTTCAATCTAAGGGTGGAATCATTGTGATGGAAATGCAGATTCGTGATTTAAGTCTTTCACAAATTGCAAGAATTGTAGAGAATAATAATGCCTTAATACTGGGTTCATTGATCACAAGAAGCCCTGAATCAAGCGTTGTTGAACTTACTTTGAAGATCAACAAATCGAATATTCAGCCGATTGTTCAGAGCCTTGAACGTTGCAACTACAAAGTAATTAGCTCATACGACCAAAGTGATCACGAGGACATTATGCAAGATCGTTACGACGCTTTCATGAAATATCTGAATATTTAATGCGCTGCATCGCTGTATACGGACGCCAGATTAACCCTGAACATGCTCGGGCAATCCAGAACTTCTTGGATGTTCTGCTAGCTAAAGACTTTGAAATTTATGTTTACTCGGAGCTTCACGCAAACGTGAAATCCTATTTCTCTGAACGAAGCCAAATTAAAGTCTATTCAGAAGTATCAGACTTTCCTCAAAACGCTGAAATTGTGATTAGCATTGGAGGAGATGGGACTTTGCTGCAGGCTTCGGTATTCGCACTTGAATGTGATTTGCCAGTGGTAGGGCTCAATACTGGTCGTCTTGGTTTTTTGTCAGCAATCTCAATTGAAGAAATTGAAGAGGCACTTGATGAATTGGTGAAAAAAGAATTTGAAATTGACGAGCGTGTATTATTGGAGTTGGCGGAGCCGCAAGGCTTATTTGATGGAACACAGTTAGCGCTTAACGAGTTTACGCTCCACAAGAAAGACTCTTCTTCCATGATTACTATTCATGCCTATTTAGGAGATGAGTTTTTGAATTCGTATTGGGCTGATGGACTAATTATAGCGACACCAACGGGCTCTACTGCCTACTCATTGAGCTGTGGAGGGCCTATCATAGCTCCAGGTAGCGAGAACTTCGTGATTACGCCTATTGCACCGCATAATCTGAACGTTCGCCCCATAGTAGTTCCCGATGATAGAGAAATCGTGCTACACATCGAAGGACGTGAAGACTTATACCTAGCTTCATTAGATTCGCGTAATGTGAGTATTTCTGATGGTGTCAAAATACGCTTGAAGAAAGCTCAGAAGAAGCTTAAACTTGCAACGCTTCCGGAAACGACATATCTCAAAACAATTCGAAAAAAATTGAGTTGGGGCTTAGATATTCGGAATTAAGTTGGAGTATATGTATATTTGCAACTGCTTATGAAAAAGAAATTAGTCTTATTTATCCTTTTCGGGCTGCTTTTGCTTCCAAGTTTAAGCTCCGCGCAACGCTGGCGTTTCCATAGAAATGAGATTGGGATAGGTGTTGGACCTACAGCATTAATGGGTGATGTAGGTGGTGGCCCAGATGAAGCAACAAATTTTTATAAAGATTTAGACCTTAAATCGAGTCGTGCTTCCATCGAAGGAAAATACCTTTACATGCTTGCTCAAAACTTCGGCGTCGGCGGGAGTCTTATGGTAGGTTATGTAAGCGCAAATGATGATTTTACTGAAAATCCATCGCGTGCGAATAGAAATTTAAACATCAGAACCTTCTTTACCGAACTCTCTGGTCAAGTTAGATTTTATCCTCTTAAAGAGAAGTTTGGGCACGTTTACCGTCTAAGGGGTGCACGAATCAATATTATTCAAAACACATCAGTGTATTTATATACAGGTTTTGGAGCGACTTTCTTTAATCCTCAAGGCCCATATAATGGTAAGTGGTATGGTTTAAGAAAACTTGGAACAGAAGGTCAAGGCATCATGCCAGGAAGTGACTTCTATACTCCAATTACTCCGGTTATTCCTTTTGGTTTAGGGATTAAATACGCTTTGAGTAACAAATTGAATTTCGAATTCGAGTACGGAGGAAGAAAAACCTTCACTGATTACTTTGAAGATGTTTCAACTTTGTACTTCGATAATGATTTAATTCTTCAAGAAAGAGGAGAAGTTGCAGCAGCACTTGCAGATCCTAATGAAGGTGACAGACCTACCTGGACTGATCCAGGAGAGCGTCGTGGTGACCCAGGAGACAAGGATTTTTACTTCTTCTTGAACGTAAGCTTTAACTACAAGTTTATCAAAGGAACGTCCTATAAGCCTCGTTTCTAGAATTTTCCTAGCATATTTGCGTTTCACAAGTATGATGAGTCGCTTAGTTTACATTCTTCTTTTAACCCCTATTTTGGGATTCTCTCAAAATACTCGAGAAATTGGTGGAATGATAGGTGGGACCTATTACACAGGAGAGCTTAACAGAGCTGGTCATTTCAACCCAAATTTTACGCATCGCGCTTATGGACTTTACTACCGTGAAGCACTTAACTCTCGCTGGGCCGTCCGCTTTAATGGGGTTTATGGAAAGGTCAGTGGAGCTGATTCCTTAGCTAGTTCGGATGTAAACCTAAACAGAAACCTTTCTTTCAATAGTCGGATTATTGAAGGCTCTTTCCTTGTAGAGTTTAATTTTCTCCATTACCACTCCTTTGTTCAAAAGGACTATTTCAGTCCCTATCTTTTCGGTGGCTTAGGCTTGTTTCACTTCAATCCAATTGGGACACTGAATGGAAACTCCTATGAACTCCAACTTATTCAAACCGAAGGTCAATTCTACAGAAGGCTCTCAACAGCCTTTATAATTGGTACTGGAATCAAGTTTAAATTTTCTCATCGCATTCTTTTTGGCCTCGAATGGGGATTCAGAAGAACTTTGACTGACTACTTAGATGACGTTTCAGGCTTTTATCCAGAAGACCCTTCAAACTTGTCGAATACCGCAGTAGGCCTTGCAAACAAGAGCTTCTCCCAAGGTAATAATGGTCAAAATGATTGGGGTTCCCAGCGTGGAAATCCAAGCGATAAAGATTGGTATGCTTTCGGCGGGCTCTCAATATCGATAAGACTAGGCAAGAACCCGAATCTTTGCCACTACCAACCTGAATAATATTGTACTTTTGCCCGTTAGTTCGAGAGGGTGAATCTTTTAGAAGAAATTAAATCCAAAGAAGTTCCAAAACACATTGCCATCATTATGGATGGAAATGGACGTTGGGCTCAACAACATGGCAAGGAGCGAATCTTTGGCCACCAAAGCGCTTTAGATGCCGTTCGTGATACCGTTGAAGCTGCTGCTGAGGTTGGAATCAAGTATCTGACGCTGTACGCATTCTCCACTGAAAACTGGAATAGGCCTGTAGATGAAGTTCAAGCATTGATGGAACTGTTGGTGAGCGCGATTCACCAAGAGCTTCCGACCCTTCAAAAGAACAATATTCGTCTCTTGACAATAGGCGATACCGAAAGCCTTCCAGAAGCAACACGATCAGAACTGAAATCAGCCATGGATCAAACTGCTGATAACACTCATATGGATTTAGTGCTGGCTTTGAGTTATTCTGCGCGTTGGGAAATCTTAAACGCCGTAAAAACTATCATTTCAGACGTAAAGAATAATAAGCTCAAAGAAAATGAGTTAGATGAAGAGAGTTTTTCAAATTATCTATCTACTCAAAGTATCCCTGATCCTGAATTAATGATTAGAACTAGTGGCGAATATCGGGTAAGTAATTTCCTTCTTTGGCAATTGGCCTATAGCGAGTTCTATTTCCTCGACAAGCTTTGGCCTGACTTCAGGAAAGCAGATTTGTTTGGAGCGATTCACGACTTTCAGAACAGAGAACGACGCTTTGGTAAAACTGGCGATCAAATCAACAAATCGCTCCATGCTTAAACAGCTCTTAGCGCTTTTTCTGATTACAATATTTTGCCAGATTGGTTTCGGGCAATCACGGCTCTCTGGAGCATCCTCAAGCCCATCGAAGAGTACCGGAACTAAAACATATGAAATTGGTGGTATCAGAATGTTTGGCGCTGAGCGTCTAGATCCTGATGCGATTAAATTAGTTTCAGGACTTAAGGTCGGAAAGAAAATTAAGATCCCTGGCGAAGACTTAGCTATGGCAATCAAGAATATTTGGGATCAAGGACTATTTGCCGATGTCTACATCACTCAGGAGAAAGTAATCGGAAGCACCATCTTCCTAAACATTCACGTGAAAGAGCAACCTCGTTTGTCGCGCTTCAGCTTTGAAGGCGCCAAAAAAAGTGAGGTTGATGAATTAAGAGAAGAGATCAATCTATACAAGGAGAAAATTGTAACCGAGAACCTGCTAAAAACAACACGTCGAATTATCAAATCATACTTCATCGACAAAGGTTTCTTGAATGTTGATGTTGCGCTGGAAAAAACACCCGACAGCTCCTACGTAAATCATGTTCTGCTCAATATCGACATTAAAAAAGGCAAGAAAGTAGGAATAGAGGTTATTGAGGTATACAATAACAAAGCACTCACTAAAGGAGCCGTACGCCGCTCTTTAAAAGAGACCAAACAACGCCTTGTATTTAAGCCTTTAGAAGATTTTGACGGAATGCTTTTAGGTGCTATGAAAGCATGGTTTGATGGTGTTGATAGTACCAAAGCGCTCAAGTATATGGGAGACTACTTTGAGGACAGAGTGAAGATGAATATTTTCAAAAGCTCAAAGTTTATCCGCGATAATTATACTGCAGATAAAGAGATGCTGATTGCCAAATACAATAAGAAAGGCTATCGTGATGCAAGAATCTTGAAGGAGAGTATCGTTAAAGTAGACGACAAGAACATCAAATTAGTTTTGGTGATGGATGAGGGCCCTCAGTATAAATTCAGGGATATCAAATGGACTGGAAATACAAAGTACTCTTCTGAAGTCTTGCAAAAAATGCTTGGAATTGAAGAAGGTGATGTTTACGATGCGAGTAAATTAGAAGGACGCCTTACCATGGACCCAAATGGCGGTGACATTAGCTCACTCTATATGGATGATGGTTATTTATTCTTTCAAATCGTTCCTCTTGAAATTAGAGTTGAAGACGACAGCATCGATATTGAAATTAGAATTTATGAAGGTCAGCAAGCAACTATTGATGAAGTATTCATAAAAGGAAACAGTAAAACAAACGATCATGTAATCAGACGAGAATTAAGAACGCGTCCTGGTGATTTGTTTAGTCGTTCTGACATCATCCGATCTCAACAACAGCTTTCTGGATTGGGATATTTCGACCCAGAGCAACTTCAAGTGAACCCTATTCCTGATCAAACTGATGGAACTGTGGATATTGAATACGTTGTTGTAGAAAAGCCTTCCGACCAAATTGAACTTTCAGGAGGTTGGGGTGGCGGCCGCGTGCTTGGAACTTTGGGTGTGTCCTTCAGTAACTTTTCAGCAAAAAACTTCTTTAAAGGAGAAGAATGGAGACCGCTACCCGCCGGTGATGGTCAGCGTTTAAGCGTTAGGGCTCAATCAAACGGAAGGTTTTTCCAATCTTACAATATGAGCTTCACTGAACCTTGGCTCGGGGGTAAAAAACCATACTCTTTTACAGTATCAGCCTATCACTCCATTCAGTCGAATGGGCAAACGACTTGGTTGAAGGATTCCACGAATATCAGCAGGAATTTGAAGGATGCTGAAGGGAACAGAATTGCAAATCCTTTAAGACAAGACATCCGAATTACCGGAGTTAGTGTTGGCCTAGGTCAGCAACTTAAATGGCCAGATGATTACTTTGTGTTGCAACAAGAAGTTGCTTACCAGCATTACAATGTAAACCAATGGCCACAGTTCATCTTGTCAGATGGAATCGCAAACAACCTCTTTTATCGAATTACCCTTTCTAGAAACTCACAGGATCAGCAAATATTTCCGAGACTTGGATCCAATATGAGGGTTTCATTCCAAGCTACTCCACCCTATAGTGTATTCAACAACAAGGACTATTCAGGCCTTGACCTCAATGAGCGCTATCGTTGGCTAGAATACTTCAAATGGAAGGCGACCTCAGAATGGTATACAAGAATCGTTGAGAATTTGGTTTTAAGAACTAAGGCTGGTTTTGGTTTCATCAACACATACAACGACCGTGTGGGAGAACCTCCTTTTGAACGCTTCTATTTAGGAGGTAGTGGATTGACAGGCTTTGCTCTTGATGGAAGAGAAATTATTGCCCTGAGAGGTTATGATGATCAATCGGTTTCCCAGGTTATTGGTGGAACCATTATTAGTAAGTATACGCTAGAGCTGAGATATCCGTTCTCTTTAAATCCGAGCGCCACTATTTATGGCTTGGGATTCTTAGAGGCTGGGAATACTTGGAATTCATTTAGGAACTACAATCCATTTGATGTTCGAAGATCCGCCGGACTTGGTGTAAGAGTGTTTCTACCAATGTTTGGACTACTTGGGCTAGATTATGGATGGCGCTTTGATGACACTCCGGAATTCGGAGGACAAACGCAAAATGGACAACTCCATTTTACGATTGGCGCAGTTATTGGAGAACTCTAAACGATAGATTATGAAAAGGTTCATTCTCGCACTTCTTATTAGCTTCTCAAGCCTCGGTTTGAGTGCACAAAAATTCTTTTTTGTAGACGCACAATTTATCCTCGAAAACTCGCAGGATTATATTGATGCTAAAGCCGAAATAGATGCAGCTTCTGAACGCTGGCAAAGTACAATCGATGCTAAATACAAAGCAATAGATGAAATGGTCAGGAATTTTGAAGCCGAAAAAATTCTTCTTACCGAAGAAATGCAGTTAAAAAGGCGAAAAGAAATTGAAGAAAAAGAAAAAGAAATTCGCAAGTACCAAAAAGACAAGTTTGGTGTGAATGGAGAGCTCTTTAAAAAACGCGAAGAAGCAGTAAAACCTATTCAAGATAAGATCTACAAAGAGATTGAGAGAATCGCCGTAGCTGGAAATTACGCTGTGGTTTTCGATCGATCAGTCAGTTCTAACGTATTATATGCGAACAATCGCTACGATAAAACGGAAGAGGTGATGAGAAAATTAGGAATCAAAAAAGAAAACGAATAATTTCGCCAACTTCAACTAGAAAAAAAATGAAAAAGATAATTCTTGTAATTGCATTAATCGGACTAGGTCTTGTTTCAAATGCACAGGGTAAATTAAAGATTGGGCATATCAATTCAAACGACCTTTTATTATTAATGCCGGAGAGAGATTCTGCTGAACAGAAAATGGGACAATACGCCAAGCAATTGGAGTTACAGCTTACCACTATGTCTTCAGAGTACGAAAAGAAACTCACAAGCTACGAGCAAAATAAAGGGAACATGACTGATATTATCCGCCAGGATAAAGAAGGAGAGCTTGTTAGCTTGCAGAGAAGAATTCAGGACTTCCAAACGAAAGCTCAGGAATCACTTCAAAAAAGAGAGCAAGAATTGATGAAGCCACTTGTTGAAGCGGCGAACAAAGCTATCAAAGAAGTAGCTAACGAAGGTGGATATACTTACATCTTCGATTCTTCTGTAGGCGTTTTATTGCATTTCCCTGAAGGAGATGATATTCTACCTGCAGTTAAGACTAAACTCAAAATAGAGTAAGCTCTTAATTTGAGCACTTCCCAAAATCCTATTGGGATCTTTGATTCCGGCATCGGGGGACTAACCGTCGCCCATGCGGTTTCGAAAATTCTTCCAGATGAGCAAATCATCTACTTTGGAGACACGGCACACTTACCTTATGGTGATAAGTCAAAAGATGCCATTAAGGACTTCACAGACCGAGTTTGTAGCTATTTTATAGGCAGAGGCTGCAAGGCAATGGTTGTTGCCTGTAATACCGCCTCAGCTTACGGCTTTCCTCATATAGAGAAGCTGTATGGCGACAAGATTCAGCTCTTGAATGTGATTGATCCAATGATCGCTCTTTTATCTGAAAATTATAACGAAGCTAACGTGGGCGTGATCGGCACCAAGGGAACTATCAACTCAAGGGTCTACGCAAGAAAAGTTAAGCAACAAAGCCCAGGCACTAAACTTAGCTCTCAAGCCACTCCCCTTCTAGCTCCTATGATTGAAGAGGGTTATTACAACAATTATATTTCTAAAACGATAATCAATTCTTACCTCGATAAAAAGAGCTTTAAGAATATCGAGGCCCTAATTTTGGGCTGCACCCATTACCCTTTGATAAAAAAAGAAATTGCTGAGTTTTACCAGCGTGAAATTCAAATCCTGGATTCTAGCCAAATCACGGCTAAAGCTTTAAAACTTCTGCTGGAATCTAAGGGAATACTGAGTGAATCGAGAGTAAAAGAAGACGAGTTTTTTGTCTCCGATTATACCAGCTCATTTGAGCATGCTACCAAACAGTTTTTCGGAAAAGAGATTAAACTTCGAAAGAAGAAGCTCAATAAACTTCCTTAACAACAGTTCTTACCGTATCTGATTTTCCCATAGTGTAGTAATGCAGGCATGGGACACCGGCTTCTTTAAGTTCATTTGACTGTTTAATGGCCCAATCTAATCCAACTTTCTTCACTTGATCGTTGGTTTTGCATGCTTCAAGTTGATCAGACAAGTCTCCTGGAAAACTTACGGCGAAAGTTTTTGGGATGAAATTAATATGACGAAGCGTTGTTAATGGCTTAATTCCTGGAATTATTGGGCATTCAATCCCCACTTCGCTACATGCTTTCACAAATTCAAAGTATTTCTGATTATCAAAAAACATTTGCGTTACGATGTAATCTGCTCCGGCATCTACCTTTTCTTTTAGGTGCTTAAGGTCAGACTTCATGCTCATTGCCTCGCAGTGTTTCTCAGGGTAACCTGCTACACCCACACAGAAATCGGTGTGATTTGCATTTTGAACCTCTTCGTCGAGGTAGACTCCTTGATTCATATTCACCACTTGTTCTACCAAACCTTTAGCATAACTATGCCCTCTTTCATCTGGGACAAAAGTGCTCTCGGTTTTCACAGGATCACCCCTGAGCGCCAAAATATTATTAATGCCTAGGAAGCTCAAATCTATCAGAGCGTTTTCAGTTTCTTCTTTCGAAAACCCGCCACAAGTTAGATGAGGAACGGTTGTAACTCCAAACTTATTCTTGATTGCCGCACAAATCCCAACTGTACCTGGACGCTTTCTAATCGAAATCTTTTCAAGAAAACCTTTCTCTCTTTTTCTATAAGTGAATTCCTCCCTATGATAGGTAACGTTTATGAAGCTAGGATCAAAGTCCATCAATGGATCAATACCACTGTATAGATCATCGATATTACTTCCTTTTAGCGGAGGGAGAATCTCAAACGAGAACAACAAGTCTTTCGATTTCTCTAACTGTTCAATTACTTTCATGCGGCTGCAAATATAATGGTAGAAACAACACTCGCGACATGGATGTTTAGCACTCAAATAATCGTAATTTCGCGGCACTAGAAAGTAATGAAAAACATAAGAAACTTCTGTATAATCGCCCATATTGATCACGGTAAATCAACACTGGCAGATCGCCTGCTGCAGGTAACAGGAACCGTGAGTGATAGAGATCTACAAGAACAAACCCTTGACGATATGGATTTGGAGCGAGAGCGAGGCATCACAATTAAGAGTCACGCCATCCAAATGGATTACTCCTTCAATGGCGAAGATTATGTACTCAACCTCATCGACACTCCTGGACACGTAGATTTCTCTTATGAAGTGTCGAGGTCAATCGCTGCCTGTGAAGGAGCCTTATTGATCGTTGATGCAACCCAAGGAATTCAAGCACAGACTATTTCAAACTTATACCTCGCCGTAGATCATGATTTGGAGATTATTCCAATTCTGAACAAAATGGACCTTCCTTCAGCTATGCCTGAAGAAGTGAAAGATCAAATTGAAGATCTCATAGGCTGCGACAGAGATGATATTCTTGAAGCCAGTGGAAAAACTGGTGCAGGTGTCGACAAAGTTCTTGAAGCCATCATTGATCGAGTTCCTGCTCCAATTGGTGAGCCAGAGGAACCTTTAAGAGCGATGATTTTTGACTCTGTGTTTAACCCCTTCAGAGGAATCATAGCGTATTATAGAATTTATTCCGGTTCCTTGAAAAAAGGTGATCAGGTTAAGTTCATGAACACTGAACGTGAGTACCAAGCAGATGAAATTGGTGTACTAAGACTAAAGCCTGAAATCAGGAAAGAAGTTAAAACTGGGGATGTCGGTTATATTATTTCAGGGATAAAACAAGCACGAGAGGTGAAAGTGGGTGATACCATTACGCATGTATCGCGTCCAACCCCTGAGGCAATTAAAGGATTTGAGGATGTGAAGCCGATGGTTTTCGCTGGTATTTACCCTGTTGACACGGAAGATTATGAAGAACTTCGTGAATCGATGGATAAACTCCAACTCAATGATGCGAGTTTGACCTTTGAACCAGAATCATCTGCGGCCTTAGGCTTTGGATTTCGGTGTGGATTCTTAGGAATGTTGCACATGGAAATAATTCAGGAAAGACTTGAAAGAGAGTTTGACATGACGGTGATTACCACCGTACCTAACGTTTCCTACAAAGCCCATTTGAAAAAAGGAGAGCTCTTGGATGTCCATAATCCATCAGACTTACCTGACCCTACGCTTCTTGAGTCGGTAGAAGAACCTTACATTGAAGCTCAAATAATTACTAAGGCTGACTACATTGGAGCTATCATGACATTGGCCATTGAGAAGCGTGGAATTCTAAAAAACCAAACTTACCTCACTACCGATAGAGTTGAAATTCAATTTGAAATGCCTTTAGCGGAGATCGTTTTTGATTTTTACGATCGTTTGAAGACTGTTTCAAAAGGATATGCCTCTTTTGATTACCATCCGATTGGCTACAGAAGTTCAAATTTGGTGAAGCTCGACATACTTCTTAATGGAGACCAAGTGGATGCACTTTCAGCCTTAATTCACCGTGATAATTCTTATACTCTCGGGAAGAAAATCTGTGAGAAATTACGAGAACTCATACCACGTCAACAGTTTGACATTGCCATCCAAGCCGCTATTGGAGCGAAAATTGTTGCTCGAGAAACTGTTAAAGCCGTTCGAAAGGATGTTACTGCGAAATGTTACGGTGGTGATATTAGCCGTAAGCGAAAGCTGCTTGAAAAGCAGAAAAAGGGTAAGAAGCGAATGCGTCAGATTGGAAATGTTGAAGTCCCTCAACAAGCCTTTCTTGCAGTTCTTAAGCTTGATTCTTAAGTTCGACTATTTTTGGAGGTATGCTAGATACTTCCATAGAATACCTTAAAGGAGTTGGCCCCAAGCGGGCTGAGCTCTTGAGGACGGAAGTTAACATCTTCACTTTTGACGATTTACTCCACTATTTTCCTTTTAGATATGTAGATCGATCAGTATTCCACAAGGTAGCGGAACTTGAAAGCGACGCTGCATTTGTGCAATTGAAAGGAAAGCTCAGAAATGTTCAGAAACTTGGAAAACCGCGTCAGCGGCGATTAACTGCTGAGTTTTATGATGAAAGCGGAAGTGTAGAGCTCATTTGGTTCAAGGGAGTTCGCTTCATTCAAAGCAGCTTGAAAACCAATGTTGATTATGTACTTTTTGGAAAGCCCAATGTCTTTAAAGGGAAAAAATCAATTGCACATCCTGAGCTCGACATCCTAACAGAGGAAAATCAAAAGATTGGAGGCAAGCTACAACCCGTTTATTCTACTACCGAAAAGTTGAGTGGAAAGGGCTTGAATAGCAAAGGGATAGAGAAACTTCAAAAAACCTTGCTTTCAAATCTCAATCGCGTCATACCTGATACTTTGAACAATGACTTAAGCAGTAGACTCGCATTGATGAATCTGGAGGAAGCATACCATCAGATTCACTTTCCAAAGGACACACAATCATTAGAAAAAGCGAGATTCCGATTAAAATTTGAGGAGCTCTTCTTTACTCAGCTTCAGCTCATTCGATTGCAGATCAAGCACAAGAAAAACTACCAAGGTTATGTGTTCGAAAAAGTAGGCAATCACTTTAGTGAGTTTTACGAAAAACACTTGCCTTTTGAGCTGACAGGGGCTCAAAAAAGAGTGATTAAAGAGATCAGAAAAGATTTAGGCTCTGGTGAACACATGAATCGTTTGTTGCAAGGAGACGTAGGTTCAGGGAAAACAATTGTAGCCGTTTTATGCATGCTACTAGCTATTGATAATGGCTTTCAAGCTTGTTTAATGGCACCAACGGAGATTTTGGCAAAACAGCATTTTGAAGGAATCTCTGAATTGATGAATCCACTTGGTTTAGAAGTCCGGCTGCTAACCGGATCAAGTAAAACTGCCGAGCGCAGAGAATTGCACGACATGGCAGAATCTGGTGAATTGCCCATTTTGATTGGTACCCATGCCTTATTAGAAGACAAGGTAAAATTCAAGAATTTAGGTCTGGCAATCATTGATGAACAACATCGCTTTGGGGTCGCTCAACGGGCTCGACTTTGGAAAAAGAATGTTCATCCTCCTCACGTTTTAGTGATGACTGCCACTCCAATTCCAAGAACCTTGGCCATGACCTTCTATGGGGATCTTGACACTTCGGTCATCGACGAGCTTCCTCCAGGAAGGAAGCCTATTAAAACCATTCATAAATTCGATAGTCATCGTGCAGCGGCCTTTGGTTTTATGAAGCAAGAAATCGATATGGGCCGACAGGTTTATGTGGTATATCCATTGATTGAGGAATCAGAAAAAATGGATTACAAAGACTTGATGGATGGATACGAGAGTATTACACGCGCTTTTCCAAAGCCGCAGTACCAAGTGAGCGTAGTGCATGGAAAGCAAAAACCAGCTGATAAAGATTTTGAAATGAATCGCTTTGCTAAGGGTGAAACCCAAATATTGGTGGCCACTACGGTCATTGAAGTTGGGGTAAATGTGCCTAATGCCAGTGTGATGGTGATTGAAAGCGCCGAACGTTTTGGCTTAAGTCAGTTGCATCAGTTGAGGGGACGTGTAGGAAGAGGGGCAGATCAAAGTTATTGTGTGTTGATGACTGGAGTAAAACTCAGTAACGACAGCAAGACGCGTATGAAAACGATGTGCTCCACCAATGATGGTTTTGAAGTAGCTGAGGTTGATTTGAGGCTTCGTGGCCCAGGAGATATGATGGGTACTCGGCAGAGTGGTGTTTTGAATTTTTTATTGGCTGATTTAGCGAAAGATGGCGACTTGGTTAAGCTGGCACGATCAGAAGCTCGTTATGTGCTGAAAGAGGACCCAAAGCTCGAGCATGCGGCAAACCAGCGCATTAAAATTCGCTATAAGGCTTTCATCAAGGAGCGTCCGAACTGGAGTAGGATTTCCTAAGGTCAAGCGCTAGCTTATTTTCTATTTAATTTCAAAAAAGCGCGTGTTTTTCATGCTCTTGGTTTTCACTTCCAGTTGGTAGTTTCCTTTTGCCAGTTGATCTGTTTTGAGCAGGTAGGTAAAACTCCTTGGTCGATCGTCGTGAAGGATTTGCTGTTTATCCATCTTTAAGCAGACATCGATAATTTCTTCACTGGCAACAATGTGAATCGCCTGCTTTGAAGCTTGTTCATAGATAAGAATGTTTTTGGCCATGGTAGTTAGGGTTTAGCAGGGGAGGCTGCACTGATGGATAAAAGTTAAGTTCAATTCATCTGAGTGTTTGTCTAAAGGTTATAAAAAGAAAAACCCAGTCAAAAGCTCTTCTAGAATTTGACTGGGTTGAGAGAGAATTGAGGTTTAAGTTACTGGACGATCACTTTCGTCACACTTTGTGTATTGCTATCCAAAAACAAGTACACTCCTTTAGTCCATCCCGATAAGTCTATCGCTTCATCACCTTCTCCGTCTAATTGAATTTGTAGTTGAAGCACACCTTGAATATTATAAATCATCACCTCCGTTTGATTTGATGATTTGAGTTGTATTGATGATGTTGCTGGGTTTGGATAAATCTTCAGGCCTTCAGATTCTTCTTGAATTTGATAATCTGGATTCATGGTTCCTATTCCTATATGACCAAACGTATCGATGACAAAATCAGTTGTCCCTCTTAGCCAATCTCTTATTCCAAATTTGTGTTGGCTGAGTCCGCTTATTATTAGGTAGTTGCTGTTTGGGGTAGCTAAATGAATTCTTGACCAAGCCGGATCATTGGTTGATTGAATAGACATAACAGCACTCGAATCTCTTATGTGAAAATCTGCTCCAGTATTAGAGATCCCTAAGCCTAATTTTCCCAGGAGATAGAGTTAACCACTGAGTTCCTCCTGCAAAGATTCTCACTGTATCATCATCCGAATTTTGCTCTAACTCAATTTTGGTGTCGCCGTCAGCATCTTGCAGCACGCTTAAGGTATCTGTCTGACTTACGGCCAACCACGCACTTCCATCATAAAAATAGAACTTGCTGCTATCGGTATTAAAAACCAATAAACCTGTGGCCGGACTATTCACTGCGTTAATCTGCGTTTGGCTTAAACGTGGGCCTAAAAATCCACGAGTTGTAGAACTAAGCTCGAGCGCAGCTGAAGCATCAGGATTTCCTCCACCTTGGTTAATCAACATCCACTGTGCTTGTGTACTCAGTGAAAAAAGAAGAAACATTCCCAAAAACAGAACTTGTTTCTGAAGATTCTTAATGCTATTTCTCAAAGTCGTTTTCATCTTGAACAAATTGAATCAGATTGAACTTAGTCTCTTCTGTAAGTACAACGATAAGTCGCCGTCAATGAAGGGTCTTGGAAAGAACGGTTCTGAATTCCGCCGTTCCCAACTAACATCAATTTGTTTTGAGAGATGTTTCGAACCCACTCCCAGTTGTTCGTTTCATTAATTAAGGAAGCATTCGATGTTCCTGCATACCAATCACCGTAGTCAGCCAACTCAAATCCAAGTGAAGCACAAGTACTGTCGGCAACAAACCAAGTATCTGTAGTACGCTCTGCATCATCTATACAAAGACGGCCATTTATATCAACCATTCCTACTGGACAAGTATTAGAATTCGTAGCCCAAATTAATCCTGAAGCTGCTGTGTCATAGATCAAAATTTGATTTGCACTCGGTGCGGTATCTGGTAGATTCAAATAATAATCCGTTTTAATCGAGTCAGGTGCTCTTACACCAACAAACCCGCTAAATCTATCGAGAAGTCCAAGTGCTGTTGTGCTTGTGTCACTCGGATTCAAAGCAATTGCAATCAATGCGCTGTCATTTACATTTACATCAAGTGCATAATCAGGACTATCAGTGTTGATTCCAACTCCGTCTGTCGTTATTCTCAATTGAGTTTCCCAGCCATTTAGAGTATTGTTCGCCGTTCCCGAATTATAAGAAGCCAAAATCATATCTCCATCTGAGAAGTCTGTAATAATTGCATTTGCAGCACCGTCAAATGAGTATCGCAGGTTCGAACCATCAAAATAGGTGTTACTTCCAATGTATCCTATACTTCCTGATGTTGATCCTATAAACCAAGAACTATCCACCTGGAGTTTGGCCAGCGCTGAATCGGTTCCAATTCCAACATTTTTAGGTCCATTATAGTGAAGGCTTGTAGAGATGCTGTCCCAAAGACTTGCTCCAGCTCCAGCTTGCCATGTAGCTTTACCATTGGCATCAGAAGTGAGTACAAATCCATTTGTAGCGCCAGTAGGTATAATTAGGGTATCACTAATCTCGACGTTTCCATCAAAGAATCCAGCGTAATTCACAGAAGAACCAGCTCCCGAAGCATAAATACCAATCGATGTATCTGCAGAACCGTTCCCAGCGAATGCTTGGAAAATAGCACCGAAATTACTCTCAGCTCCCTGAGCATCTCCTAAGATTCCAACCGCTTCGGAACCAACACGGTTAACACCGGTTGCAGATCCATTAACACCGTAAGTGCTGAAAGCATTGCTCACAACGAAATCAGCACCCGTTGCTAAATCGGCAGTGCCAAGATCAATTCCATCTACTTCAAAATAGAGTCCTTCAACTGTTTCGGCACTATCAATTTTCATATCAATACCTGTAGAAATACTTCCTACTCCGCCGTTTCCTTTAACAATAGCTTCAATACCAGTTCCGGTAGCTCCATTATCTACATCCAAGAATAAACCCCAATTATCATTTGTACTCCTCGACTTACTGTAAAGACCATAGTTTCTATCTCCTCCGTTTGCTTCCCCATAAACGGCATAGTAGAAATTAGTTGGACCACCAGTTGCTTTCGAGTAAACACCGTACTTAATTTCAGCATCTCCGCTAGCATATGATCGAGTGGCAATCAAGGTATCACCTATTCCAGCGCCTGCAGAATGCACGCTAGTATTGGTTCCAATAAGATTACTTCCAGAAGAGGCTAATGTATCGTAAATACATAACCTTGCTACTGGGCTAACCATATTGATTCCCATTCTACCATCATTATTCATAGTAAGGTATTCAGTACCTCTTACAAAGAAGCGGATGAAGTCTTCATCAGCACTGTTCTCTACCGTTACTCTCGTATCGTTATCAGAGTCGACCAGGCGTGTAGAGTCTTCACCTGATACCGCAGCCCAATCTAAATCTCCGGAGCCATTAATTTGTAGCACCTCACCATTAGAGCCCGCCACAGAAGGGAAAGAATAAGCATTTCCAATTCTTAGAGAATCGAGGAAAGCAAGATTCGAAATGAGCGTATCAACCTCAGCAGAATCTGTCAATATCTTATCGATGAGCGCAGTTCCTGCAACATCCAAAGCTTGTGCTGGATTTCCACCAATACCAATACCTAATCTGTTTTCGATAAGAACGTTTCCGTTTTCAAAATAACCGGCCCAGTTATTGGCTCCACCTGAAGCTTTACCATAAATACCATAAGCCGTTCCTACTCCACCTGAGCGCCTTGCTTCTCCAAAGACACCGTAATTTGTTCCAGTACCATTGATGGCCTCACCATAGAGTCCGAATTTATCGGCAGAACCTGCACCTGAAACCGTGGAGAATACCCCTTTGACCTCACCAGTTCCAGTGTTCTTCGAATTCTGAATGGAAATGTTAAAGTTGTCGAGGTTATCTACTATGTCAATGGTTGCCGTTGGAGCACTAGTACCCAATCCAAGCATTCTTAAGTTGTAAATGGTATCGTTGTTTGCATCACTGCCTTGAGATAGAACTGAATCTAAATCTTGTGGTGCTGTGCTGAAAGCAGCTATACTAGTCCTAATAGCGTTAGCGGTATCTATTAAAGCTTGGCTTTCTTCAAAAACTCCAAGGTCAACATAAGAAGCGTCTCCGCTTTCAATGATTTCCAAGCTGTCGGTTACGATACTCATTCCTGAGATCTTTTCATTGCTAGTATCACCTGCTGCCAGAGTAACAAAACTCAAATTCCCATTTCCATCGGTTTCAATAACTTGTCCTGCCGTTCCATCAGCATTAGGCATGAAGATGGTATCCCCTACGAGATTGTTAATTCCTAAACGGCCACCTACTATTAATTCGTTCCCTGTAAAATCTCCATAAATTAAAGGCTCCGTGGTTCCAGTAGGATCTATATAAAGCGTGTTGTCAGTTGAATCTGATTGACCAGCGCCACTACCAATTTTGATAGAACCCGTCATGCTTCCAGCAACACTGCCACCAGCGCCATTACCAATCAAGATATTGCCGCTTGAATTAGAATTGAGTTGCGCTCCAGCATTTCGACCGATTGCGATGTTGTCATTTCCAGTAAGAATTTGCTCGAGTGCCAAGTTCCCAAAGGCCAAGTTCCCAGATCCAGTTTCTAACTCTTGCAAGGCATCTGAACCAAAAGCTATGTTAAAAGATCCCGATGTAATATCTCTTAAAGCGTCTCTACCATAAAGGAAATTGTTTCCACCAGTGTAAGTAGCACTGCCACTCAAGGCATTTGAGAATACACTACCAAACAATAGGTCCCATCTTCCATTGTGGTTGGTAACGAATCTGAAATCGGCTGTTGAATTCTGTAATAACTCTAGGTAATCCTCTCGGAATGTGTAAGTTGACCCATTGGCTTGAATTTCGGTATTTCCGTTATTCACCAAAACATAGTTTGTATCGTTTGCTCGTATTGTGTTCAAGGTATCCGTGATACTCGACTGCCAGCTAGCTTTACCATTTGCATCTGAAGTAAGTACTCTACCATTTTGCGCACCAGTTGGGATAATTAATGTGTCTTCGATATATACATTTCCAGAGGCAAAATACCCTGCGTAATTCGTATCCGCACCGAATGCTGAAGAGTAAATACCATAATTTACATTTCCATTGGTAGTGCCATTTCCTGAGCTAAAGAACCCAGCATACTTATTACCAGTACTGGCTCCGTTGGTATTGAACCAACCAGCATATCGGTCTCCTGATCCAGCTCCTTGATTCCATATGGTTCCTGCATAGGTAGTACCCGTTGTATTCGTAGTATTTCTCATCCACCCTGCTTCAATCTCAGTCGCCGTTTCAACTTGAAAAGGAGCATTCGCCGCGGTGTTTGTTCCAACTCCGACCCTATACCCTTGATTGTAAAGAACAGTGTCTGTCGCATTATCGATTCGTTCCCATCCATTATCAAAAGACCCCAAATCGATGTACGAGAGCACTCCATTTTCATTTATTTCCAGGCTGTCGTTTATGATCTGCATGCTGGAGATCCGTTCATTGGTAGAATCGATGTCAACATCAGCTAAAATGTGATTGCTCAAACTCAAATCCAAAGCGGCAATACTTGCTCTAATGGCATTGGCACTATCAATGAGGTCTTGATCGTTTGCAAATTGACTCAGATCAACTCGGCTAACTATTCCACCTTCTACAATTTGAAGACTGTCGTTTGGTGTTAATTGCAAACTCGAAATCAGCTCATTGGTTGAGTCTTCAGGAGTTATCTGCTGCCATGTTGCTCGACCATTCGCATCAGAAGTGAGCACATAACCATTCTGTATTGTTCCATAATTGAAAATGGCAGTGTCATTAAACATTGCATCGCCAGTTTCTGTCCAAAGTGCATAGTTTCTCAAGCCATTCGCTGCATTACCCAGGAGTGCCACATTGGTATCACTCGGGTTAGCAAAAATTGCGCGACCTAAAACAGCCGTATTCCATCCAATTCCATTGGCCAGACCATAAACTGCAGCATCTTGTAGGTGAACACCCAAATTTCCCGTTCTGTTCGTAGGCCCTATGAGCACCCCTACAACACCTCTGTTGGTATTCGTACTATTACTTGCTTCCCCGTATAATCCATAATTGATTCCAGTTCCAGCGCCAGAGGAAGTTCCTCTTGCTCCAATGGCGAAATTTGCTCCTCCTAAAGTTGAAGGACCAGCAATAAAAGACCCCCCTGTGTTATTACCTGAATTAAAAGCTTGACCTCTAACCCCAGTATTAGTTCCTGCATGGCTTCCTTCCGCAGCTCCTTCTACCCCGATATTTCCGTTCGGGTTGGTCGACTCGGTTAAAACAAATCCGTTAACACCCCAGTTTCTAGCAGTAGCACTTGTTCCTGCAGAATCAATAAACCCTCTTACCCCTGCTTGGTCTGTTGGGCTACCTGCAGCCTCACCTAAAACACCCAGATTTAATACTGTTCCATTCTCTGCACGACCGTGCAAACCAAATGAACGTTGACCGCCATCACCGAAGGCTTGTACCCCGCGGTTGATAAAGCTTGAGCCTCGAGCGTATCCGCCTGTACCCGTGTTGATCCCAGCAGAAGAACCAAGTGAAGTTCCGTCGATAGCAATATTCTCTCCATCTGTTCCATTGATCTCGATGTACATACCACCTCGAGCAGCATTCGTCAAATTACCTCCAGCGATTTGACCGAACATGCTATATTCATAATTTGGGCTCGATTGATCAACTGTGTCTACAACGTGCAGCGTATATCCAGCAGTGGTACCAATACCCAACTGCCCTACATTTTGAATATTTAATCCAGCGGCCTGATCATTTACTGACAGTACTGAGTCAATTCCGAATTGATTTAACCTGGCCTGCACAAAAGGATTTAAATCGGTAGTGTCTTCTGTTAATTCTCTGGTCAAAATGAGCAAACCATTTTGGAAACGCAAACTTTGATCATCCGTGTTATCTCGTAACTGACTTAGGTCGATCCAAGTCGCATTTGGATTATCTGTTGCGCGAATCGAATCTCCTTGCTGTTCAAGATCTTGTTTGGTCACAACATCTCCTGCTTTGAAAGCATAAGGCACAGCTAGCAATTCAGAAACCCCCAAAAACGCAAAAGTGTTACCCCCATTGGCATCCAATTCCGTTCTTACAAAGTAGCGCGTGTTTCCCCAATCCAACACACGCATGTCGCCAAATACATTCTGACCATTTCCAATTTCTAGGTTCACTAAGCCGATAGCATTGGTAACCACTATGTGCTCCTCGGAGTAGACCTCTACCCCGTTAGGGCTTCCTTCCCGAATACTAAATCGAAGTGCAACGTTCTGATTGGAGATAACCTGAGTTCCACCGGTTCTCAATACTGCCTGATATTTAAAGGCATCGATGTTTTGAGCCTGGGACGCGAGTGTGGCCGAAAGTATTAAGGCCAGTAACAATAACTTTTTAAACATGGGGGTGAGTTTGTATTACTGTACTTTTTGAATTTGAAAGGTCTTAATTGGAGTTCCTGACTCATCCGTTACTCGCAGCAAATAAGCTGCGTTAGGAAGATTTGAAAAATCCAATTGGGAGACTTTGTTCCGTGATTCCGATTGCATAATCTGCTTGCCATTGATATCAATAACACTCAAATTCATCGGGAATGATTGATTCGTTTCAACGTATAAAACCCCACCAGTAGGGTTTGGGAAAGCTTTGACCTGATAGTTAAATGGAGTTAACTCTTCTACGGTTGTGATAATAAATGCCGACTGCTGAAATCCTTGTGTGAGGAAGGTAGCTTTTGTTCCGACCGTTTGGATTACTGTTTCGCCAAGCGTAAAACTCAGTTGGTTTGTTCCGTCATCATAATAATCACCAGCGTTGGCAATAACATAATGATCAGCATTAAAGGTCTGTGAATTAGCAGCAAAGCAAAAAGCCAGCGTGCAGGTTATTAGGGCGATAATTGGCTTCAAGTCATCGGGGATTTGACGAAGACCAAATTTATACAAGCTGATTGACTCTACCCAATTTTTCTTTGCTTCTTTTCGTGCTTATTTGCATCTGGTCGATTAATCGAATCATGAGATTTGGCGTATGTTTATCGCAAGTTTACTTTAAAGCATGTTTGAATTAAAAAACACCATCGTCTCAAACGAGCTCTTGGAAGAGGAATTTGTATGCAATTTAAGCGCTTGTAAAGGCGCTTGTTGCGTAGCTGGAGACGCGGGTGCCCCTCTCGAAACAGCCGAATATGAAAGCATTAAAAAAGACTTGGACAAAATCCTTCCTTACCTCAGCAAAAAAGGACAGGATGCTATCGAGCATCAAGGAGCTGGGGTAGAAGATCCCTTCAAAGAAGATGAAATGGTTACCCCCTTGATTGATGGTAAGGAATGTGCTTTTACCATTTTTGAAGACGGAAAAGCAGCTTGCGGAATTGAACGGGCCTGGCAAAATGGCGACTCAAGCTTGCAAAAACCCATCTCTTGCCACCTCTACCCGGTGCGTTTGAAAAAATACGAAAGCTTCACGGCGGTTAATTATGATCGCTGGGACATTTGTAGCGAAGCTTGCATTTTAGGCCAAGAATTACAAGTTCCAGTTTATAGGTTTCTAAAGGACAGTCTGATACGAAAATTTGGAGAGGATTGGTACCGCGAATTGGAAGCAATCGCAGAGGCGTAATCTAAGCAAAGTTCTCCAATGAAGCCCAATTTATTTCGCAGCTGATTGCGAAATTGGCAAGCCGACAAAACTCAAAAGCCTGCTGCATATATCCTTGCGAGCACTTATTATTTTTTGAACAAGACAATGTGAATTTGCAGTGTTGAAAACTACGGGGAAATGTGAATTAAATTGGTTTGCCCCGTCTCTTTATTTTATCAAAATTTGTCACACGAAACTTTGGAAAGGTAGCCCCCTAACCAAAGCCGTCAACCGGAGCGCAAACTCTTAAGTTATTGTAAATTAGTCATTTAGGTGATTTTTAAAGAATCCACCTCAGGACCCTTACTCGCTTAAAATTTGTCGAATTGAAGAACAGAAAAAGGATAAAATAATTATGGAAACTAAGGAGACAAAACAGGAACAAGACATTCAAAATGAAATCATTAATGACGACACTGCCGGGGTGTTGACACAGGAAGAATTACTCGAACGTGAAGCAATTCTTCAAGACAATCCAAACCGTTTTGTGCTCTTTCCAATTCAACACGACGACATCTGGCAAGCCTACAAAACACAAGAGGCTTGTTTCTGGACAGCAGAAGAAATTGACTTAGGTCCAGACTTAGTTGATTGGGACAACAAATTGAACGACGACGAGCGTTATTTTGTAAAACATGTACTTGCGTTTTTTGCTGCAAGTGACGGAATCGTAAACGAAAACATCGCCGAAAATTTCGTGAACGAAGTACAATACACTGAGGCCAAATTCTTCTATGGTTTTCAAATCATGATGGAGAATATTCACTCAGAAACTTACTCCCTACTGATAGACAGTTATATAAAAGATAAAGCAGAGAAAAATCGCCTCTTCAATGCCATTGAAACAATGGACTGCGTGAAGAAAAAAGCAGAATGGGCACTTCGTTGGATTGACAAAGGAACTTACGCTGAACGTTTAGTTGCATTTGCCGCCGTTGAAGGTATTTTCTTCTCAGGTAGTTTCTGTTCAATCTTCTGGTTGAAAAAACGTGGATTGATGCCAGGACTTAGTTTCTCAAATGAGTTGATCTCAAGAGATGAAGGACAGCACTGTGATTTCGCTTGCCTGCTTTATAACAAGCACCTTAGCAACAAACTTCCTAAAGGCGTTGTGAGAAAAATCATTCTCGATGCGGTTAACATCGAAAAAGAATTTATCCTAGAAGCACTGCCGATAAGATTGATCGGAATGAACTCCGAACTGATGAGTCAGTACATTGAGTTCGTAGCTGATCGTTTGCTTATGGAACTAGGATGTGATAAAGAATTTAATTCAGAGAACCCTTTCGACTTTATGGATCTAATCTCTCTTCAAGGAAAAACCAACTTCTTCGAAAAGAGAGTAAGTGAGTACCAAAAAGCCGGCGTTAAAAGTGGTGGAAACGAGGACAGGAAATTCACCCTTAACGAAGACTTCTAACAACTAAATACTACTAATACTATGTACGTAATTAAACGTGATGGACGCAGAGAATCTGTCAAATTTGACAAGATTACTGCACGAATAAAAAAGCTTTGCTATGGCCTCGACGATTCTGTTGATGCAGTAAAAATTTCGATGCGTGTAATTGAAGGTCTTTATGAAGGTGTTACAACCTCTCAGCTAGACAACCTTGCGGCTGAAGTTGCAGCTTCAATGACTACAACACATCCTGACTATGCACTCCTCGCATCAAGGATTTCTGTTTCGAACCTACACAAAAGCACAAAAAAGTCATTCAGTGAAACAATGACTGACTTGTACGAATACGTTGACGAAAAAACTGGAAAGAAAGCACCTCTTCTCGCTGATGACGTTTACAAAATCGTAAACGACAACGCAGAAATGCTCGACTCTTCTATCATCTATGATAGAGATTTTGGTTATGACTATTTCGGATTTAAAACACTTGAGCGTTCTTACCTTCTTAAGGTAAACGGACAAATTGCTGAACGTCCACAGCATATGTTGATGCGTGTTTCAATCGGAATTCACAAAGATGATATTGATGCTGCTGTCCAAACTTATGAGTTAATGTCTGAGCGTTGGTTCACTCATGCTACCCCAACACTCTTTAATGCTGGAACGCCTAAACCTCAAATGTCGAGTTGTTTCTTACTTACGATGAAGGACGACTCAATTGGAGGTATTTACGATACACTTAAGCAATGCTCTCAGATTTCACAATCTGCTGGAGGAATTGGCTTGAGCATTCACAATGTAAGAGCAACTGGTTCATACATCAGAGGAACGAATGGAACTTCAAATGGTATTGTTCCAATGCTCCGTGTGTTTAACGACACTGCTCGTTATGTTGATCAAGGTGGAGGAAAAAGAAAAGGCTCTTTTGCTATTTACCTTGAGCCTTGGCATCCAGACGTATTCGATTTCTTGGATCTTAAAAAGAACCACGGTAAAGAAGAACAACGCGCGCGTGATTTATTCTATGCAATGTGGATCCCAGATCTCTTTATGGAACGTGTAGAGTCTGATGGTGAGTGGACTTTATTGTGCCCAGACGAATGTCCAGGGTTGTATGATGCCTACGGAAAGAACTTCAAGAAACTTTACGAGAAGTATGAAAAAGAAGGCAAAGGTCGCAAGACTATTAAAGCTCAAGATCTTTGGTACAAGATTCTAGAATCTCAAATTGAAACAGGAACACCTTATATGCTTTATAAGGATGCGGCCAATGAGAAATCGAATCAGAAGAACCTAGGAACTATTCGCTCTTCTAACTTATGTACTGAAATTATGGAGTACACCTCTGAAGATGAAGTTGCAGTTTGTAACCTCGCTTCAATGGCACTTCCTAAGTATGTAAAGGATGGAAAATTTGATCACGAACGTTTGTTTGAAGTAACCTATCAGGCTACTAAAAACTTGAACAAGATTATCGATAACAACTTCTATCCTATACCTGAAGCTAAAAACTCTAACCTACGTCACCGTCCTATCGGACTTGGAGTACAAGGTTTAGCAGATACCTTCATCTTGATGCGTTATCCTTTCGATTCAGAAAAAGCGCAACAACTGAACAAAGACATCTTCGAGACAATCTATTACGCTGCAGTTACTGCATCTAAAGATCTTGCGATGGAAGATGGTGCTTATGAAACATTTAAAGGCTCACCAATTTCAGAAGGTAAATTCCAGTTCGACCTTTGGGGTGTTACTCCAAGTGATCGTTGGGAATGGGATGTATTGCGCGACGAGGTTGTAAAGCATGGCGTGAGAAACTCACTTTTATTAGCTCCTATGCCTACCGCTTCAACTGCTCAAATCTTAGGAAACAATGAAGCCTTTGAACCTTACACTTCGAACATCTACACAAGAAGAACCTTGAGTGGTGAGTTTGCAGTAGTAAACAAACACCTGCTTCGTGATTTGGTAAAACTCAACTTGTGGAACGATTCATTAAAGCATAAACTTATTGCTGCTAATGGTTCGGTTCAAGACATTGATGAAATTCCAGAAAACCTAAAAGAGCTGTACAAAACAGTTTGGGAGATTTCTCAGAAAACGATTATTGATATGGCGGCCGATCGTGGTGCATATATCGACCAATCGCAGTCATTGAACATCTTCCTTGAAGATCCAAACTTTGCTAAGCTAACTTCCATGCACTTCTATGGTTGGAAGAAAGGTCTTAAAACGGGAATGTATTACTTGAGAACAAAAGCTGCTGCCGATGCAATCAAGTTTACCGTTGATAAGAGCCAACTTGCTCAGCCAAAGAATGAAGAGATAACTGAAGAACAACGTTTGGCAGAAATCGCTTGCTCTCTGGATGACCCAGACAGCTGTGAAATGTGTTCAGGATAAATTTTATTCTAAAATTTTCCTGAACTAAATTCAAGCGAGCAAGGCGAGCTTAAATGTGGAGGGGTGAAACCTGCTAAATTCAAGCGAGCAAGGCGAGCTTAAATGTGTTCAGATTAGCTTAGTTGCTTCAAAACTTTACTTTCCCCAAAAGCCTCCGTCAGCAATGTCGGGGGCATTTTTTTGCTACACAATGAGGCGCAAAAAAGCCCTACTGCAATAGCAATAGGGCTCCTTAAATTACTTAGTAGCTTTTACAATCCCAACAAAACTTCATCAGGATCTTTCGCTCCAAACATAAGCTTGGAAGGATTCTCGATCATTTCTTTCACTTTGTAAAGGAAGCTTACAGATTCCTTACCGTCTATGATCCGGTGATCATATGAAAGTGCAACATACATAATAGGTCTAATCTCCACCTTGCCATTAACAGCCACTGGTCGCTGCACTATATTGTGCATACCCAATATCGCAGATTGTGGTGGGTTGATGATTGGTGTACTCAACATTGACCCGAACACACCACCATTTGTAATGGTAAAGGTTCCACCGCTCATTTCTTCAAGGCTCAATTTTCCATCACGCGCTTTGATGGCTAATCTTTTTATTTCGGCTTCAATTTCTGCCAAACTCATTTGCTCCGCATTTCTCAAGACCGGAACCATTAGGCCTTTTGGAGAACTAACCGCAATACCGATGTCAGTGAAATCGTGGAAAATTAATTCCTTGCCATCGATCATTCCGTTTACTGCTGGAAACAGATTCAAAGCTTCCGTACAAGCCTTTGTGAAGAAACTCATAAAGCCTAGGCCTACGCCAAACTTCTCTCTAAATGCATCTTTATGCTTAGAACGAACAGCCATTACATTGCTCATGTCAATTTCGTTGAAAGTGGTCAGCATGGCTGTCTCACTCTTCACACTCACAAGGCGTTCTGCAACTTTTCTCCTAAGAGCCGACATGCGTTCGCGACGCTCATCTCGTGTTCCACCCCAACCTGCAGCAGCAGATGTGTCAATACCACCAGACATGTAGGCAACGACATCAGCTTTGAGAATTCGTCCACCAGGACCTGAACCTGAAATTTTTCCACCTTTCAAGCCATTCTTGTCCATCATTTCCTTAGCAACAGGACTAGCTTTTACATCAGCATTTGCTGAGGCTACTGAGGCAGCAGCAGGCTTTTCTGCGGCAGGAGCTTTTTCTTCTTTAGCTGCTTCAACTTTTGGCGCTTCTTCCTTGGCTGGAGCTTTAGCTTTAGGCTCTCCCTTTACAGAAGTGTCGATCTTACAAACTACTTGGCCAACTTCAACAACGTCTCCATCTTCAGCTAAAAGCTCAATTTTACCAGAGACCTCAGCAGGTAATTCTAGCGTTGCCTTATCTGAATCGATTTCAGCAATCGCCTGGTCCTTTTCAACATAGTCACCAGTTTCTACAAGCCATTGTGCTATTTCTACTTCTGAAATAGATTCACCCGGGCTAGGAATTTTCATTTCGAGGATCATAAGATCAAATTTGCTAATTCTTTAATTAAATGCTGTTTCTAATAGTTCTTGATGACGGTGTGCGTGTCTCACAGAAGATCCAGTTGCTGGGGAAGCACTATCTGGTCTTGAAACAAAGCTCAAAGGCACCATGGTGAAATGACGTAGCATGAAACTCAAGGCACCCATATTCCCAGGTTCTTCTTGAACCCATTTCCACTCCTTGCAGTTTTTGTAGGACTTGATTAGCTCATTCAGTTGCTTCTCAGGGAAAGGATACATCTGTTCCACTCGAACTAGCGCAACATCATCTCGTTTGGTTTCTTCTCTCATCTTAAGCAAATCGTAGTAGATTTTTCCGCTACAGAAAAGCACCTTCTTTGCTTTAGATTTAGTTATTCCGCTGTCGTCAATTACTTCTTGAAAACCACCAACTGTAAAGTCCTTCACCGTAGACACACACTTGTTATAACGAAGTAAACTCTTCGGAGTAAACATAATGAGTGGCTTTCTAAATTCACGCTTTAACTGTCTTCTCAGTACATGGAAAAAGTTAGCAGGTGTAGAAGCATTCACGATCTGCATATTGTTCTCCGCACATAGCTGTAGGAAACGCTCTACTCGAGCCGAAGAGTGCTCAGCACCTTGACCCTCATAACCGTGAGGTAAAAGCATTACCATGCCATTCT
>ENA-UOXV01000277-UOXV01000277.1-marine-metagenome-genome-assembly--contig:-NODE-277-length-70488-cov-17.084534_pt1 | contig 70488 bp, 65 predicted proteins | sample MGYA00238165_ERZ766961 | MGnify/ENA primary metagenome ERZ766961 (study PRJEB28924, sample SAMN03173240) | marine metagenome | biome: Marine; feature: Water; material: Subsurface seawater | place: North...
TTTTTTTTTTTTTTTTTTTTTCAAATTCATTTTTTAAGAAAATCCCCAAATGGTACATCCTTTTTTACCCAATTCTATCAATTTCAAATAAAAAATAAAAAAAAAAAAAATAAAAAATATATTAATAATTTATGTAAATATATAAATATATAAATATTTTTATATTATCTTATATATATGGTGTCACATTTAGAGGAGGTTAATATGACATATAAAGAACATTTTTTATTTTCATCAAAAATAGGATTCGATTTTTTATACGGAGCTGTTTTGGCATTTGTACATGCAATTTTTCCTGAAATACAAAAGGATAGTAGTAGTCGAATAGTTAAACATTGGCAAACAATATTTGATTCCATGAAAAAATAAACCTTCTTCAACAATCAAATGTAATATTCAAAATGGTATAAATATAATTTTTGAATATTAATAATAATAAAATGATTCTTGAAAAACAAAATGTACAAAATTTATTGTTTGCAGATAAGGTTAGGACAAATACAAATGAATCAAAGATCCAATCATTCAGACAACAACGCGAATTTGGAGCAAGAAAAAGAATTAAACCCTGACGCACGGGAACCAAAAGCCAACAACAACCTCCTAACAAAAGCAGAGGAATTGGCAAAAGATAAATGTAAATAAAAAAATAGGAATGATAATGGTTTTCTAATCATTTGATACTATTTTTAGTAAGATAATTCTTTATTTTTTCTAGTTTTCTTATTTTTTTTTGTATGTGTTTTTTTTTGTTTATTTTTACTTAATTTTAATTTTCTGCTTTTTTTCAATTTATTTTTTCTTGTTTTTCTTTTATGGTTTTTAACAAATACTAGATTATTTTCCCCTCCCATGTATCCATGGTAAAAACATGAATAACTGATTGTTCCAAAGTCTTTTTTTACTTTGACTACAATTGTACCTGTATAAAATTGAACTTTTACCCCTTCCATTTCTTTAGGTTTTTCAAATTTTTTCCCCTTTATTTCTATTTTACTCGCTTCATTTATGATAAAACCTATTGGGTGTTCTTCGGGGATGTTTTTAAATGTATATGACCCCTTTTCCATAGAAAACGCTGAAGATTCATCATAATTTCCATTAAATTTATATTTTCCATCTTTTACTGAAACCTCCACTATTTTTTTTATTTTTCTTCCTCCTACAGTGGATCCTACAGAGGAACTGACGCTAACGGTTCCTTCAGAGGAACTATCATCAATAGGAGTAAATTTCCTTTGCCTGGATGGATCAAAGGGACTCAAGGAATTACTTGTATTAGGGGGTGTAGATTGTGATTTTAGTTCAATTCCTAATTGATTTCTGATCTTTTTTTGTGTTCCTGTAACTTCGTTTAAGCGTGTTTCAATTATGGAATCTCCAACACGGATGAGTAACTTCAATAAATTATTTTGTATTTGTGTTTTATTTAGATTAGGGGTACTATCAAATATTTCAGGTAAATTTATCTTTTCTAAATATGAAACAAAATTTGATTCATTTAAAAAATAAACTGCATCCTGCTTATTCTTTTCGTTCATAGGAGGATTACCTGTACAACTAGAGAGAAGGGCCGAAGATAATAGATAAAATTGTTTATATTCATAATCTATCAATCCCGATAATTTTTTACAAATATCATAAGATTCTGCTTTTGATGTGTACCGAATTAGGAAATCGCGTAATCCATAACCTATAAATAAGGCTTTTATTTGTTGCTCTGCGTTATTAGAGAGAACTAAATCCATTAAAGAGGAAGATGAACGGTTAATGAAAATATATAATTTCTCAACCAGATCTAACTCTTCTACATCACCAGAGGTGTATTGATATAATTGACTAATTAATAAATATAAGGGTAATAAGGGGTGAATAAAATGAGGATTATCTAAAATATTTATATTTGCTCCCCCTATTTGAGGTCTTTTACTCTCTCTATTATCTATTTCATCTTCTCTCTTTCTTTTTGTTTTAAATATATTTTTTCCTTTAACCAAAGAAAAATCCAACTTCAAAAAACTACCTAACCATTTTTTTGTTTTTTCTGATTTTGTTAATGATGGATCTTGTATTTGTTTATCTGCTACTTCTTCTATTCTTGAATCATTAGAAATAATTTCGATTAAATCTCCGTCACTCTTATCGGCAAGAACATTAACCCCTAGCCATTTATCGGCAACTGTGTTGATATTTAGTTCGCTGTGTTCATTAATATTTTTTCCATATAAATTATAATTTTGATCAGTTACTGCTATATTTTTGCTCTGATCTGCTTTATTCCCCTCCCCCAACTGTTCGTCAGCAGCCTGAGATTTAACCTCTTCAGATTCTTCTTCATGTCCTTCTTTTATTTCATCGGCAATATAAAAATCTTGAGCTTCTTGAACTACAAAGTCCTCGCTATTGTTAAATTTTTTGATTTGTGGCTCTGGTAATTCAATAAGACTAGAACTTACTTGTTCCATATTTGCTTGTTGTATTGTGTTTTCGATGTTTTCTTTGATTAAATTTACATCACTTAACTTGTTATTTTCACTATCTTTATTTAAGTCTTCACTTGTAAAATTATATGGAAAATCACAAGGGATTTGACCTAGCACTTCTAAAGCTAAATTATTTATACTTATTAAAAAATTAGACTTATAAGTTCTTTTGGATTCATTCACTAATTGAATTGTTTTTAAAGGATTGGAAGCATATTGTTTTATATATGAAAAATAAGAAACAAAGAGAGAACACATAACATCATCCAGCTGTTCAAATGAATATAAAAATTGATTACTATCCAATAAAAATTTCATCAATTCATTCTTTTCCTTTTTTTTAAAACTAAATAATCTCGAGCTATATCCTCCTTTGGTATTCCATTCCCAGTTATTGGCCGCTAAATATATAGGTTGTTTTGTTACCGACTTTATTAATGAAGAAGGATCTTTTATTTTTAATTCAAACGGTTCATCGCTAGCTTGTCGTGTTTGTGATGTTCCTTTGTTTTGATATAATTTTTGGATTTCAAATTCTAATTTATTATAAGTTTGTTCCAACTCGTTAAATTCAATTTTATTTTTAACATTTTTAATAGAATCTTTTAAACTTATATATAACTTGTTTAAATCCTTATAATATTCACTTAACTCATGATAAACAATTAACTGTGAAAATAAATTTTGAATGTTATATTGAAATTGTTGAATAGAAATACCTTCCTTATTAGATTCTAATTGGGTAATTAAATTTTTCAAAAATGTAATTAATTCGTCATATTGTTTTTTTATAAATGGTCTATAAAAGGTATTGTTATAATGATCTATTACTACTTTCCTATTTGTAATGAATTCACTAATTATTTTTAATTTTTTTTCTTTATTCTTATTAAATAACTCCTCTTCTTTTCTTCCTTTCTCTTCTTGTTTTTTTATTCTTTCTTCGCGGTCTTCTAGTGATTCGTTATCATAAATAATTACCTGGCCTGATGAAGCGTTTCCATATAATGTATTTATTCCCATTAAAAGTGCAAAGGCCAGGGCAATTCTATCGTGGGTTACAAAATAAATTTTTTCAAAATCCACAGTTTTATTAGTTTTATATTCTTTAAAATTTCTTTCATGTAATTGAAGACAAGCAAGAGCTTGTAACCAGTCACCACCTCTTTTTTGTTGAAGCTTAATATTAAAGTTATCAATTTCTTTTTGATTATTTTTAGGTTTTTGTAAAAATTTTTTAATAGCTGATACTAAGTTATTAATTGCATTATTATTTTTAGAATCATTTTCGTTTTCGATGTTAATTTTGTTTTGATTATTTTTTTTATAATTATTAAAAACCTTAACATTTACATTATATTTTCCATTCTTCTCAATTAATGGAGATAATTCCCATCCATAATTTGAAAAAAACCAACTTTGAGGAGATTTGTCACGATTATTCCATAAATAAGTATGGCTATTTTTATTAGAAGGAACTATAGGAATATAATTATATCCATTATTGGTATTTAATTTTAAAATTTCATTAGGAAGACTTTTTGGTGCAGGATCATTAATTACTTCAGGAGTAAGTACATAATATAATGTTTTATTTTGCTTTTTACCTGATGTTAAAATAGTTTTCAATGAAACGCCTGGAGCATCAATAAGTAATACAGAATGGTCGGGTAAATCAATAGAATCGGCTCCTAGATATTTGTTTTCTTCTTTAAGTTTTTCATATTCGGCCCCAGATTTCTGTTTTTTTAGTTTAGCTTTTATTTTATCCCAGTCATTATTTAAAATACTAATTGGAGTCACAAAAAATGTTTGGTTTGTAATTGTTTCAATTTGGTGTTTTACATTATTTTGCGTAGGAGTATAATTTTTATTGTTTTTTAATATTAAATCAAATGTTTCATCTTCCTTTAATAATTTATTACTTGAATTTGGAATACCCATATTAAAAAATTTCAAGGAATTTTTAATTAATGATGCAAATCTAGTTGTTTTATCAAAATCATGCTTAGCATCAGCCAAACTTAATTCTGCTAATGCATTTAGTGTTTCATTATTAAAGTTCATACTATATAAATAGTGATTATTTTTTTGTCATAAACGACTTAAATATAGTTTAAGTATTCTAGCAATGGCTAAATTTTATAATACACAAAATGATTTATTAATGAAAAATTTAATGAATTTTTATGAAACAAATAATAATCTCGAAAAAATGCTAAAAATTATAAATGGTGAATCGAAGATATCATTACGAATAGTAGATTGGTTTGCTACCAATTATGCAAAAAAAAATTTTACTGTTTATAATATTCCTAAGGATGATAAAATTATTCGATTTAAGGTATATTTTGATTATAAATTAAAATTAAAGGCCTATTCGAAAAAAAGATTTGATCCATTTTGTAGATGGGATCGAATTACTATTCCTTATAAAGAAAATAATTCAATTCAAACCACAATCGGTCAGCTTAATTTTTTTAAATGGGCACTTGAAAATAAAGTTGTTCAATATATTGAAGAAAATTATGAACATATTGAAATGGATATGAATAAACGAAATAGTTCATCCAAGAAAAAAGATCCTAATGGCAATAAGACACGAAAAAAGCGCGAAGAATTAAGTGTTTCAGCTGTTAAAAGTATCAAAAAGGAAGATGTTGAAATTATTGTTTCATTTGATTAGAATGTCTGTTACCACACCATCCAAATCAACATCCCTAATAAAATCAAGTTCTATTGTTGTACTGATGGTAAAAGTAAAAATTTTTTTATTTCTCTCTCTCAATTTTTCAATAATATCAGGATACATCATTCCCCAATGACCTACATAGAAATCCATATGTTCAATCATATTGTAAAATAAATCAACTGAAAAAATATTATAAGTAATTAACCCAAGGTTGAAAGGTAATTTTTTTTTGGAAACTAAATAATCCAAGTGCGTTTGATCAAAACTTGCTACCCATAATTTTTGTAATGGTAAAAAAGTAAATTTTTGTAATAATAGATCTAATGCAGGAGCAAGTTCAAAAGATCCCTTTAAATCCAAATATATTTCAATTTTCTCCAACAAAGGTAGAATATCTTTCAATTGGAGTAAATTATGTTTTTTTTCAAGAAATTCTAATGTACATTCTTGAATAAGTTTTCCACCAATCATCAAATCATGATATAATATTATTTCCCCAGTCTTACACACTTGTATATCTATTTCAATCATTTCAAAATTATGATCAATTGCATTATAAATGGCTTCTATTGAATTATCTTTATATTTATTATCTGGAAATCCCCTGTGGGCTATATGATAAACCATAAATATATATTACCTACATTTTTGTAAATACAAATAAAATGTTTTTTTTAATCAAGGACATAAAGATTCAGGAAGTTGAATACATTTACTATCCTGTTTAAGAACAGGAAGTTGGAATGAATTAGATGAAACTACATTTTCGATAGTCACATTGTCATTTACTTTCATATTTGTACAACCAATTATTGCAAGTCCTATTGATTGAGCTGATAATTGATCAGGAATGATTGTTGTACTTTTATAATAGGTAGGAATACCCGTATTTTCGACACCATCAATATTTACATTATCTAAGCATATTTCTTCACCTTGTTGAATAAATAATCCAATATTTCCTTTCATAACATGACTCATTGCATCTCTACCATAAATAAAATAATAAGGGAAATCGGAATCGATAGTTTCAGAGGTAATATCAGTTAATTTGGAATTATTATCAATAAATCCTGTTACAGGATTATAAATTTCCTCGGGAATGTTTGTTGTTCCTAGTTCTTCTTTTGTAGTTCCACATTTTGCAATAACCATTTGTGTATTTGTTATAATTGTTCCTGTGTATCTTCCTTCTTCATTAGTAGAATCACTTACATTCCAAACATCTCCTATTGGACCAACAAATTCTTTTTTACCATAAGCCTCATCTGACCCATCGGGAGAAACATTACTTTGTGTTTTATTAATTCCTATAATTTCAGTTCCTCTTGAATTTGTTTGATTAATTTTTGTATTGGAAATAACAATATTTTTATTTCCAACAGCATTTTCAGGCCTCAAAGGTTTAAATGCATTTACTGCCACACCATTAGTATTTAAAACGATACCATATACATTTGCATCAGATATGCCAAATGGATTTTTAAAAATTCCTTCATAAGGAGTTCCATTAATACAAAAACTCTCAAAATCTGCTATTTCAGCTTCAAGTTCTGTTTGAATTTCAGATATAGGGACCACATTTCCAACATTATAGGATAATGTACAAGTTGGATTACTAGCAACCACTTTTTTCAAATGAGGTAAATCAAATTTTGCATGAGAAAAGGTGGAAAGCATAGGAATATCTGTAGAAGTTCCCAAACATTCACAATCTTCTATTGAAACATTTGATGCTCCGTTTAAATGTATAGCTGCTACATCGTAGTTGGAAAATACTAAATTAGAAATAATTATATTATTTCCATGATTTCCATGAATACCATGATGAGAACTTTTTTTGAAAAATCCGTTTTTTATTGTACATTTGGATGCAGCCTTAAAATTTTTTCCAAAGTTGGCAGGTCCTTGAGGGGGGATAAAAGGAGAATTAGCTAATTCTATAAGGGCACAAAATCTCATTTTACAATAAAATTCCTCTGATAATTCGATTGAATATCCATTTAAATCAAATTCAACACATTCCGATTCAATTGTAAAAACTGCAAAAAATCCAAGAATATATCCATTAGAAATAGGATATAATTCAGCTTGTTCAGGATACTTTGGAAGGCAATTATTATCGGGATTTGGCAAGAAAACTATATTTTCATTTAGTTTATAGATTCCAGGTGTAGTTATTCGGTATGTTCCATTTGCCAAGTCAGAATTGGAAATCAATGTTGTAGTTAAATCTTCTGTATCACACCCCTCAATTTCCAAATAACATGGATTAGGCAGAGGATAACAATCTGCTTCAATTCCTTTCACATAATAATTAAAAATAATTTCTATTGCCACATCACAAAAAATTGGATTATAATAATTAAATATGAGTTGAAAACAATTTGTTTCTTTATTGGTGATAAGTGAATTGTTTGCTTCTAAAACACAAAGAATATCTTTCCATGAGAGAGTACAAAAAGAACCGCAAGTTGTATCACATAAACTTTTATATCTGCATAAATCTTTTGTCAATTTAATTAAATTACAAGGATTAAAACAATCTCGAGAAATTTGCAAACATTCTTCATATCCAGCTAATACATAATCAATTAAATTGAATTGCTGAGTCCCGGTTTGATCGGTTATTGTTTGTGATTGAAAAGAAATAGCAGGGCAACTACAGAAGGTAGGATTTAAATAAAAACAGCCTGTTTCAGTTGGATAAAAAATATTTCTAAACTCTAAATAAGTAATCTGAATAGGATCAAGATTAATTTTAATAGAAGGTTTTTTTATCAAATTTTGATCAAGTCTATATGTGTTATAAAGAGTAGCAAATACATTAACACTTGAACAATCTACAATACAGTCAGACATTTATATATATATATTTTTAATTTATTATAAAGGTTACATTAAATTAAAAATTTATTAATTTATATTAATTGCTTAATTAAGAAGAGGACATCCTGAAAGAGCATCTGTGGTAACACCTGTGACAAGGTAGTTAAAGACGATATTAACAGGTTGAGCACAGAAAGTCTTATTGGTGTATGAGAAGATGACCTTGAAGCATTGTTGATTATCCTTTGATCCCAACACATTGTATTGCTCAAGAAGACAATAAACTTGGTTCCATGTAAGGGAGCAGAGAGTACCACAAATATCACAAAGAGATGCGAATTTACATAACTCCTTCTCTAAAGCGATTAAGTAATAAGGTTGGAAACAGTCACGGGATACTTGAAGGCATTCCTCATAGGCAGCAATCACATAATCAACAAGGGAAAACTCTTGTTTTCCTGTAAGATCAGTAATGGTTTGAGTATTGAACTTAACAGCATCACATGAGCAGTAAGCAGGGTTAAGATGGAATGTACCGGAATTATTAGGGTAGAATATTTTACGGAACTCACAGTAATCCATTTCGACGGGGTCCAACTCGTAACTCAAATTAGCATCCGTAATAAGAGTTGAGGGAACGATGGTAGAAACATCGTTATAAGAATTAAACAAGGTAGCTACAACAATAGAGGATGAACAATCAACTGTACAACTAGACATTATAATAAAAGTAGGTAAAATATTATTTACGAATATTTATATGTTTTTACTTAAACATTTGGCTAAATTTAATATTACATATATGGGAAATGCACAAACAATACCTAAAGTAAATTTTGAAAATGTCCAAAAAATTACAAAATCAAATGTACAATATTTATTAATTAATACCCTAAATAACCAAACGCAATCATGTTTAATAGAGAATACCTTAAATATAAACGATGAAGAAACAAAAATAAATTTTTTTCTTCAAAATAATAAAGAAATAAAAATCATTTTATATGGTTCAAATTGTAATGATGAAACTGTAATTCATAAATACCTTCAATTATACAAACTAGGATTTGTAAATGTATTTGTCTATCTTGGAGGATTATTTGAATGGTTACTTTTACAAGATATCTATGGTGATGAACTTTTTCCAACAACTTCTAAAGAATTAGATTTGCTAAAATACAAAGGAAATAGAATTGAAATCGGATTTTAATTTAAAATTGAATTAAATAATATCTTTAATATAAAGGTAAAACAGTAATATAAGAATGGAATATAGCCAGAAAAAACTTACATCTGCGGAATGGGAGAGTATTGAAATACCATCTCCTAAAGAAGAACAGTTTATCATTGGATTAATTAAATCAGGATTTCACGATTCTAACATAATTTATAATAAGACTCCTACATTTTATTCTTTTACTAAACTTCCTATATCCGATGAAATGAATTTTTATCTTTACCAGTATTATTTTGAAAAGGAAATCCAGTCAATAATAGAAAAAAAAAAATTTAATTTTGTAATACTTAATAAATGTAAAAACAAAAAAATTAAATCTGCTGATTCGATTCGATTACAAAATACGGAAAAACAAATTTCTCAAATGAAACAAAATTTGTTTGAATTTATACTAATTGAACAATCTAAACAATTATTTACAGGAAAACAAATAGGCAAGAATTATTATATTTTACATCAACTATTCAATTTTCATGTTCAAAATGTAAATATTTATGTAAAACAGTTTATTAAAAAAACATTGGAACATTTTGCATCCGTACCCCTAATTGATATTATCAAAGAATCCAAAAATATATTTGAAACAAATTCTCAGTTGCAAAATTACAAAGATTATACTTTATATGATCATCAAAAAGATTTATTCTTTCTTTGTAAAACAAACAACAACCCAAAACTAATATTATACATTGCTCCTACCTCTACCGGAAAGACAATGTCTCCTATTGGATTATCTGAAAATTATAAAATAATATTCGTTTGTGCAGCCAGGCATGTAGGATTAGCCCTTGCTAAAAACGCATTATCTGCGAATAAAAAAATTGCTTTGGCATTTGATTGTATAGAATCAGATAATATTCGTCTTCATTATTCAGCAGCAGCAGATTTTACTATAAATAAAAAAAGCGGAGGGATTTGGAAAGTAGATAATAGTAATGGAGAAAATGTGGAAATAATGATTTGCGATATTTATTCCTATTTGACGGCAATGAATTATATGCTTTTATTTCATGAAAAAACAAAAATAATTACATTTTGGGATGAACCTACAATAGGAATGGATCAGAAAGAACATTCTTTACATCCTATTATTCAAAAAAACTGGTCTCATAATATGATCCCAACCATGATTTTAAGTTCAGCTACTTTGCCAAAAGAAGAAGAAATTAAAGATGTTATAGAAGATTTTAAAAGCCGATTTGGAGGAAGAGTCTTTTCCATAATAAGTAATGATTGTAACAAGTCAATTCCTTTACTGGATAAAAATTGTAATGTTATTTTACCTCATTATTATTTTAAAACTCATAGTGATTTGAAAAAGTGTATTCTTCATTGTAAAAACTATCCAACTTTATTACGATATTTTGAATTACAAGGAATAGTTGATTTTATACTATATGCCCAAAAATTGATTACTATTGAATGTTACTCAATTTCTTCCTATTTTAAATCAATTGAACAGATTTCTTTATTTACAATAAAAAAATATTATCTTGATTTATTAATTCATGTTAGTAACGAAGACAATTTGCCAATTATTCAAAAAAAATGTTCTACACAATCCCTTTATAAATCAAATATATATTTGGTTACTCACGATTCAAATACAATGTCGCATGGTCCAACTATTTATATGACAGAAAATGTAGAAAAGATTGGACAATTCTGTCTTCAACAGGCAAATATTCCACATCTAGTGATTAAAGACATTCAAGAAACAATTTTACATAATAATAAAATTTCCTCAGAAATTTTCAAACTAGAAAAAGATTATGAAGATGGAATCGCTAAGGAAGATGATAAGGATAAAAAAATGGAAAATATGAGAATTTCTCCTGAAATGAAAAGATTGAAGTCCAAAATTGAAACTTTGCGATCGTGTATAAAAGGGGTGAAATTAAATGATATGTTTATACCAAATCGAAAAGATCATATTGAAAAATGGGCTCCTCATTTAAAAAATAGTAATGCCTTTACCTGTCAAATTCAGGAACAAATAGTTATAAAAATAATGCAGTTAGACGATGTTGCAGATAGTTTGAAAATCCTATTATTAATGGGAATTGGTATTTTCACATCAAATATGAACATTGCTTATCAAGAAATTATGAAAGATTTGGCAGATAAACAATATTTATTTATGATTATTGCCTCTAGTGATTATATTTATGGAACCAATTATCAGTTTTGTCATGGATATATTGGAAAAGATTTGGAGATGATAACCCAAGAAAAACTAATACAAGCATTGGGAAGAATAGGGAGACAAAATCAACAACATATTTATTCAATTCGTTATAGAGATGACTGTTTTATTGAAAAATTACTGTTACCAGAAGAAAATAAATTGGAGGTTATTAATATGAATAAATTATTTACACAATTATAATAGTATAAATTAAAATTGAAACAAAATATTTTTTTTCATAATACCTAAGATAGGATGGATTTTACAAGGCTACCCGATGATATTCAATACCAAATATATAAAGATCATTTTTCAATTGAATCAAAATACAAAAAACTTCAATCAATCCTTGATAGTGATGAATCATCACGGTTAGATTATATTCCTTTATATGAACATTTAAAAAATGAAAATATATTAAGTGATTCTTATTATGTTAATTATTTGCAAAATAAGAATAAAATATTTAATACTATATTTAAACACCATTATGTTGATAAAAAAAAATATTTTGTAAAATTAGACAAATTAGAGAGTTTCAGCCTTTCATGGTTAATGTATTTATATCATTAAGATAACATACTTAGTTTTTGAATTTTCCATAAATTATAATGAACAAAAAATGGATTTATGTATTGATTCATATATAATAAAAGAATGATTATAAAAATATAACATCCTATTTTTTTATCAAATAATAAAGCTAAAATGGTAATAATAATTAGCAAATAGAAAAATAACTGAGTTAAATAAAATAATAATTCTATATTTTCTTTTATTTTTAATCCCTCATTTAAATCATTATGTAAAAATTGAAAAAATACCATACCTTCTTTTCCTGATGGTTCAAAGTAATACTCGTGAAATTCTTTACAACTATTCCACTTCATAATTTGATTCATAACAAATTGAGGATAAACATATATGAATAGGCAGTTAGTGTAACATTTAAAAGAATAAAAGGGTTTAAATGTCAAATCTAAATGATTATTCCATCTATTATTATCAACCAAATTATTAATATTATTAATTAAATTTATATTATTAGTTGAATAAATGTAAGCACCTCCGCGTGCAAGTCGCAAGCTAACTTCAATTATTTTATCACCTCTATACTGAACATTACATACTCCTGAATACCCATTCATATGACGATTTACCCAATCTATAAAAACGGGATCAGGTTTTGATTTACCATCTATATATTTCCATTCATCGGCAACTGAACCCATTTGTTTTTCAGAATAAACATAGGTAATTTGATGGACGATGTTTCCATTTTGAACAAAAAAATCTGTCATCCCTTCCCTATCATCTAAATATTCACACCACATCATATCTTCTAAATCTAAATACTCGTTTAAATCTTCATATGTATTAATTTTAAAACAATTTTTACTGGTTGCCGATTTATGACCCCATCTTGGCTTAATAAAAATAGGAAATTCTACATTCTTAAATGTGGAAGGATTTATATTCTTATCTAATTTCCCACAAACTAAGCCTTGAGATTGTGCTATCCATAGTTTATCATAGACATAACTATGTTCGTAGTATTTTTTAAAAGCTTGTCCATCAAAATCAGGAACATTCTTTGAAATACGAACAGGCCATGGATCACTATAAGGATTATATATGTTTAATAATTTACACCAATAATAATCATTTCTTAACAGAAATTTGGTAATTTCACTTTTATTATTTGACATATACTATTTATAGATAAAAATTACAATTATTATCATTTAACTTAAAAAAAGACACTAGAATTTTATAACTTTTCTTAAGCCCACAACGGCTCCAAATTGGAATATCCACCTCTTAATCGGAGCCCGAGATGAAGTGCTCTCTTTTTGTCATTTAATGTACGACCATCTTCTAATTGCTTACCAGCAAATATCAATCCCTCCTTATCTTGAATTTTTGTTTAATTGTATCAGACGGTTCAACTTCTAATGTAATGGTTTTACCAGTAAGTGTTTTTACAAATATTTGCATGTAATAATATTTATTTATAAAATAGTTTTTATATAGTTTAGGTTTCATATTTTTTCCAATTAATTTTTTGTCCTGCTCTAAGAGGTTTTACATACACATCTCCCAATTTGTATTCATTTGGAACTATCCATGATTCTTTTTTAAATTTAACTTTCTTTTCACTTAATGGTAATCCATAAAATTTACAACCAAAAATACTACAAAAATTTTCTAGATTTGAAAGTTTATTTACTGAATCAAAGGCTTCAGCACATAATTCAACTGCTGCATGACTTGTGAAAATTCCAGCACATCCACAACTTGATTCTTTCATATGAATTGCATGTGGCGCACTATCTGTCCCTAAAAAGAATTTAGGATTTCCACTCGTTGCAGCATCTACAAGTGCTACTCGGTGTTCTTCTCGTTTTAAAATTGGCAAACAATACATATGGGTACATATTCCTCCTTGGAATAGATCATTACGATTATACAATAAATGATGAGCAGTTATTGTGGCTGCTATATTATCATTACAATTTTTTACAAAATCAACTGCATATTTGGTTGTAATATGCTCAAGTATTATTTTTAATCTTGGAAATAGGTGAATTAAAGGACGGAGAATCGTATCTATATATACATGTTCTCTATCAAATATATCAACGGCGGGGTCTGTTGTTTCTCCATGAATAAGTAATGGTAATTTATAAATTTCCATAGTTTTTAATGAATTAATAATTTTACTAATTGAGGTTACTCCATGTTGTGAATTAGTGGTTGCTCCTGATGGGTATAACTTTGCTCCAAAAATATATCCTGAATTTTTGGCCTCTATTATATCATTTGGAGTGGTTTCATCTGTCAAATAAATTGTCATTAACACTTTCATATTAGAATATGATGGAATGTTTCTTATGATTCTATCAAAATAATCTTTAGCCTTATGAAAGTTATTTATAGGAGGATTTAAATTCGGCATTGCTATTACATAGTTAAATGTTTGTGAGGCTATCATTACAGTATCTTTTAATATTTGCCCATCACGAAAATGATGATGAAAATCATTTGGCTGTAAAATGTTAATCTCATCATATTCCATTTTATACTTTTTAAGTATTGTCTTTAATATATATGCCTTCCTGTATTTTTTATAGTACATATGGTTATAATAGTCTAATAAGAGATGGAAAAATATATACATTTCCTTCATTGCTATGGGTCCAATACTTACTTGAATGCCATCAAGATTTAATTTTCATTACTCCTGTTTTTAATCGTTTTGTTCGTTTAATAAAAGAAAGATTAAAATATATTCAATTACTTAAACGAATTCGTTTGTTTCAAATCCGCGATATAGAGCTTGGTAAATTCAAATTGAAATCATTGATTAACAATAAATTTTAATGTTAATTTATTAATTAAATAAATTCTGATCATAAAGTAATGGGAAACTATCGTGTATTTGCCAATAATCAAGAATGTATTGATTCTTCAGAACAAATCAAAAAAAAATCATCTATAGCGATAATGAAATATGCTAATCAAAAACCACCTCAAAAAGGCGATAAAAATTTTACTATTGATCCAACTACAAAGCGTTTTTTAACCTTTCATGAATATAAAATCTATATGAATTTAGTAAGGATTTATCAAACATTTAATAAAAAATGTAACCAATGTTGTTATTCTCCTGAAGGTTTGAAAAATGGATTAACTAGTTTTGTTCATTATCAAGAATTAGTTCAACATGTTTTAAAATGTAAAGATTCCGTATGCAAATGCTATTGTCGTCTTACCAAAACAGACCAGTGCTTTATTGATTCATTATATCCATATGGACATTATATGACTAATAAATTAGGACAAAAATATGCTTTTCCTGCTCAAATTTATGCAAAAGATTGTGAAGACCAACTTATTTGTCCAAAAATTATTTGTTGCAGATGTTCAGATTTAGAACATTGTAAATGTTGTGATTTTAAAGTGGTCTTTCCTTCTCAGTGTAAAACTATGCATTATACATCAAATAGTAATCCTGAATGTAAGAATCCTGAACCTATATGCCCAAAACAAAAACATATGGATGCTTACGCAATTTTTCCAAGAGAAAAACAGCCTAATTGTCATGAAGAAAAGAAAATTGAATATGATTCGGGTATCCAAGGATGTAGCGCATCTGCTCGAATGGAAAGGAATAAATATAGGCATGCAATAATTAATAATACCAAAAGATGTTGTGGAAAACCCTCATATTATTATGGAAAAAAAATATATTGTTGCGGTGTTGAAAATAAAAATAATATTTATACAGCCAAAAAAACATGTTTTGTTAAAAATGATCCTAATAATCCAACTTCTAATACGGGATTACCATATTATAATTCCCCTCCAATATGCGATCCAGTTGCTCCCAAGTTTCCTCGGCCTACATATTCATCTTTTTATTCCAAAAAAAATACATCATATTCACAAAGTTATTCTAATAATTTTAAGTATTCAACAGAATATTTAAATAAACCAAAAGGTGGTTGTGGTTGTAATTAATAAATAAAAATGAATACCTATATTAATAAATGAATTGTTCTACCCTTTCTTTATCTGGAAAAAATAAAATCAATTTTTTGTCATTGAAAGGAAAGTTCTCAAGCTTTGGCGAAGAAGAGTCGCCAGTACAAAAAAAAAATAAAATTCAAATTATGAATTTATTTATAATTCCAATTATAAATTCTCAGTGGCAAATTGTAGCTCAAAATATGTTTATCCTCGAAAAATTAAAAAGAAATATTTCTTATTTTAAAGACTGTGAATTTTTTGAAATGGTATTAAATCTTGTTGAAAGTGTATTACAAGAACATAATGAAATTATTGAATTAGAGAGAAAAATATATGGAAAAGGAAAAGAGGTAGGTAGTATTTTATATAAAACAAGAATGATAAAATTAAAAGCTGAATATGAAATGTATAATATGATATTGGGAAGACCAAAGGATGGAGAAAAGTATCATCAATTTATAATAGATTTAATAAGAAGAAGAATATGTGAAGAAAATATAAGTTATGATTTAATTAAAAAAGAGATAGATGGATTGGAAAATATGAAAAAATCTTCTATTACCAATATAAATGGCTCGGTATAATAATTTTACAAAAGTATTAGATGTTGCAGCTTTAGGACAAGAACTTTCTCCTATAGAACTACGACAAGATATACATATTGTTGAGTTAGATGATATTGAAATCAGTGTTGTTTTATTTAAAAAAATATTTTATCCTTATGATGGAAATTGTTTTAGTGTTAATGTTGAAGCATGTCGGGATCCTTTTCTTGTTCCTTATATCTCTTTTTTAAATCGAACTGTTGATGGTATTCCTTTTAATTTATTACAAACAATATTTTGTTTTCTTGAATCGGATCTTCATATTAGTAGAGATTGTTTTGAATTATGTTGTAAATTAGATTTAGAAAAAGAATTATCATGTATAAAAACCATTTGTGATGTAAATATTTGCGCAATTCTATGTGCTTTAAAGTGGGACGAAGTAATAAAAGTATTAAAATCCAAAGAAGCTTTATTAGAGGAATTAGATCCTGATGGAAATATAATTTACCATATTTTAAAGATAAGCATTATATTTAAAAATCCGAATCCTGATACAAAAGATGTTATGATTAAGTTCAGGTATAAAGTATATGGTATATTAGAATAATTTGAATCTAAATGTATGATATAGATGGAACATTTAGATTTAAACATAAATAATTATAAATTTACTGATTTATTAAACCTATTTCAAATACCATATTCATATAATAAGAATGACCTAGAAAAGGTGAAAGAACAAACTTCAAAAATGCATCCTTCAAAATCAAAATTGAAAGATGATTTTTTTATGTTTTTTTCCAAAGCTTATAAATTATTAGAAAGTGTTTATTTTTACCGCGAGAAGAAAATTATGAGGAATGTAAAATATTATCCAAGTATGGAAGAAGATGAATCGGTTATGTCAAGAATTATAAAAATCCCAAGATTTGAAGGATTTGAAAATATAGATGATTTAATTGATAAGGTAATTGAAAATCCAATAGAGAAAGCACATAAAAAAATGGAATTAGAGAGAAAAAGAAATATGGAACAAAAGGATTTGACAGATTCCTTAGGATATAATAAACCCCTTATTACCGATCAAGCAGATAATAAGTTTTTTAATGTATTTGAAAATGCTGTAATTCCAGGAGATATAAATTCAATTAAACGAATCATTCAATTAAAAAATGTACATTTAAATAGTTGTTTCCGTGATAAATATTACAAGAGTAATCCTTGCGATTTTCAATATACATTACCATTTGAAGTAAAAAATGTGGTTTCAATGAGATTAGCTTCTATAGAAATTCCTAATTCTTGGTATTTATTTGATCACAAAAAGAAAAATAATCAGTTCCGAATAGAAGTTACAAATTGTGGTAAATGTAAAGTTTTTTATATTGTTATTCCTGATGGAAATTATGATAATGAAACATTGGTACATTTTTTAAACCATAAATATTTTTTCGAATCTGGAAAGGAAGATGGTCTTCAATATATTAAATTTTACATAGACCCTATAAACTTCAAAACAAGATTTGAAATTATATGCCCGGATATACCAAAAGATTATTGTTTTTCTTTAAAATTTGTTGATGAAGCGAGAGAAAATAATATTATGAATACAGCAGGATGGATATTTGGTTTCCGACTTGCCAATTATTTGGATATTAAAGATGCTGTTCAATCTGAAGGACTATTTGATGCTGGTGGTGACAGATATGTTTATTTTTGTGTAGAGGATTTTAAAAACAATAAGAATGAGGCAAATGTTATTTGTTTCGACGAATCTTCGTTAAATCAGTCAGTATTGGGTAAAATTCCTATGGTAAATGGGAAATTGTCATTAGTTATTAATGAAACAGACGGTTCTTCTTTAACCAAAACCCGGAGGTATAATGGACCAGTCAATATAAAAAAAATACATGTCCGATTACTTGACAGATTCGGAGATGTAATAGATTTAAATAATATGGATTATAGTTTTACCTTAGAATTAGAAATTCTTTATGATCGTAATCAAATAAGAGTTGCTAATTAAATATATAAAGCTCTATGGACTTCCGAAGTAAGACTGTCTTCCTTTTTCAAAAGCTTTTTCAAATCAGATTCCACAACTGTATAAGGAAAAGTAACATCCATTTTATTTTTCTCGTCAAATATAATTGAATCTTTACTCATTAGACGATATAGATTTAGTTTGGTATATATAATCTCCAAACATCGTTTTAAGTTACGGACGCCCTTTTCTTGCATGGTGTAATCTGTAATAATTTTACCTAATACTGCGTCATTTATAAGAATTTCTTCCTCTTTGAATTTCACTTGTTCTCTTATTTTTGGCAACAAGTAATTTTTCGCAATTTCAGTTTTTTCCTTATCATTATACCCTTCTGTTTGAATTCTATACATGCGATCTTTCAGAATTGGATTCACTCTAGACTCATCATTGTAACTGAAAATAAATAAACATTTGCTGAGATCAAAATGAATTTCTGAAAAATATTTATCATGAAATTCGGAATTTTGACTTGTGTCGGTAAGATGGGTCAAAATACCATTAATTTCATCTCCTTTTGGTGTATCGCTAATTTTATCCAATTCATCAAAATATATAATCGGATTCATTGATGTACATTGAGTCAAAATTTCAACCACTTTACCCCATGTACTCCCTTCATAAGTATATCCATGTCCTTCTAAGAAACTACTATCTGTAGCACCGCCTAATGCAATGAAAGCAAAGTCTCTATTTAATATTTTACTAATACCTTCTTTAACAAGTGTAGTTTTTCCTGTACCTGGAGGTCCTTTGATAGCTATTGCAGTTCCTACAGCACTTGGATTTGTAATCCATTGTCCAATCAGTTGCATAATTTGCATTTTTGCATCATCAAGTCCATAAACAGTTTCATCTAGTGTTTTTTTTGCGTTAGTCATATAGGTATTGCATTTTTCAATACCATCATCAATAGTAAGAGGAAGAGACTTAATTTTTCCAAAAGGGATTCGCATAAAAGTATCAACCCAGTTTTTCATTTTATAATATTCACCTCCGCCGGGGTCCATATTTCGTAGCATATTAATTTTTTTAAATGCGGATGCTTTATAAGAGGTAGGGATATCACATTCCAACAGTTTTATTCTATAAGGTTTATCAACTCTCATTTCTGATTGAATTTCTTCCACTTGAGAAAGAATAGTTTGTTGTTCAGAAACATCAAGTTTTTGGAAAAATTTAAAATCATTCATGTTATTTTTTTCTTTAAGACTTTTTTTGAATTTACCAAGATTTTTCATTTTTTCTTTCTTTTGTACCTTGTTTTTGTTTTTATCAATTTCTTTTTTTTTTTCTTCTCCTATCTGCTTCAATTCCTTTAAAACTATACTATCTTGATGTTCGGGATTTTCAGCCATCGAGGAAGCCATATTGATAAATTTTTCAATTATCATTTCATCTTTTTTTGAATAATTTTTCTTTTTTGGTGCTTCTTCCTCTTCTTCTTCTTCTCCTTCTTCTTCTTCTTCTTCCTCTTCATCACTATCTGAATCATCATCTTCATCTTCATCTTCATCTTCATCTTCATCATAATTGGGATCCCCAATAGTGAAAACAATATTGAATTTTTGATTCGTAACTTCATCTTCCTCGTCTTCCTCCTCTTCTTCTTCATCATCATCATCATCCGAATCTATTTTTTTTTTATTTTTATTAACTATTGTTTCCTTTTTGTCCTTTATTTTTTTTTTAGAAGATGGTGTAGCAGGTTTAGAACGGGGAGATTTTTTATTTTGCTCAATTTTATTTTTGAGATATTTGGAAGGAAAAAGTTTATTTAAAAATTTTCGATATTCGTTTGAATCCATAGTCTCATCATCTCCAGTCTCATAATCCGAATCACTATCACTATCTGATTCAACGGCTTTATTCTTACAGTATTTATCGATCTTCATAATCTATTATAATAAATTAATATTTAAGTTAAATTTTATTTCAATTTTATGATTTTTGATAAAATATATTTTATAAAATTGATTTAATGATAAACAAATATTTATATTTTATATACCAGTATGTTACAACAGACCAAAATTTTGCCATCTAAAATTATAGGGATTCAGTTTAGTATTTTATCAAGTGATGAAATCATTAAAAATTCAGTTGCTGAAATCACTAACCGAGATACATATATTAATAATAAGCCTGTAATTGGGGGTTTATTTGATCCTCGTATGGGCGTTTTAGAAGCAGGTTTAGTTTGTCCAACCGATGGATTAGATTATATGCAAACTCCTGGTTATTTTGGACACATTTCACTTGCTAAACCAGTATTTTACATTCAATATTTAAATACAGTTTCCAAAGTTTTGCGTTGTGTTTGTTTTAAATGTAGCAAACTTTTAATTTCAAAAGAAAAATATAAACAAACAATTTCTTCATTGCATAATGAAGCCAAATGGAACAAAGTATTTCAATTAGCTAGCGGGGTGTCAAGGTGTGGTGAAGACACAGAGGATGGTTGTGGTTGCAAACAACCAAAAATAACTAAAGAAGGTTTATCGTCTTTGATGGCTGTTTGGCTTTCTTCCGATGGAAACAATGCGGACGAGCCTGAAAAAATGATTGTAAAATTAACTCCAGAATTGGTTTTGAAAATATTGCGCAGAATCTCAGATGAAGATGTTTCTTTCATGGGATTTAGTCCAGCTTTTTCAAGACCTGATTGGATGATTTGTCAAACATTTGCCGTTCCTCCTCCTTCTGTTAGGCCATCTGTTAAACACGATGCCCAACAACGCAGTGAAGATGATATTACTCATATTATTGTAAATATCATTAAAGCTAACAATACTTTAAAAGAAAAATTAGAACAAAATGCACCTCAAAATGTGATTGATGATTGGGCTACTGTTCTACAATATTATATTGCTACATTAGTTGATAATAAAATCCCTGGAGTTGCTTCTGTTTCTCAGCGCTCTGGTAGGCCTTTAAAGTCGATTAAGGAGCGTTTGAATGGTAAGGGTGGAAGGGTGAGAGGTAACTTGATGGGGAAGCGTGTAGATTATAGTGCTCGTTCAGTTATCACCCCAGATCCTAACCTTTCGATTAGAGAATTAGGTGTTCCTCTAAAAATTGCTAAAAATATTACCAAGCCTGTTTTTGTGAATCAAAAAAATAAAAATTTCTTACTAAAATTAGTTAAAAATGGTCCCGATGTTTATCCCGGTGCTAAAATATTAGAAAAAAAGAATGGCGACAATATTTCTCTTCGTTATGTAGATCGTGATTCGATAGTTCTTGAAGATGGGGATACAGTTCATCGTCATATGATGGATGGAGATGGTGTTTTATTTAATAGGCAGCCCACCCTTCATAGAATGAGTATGATGTGTCATATTGCAAAAGTTATGTCTAAGGCTGATACCTTTCGAATGAATGTTGCTGATACCAAACCATATAATGCGGATTTTGATGGTGATGAAATGAATTTACATATGCCTCAAGATGTCGAATCTGAAATGGAATTGACAAATCTTGCAGCAGTTCCTTATCAAATAATTAGTCCTGGTTCGAATAGTTCAATTGTCGGAATTTTCCAAGATTCTTTACTGGGTTCCTACCGATTTACAAGAGAAAATATTAATTTTACACCTAGAAATGCGATGAATCTTCTGATGTATTTTGATAAAGTGAATCCATCTTCTCTTAATAAATCGTCGGTATCCAGTTTTGATATTCTTAGTCAAATAATGCCCCCTCTTTCCCTTAAGATTCCAAATAAACAATTTATAGGAAGTGGTGAATCTTTTCATAATTCCAACAATGTGGTTGAGGTTCAAAATGGACAATTTATAAGAGGTCAATTAGATAAAGGTGCGTTGGGAGGTACATCAACAGGATTTTTACAACGCATTTGTAATGATTTTGGTAATATGGAGTCTTCTAATTTTATCGACAATTTACAAAACATTATTAATGAATTTATGACGCAAAGTGGATACAGTGTTGGAATTAGTGATTTGATTGCGGATAATAAAACAAAGGAAACTATTTCTGAAGTCATTTATGAAAAGAAAAAAGATGTCAATGATCTTATTAATCAAACTCATATTGGAGTATTTGAAAGTATGACTGGAAGATCAAATGAAGAAGAATTTGAATTTCAAGTAAATAATATATTAGGCGATGCAGCAGCCCAAGCAGGAAAATTAGGGCGTAAAAGTCTTTCAAAGGAAAATCGTTTTGTCATCATGGTAAATGCAGGATCCAAAGGTTCAGAATTGAATATTTCTCAAATGATTAGTTGTTTAGGACAACAAACAGTAGAAGGAAAACGAATTCCTTATGGATTTGACAATAGAACATTACCTCATTTTTATAAATATGACGACAGCCCTGTTGCGCGTGGATTTGTTGAAAGTAGTTTTATCGGGGGTCTTACTCCAGAAGAAGTGTTCTTCCATGCAATGGGTGGTCGCACAGGATTGATTGATACTGCTGTTAAAACTTCTCAAACTGGTTATATTCAACGAAGACTTATTAAAGGAATGGAAGATCTAAAAGTAGAATACGATATGACTGTTCGAAACAATAAAGGTAAAATCGTCCAGTTTCACTATGGAGATGATGGATTTGAGACTACAAAGGTAGAGAAACAAAAAGTGAAATTAGTTTATATGTCACTTGACGAAATTTATGGTTATTTTAGCTTTCCTGTATCTGGTAAAGCCGAAAAAATAGTCGTAAATGCATTTACCAAATCAACAGGAACTCGTATTAAAAAACAAGTTGAAAAGATGAATAAAAAAATTCAAGAAACTCTGAAATTTATGATTGAACAACGACATACCATAATGGAAGATGTCTTTAAAATGAAAAATAATGATGATGTTTTTATTCCAGTTGCATTTTCATTTGTTATTCAAAACATTATGGGACAACATAATATTCAATCTAATTCCTTATCCGATATAACACCTCTTGAGGCATATGAGTTAATCGATAACACTTATGAATCACTTGAACAACTCTATTATCTAAAACCAAATTTATTATTCAAAACTTTATATTATTATCATCTCAATCCCTGTCACCTTTTGTGTAATTTTCGGTTTAATAGAAAAAGCTTGCTTATTTTATTAGAAAATATAGTTTATCTTTATAAAAAAGCATTTGTGGCCCCAGGAGAAATGGTGGGAATGATTGCGGCTCAATCTATTGGAGAACCTACAACTCAAATGACACTAAATACATTCCATTTTGCAGGTGTAGCCTCTAAATCAAATGTAACTCGTGGTGTCCCCAGGGTAGAAGAAATTTTATCTTTGAGTGAAAACCCTAAACAACCATCTCTTACCATTTACTTACATAAAGAAGACGAAATCGAAAGACAAAAGGCACAAACAATAATGAATATGGTTGAATTAACGGTTTTGAAGGAGGTAGTAAAGAATGTTCAAATTTGTTTTGATCCTGATGATTTAAATACAATGATTAAGGAGGATGAGAGTTTTATCAGACAGTATAAAGAATTTGAAGCATTAATGGATGAATGTGGATCGAATGAAAATGATGGTAATACAGAAAAATCAAAATGGGTTATTAGAATGGAAATAGATGAAGAAATATTACTAGAAAAAAATATTACAATGGAAGATGTTCATTTCGCTTTGAAAAATAGTTACAAGGAGGAATTATCTTGTATTTATACAGACTACAACTCAGATAAACTCATTTTTAGAATTCGTCTTCATAAAGTCATTCAAAACAAGAAAAAATTCCAAAAAGAAACAGTTCTCGATCAGTCGGATGAAATTTATATGTTAAAGAACTTTCAAGATACTTTACTTAATAATATATCATTACGAGGTGTTAAAAACATTAATAAAGTCGTTCTCCGTAAAGATCCTAATACCGTTACCTATAAAGATGGAAATTTTGTAAAGCAAGACATTTGGGTATTAGATACAGTCGGTAATAATTTAGCTGATGTCTTAGCTCTGGATTATATTGATTCTACAAGGACCATTAGTAATAATATTCAAGAAATGAAAAATGTATTGGGAATAGAAGCTGCAAGGCAAAGTATTTATAACGAATTTGAAGAGGTGCTATCTGATGGTTCCTATATTAATGAACATCATCTTCAATTGTTGTGTGATCGAATGACTTATTCGGCAAAAATGATTTCTATATTTAGACATGGAATTAATGGAGATGACATTGGACCAATAGCCAAAGCTTCATTCGAAGAAACACCAGAAATGTTTTTGAAAGCCGCAAAACACTCAGAGTGCGATCAAATGAGAGGCGTGTCTGCAAATATAATGTGTGGGCAACTTGGTTATTTTGGAACAGGCGCGTTTCAAACCTATCTTGATATTAATGAAATTCGAAACTTGTCACAAGAAGTTAGTATCCCTGATAAAGATGAAACTAATTTGGAAATATTAATGTCCGAGGTTAAAAATCCTAATGACCCTTGCTCTTCTCAAAAGACTGAAATACAAAATAATGCAATCCATATTAAAAAGGAAGATCTAGGGAAAAATGATTTTGTAATTGATTTTTAAAGGATTTAAATAAATAAATGTAAAGAATTGTAACATGACTATTTATTTTTTTTTTAATGAAAATTTTTCACAAAATATACATAATTTTGGACATAATCAAAGAGATTATTTGATGAATGGGTTTGTTGCTTCATTTAAACATAATGATAAATTAACCAAATTTGAAATACTAAAGTCTTCTTTAGATAATAATTTCTTATCCACTTGCCAAAAAGATGTTATGATGAATTATTTTTCAAAAACACAGAGAATTTTATATTCTTTCCGTAGATTATTAACATCTTATAAGCAAAAGAAATATAAAATTTTTAACAACAACTATGATTTATATTTAAATCCATTACAGCCAAGGACTACTATTGAATTGATTGAAAGAAAGATTATATATAAATTTCATATATCAGATTTATTGCGGATTATCCATAATGATTTAACCTATTCTGAAGGTCTTTTTAATAATCCTAAAAATTCATGTAATCCTTTTAATAATTTGCCTTTTTCAAAATTTAATTATTATAATATTTATTTATTCTTACGGGATAAAAGCATGACAATCCCTATTTTATTTAAATTTTACTTAGAAAGTGGTTTTAATATTAAATTATTTCATACCAATGCTCAACCTCTTCTTAAAGAAGAATCGATTAAAACTTTCGTTTCTCGTGCTGAGGATGAAGATGAGCTTTATGAAGTAATTATGGAAATGTTATATGAATATGATAGATATTTACCTAATATAATGATAGATCGTTCATTTTCCGAAAAAACCGTCATAGAAACTTTTAAACACCTAATTCCTACATACTTTACCTCTAAGTATAGCTGTTATCCAATAAAAAAAAGGGAGGCTCGTAAAAATATAATTGTGTTTTGGAAAAAGTTTAATAAAAATAATCCTTATTTTGGGAGGAAAATTTTCTCAACAACCAAACAAACAAAGTTCAATTTTTCTAATGATCCTTCTAATCTAAATATATCTTTTGGAAATAGTAACAGATTACCTTTTATTTTTGGAGAAAACATAAATGATTCAAGTATTGAAACTAAAGAGGATGGAGAAATAGAAGAAGAATTTTCTTTTAATTTATCTGTAAATACATCAGATGCTGTTAATCAAAATGATATTAGTAATATTTTAAATTCTCCTGTAACTCCCGCTTCATTTTTATTTTATCCAGTTGAAAATACATTTTATGATGGCTACCAAGATAATGACGATCTTAATTATACAGGATCAGATTCTGATTCAATATCAGTTTGCACTGAAGATGAATAAAATAAAATTGATTTATAAATATAAGTTTTTTATAAATCAAATACAAGATGCAAAGGAAAATCACACAAAAGTCAAAAGATGTAAAAGAAACATCAAAATATCAAGAATATACAAAATCAGAAGAAAAAATACCCAGACGACCACTAAGCCCCACTGCTTATCCAGAAAAAAAAGGAGATTAAATTGTTTGTTTATTTTCAAAAAAAACTAGAGGATCTGTGTAGATGACTTTTTTTTCGTTTATCTTTTCAATTAAATCCTCTGGAAATAATATATTATTTTCTCTCAAAAACAATTTATACGAGTTTCCTATATTTACATGTTCTATAAATACATACTTTTCCCCATGTTTTACTTTTTTAATCTGGAATTCATTTTTTAATTTATTGAATTTAAATAATAACAATGGGATTTTATAAAAAATACATAAAAACCAAATGTCTAATTCGTTCAAAATATAAAAATCGCTTATTATTTGTTTTTGAATTTCAATTATTGATTTTGAATAATATTTTTCAATATTTTTGTTATATTCTTCATACATTTTTAATAGTTTTTCTTTGATTTCAGAAATTGAAACATTTGGAATATCCAAATATTTTTGAATAATAAATTGCATTAGAGAATAAGAACACAAAGAATTGTAAGTGTATATATGTTCTCTTGTTTGATCAGGAAATATATTTTTAAATACACCACTTACGGTTTTATTCTTTACTACAATACATTTTTCAATAAATGAAGAATAAGGTAAGCTTTTATATGGTTCTGCTGTATCATATGTAGTTTTTAAATTTCCTTGTAATTTTGGTTGAGAATCAATGTATTCAAAATATTCCTTAGTTAAAATATTTTGGTCCATTATTATTTCATCATCTCTTAGCTTGTAATTAATTTTTGAGAAAGAGAGAAACACATTAGGTTCAAATATATAGGATTGTATCCTACTAAATCTAATCAATTCATCCGCTAATCTTCCGTAATAAATTTCTTTATTTGACTTACCATTAAACAAATTAGTGTCCGGAATTAACAAAATACAATTATCATTTTCTTTACTTTTCATACAAAATGGTTTCTTACAATCAAAATAACATGTTTGAACAGCTTGAAGGCTTTCTAGTAATTCATCATCAAAAGGAACAAATTCAACATAACTATTTAAAATTTCCATTAACATTATAATTATTTTTTGCAACTTATCAAAATATAAAATGGATGAATTATTGATAATTTTTAATATATCTTCCTTTTGGGATATATAACTATACTGATTTAATAAAATCCTCATCGTATTACGGAAACTTGTAAAGAAATTTTTTTCCAAATAAATATTCTGTATTAGTTTTTTTCTTTCAGTATCTTTATTTTTTCCAAGTATTGACTTTACATCGGAAAGGATATAATTTCCTTTATGAAGAACTAATAGTCCATCATTTACATTTTCCTCTGGTTTATTTATCCCTATAAATTGATTAGTTTCTGTTAATAAGCCTATAGTTAATCCGTCTTCTTCTACCTTGCCAACTGGAGAACATAAAATATTCTTATTTTTCTTTTTGATCATTTTTAAAAATTGAATGGTTTCGCTATATGAATTCCATAAATCAATTTCATCTAAAAATTTTGTTGGTATGTCTTCATCTATTACATTACTTGGAAAACAAGGTAGATACCCTTTTTGATTATTAATTTCACAAATTATCCCTACAACCTTAATATCATAATTTAAAACATATTTTAATATTGATGCTTTAATTTTTCTCACTTCATTTGTTAATACAAATAAATTGTGGTTTTCTTTATATTTGTAAATAGTAGGAGAAATACTGGGAAAAGGAATACAATAACTTTGAAAATAGGTAAAAAGTCTTGTTAGTGTAGATTTAATCTCAGGATTTGCATTACTTCGAATATTAAATAATTTTGTAATTTTAATTTTTTTTTCGTTCTTTTTACTTGATTTATCATAATAAGAAACTATAGGTTCAAAGTATTCATTTTTTTTAATTAAAATATAACAACCTTTTCTATCCCAGTGATTATCATTTTTAAACATATTGGAATAATAATTGGTAGGACAAATTAATTCTACATTGTTGGTATTATCTTGAGTACTAATTTCTAAGATAACTAAGTTTATTGGTTTTTGTTCAAATAAAGGAGATTTATTATTACATACAAAGTCCCATAAATATGTATAATCAATTATTGAATTTGGGTCTCTTATAAACGATTGGAAATTTTCGTATGATCGAATAACTTGTTTTAATAATAACTTGTTTTTTGTTTTTTTGAATAATTTTGTATTTTCATATTTTTCCAAATTGACCTTTTGATCGGTGTTTGAAAATATTTGAATTAAATCTCCATTTTGTAAAGTAACATATAGGTCTAAGGTTATTAGATCTCCTATTTTTTCTCTCATTTGAGATATAGATAATGTTTCACCACTATAATCTCCATATAAATCGCTTATACATCCCAAAAATGATTGTTTGTTACTAATCTCAACTCCTTTTCTAATTTCGCATGTTATTTCAGGTTTAATATCATTCTTATTTTTTGTTTTTTTACATTCATTACTATCTAACTGGAAAAATTGTTGAATTGGTATTGGTAAAAACCCATATTTTCCTTTTTGAATTGGAAATTTATCAGGCCCTTTTATATATTCGTCCAAATCTTCTTCTTTTTGGTTATCTTTATTTTCTACATCTGGATTTAAACATTCTTTTCTTCTTTTCAGTTGTTCTGGAGAATCCCAAGATTTGAAACAACAAGGCATACATTTGTTATCTGGATGATTTTTACCTGTTATAAATCCAGGATAATGTTGTATATATTTTCCATTTCCATCTTTATGTTCGCTATCTGCCGAAAATTCATATATAAATTTTCCTTTGGGAACCTTTTTCGCATCATTTGGAATTATTGCTTCCTTTCCTCCACATTCCCCTCTATCCACATCCTCCTGTGATAAGCTTGTGTTATTTTTTAAACACCAGTACCTTGGACATATATACCAGAATTGTTTATTTTTGGAAGAACCATAATGTATTGCTTCATCGTAAGAATTTGGATATTTTTTATCAATGTTTTCTTTTTCTTCATTAGTAAGTAAAACAGGTTGCCTTCTTACATTGGATGGACACATTCTTGAATAAGCATTATAATTTCCTTGTTTTTTTTTCAAAAATAAGACGGGATCCTTGCTATACATTTTATTAAAAAAATAATTTGGATTTGTAAGAGGCATATTTTCTATCCTTTCTTCCATAATTTCATTTCCTCCAATTTGTTCCGATTCCTCTTCATCTTCTTCTTCTTCCATTTCTTCAATATCAAATATATCATCCATAAATTCTAATTCATCGTCTTCTATTTCCTCTACTTCAATATCTACTATTTTATTTTCATCTGTTTTCAATTCTTTCTTGCATAAATTTGTAATATGTTCATTTTCAATTAACTGTTGTCCCAATAATAAAATAGCTTTCATGTAAATGGAAATTGAAGGAATATATTGAATATTATTAATTTTATTTATTTCAAAAGTAATATTGTTAGAAAAAGAGTCAAGTTTTATAAAAGAGGGAAAACCAGGACTATCTTTAACCCTTAATTGTCGATTTTCATATAATTGGGCTTCCAGGTTTAACTCTCTGATTATTTGTGTAAATGCTTCTTGAGCTTCAGTCTTTGTCATATTAAAATTTTCTTGGATATAATATATAATTGTTTCGCCGGTATAATTTTCATTTAATAGATCTACAATATAGGAATTTATAGCATTCATTTCATTATAATTACTTACTTTTTTATACCTCATAACATATCCTGTTTTTGGATTATTGGCAATTATATTTACAATTTGTGATATACATCCAATATTTTTATTTAATCTTAGTGCCTTTTCGAGGGAAACTGTTAATATGTAATTAGCATTTAATATTTCTACATTATTATCATATAAACTTGAAAATATTTGTAGATTATATCCACTTTCACTAATAAATTGTTTAATAATGGTTAAAACAGGATTGGCATATGTTATAAATAAATCTTCAATTTGTTTTATGGTATAAATATTATTCGCTTGAAAACTAATTTCTATTATTCCTTTATTGGAAATTTCACATAAAATGGGAATTTTTTTTTCTTCTAATTTTCCAATACAAATTACCGAAATATTTTTACCACTTGTCATTATTTTTAAATACTTTACATAACTAGCTCTATTTATATAAGGAACCTTTTCTCCCTTATTCGTAATTTCTTTACTGAATAATTTACATAATTTCTCCTTTTTAACCCCTTCATTAAGCCTAATAATGGGAAATTGTTCAGAAGTATTTATTAATTTGAATAATACTTCAATTGGAAGATTAATCTTTGTAGGTTGATTTATTTTTATCTTTATTTCAGAGATTCCCTCGCCATCAGGTTGTATTTTTAATCGAGTATCAAATTTATTAAATGAATACATTAAATCAATACTTTGAATTTTTTGAACAAATGCTTTCGAAATTAAAGAATTACTTTCTTTAACAAGAGAAGGAAGATTTTTTTCAAACGATGTTAAAGATTCAATTTCCTTTTTGAAAATAAAAGGATAATAAATTTCAATACATTCTTTGACCTCATCTATTAAAGGTAGAATGTCTCGGGCCAATATTAAATTAATTTCCCCATTAAGTAAATGACCATTATTAAACAATAAATCCTTTTGCATAGTTGATATTTCATTTTTATCGATTTTCCATATTTGATTTTTGTATGGATTCGCTGTAAATTTATAAGGATTTTTATTAAATTTTTGTCCAATTGGTTTTTTTATTTTTGATATTGATTTAATAAATCCTAGATCATGAAGTTGAAATACTTCTTTTTTTCCTTCAAATTTTTGGCCTAAATTTGTTAAAAAGGAATTTAAAATAGGATTTGTTAATTCTTCTCTCAAATTATTAGTAAGTTCGTTAAATAATGTAGGTAAATCTTTTTTATAGGAAAATGTTCCAAAGATATATATTTCCTCATATGAAATTTCTTTATTAAAGGCTATAATAATTTTTTTTTTAATTTCCTCAATAGTATCATCATTATGTATTTGATAATCCACAAATTCAATTGGTTTATTTTTAATTTTTTCATATTCCTCTTCATTCCAAAATTGTAATAATTCCTCAGATAATGGATTTTTATTTAATAACTCCCTATAGTGTTCTTTTTGTCCTGAAAAAATGATAATCTTTTCAATTGTATCATTTTTTATGTAATTTAATTTCATATTTATATATAAAGATTGTATAATAAATCTATTCATGTTATCCCTAATTGTTGCTCATGATTTAAATTATGGAATTGGAAAAAATAATCTACTTCCTTGGAAACTAAAAAAAGATTTACAGTTTTTCTCTAAAATGACCAAAAACTCAATTGTAATCATGGGAAAAAACACCTATTTAAGTATTGGAAAACCTTTAAAAAATAGAACCAATATTGTATTATCTTCAACATTGAAAGACGATAATATAACTATTTTTTCTGATTTCAATGATTTATTATTATTTATATCAAAATCTGAATTACCTGTTTGGGTAATTGGAGGTACGCAGATATATAAACAATTTTTAAGTATTCCATATTTAGTAGATCAAATTCATATTAGTTTAATTCATTCTACTTTTGATTGTGATACCTATTTTCCCAAACTTCCCAACAATTTTAAAAGGAAAAATCATTCATTTTCATATGAGGAAGATGATCTAACAATTACAAATTTAATTTATACATCAAAATAAGGATTATCAGTAATTTTCATTCCACAATATTGTTTTGGACTATTTTTATAATCCACAGGTTGATAGAGTCCAAATTCATCGGCCTTTTGAAGTAAAAACTTAAAATTCCTCCAATATTGAGGTGTATGCCCTATTTCTTCAGTAGCAATATGAGATAATTCATGTAATGCTACAAACATAAGTGTGTTTTCATCTATTAGTTGTGTTCCATTCTTAAATTTATTTAAACAAAATGCCAATTTTTCCCCTTTATTTTCACTATAAGCAGTATGCATACTAGTAGGTAGTGTTTCTTGCATTTTTTTTGGATTAAAATTTTCTGTTAAACGCTTAGTAATTGGGTGTTCTTGATATTTATTTTTCATTTTAGAAACCAATTGTGAGCATTTAGTGCTTGTATGTGCTAATAAATTTGCTGCCTTATTTACTTGTTGGCGATCACGAACACAATATGTTTTTCCATTTACTTCAGAAATTACACATTTTAATTGAAAAACATCTGATTCTTCATAAATTTTTAAGGCAATGTATCCAATAATGATAACTAATAAAACCTTTAAAATATTATTCATTTTAATATAAATTTATATTATTTATATTAAATTTCAAAATTTATTGATATCCTTGACCAATCTCAAGAGGGACTCGTGTCAAATCGGGCTCTATTGTAGTATTCAACCAAGGTCCAACATTCAATTGAGGATTTGGGGGCTCAGATCGAAGTTGTAAATTGGCATTACGGAGTGTTTGATTTACACGGTCAATTCCTAAATGATAACCAGCCTTTAAAAGATTGACATTTTCCAAGTTTCCTTGACCAGTAGGATTTAAACGGGCCCATTCGTTATTAACATCCTTAGGTAAAAGAGAAGCGGGATCCTCTTCAAATTGACGAGGAGCACTGACACATGGAGGGTCAATAGGGCTTACTGAGTTACCTTTAACATGGGCAAATTCTTTCATTTGACCAAAATCGGAGGGAGCAGGTTGGACAGGAGGAGTGGCCATACCAGCTCTAATTTCTTCTTGATTATCCTTGTTAGCATAATCTTTGTAATGCATTTCTTCTTCATTGTCGTAATATTGACCACTCATTCCATCTACCATTTTGTTTCTGGACATTGAATATTGTCCAACGATAACTGCTAAAACTAAAAGACCAACTAAAAATAATATACGATTGACGGTCATCATTTTAGTAACTTCTTTGAGAAACTTCATCTATATAAAAATAAATATAAAATATTTTTGATATTTTATGCTAAACTGTAGTTTGGCTGACTTTCCTCTAAATATAAATCTAACTCATCGTCACTATCATCTTCCAATTCATCCAACATATAGGTATTTTTAATTTTTTTAGCTTCTAAATAAGCTCTAATGGTTTGCTTTTTAGACTCTTTAGCCTTAATTCTTGCTTGTTTCCAAATTTCATAATATACCTCATTCCGATTTTTCAATTGAATTGATTCATCCTCATTCAATTCATCTAAACTTATATTGATTTCTTCTAAAGTTTCAGGGTTTTTTTCAACTTCTTCTTTTTTATTATCGACCTCTTCTTCTATTTCATTTTCATTGGCTTCAACAATGATGTCTGTATTTTCATCATCTTTTGTTACACTTTCCTCTACATCTAATACTACATTCTCATTATTTTCTTCTTTTACTACTTCTTTTACAACTTCTTGAGAAAAGGTTTGATTTTTTATATTTTTTTGAATAAGGCAACTTTGATTGGTTTCTGGTTCCTTGAAAACCATTAACTGCTTCAAATTTATATCGAGTGAAAAACTCCTTGAGGAGAATGTAACTCCTTTTATTTCTAGTAATGGAATAACCTGAACCTTTTCGCTATCAATACTACTTGGGTCCACAGGATTTTCATCTTCATCATAACATTGTAAGTTTGTCATTCCAGTCCTAATATCAGAATTAATATTTACTCTTAGCAAATAACATCTTCCAGATTTGTAAGTTCGGATTGGATGAGTAAATGCGTTTTCAATATCGGTCAAATCCATTTCATTATGAAACCAATCAGATCTTTTCTCAAATATGAGAGATTGTAATTTTTCAACTACATTTTCAAACCATTCTAGCATTTCTTGATTGTCAGCAGTGAACATTAAATCACAATAACACTTTTTTCCGTTTTTAATGATACCTTGTTTGGTGACACATACAGGTGCTTGTAAAAATAAGGGTTGGGACTTATGAGCTAATTTGGTAAAATAACTATTCCCTTGAGAATTTACAGGATGTCCTAAAGATAATTGATCTAAGTTTAATTCTTGTTCTGGGCGCAATATATTATCCATTAAAATTTTAATAGAAAATTAACAAAAGAACTACACGCATTATTTTTATAATTTTAATCATATTGTATTTTAATAATGAAAAATCAATTTATATCAGAATGTATTGATTTAATGAAAAAAGAAGAAATCAAAGATGAACTTCGTAATTTTATAAGACCGCTTCTTGACGCCTTAATTCAAGATATTTATCCTTATATTTATATCTCCATATTACTTGTTTTTGTTAGTTTTTTTTTAATTTTAGCAATATTTTATTTATTACTTCGTTCTAAAAAATTCTCATATTAATTTTTATTCTCTTCATAATCTATAATGCATTCCAAAACTGCTAAAATGTACCGAAAAAAACAAAGAGGAGGTTATGATAATGTAAATCAACCCTTTTATCCTCAAAACTATAAAACCGCACCTATTTTGTACAAAGCAGGTAAAAGAAAAACCCGTTCAAAAAAAGCTGGAAGAGTATTAGTTGGTAATGGTAAGAGAAAGACACGCTCTAAAAAAGCAGGTTCTGTACTAGGCAATTTAGCAGTTCCAGCTTCTTTATTTTTAGCTAATCGCTATTATAAAAAAAGAACAAATAAAGCTCTTTTCTCAAAAAAAAAATAATTAAATTATTTATATGAGTTTTGAAGAAAATATTAAAAAATGGGTTTTAATAGATAACCAAATAAAAATTTTAAATGAGAAGGTTAGAAGCCTTAGGTCTAATAGAGAAAATGTAAATGATTCAATCCAAGAATATGTCAAAAGTCAAGAATTGAGAGAAGCATCGGTTCAGATTTCGGATGGAACTTTAAAATTTGTGGAATCAAAAAGTATTCAACCTATATCATTACAATTTGTTAAAATGTGTCTAAGTGAAATAATAAATGATAACGAGCAAGTAGAAAAAATTATGACTTATATTAAACAAAAACGAAATTATAAGACTAGTGCTGAGATAAAACGAGTTTATTCTCATTAAATTTTCTAACTAAACTATAATAATGGATATTGAAAAGGTTTCGGATATTATTTCTTCTCTTTCTGTTCCAAATGGTCTCCAATATAAAGAATGGGTATCAAACTCAATATTTACTGATGAGGAGGATAAAGGATGTGTTGAAGAGAATTTATATGATAGATTATTAAAATTATTAGAACCATCTGGCTCATCTAAAAAACAATCCAATAAAAAACAAACCAAGAAAAAACACAATAAATCTAAAAGAAAAACCAGAAAATTGAATTAAATGTATCTTTCTAATTTTAGGTAAATAGAAATATGCATTACGAATGTAAATTGCTCGATTTTAAAGTACAAGATATTCTTACAACAGATGAAGAAGAGGAAAACAAAATTAAAGAATTTACAATACAAATGTTTGGTATTAATGAAAAGGGAGAATCTTTTATGATTCAAATTCCAGATTATCATCCACACTTTTACATAAAAGTAGGCACTCATTGGACTGAAGCTATTAAAATGGAATTTGTTTATGTATTAAATTCTCAATTAAATGAGAAATTCGAATCTATTATTGAATGTAAATTAATTAAGAAAAAAAAACTTTATGGATTTGATGGGGAAAAAGAACATAATTTTGTGTTTGTATCTTTTGCTAACATTCGAAGTTTTAACAAAATAAAAAGTCTATTTTATACTCCTTACAGAGATGGAGAAAGAAAATTATTGGAAAACGGTTATAAGTTTGCAAACACAAATTGTATGTTATATGAATCAGAAATACCACCGTTGCTTCGTTTCTTTCACGAGAAGGAAATTAATCCGGCAGGATGGATTAAGATTGATAATGTTACAAAAATGGCTCAAAAAATTTCAACTTGTACCTATGAATTTATAGTATCTAAAAAAAATATTGAAGCTTTAAATGAAAAAAATACCAGTGTTCCTTATAAAATTTGTAGTTTTGATATAGAGGCCAGTAGTAGTCATGGTGACTTCCCTATTCCCAAAAAAACCTATAAATATCTAGCAAATAATATTTTTGAAAAAATCGAAAAACATCAAGAATCATTAGAAGATTATTTAAAAGAATCAATTTTGTCTGCTTTTGGATTTAAAACTCTTTCTCATATTAAATGTGTTTATACCAAAACTAAATTTGATGAAAATCATATTAACACATGTATTGAAAATATAATGAATTATAAAATTAATAGTTACGATGATGTAAAGGAAGAAGAGGTAGATACATTATTTAGTTATATGAAATCACTTAGAAGTTATGAAGATGATGAAGAGGAATATGAATTTAAATCAACGAAAAAAAAAAGAAAATCAAATATCATTTCTATATTGGAAAATACAAAAATTGAGAAGTCTGAAAAGATTGAAATGTTAGATAAAATTTTAACTTTGAAACTTCCGTCATTAGAAGGAGATAAAGTAACCTTTATTGGATCAACATTTTTAAATTATGGAGAAAAGAAACCATATTTGAATCATTGTATCGTTTTAAATTCTTGTGAGCCAATTGAAAACGGAGAAAACTCTGAGATAGAAACATACGACACTGAAAAAAAGGTTCTGTGTGCATGGACAAAATTAATCAGAAAAGAAAATCCTGATATTATTATTGGATATAACATTTTTGGTTTTGATTATCAATTCATGTTTATTAGGTCAAAAGAAAATTATTGTACAGATGAATTTTTACAACTTTCAAGAATAAAAAATCAAGTATGTGCTGAATATGATAAGGAAGGAAGAGCAAAAATAAAAAATTCAAGTATTGTCATAGCAAGCGGACAACATGATTTAAATTTTATTGAAATGACAGGAAGGCTTCAAATTGATCTTTATAATTATTTTAGAAGAGATTTTAGTTTGACTTCTTATAAATTGGATTATGTATCCGGTTATTTTATTGGAGATAATATTAAAAAAATTGAAAATAAAAATGGACAATCAATTTGTTATAGTAAAAATTTACTTGGTTTGTATGTAGGATCATTTATTCATATTGAAGAAATTGGTCATTCTACAGAATATTATAAAAATGGAGATAAATTTAAAGTAATTGAGATGGGTAAAGATTACTTTATTCTAGATAATGAAGAATCACCAGATTTTTCAAAAGAAGTTAGATGGTGTCTAGCTAAAGATGATGTTACACCTCAAGATATTTTTAGATTAACCAAAGGAAGTGCAAAAGATAGATCTATTATTGCAAAATATTGTATTCAAGATTGTAACCTAGTACATGAACTTTTAAACAAGATAGATGTAGTAACAGGGTTTATCGAAATGTCAAATATATGTAGTGTTCCTATAAATTTCTTGATTATGAGAGGGCAAGGTATTAAACTTACTAGTTTCATTTCCAAAAAATGTAGAGAAAAAGAAACATTAATGCCTACAATTCAAAAAAAGGAATTTGATGATGGATATGAAGGTGCAATTGTATTAGATCCAAAATGTAATTTATACTTGGAGGATCCTGTAGCATGTGTTGATTATGGTTCTTTGTATCCTTCTTCAATGATTAGTGAAAACCTATGTCATTCAAGTAAAGTTTGGACAAAAGAGTATGATTTATTTGGGGAACTAATTGAAGAGTGTTGTGAAACGGGAAACATATATGATAATATGGAAAACTATAAATATGTGGATATAACATATGATACCTATTCTTATGTAAGAAAAACACCAACATCTGCAGCAGAAAAAATTAAAAAAGGATATAAAATTTGTAGATTTGCACAATATCCAGAAGGAAAAAGAGCAATCTTACCCTCAGTGTTGGAACAACTATTGAAATCGAGAAAAGAAACAAAAAAATTGATGGCAAAAGAAACAGATCCATTTATGAAAAATATATTGGATAAAAGGCAATTGTCAATTAAATTAACTGCTAATTCACTTTATGGTCAATGTGGAGCTAGAACAAGTTCATTTTATGAGAAAGATGTTGCTGCATCTACTACTGCAACTGGCCGTAAATTATTAACATATGGAAAAAGAATTATTGAAGAAGTATATGGTGATACTATATGTGAAACGAAAAAATTCGGTAAAGTAAGAACAAATGCTGAATATGTGTATGGTGACACAGATAGTGTATTCTTTACATTCAATTTAAAAGATCCTGAAACCAATCAACCGATTAAAGGAAAAAAAGCACTTGAAATAACTATTGATTTAGCGCAAGAAGCAGGAGAAATAGCAAGTAAATTTCTAAAACAACCACATGATTTAGAATATGAAAAAACATTTCTTCCATTTTGTTTATTATCTAAGAAAAGATATGTAGGTATGCTATATGAACTTGACCCTAATAAATGCAAAAGAAAAAGTATGGGAATTGTTTTAAAAAGAAGAGATAATGCACCAATAGTAAAAGATGTTTATGGAGGTATTATTGATATATTGATGAAAGAGCAAAATATTGAAAATGCATGTGAATTCCTTAAAAAAAGTTTGCAAGATATAGTGGATGAAAAATGTTCTATGGATAAATTAATTATTACAAAATCCTTGAGAGGTTCATATAAAAATCCAAATCAAATTGCCCATAAAGTATTGGCTGAAAGAATGGGAGAAAGAGATCCTGGAAATAAACCAAGCGTAGGAGATAGAATACCCTTTGTATATGTAATCAATCCAAATAAAAAGGCTTTACAAGGAGATAAGATTGAACATCCTGATTATGTGAAAAATAAAAAAATAAAAATTGATTATTCACACTATATTACAAATCAAATCATGAAACCTGTTCTACAAGTATTTTCATTAGTTTTGGAAAAAATGAAAGAGTTTAAAAAGAAACCTTTTAAATTGAGAAAATATAAAGAAGAAATACGATCTGCTATGGGAAATATTGAAGACCATGATAAAGCTTTAAAAAAATGTGAGCAAATTCGAAATAAATGGGTGCAAGGTATATTATTTGATGAATATATACGAATATGTACGCATAGTAAAAATCAAACGAAAAACATTCAATCATATTTTCAAGCAAAATAAAACTTAAATATAATTTACTATTTTTTTTTAATGAGTTTCCAAAGTAATGAAAATAAAGCAATGTTGTGGAAAATATTAATAGATTCAAAAGCTTTTCATGGATTAGAAGATAGTCAATTAGAGAAAGTTAAACAAGAATTTGAAAAGAACATCTCTTTTTTGCAAAAAAAAGACCTTGACCTTATTAATTTGAATAAACAAATGGTACAACGAATGATATCATTTTTAAAAGATTTGAAAAAAAATAAACATATGGTTTATTTGTCAGGAGATAGGAAACAAGCTAATATAGATGAACTAAATCAACGAACCAATGCGTTAAGGCAAGATTTTGAAAATACTATGAGTGTAAAAGCTCCTGAAACAATAAAATTTTCAGAATTAGATAGTGTTTATCAGCCCATTAAAAATATGGATGAAATTATTTCAAAAACTTTAGAAGAGAGAGAGATTCAAGATAAAATTGTCAGTAAATCGGATCAAAAAGAAGAAGCTGAGAAATGGATTGGAAATAATAAACAAAAATCTACGGATTCTTTATTACAAGAAATCCTAGAAAAACAAAATGAAATTTTAGCCATTTTAAAAAAATAAATATATAATATTAATATATAAATGGCTTTTTCAATTTGTCGCGGAAAAAGAGTTAGTAACCCCAATAAATGCAAAAAACTTGCATCTTGTAAAGTTGCTCATGGTAAAAAAAGAACTTTCTGCCGTAAGAAAAATAATCGTTCAATGAAAAACAAAAAAACTGCTAAGAAGTCAATGGTAAATGAAGCTGCTCGTTTAAAAGGAGTTAGCAACAAAACCGAAAGAAAGCTTCAACGATTGAGAAAACAACTAATGTAAAAAAAATAATTAAAGTAAAAATAGTATAATTATTAATATGATTACTCTATTTTTCATTATCAACTCATTTATTTCATGTTTTGCATTTAGGCATTACACCTACCCTAAATTAATTACCAAAAGACATTTATCTACTAATCCTATTGACTTAATTCAGCAAGGAAATGTGGGAAAGGAATGGACCTACTTTGATTTATTAACTGAAGTAAAAAAAAATAATGTGGAAAGTGCAACTGTTCTCTCCAATTATAATTCTATTTTAACTATTGACAAATCTAATGTTTCTCCGGATAATGTTCATGTAATTAAAACTGTTCCCTCACTCACCGATCTTATCGTTGATCTTCTCTCAAAAAATAATATACATTTTAATGTGAGTACCTGGAAATTAGTTTCTCTTACAGATTTCATTCCCACGCCAGTATATTATGTATTAGGCTATGTTTTATTTATTTCTTTTTTAAATTTCATGATGAAAAAAAATGGAGTAAATAGTCCAATGAATCAATTTGGTAATTTTTTCAATAATTCTCCCTCTGAAGTTAATATCGAAGATATTGAAGAGACATTTGAAGATGTAGCAGGATGCGACGAAGCGAAATATGAATTAGAAGAAATAGTTGATTTTCTTAAGAATTCTGAAAAATATACTACTATGGGAGCTTCTGTACCAAAAGGACTATTGTTGGAAGGTCCTCCAGGTACCGGGAAAACTTTATTAGCAAGAGCAGTAGCAGGGGAGGCAAAGGTAAAATTTTTATATGCAAGTGGTTCCCAATTTATAGAAATGTTTGTAGGTGTTGGAGCATCAAGGGTAAGAAAATTATTTGAAACAGCACGCGAAAATAAACCTTGTATCATTTTTATAGATGAAATAGATGCGGTGGGAAGACAAAGAGGAGCGGGATTAGCAGGTGGTAATGATGAAAGAGAACAAACATTAAATCAAATTTTAACAAATATGGATGGATTTAGTAAGGAAGACGGAATAATAGTTTTGGCTGCTACAAATCGAGCCGATATTTTAGATTCAGCTTTGACAAGACCAGGAAGGTTTGATCGAAAAGTAAAGGTAGGATTGCCAGATGAATTTGGAAGAAAATCAATCATGGATGTTCATTTAAAGAATAAAAAATTAGAAAATTCAGTTAATCTTAAAGAAATATCTGCTTTGACATCTGGATTTTCAGGAGCAGACCTTTATAATTTAATTAACGAAGCAGCAATTTATTCGGTCAGGTATAATCAAACTTCAATTAATCAAAAATCCTTACTAGATGCATTTGAAAAAATAACAATTGGCTTGCCTAAAAAAACAGAAACAAGGTCTGCTAAAGTACAAGAAATGGTTGCTTTTCATGAAACTGGTCATACGATTACTGCAATGCTTTTCCAAGATTTTTTCGATGTGCGAAAAGTGACAATTCAATCAAATTTAAACGGAGCAGGAGGATATACCCTTTTTACTCCCAAAGACCAATACTCTAATTTCCCTACCAAAAAATTTATATTAGCAAATATGATTGTGGCTATGGGAGGAAGGGCTGCTGAGGTATATAGTTTCAAATCTTCCAATAATGAAACTTATTTAAATTACCACAATGAGGCGGTATTTTCTGAATTTAAAGATTTAGACATTACAACCGGTGCTTCAAATGATTTAAAACAAGTAAATTCTCTTGCAAGACGGTTTGTTTCCTTATATGGACTAGGAACAAACATAGGTCTGTATGATTCTTCAGACCCTTCTCAACCTTTTTTGGGAAGAGAATTAGCAACAAATCAGAATAAAATAAGTGAATACACTAAACAACAAATTGAACTAGAGGTTGAAAAATTAGTTAAATTTTCATTCGAAACTGCTTTAAAAATAATCGAATCAAACCAAGTTGAATACAAACATATATGTAGTTTATTATTACAGAAAAGAACAATTACACAAGACGATTTGATTCCTATTCGTATAACCATGTGTTAATTGTATAACGAAATGTCCCATTTTCGGGAGCGCTAACTTCATGCGGATGAGTCCAATAAGGTGGAAAAGCTATTGCTTCTCCTTTTTTAAGTTTTATTTTATAATCTTGTGCTGGAAAATAAAATTCTGAACCATCATAGTCATCGTTTAAACATATAATAACTGATAATTTTCGTATTTTATGTATAGAAATTAAATCCTTATCAATTAACTTTTCTACCAAAATACCATCTACATGATTTCGGGTTGCTCCTTCTATACGCCTTAAACAATAACCTGAATCTCCTCTACATAAAATCCTATGTTTATGATAAAACATATCAATCATTCCTCCTATTACATTATATAAATCTTTTTCAAATATAGTCCTTTCAAGATGAATAAATTTACATTTAACATTAGTTGATTCACCCCAATCTTCCACACCATGTTTATTCTGGCTGATTTGTTCTTGTAAATAATCAATTAATAAATTACAAGAAGTATCCGATAGTACATTATACATATGAAATATATGCTTATTACTCATATGTATAATTCAAATAATTTTATATTTTTATAAATCTATATTTTCCGTTTTCTAATTCTAATTTTCCTTTTAATTCAGGAAAAGTTCCTTTTATTTGAGTTGCTCTTAAATAACTATCTAAGTCATATACCTCCATTGTTTCTTTATTTAAAGCATACTTTTTAGATTCTATCGTTATTTCTTCTGCTTTCCATTTTTTCCATGCTTTGTTTAGTTTTTGAATTTTATCACTTTCTTCTTGACCAATAGATGGGGTATAAGCAAATTTAGTTGAACTTGGATTACTAAATGAAAAACACATGGTATTCTCTTTTCGGTGAATATTACAATCAATGGATGCTTGTTTCACATAATTGGTCAATTCCGTATTTATTTCCTCTTTTAATGAAGAAATTTCATACAATGCTTGATCTGAAGTAAATGTAATTTTTGAATTCCTTTTTGATTTATCTTTTAACCTAGCTTCAATGGACACCTCACTTTTTAATTGTTCCTCCGAAAATTTCATCAAATAGAGAAATACTTCTACTGTCTGATATTCAGCAGGTAAATCGGTGTGACTACAAATTCGCCTTGCTCTTCCAATTACTTGCTCCATTCGAACAGGATGCCAATATGGTTCCATAATATGAACATAACGGCAATTTTTTAAAGAAATTCCTTCCGCTCCCGAAGCAGTGATCATAAATACCTTAATTATTTCTCCCCAGTTGTTATTGGTAGAAAGTGTTTGTAATTTCTCGGAAATCGAATCAGGGACCTTATTCCAATCACTATTAAATATATTTCTTATTATTTCCTTTTCTTCACTGGATTCAGTTCCTGTATATAAAGCAAAAGTAGGTTTGCCTAGGTCTTCTTCTTGTAAATTAACTTCCCATATCCCATTTTCGTTTTTTCTTACCCTAAATTCTACAAATCCATTTTGTTTTAATACCAAAGAAAATATACCGATCCCTTCTAGTGTTCGAAATTGACTATAAACTAAATGTAGGCCTTTCAAATCATCACTTTTAATATTTTCCAACATTTTCAATAACTTTGGTCCATATGTTTCCAGACCCTTCTTGGAAAGAAATTCTGATGATTTTTCTTCCAGCTCTTGTAAAGCTGTTTTAATTCGGCTATCATATGTTTGATCTGTATTCTCTCTAACTTCTTTTTCAATCTCTTCTTGATCATCTAAAGTATAACGACCATCTATGTTTTCTACAATATTAGATACATCTCCGCCATCTAATAAATCTTCTTGAATTAATAAATCGGTTTCATCCTTGGGCATCGGTCTTTTTATCTCTTTGGGAAACACAAAATTACAAAATGCTCTTGAGAAAATACGGTAGGTGGAGGTACTTTCATCAGAATCAAATAAATTATCACTCTTTTTTTTTTTTCGTTTATTTTGAGATTCCAACTTTCTCTCTGCAATTCTCGCACTTTCATAAACACCAAATTGATAATCACTCATATCTAATTTTATTATATGAAGATCCATAGTTTTATCATATTTTGGCATTAATTGTGTTGCATCACCGTAATACGAAGTTAAACCAATTATTCTTTTCATAAATAAATTGGAATTTTTTATTTTATTATCTTTGATAAATAAACTTTGGAATTCGTCCAAAGTGTCGGGAAGTGCTTTATAATTTTCTATTTTTATATTACTTTTGTCGATCTCAATTTTATTGCTTTGCAATTGTTCTTCTAATGTTTTTAAAAAATCTTCATCAGAAATATCACCATTTTCATCCAAATAAACACCTTTGAATCTAGTCTTATTATAAGAAGAAATAAATCCAAAAGGATTTCGCGTTAAGGTAAGTATTTTAGAAGATGGTTTATAATCACTGTAATCAACAATATTTTTTAGTATTTCATTTTTTTGAAACAAATTCTTTATAAAATTTTCATCTACCTTTTTATCTGATTTAATTTGTACAGGAATCTTCCATGTTTTTATAAATCCTCTCAAAATATTAAAGGTAATTCCTAATTCATTAGGATAATTAATTATAGGGGTACCACTCAATAACACTATCCTGCAATTAGATGCCTTCAATAAATATTGATATAACTGCATCGATAGAGAATCAGTTTTCTTTAATTTATTTACAATCCGACTTATAAAATTATGTGCTTCATCTATAATTACCACTGTATTTTCAAACGGATTTACTGATCCTCCTCTCGTTAAAGTATTCAAATGACTCATTCGTAAGCCATTATAATTAATAAATCGATATTTGGAGCGTATCATTTCATTTATTTGAAAATCTACACTTATTTTATCTTCTTGTGACAATTCTTTATAATTGGGATTTTTTGATTGATCTGATAACCAGGCCCCTCCTTTCTTCTTAATTTGTTCCTTATTTAATCCAATTTTTTGCTGTAAATTATTAATAATTGTAGTATCATCATTAGACTTTACAAAAATCCAGTGTTGATTGTGTTTATATATTTCATCACCACATTTTTTCAATTCTTCTATGTAATTCTTCCTTAATGAAGCAGGAGTCATTATGATAATAGGTTTCCAACTTTTTAACCCTTCAGCTATTGCAATTGAAGTACAAGTCTTTCCAGAACCCAAACCATGATATAATAATAATCCTCTATAAGGTGTATATAAATTTAAATAGTCTCTTACTATTTTTTGATGAACCAATAATTCAAATTTTGATTTTTTTCCTTGATCTTTACAAGAAAATACCTTATTTACATTTTTTAATTCTTCTTTATACGGTTCAAATAAATTATTAATAAAATTAATAAAACTTTGACGATTATTTAAAAAATAAGAAGAAGCTTTCAATAAAACATTTTTATTTTGTGTTATTTCGGGGATTGGGGGAAGTTTTTGAATTGTAAGCTCTTCTTCTTTCCCTTCAGATATTATTTTTAAATTAACCTTGGTAGATTCCTCCTTATCAACTTCTGAAGTGTCCTTTTCTTTTAAGATAAGTTTTTTAACCTTTTTGGCCACCTTAGCAGGTTTTTCTGGAACTACAGACTGAATTTCTATACTTTCTTTACTAATTGGTTTAATTTCTAATCTTTTTAGAATATTTTCTCTATTGATATCAGATTCTTTTCTTTTGTCTTGAATGGTGGTGGAAATTGAAATAGACTCTTTTTCTTTTGGAATATTAATTTGAATTGTTTGTTTTACTTTGGGAGGTTTCTTTTGTTTTAATCTTTCTAAAATAGGAATCATATATATATATATAAGACACAGTAAAAAAACCAATATTATACTTCCATTTGGCGTAAAGCTTCTTCACATGCTAATTGTTCAGCCTTCTTTTTAATCTTATGAGTTCCTTTTCCCATTAATATTAATACATTATTGTTAGATTCCATATATTCATGTATCTTTTGAAAATTACCAAAATTTTTATAGGGAATCGAACTCGTATGCTGCACTTCATAAATGGCTTGTCCTAAACAAATAAAAACCCCCATTGTATATCCTGTTTCCGAATCATAATCAATTTCAATATAATCAGGAGTTTTTTTAAATTCCTTTTGAACCTTCACTTGGAACAAATTCTTGTAATTATCATCATTATTTAATAATTCAATCCAATCAACATGTTTTTCAAAAACATTTTCTATAAAAATTTGCGCCATTTGAAATCCTGGACCTACTAAAAATAGATCTTGAAAAAAATTTTTATCATCGTTTAAATCAATCTTATTCTTATCTAAAAATAATGCTCCCAAAAATGCTTCGAATAAACACCCTAATTTTTTTAAATTTGTTCTTGTTTTTTTTTCCTCGGCATGTTTACTAATAATTAACCATTTATTTAATTTCATTTCATATATATGTTTTCCAATTGCTTCGTTTTTTACCAAGGCTATCTTTTTCTCCGTCATAAATCCCTCATTCTCTTTGGGAAATCTTTTATATAAATAATATTTTGTTATTGCTTCTAATATTCCATCTCCTAAAAATTCCAGCCTTTCGTTTGATTTTGTTTTTAATGGCAAACAATCTTCCGGTTGTTCTACAATAGTAATATTATTTTTTTCATTTTCAACAATTGGTCGTTTAGTATAGGATCGATGAATAAATGCTCTTTTATATAAATTTAAATTATATACCTCAATTGGAAGCCCATAAGATTTGAGAATAGATTGAACATCATTCAATGTAATCTCAATATTATTTTGATTAAATGGATTAAAAATTAACCCCTCCTCCGTTTGAATTACATCTTCTTCTTGAGAAATTTTATTTGGCTCATCCATTATATAAATAATCTATTTAACTTTAGGTAGTTTGGTATTATATTATTTATCATATAAAAAAAAATATATTTGTATTGTATAATGGCTGTCGGTTATATGAAAGGTAGTAAAATGGCTAGACATACTAGCTCAATTGTTCATCGTACAAATGTTTGTGGAGGTCCCGCCAAAGGTGGATTAGCTCCTCTTGTCCGTGGTCGCGTTTCCCGTGATAACTGGAACTGGGGCCGTGCTGGTGCAACATCTACCCGTGTTTATTTCTTGTGTAAGAATTACCCTAAGAAGAGAAACCCTGCTACATCAGGTGGTGTTGGACGCGGTGCCAACGCTTTAGCACCTTTGATTTATTAGATATATTTATATTTTTATTTAAAAATTATTTATTAAATATTTTATTAAATGATTTTTAAAATTGATTGTAGAGAATCCGCTATTTTTCAAGAACTTAGTAATCTTTGTAAAGATATTCCTCATATTCAAATTGTAAGCGAAAGTCTAGATTTAGGAGATATTATTATTTGCAATGATCAACAAGACATTTTATTACTATTTGAGAGAAAAACAGTTTCTGATTTACAATCCAGTATTACCGATGGCCGTTTTTCTGAACAATCATTTAGATTAAATAACTTACCTATTCATAACCATAATATTTGTTACCTAGTTGAAGGGGATTTAAATAAAGTTTCGTCATATTCAAGAATTAATACCAATGCTTTATATAGTTCTTTGGCAGTTATCATGTATTTTAAAGGATTTTCATTATATAAAACAAGTTCTATCAAAGAAACTGCTTTCTTTATATTTAGAGTTGGAGAGAAAATTCATAAAGAAAAATACAAACCAGGATTTTATAATGGAAATGATAAAGAAATAAACAATACACAATATTGTGAAGTTGTAAAAACTTCAAAAAAATCGAATGTGACCCCTGATAATATAGGAATTCTAATGATAATGCAAATTCCTGGAATCAGTGCTTCTTCTGCACAAGTAATAATGAAAAAATACAAAAATATTACAGTACTTATTGAAGCATTAAAGAATAATGATCCTGAACTTTTTAATTTACGACTAGAATCATCATCGTCATCAAGGAAAATAAGTAAAACTTCAATTCAAAATTTAAAACTTTATTTACTGTCTGATTAGAAAAATTATTCTAATCATTTAATATATGTTAAATTACTTTATCATTTGTCTAATATTTTTAATGGGATTATATTTTTATTTAAAAATGAATACACCTGGACTTTTAGAAAATTTTTCCAGCAATAATTGTCCTGATCAACTTATCCAAAAAGGCAACCAAATTTATCTCAAAAATACTAAATTAGCACGAATCCCCGGTGTTAATCCTATTCGTTTTGAAAATTTAGAAGATTATGTAGAGTTTTTAAATTGGCAGAGATCTCAAGGCACTAATTGTCCTGTTCTTAAATTAGATCAATCCTTTAGTAATCAAAAGGAGTTAAATTATAATATTGAAAAACCATGTAAAAAATCAAATTTTCAATTATTAATGGATGCTTCAAGAAATGACCCACCTTTTAATAAAAATTTATACCCTGGGTTCGATCCTCTTAATCAATATATTGGAGTTGATACTCCTTTAGATAGCTTATATAGAGAAGAAAGTCCTTATAGTGCAAATGCGATGGATAAAAACTGGAGTGGAAGAAAATATTCTCAAAAATTAACAAAATCTGATTATTATAATGAAAATAAATAAATACTATATATAAATATGCCTATTTGGAATATTAACAATTATGAAGATTTAAGTAAAGGTAGTTGGAATAATAAAAATATGTTAATTAAATTTCATATGGAAGGTTGTGGTCACTGTGAAATGTTGAAAAAGGTATGGAAACAAATAGAAAATAAATTAAAGAATACCTCACTATTAATTGTAAATATAGATTCATCTGTCTTAGAATTTGTACCATATTCTCACGACATATTAGGATTTCCAACAATACGATTAGTAAAAAATGGAAGAATAATTGATTATAACGAAGAAAGGACTTTGTCTAAAATTATGCAATGGTTAAAAAAAAATAAAGTAATAACTAAAACTTTAAAAAAAAAAATAAAGAGAAGAAAAACTTTGAAACTAAAAAAATAACCCTTTTATTATTTTATTCCTTAGATTAAAATAATATTAATAGTAAATATAATGGAAGTATCTGACAGTCAAATAGTAAATGGGAAAGGACTTATTTTAAAAAAAAGTGTTAAAAAAGGGGAAATCATATTTTCATTAACAGGAACTATTTTTAATTATCCAACACGCGAAACGATTCATATTGGGAATAATTTACATATTTACGACCAATTTGGTGTTTTTATTAATCATTCTTTCCAACCTACCGTACATATTGATGGGAAAAATGTAATTGCCTTAATGGATTTAAATAATGGAGATGAAATTATGTTTAATTATAATGATAGTGAAATCAAGATGGCAAATACATTTTATGTAGGAGAACAATTAGTATGTGGTAAAAAACAAGAATAATTATAAATTTTTTTATAGTTTTATATTATTAATGATAAATAAAATAATATTTTTTGTTACAGAGGAATCTAAATTTATAGCTAAGATGTTTATTGATTTATTAGATTTGATAGACCTTCAATGCGAAATTAGATCGGAATTAATAAGTCAAGATTTTTTACAAAAATATTCCAAAATACCTTTAAAAAAACAACCAATTTTATTTTTTTTATACAATAAAGAAGAATATCAAATTCTCCAGACATTAGATTTACCCAATGAGAAATATATTATTTATTTATCTGATGAAATTGAATTAAATTCAAATGTAGAAGATAATTCATTGGCAATCCTCACTCCATTAGAAAAAGAATACCATCATTCCAAATATTTTTGTTGTCCTTACCCTTTACAAGTTCCACCATCCAAATATTTATTTGATATTTGTTTCATAGGGAAAAAAGAGTTTTCACATAAAGTAGATCCTAGTTTATTTAAAATTGTAAAACCAAAAGAAAATTATTCACATTTTTTTTCTAATAGTAAATTTATTGTATTCATAGAGAAAGACGATTACTTAATTAATTCAGCATTAAGTTTAAATCCATCTATCATTTATTCATTATTTGAACATCCTTTTTGCAAATTTATTGATAATATTTCTCAACTTCCTTTCAATGATTATACAAGTGAAAAAAAAATTAATAATATATCAAATTTCACAATTCTTCAATTATGTAGTAATTTATTTAATATACAATCTGATTTTTCATTAATAAAAGATTTTGCAATTAAATATAAATACCATGAAATTAACCATTGTATAAATGATATTAAAAATAATATGAAAGTGCAACATAGATTTAATTGTTTTTATAATATTCCTGTAATTGAAAATATTTTTATAAATGAATTTGGTTTTAATCCATTATATGAATCTGTTTTAATTGAAATGAGACCATTACCTCATTTATTCTTTTTATTAAAAAATACAATTTTGAAATTACCGTCTAGTTGGAATCATACAGTTGTTTGTGGTAATAACAATATTGAAATGATTACCAGTATGTGTAGTATTATATGTAAAAATATAAATTCTAAAATAAAAATTATTAATTTAGAGATTGATAACCTGACGCGCGATGATTATTGTCATTTATTATGTTCTTCCTCTTTCTGGGAAAGATTTGAGGGGGAGAAGATCCTTTTATATCAAGAAGACACATGTATTTTCCATGGTATAATTGAACCATTTTTAAGATATGATTATATTGGAGCTCCTTGGTCAAAAACACAAGATGATAATAAATACCATGTAGGGAACGGAGGTTTTTCATTAAGAAGTAAAAGTAAAATGGTTGAGGTTATAAAAAGAATTCATTTTAATGATCTTACATATGGAAAATCAACTCAAAATTATATGAAAAGCTCTGGTCTAGGAGTACCCCCAGAAGATGTATATTTCAGTAAAGCATTAATTGATTTAAAAATAGGAAAGGTAGCCAAATATGAAGAAGCCCTAAAATTTTCACAAGAATCAATACCAGGAAATAAACCGTTTGGTGGTCATAATTTTTGGCTAGCTAACAAAAACCTAAAGGTATTTAAACAATTAAAATTATATGATGACAAATATTTTAAAAGCGTGAAACATAGGGGAGGTTGGAAACAAATTATGGAAAATTTATTTAATAATAAAATTATTTCTGAAGATCCTTTTGATGAAAAAATATTATTTTTAGATATTGTTAGTAAATATTTTCTATGGGATAAACAATCCAAAATAATTGAGACGCCATGGATCGGAGTCATTCACATTGTTTCCAATACTCCTGGTTACTTGCATAATATTTGCATTTACAAATTATTTGATAACCAAATTTTTAAGTCTAGTTTATTATTTTGTAAATGTTTAATTGTTTTATCTCAAGATCTTAGAAATTTTATATTAAAAACTTTCTCAATTTCAATTCCAATTTATATTTTAATGCACCCAATTGAAACCATAAAAGAAGATCCAGAAAAGATATTTAATTTTATCAAATTTAAAGAACAATCCAAAAATTTATCTGTTGTTCAATTAGGACAACAACTAAGATATGTTACTTCCATTTATAAATTGGATACAAGTTTTAAAAAAATATGGTTACCTGGCAGATCAGACTCTGATTATATATCCAATTTATTGTCATGCGAATGTAATTCTCTTGACATAAATATAACAGACAGTCAAAAGGAAAATGTAGAAATTAAATATATATCATCCTTCGAAGAATATGACCAATTAATTTCAAATAATATTATTTTTATTCATTTGATTAATGCATCTGCAAATAATGCCATTTTAGAATTATTGGTTAGAAATATACCATTTTTTGTAAATAGACTACCGGCTGTTGAGGAATATTTGGGAGCATTTTATCCTATGTATTTTGAAAATCTGGAAGAAATTGAAAAAATATTAAATGACAAAGAAAAACTATTTTCTTTATACGAAGAAACCAACGAATACTTAAAAAAAATTGATAAAAATAAATTTAGTTTGGAAAATTTTAATTCTGAACTTCTTAAAATTGTAAATAATTAAACAGTATTAATTTTATTTAATTATTTATTTACTCCATGATTGATGATTAAATGGACTTAATAAAATATTTCCTATATTATTTTCATACTTTTTTACCTTTTTATCTGAATTTATTTCCTCCATTGTCTTTGGAAATAAGTTTGCCGATTCCATAGCATTAGCTTCTTCTGGGCTAATTTCTGGTTTTTTTCCATAACAATTTACGCCAAATTTAACATTTGGGTTTGCTATGAATCCGCCATTTATTCCTGGACGACCGCAATCATGTTCATGGCCAGGAATATTTTGCAATTTATTATAGGTGTCCTTCTGAGTTGGATATAATGCAAGTTGATTTTTCGACCAACCATAACCACACCATTCTCCTCCTGATCTATAAGTCTCTTCTAGTTGATTAAATGAAGCAAGTTCAGCCCCAAATGCTTTACATACATTTTTAGCATTTGGAAAAGTATAAACATTATCAGTCACATGAAAAACTTGTTTTTTATTTAAAGAAGGTATTGTTGAAATATTATCTTTATCTATATAGCTAATTTCTTTTTTGAGAGAAAAGGGTAGTAATAATCTTTTCCCAATTTTATAAACATATTCTGTAAAACTGAAAAACGATTTACCTAGGGGTGTAAGTGTGTTAGATTTACCTATATCAGAATTATCAATATTGGTATTATTCATATTTGAACTTGGGATATCATTGGCATAAATATTAATTTGAGGATTTTTGGTATATTCATCTTGGATTGTGGCAAAAATATCAATATTGAAAAAGTATTTTAATGCAGTTAATAAAATAAAGCAAATTAAAAACCCCCAAACAATCAATTCTAATATTCCTAAACCCAAATAACCATTGTTGTTGGTAAAACTTGATATAATTAAGTAAAAAAAAACAATTATAGTAATCAAAATTATCAACATCCAATGATTGGAAAAATTGATAGAATCTTCTGGTTCTTCAACTTCATATGATTTCATTTTTATATATTATACTTGTTTTTTTTTTTGATAAAAAAGACAATAAGAATAAGGTGATATCATTTTATCTTTATTTTTTACTTCTATCACTTGTGAGTCATTATAATGATACCATTTATTATTCGCATTTTTTACATAAGCTGTATAATGTCCTCCCATTAAACCTCCTGAATGATTACAAATTCCATATAAATCATAAATATAAGATTCTTGATTATATCCTTCTACATAACTAGAACAATCTAAATTTTCCAAAGGATAAGTGATTAATCGATGATCTTTTTTTTTGAAATTAGCAAATCGTTTCAGAGTTATAATTAAAATTGATGGCAAATTCCAGAATATAATTCTTTTTTTAACATCTTGTTTTTTATTTAATTTTTCATTTAACCATTGGTTATCATCAATTAATTCTTCCCATTTACAATATTCATTTAAACAATCATATAATGTTGGTTCTTTATTGTTCATAGGAATAGGAATGTCTAACATAAAATAAGGTTCTGGAACCTGATTCAATATTTCTTCAGAATGATAATCTTTTATTTGAGAAACATGAATACCATAAAACATCTGATTAAATTCACTAAACTCTTTTTTATAAATGTTTGATATCATTTTATAACAATCTTTTGCTACTTTATCTTTTTTATTATAAATCTTTCCTTTGATTGTTGTTTCTACCTTTCTACAAACAGAATTATGAAAACAATCAAAAATAAATAATAAAAATTCCGGTAAATCATTTTGAGAGTATCCCGTAAATAATTCCCTATTCGTATGATGTGCTATTTTTTGTACCGATAATAACCAACCATTAGGTCGTATAATACAATTTTTGCTCCATAGTAATTTTCTAAGTTTATTCCACTCTAACAAAAGTACCGATTCCTTTTTACCTTTATTTATTTTTATTAAAAAATCTTCATCATCTAATAATTCATTCAAAACATATGTGTGTGATAAAACTTGTAGGCATGAATTCATAAAACATGTATTTCCAAGGTTTTCTAATCCTGATAACCCTTTGTTTTTATATTTTTCCATTATATTTACTACCCTATATATATTTAAATAAATATAATTACTGTATATATGTCAGAAAACAATGAAAATATTATTAATAGATATTTTGATCATTTGAGAACTCAAAATCATATTATACAAAGTGTTCTTGATCATGTTACCACTTCCGAGCAACATTTATTTACCTTAATGCAGAATAATCAATCAAATGTTAGACCTGTGTATAGTCGGCCTTCGGGAAGAAGAAGGACGCCAAATAATAATTACTTTGAATCACTTATTAATAATTTATCCTCACAGTTACCTCTTCCTAGTACATTTATGGACCCTGTCGTCGTTGCTCCCTCTGCTAATCAAATTAATCATGCATGTCTTGAATGTACTTACGGACAAATAGAAAATCCTATGAATTCGACTTGTCCAATTTGTATGGAACCATTTACAGAATCAAGTAGAGTATTACAAATAAAACATTGTGGTCATATTTTTAATTATGATGAATTAATGCGTTCTTTTCAAACGAGCGTTAGATGTCCCATGTGTCGATATGACATAAGAAGGTACAGAAGAAATAATCTTGAGGTTAATGAGGGTGTAGATTCAAATAACAATTGGGTCCAACAAATTAGCAGCCAACTTGTAAATGATATTTCGAATAATTTATTGGCCGATAATGCCTCAGTAAATCATCTTGAAATTCAAGACCCTTCTTCAAATTTAAATATGCTTTATTCTTTTTATTTAAGTACTCCTTTTCCAAATGATAATTCCGCTAACATTTAAGAATTAAAAAATACATTCCTAAATTGGAAGATTGTGTCATCAGAAATCCTTTTATTATCAAAAAAATTTATATTTTCGTAAATTAACATATAACTGATAAAGAATAGAGAATAAATTCCACATTCTGTATCCTTTTGCTGATGTGGAAATTTATTTATTTTAACTTTAAAATTTAAACCTATTTGTTTTCCTTGTTGTTTTATTTTTTTAATTAAATTAATAATTTCTATTGGTGTTTTTTCACCTGTGCTATCAAAATAATAAATAAATTGTTTTTTTACACTGACAAACATTGATACCCAATGTTCTCCAGGTAAATAATGAGGGTCTGTATTAAAAATAAATCCAATTTTAGTTATATTTTTTGAAATCTCTTTTTTTAAATTAAATTTACAAATTTCATTCCAAACACATTGACCATATAATTTTTTGGTATTAAAGTCAATTGGGGAAGGACCATAGAAAGTAAAATCTCTGTAGGCTTCTTTATATTGTTCCATTACATTTTCTATATCTAAACTTGTTAGCCATGTTCTAGGTTTTTTAATCCAATGTTTTGGTTTAGTAGGAGCAAATGTATATTTTGATAACTGTTTATCTAAATGATTTTTTATAAATTGTTGTTTCAACCAGCAGGATTCTTTATTGCACTTTGTTTTCATTTTTAGTTTTAAATGGTTCCAAATTTCGCTCGGTTCATTAGAATCTATCTGATTATTTGGGTGTCTCGTGTTCCAAAATCTTTTCATTTTTTCTAAAGAATTCCCACTATAACAAGTATATTTAAAATCTCTTTTGGGGGTTGAACAAACATCTTTTTTTAATGTAAATTTTTTATTTTTAACTTTATTCTTATTTTTACGAGTTACCATTATATAAAACAGATATTTTTCTTAAAACAATAAATTAAAATAATTTATTATTTTATAAATTTAATGAAAATTTTATTATTTTTACCTTTAATATATTGCTTCCCTTTTTCTTTTAATAAACCACATATTCCCTTAGAACAAGAATATTTAAATTACTTAGAAGAGTATGACAAATTAAATAAAAATAAGGATGAGATATCTATTTTACCTCCCTTTTTCTCTCAATTTAAACAACAAAAACCTTATGAAGAAGACAAATTTAATGTTTTCAAACAAAATTATAATCATATTCAAAATATAAATTCTGAATTATCTAATAATAATTGTTCGTTCAAGCTTGGAACAAATTCTTTATTTGATGAATATTTATATAATAATGTATCCCATATAAATTTAAATACAATTATTTCTAACAACTTTACGATAGAAAAAAAATTTAGAAAGTATAGGAAAAATCCCTTTCGTTATATTAAAAAACTTATCAAAATAAAAGGTAAAAAAGAATTTCACTGGAGTGATACAACACTTCTAAGTCCTGTTAAAAATCAAGGAAAATGTGGTTCTTGTTGGGCATTTTCCGCAACCAATGCTTTAGAAACATTTATGAGATCCGAAGGGTATCCGGTTGTTCGGTTATCAGAACAGGAATTAGTCGATTGTTCAAAAGAAAATAATGGGTGCAATGGAGGTTTTATGCATACTGCATTTGACTATATTATTAAAGAGAAGGGACTTTCTAGTGAAGAAGACTATCCCTATCTAGCAAAAACGATGGACTGTAAGCACAGTAATTGTGTAGTTAATGATCAGGAAACTTTAATACCTAAACTCAAAGGATCATCACTAATTAAATATGAATTCACAGTTCCCAAGTCTATAATAGATAGATTATTAAGTATTCAAATATCTCCAATTTGTATCGCATTGGATGCAAGTTCAATATATTTCCGGTTTTATAAATCAGGAGTAATAGATATTGATTTGAAAGAGCAAAAATTAAATCATGCCGTTTTACTAGTAGGTTATGGGTACGATGAAGAAGGTTTATATTGGATAATTCAAAATTCCTGGGGTGAAAAATGGGGAGAAAATGGATTTTGTAAAATAAGAGTGAAAGAAGGAGATGGAATATTATTGTCTAATTTATATGGGGTTTATCCAACAAAAGTAAATTAGTCTTTTTTTTCATCGATTTTTGAAGATAAATTATAATTTTTACTATATTTCGTTCCTTTGGTTTTCATGTAATTTTCTTTTAAGTTAATGTTTTTAGCCTGTGGTAAAATTTTTTCTTCCTTTTTTAATTTGATTTTACGGATATCAATAAAATCTTCAATTTTTGTTCCCTTTGTAGATTTTTTAAATAAACAATCGTTTGCACTAATTAGAGAATCATCGGTACAGTCTATTTTCATTTCATTAAAAGAAATATCTTTATATTCTTCTTGAAGTATTTCATTTTTATCAATTGTTTTAAAGTGTTCTATACAGTCTGAAACGAATATATGGAAACTTTTCTCTAAAGAAGGATGTGATTCTTTTTTATTCAACATATTTTTCATTAAATTTAATATTCTAGGTTTATAAAATTTACGATCATTATTAAATTCTTTTTTTTTTTCCACTTTATTCGGAACATTTTTAATTATATTTTGATAAGATGGATTTATTAAAAATTCTAATTCATTCATTAGAATTTGTAATTATTTTTTTTCATCGTATATATCTAATAATTGTTGTCGGGTGTGGTTATTAAATAAATTATTTCCCTGACCTAAACAATTTGGATTAAATGGTTCAAAATCTACTTCTTTAAAAAGTTGGGGATGTGGTTGGATTATATTTTTATTATTATTTATTTTTACATCATATAAGTCACTATTACTTGAAGGTACATAATGAGCCTGATCGTTGTTTTGAAGTCCAAAAAATTGATTTCTTAAAGAAGATTCCAAATTTATATTATGAGAAAATCCAGTCCATGGTCCTTTGCTTGTACCAGGATTGAAGGTACTCTCACTGTTATAAATAGGTACTGAATCAAAATTATTATTTGCGGCGTCTAAAGTAGGAAAAATCTGAAATTTCGTTGATGAAGGTCTGGGATCATAATTAGGTTCTAATGACCCTCCTGGAATATTTCGTTCATAAATTCTATTATTAAGTTCTTGGGTTCTTTCTTGATTACAATAGTAAGCCATCCTATATAGAAAGAACATATAAATAATTTAATAATAACATAATAAAGAAGAAATAGCGAGATAATATATGTGCGGAATTTTTGCATTATTAAATGCAAATCATAAATATTCACCTAGTTACATCAACGACCAATTTAATCTTTCACAAGGAAGAGGACCAGATAATTCTATTTTAATGCATAATATATTTGATAATGAAAATTTATGTATTGGGTTTCATAGATTGGCTATAAATGGATTAAATGATGATTCAAACCAACCGTTTATAATTAATAAAGTAATACTAATTTGTAATGGAGAAATATTTAATTATTCAAAACTTTTCCTAAAATTAAATAAAACACCTCAAACAAATTCTGATTGTGAAATAATTTTACATATGTATTGTTTATATGGAATTGAATATACTCTCCAACAATTAGATGGTGAATTTGCTTTTATATTAATTGATTATAGAGATGAAGAAAATATTAAATTGTATTCAGCCAGGGATCCATACGGTGTAAGACCTTTATTTGTTATGGAAGGTGTAGATTCCGTATTTGGATTTTCTTCAGAAATGAAGCAATTAAATATGTTTGATAAGTTTGGAAAAATATATCAATTTTCTCCTGGTAATTATTGTTCATATAAGTATTTGGGAACAAATTGGATAAAAGGTAAAAATAAATCTTATTCCAATTTTCCTTTTTATCAGCATAAATTACATATTGATTATTCCTTTTATCTTGAAGAATTACGAAATCAATTTACCCTAGCTGTCCAAAAAAGAGTCAATAATACTGATAGACCCATTGCCTGTCTTTTATCGGGAGGATTAGATAGTAGCTTAGTAACTGCGTTGGTAAAAAGCATGTATGATGGAAAACTAGAAACCTATAGTATTGGATTACAGGGATCTGAAGATTTAAAATATGCAAGAATAGTTGCTGATCATTTACAAACCAAACATCATGAAATTATTGTTACAGAAGAAGTATTTTTTGACAGTATTCCTGAAGTTATAAAGAAAATTGAATCCTATGATACAACTACAGTAAGAGCTAGTGTTGGTAATTATTTAATTGGGAAATATATTTCAACCAAAAGTAATGCAAAAGTTATTTTCAATGGAGATGGAGCAGACGAACTAATGGGAGGATATTTATATTTTGATTATTGTAATGATCCAATGGAATTTGATAGGGAATGTAAAAGATTACTAAAAAATATTCATTATTTTGATGGCCTTAGATCCGATAGGTCAATATCAGGGCATGGACTTGAATGTAGGACACCATTTTTAGATATACCTTTTGTTCAACACTATCTATCGATTCCAGCTGATATTAGATGTCATAAAAACGAAACAAAAATGGGGAAATATTTAATTCGAGAAGCCTTTGCAAATAATATATACGGATTACTTCCTAGAGAGATTTTGTTTCGTAAAAAGGAAGCATTTAGTGATGGGGTTAGTAGTCAAGATAAATCTTGGTATCAAATAATTCAAAATAGGTTAGAAACTCATCCTCAAAAGAATGTTTTTTCGAAAATGATGAATAATAATTTTAGTTTAGAACAGAAATATTATTTATATATTTTTGATCAATATTATTCAAATAGAAGAAATATAATACCTTATTATTGGATGCCTAATTATATAAAGGCACATGACCCTAGTGCAAGAACTTTGCAAAATTATAATATGTCTTAATTATAAATGGATTTTATTTCTTATGGATACTGGGGTCTATTATTGCTTTCCTATGTAGTATATATTAGTTTATTATTGGGAAGTGCCTATTTTTCACCCCTCCTTTTAACCTATATTCAAACAAGTATTCAATTGTTTACTTCTCTTTATTTAATCTATTCATTTAATCCTTTAAAAAAAATTAAACCATTAACTGATATTCAGAAAATAATTATATTTAATGCAGGTATATATTTATTATTATCTACAGCAATTGGACAAGTATTTGTGCTTTATAGAGACAATTTTTTAAAAAAATTACGATATCATTCATTTTTTTGATAAATGAAAAGTTGTAGTTTTAATAATAATCTTTTACTAAGTTTTTTTTCAATAAATTTATTACTTTTGTTTATTAAAAAAAAATTACTATTTTTCATTTTATCTATTTGGTCCTCAAGCCTCTCTTTAAATAAATCTTTTTTTTGAAATATGTCATATAATTTACTTTTGGTAAATTTTTTTATTAATTGATTTATACTATAGTTATAAACATAAGGAGGAATATTTATATATATTAAATTTTTATGTTTCATCCCATTATGGATAGAATCATCTATAAAACATATTTTACTTGTTTCTTGTTCATTTGTACATAAAATAAAATCTTTATAGTTTTTTTTGTGACTAGTCCTTTTTTCTTCAATTTGTTTATTATCAATCTTATATGGACCAATCCATTTTGAAAATAGTTCCTTTTCAATTTTATAGTGAAAATAGTTTTTTAGATAATCCTTCCAAATTGATTCAATTTGATTATTGGTATATACATATACCTTCAAATTTGGTATTTTACCAAGAAATTGGAGTATAAAAATAATATGTGGTCGTAAAATACAAGGATACAAATCTAATAATTTGTTAAATTCATCCTGATCTAACTCTCTTTGGAGTGAATTTTTTATTATGATCCAAAATGTACTTATTTGTGAAAAATAACCAAGTGTTTCATCGAGATCGAATATAACAATTTTATCTTTCATGTATGTAAATAATGTTTATTTTTTATTTATCCAAATAATCTAAGACTGTCAAAATTACTAACTCTTGTTGATTTAACTTTTTAAAAATAAGACAATTTTCAGGATTTAATTCAATTATCGAGTTTTTCATTGTTTTACACATAATGTGGTACCCATCATCCCTCATTATATGTTCTATTATTATTCCTCCTATTGTTAATTTAATTTCATTCATATTATATAAGTTTATCCATCTGATATAAGAACCTAATTTAAATTGATCTAATTCCTGTACATATTGATAGTTTTTTAATTTGGTTTTAATTGTTTTAATTACTTCCTTCCCAATTGGCAGTTGTTCGATAATAATCTTTTTATCTTCTTCTATTTTTTTTGTGGTATATTTTAACATATTTTTATTTTCTTCATTATCTACTGCTCTTAGTAATTTCTCTCTTTCCATTTCTTACATTTTAATAATATATTAATTTTAAATTATTTATCAATAGTTGGTAATATTGATTTTTGTTTTGATTCATCATCAAAGGACAGTAAATTGGTCAAAGATTTATAATTTTGATCTTTATATTTTCTAAAACAATCAATAGCTACTTTTCTCATATTTTCATTTGACATTATTTTCTGCATCATATAAGTTATTATTTCTTTGGAAATTTCTTTTTCAAATCTTTCATAATACTCGTTAGTAATAGATTGGTATAATTTCATGTAAAAAATCATTGTTTCAATATCTGTCCAATCATTAAAATACTTTTCATAAAAAAATTTAAATTCTTTATTTTCCATTAGATTTACCAAATCACTAAAAAAATTATTTTTCTGTAAAATTCTACTTCCACTAGATTTCATTATTTTATCACTTACATGAGTATTCATAATACTTATATAAATTAAATATATTTATACCTATTTACAAGGAAATATTATTGATTATTCATATTATAGTAATAATTAAAAAAAAATTTTTTTTTATTTATTAATTCTAATTCAAAATCATAGATTTTGGGGTTTTTTTAAAAAAAAAAAAAAAAAATGGGGAAAAATTTTTTTTTTAAAAAAAAAAAAAAAAAAAAAAAAAAAAAAATCTAAAATTACTACATCCAGTAGGAAAATGGGTAAAAAAGGTAATAAATTCCTGTAGGGTGTTTATGGAGTACTGAAAAAAAGGCACTAAAATCACTTAAAAATAAAAAAATAAATTCTTAGTATATATGTCAAAAAATCCCCAATGGTACAAAAATGGTACATCAAAAATCCCCACTAAATATAATTGTTTGTTGTGTGACTATTATTGTAGGAATAGAAAAGATTTTATGAAGCATTGTAGCACAAAAAAACATGGTACAAAATGGTACATAAATGGTACATCAAAAATCCCCAATTTAGAAAATCAACAATATTTTTCATGCAAAATTTGTGATTATATATCATGTGATTTAGGGTCAATGGACCAACATTTTTTAGAAACGGGCCATGAAAAAAAATCCCTAGAGGAAGGGACTTTTTTAGAAGGTATAACTGATACTACTCCTATCAAAGAATTAAAAGAGCCTGAAAAAATCGAAAAAAAAAATAAAGAAAAAAATAAAAAAATGTATAAATGTTCAAAATGTCAAAAAAATTATAAATTTAGTTCGGGATATTATAGACATATTAAAAAATGTAAAGAAAGTGAGACCTTGATTGAAAACAATGAAAAATTATTAAAAATGCTTATTGAAACAACAGAAAGCAATACCAAATTATGTCAAAAGATTATGGGAATGGACCAAAAAGCGAATATTATTAATACAACAATTCATAATAATAATCAAAAAGTTAATTTAAATGTCTATTTAAATCAAGAATGTAAAAATGCTATGAATCTTACTGATTTTGTAAATTCCTTACACTTGTCTATGGACGATTTAATTTATACCAAAGATAATGGGTTTATAAAAGGAATAACGAATATATTTGTAAAAAATCTGGAAGAAATCCAACCAAAAGATCGACCTATTCATTCAATCGGATATGATAATCAAGAAAAACAATTTTATGTAAAAGATAGAAATGAATGGCAGTGTGATCAAAAAGAAGAACAAATAAATACTACTATAGATGATGTAGCAAAAAAACAATTTTTACAAATTAAAGAATGGGAAAACTCAAATCCTGAGTGGGATAAAACCGAGAAAGGTATGGAAGATTATATGAAAATGGTTCAAATAATAATGGGAGGGAACACAGAATTAGAGAGAGAAATAAATAGAAATGCAATTAAGAAGGAAATAACAGAAAAGGTTGATATATCTGAAAACTCAGATAATATTATTGTTAAGGAAGTTGTTTAATTGTTTAAGTTCTTCTATTCTTTGATTAGATTCATTATGTAAAATTTGAGCAGTAGAGAGACCATAGTCTGTCTTGAATAAATTATCTTTAATATGGTTATCCATTCTTTCGTAATATAAATCTATTGTATTATTTAAAGCTTGTGAAAATGATTGGTTATTATGAATAATTGAATAAATAATAGCTCTATCTAGGTCGTAGGCACATAATAGATCTGCTTCTCTTACAATATTATAAGATAATTGGAATTCTTTAAGATCGGGAAAGCCATACATTTTAACCTTCGAATATGACATTGTATTAATTATTTCAGAAATTGCTTTTGTTTCCCACGAATGATAATTTAATTTTTTTGTTAAAAATGTATCAAGATATTTCATATCTTTGGGTTCTATATATTTATCATCAAACATATCGTGTAATAACGCCGAGGTATAGATAACTCTTTTTTGTTTTTTTAGTTGAGGAAAATGTAATAATTCTTTTTCATAATTATTTTTACTATGTCTGAAAACCTCAAGACTATGTTTTATCGCATGTGATTCATCTATATTAAATTGCTTACATTGTTGGTTTATAAAACAGAATATTGTATTATAAGGAATCTTCATAATAATATAATATAATTTATTATTTACATATTATTTTACCAACCAAATATATTTAAAATGCAGAACCAAATCCACCTCCCATAGTTTCGTTGGCAGCCATTGGTTCAAATGTATTGGATTCAATTGGAACATTTGCATCAACTAAGGGAGTAGTGGGCCCTTGATATATTCCTTGAAGATTAGGAGTAGGTTGTTGTTGTCTGACAGGTGGTAATGATTGGGGTGCTAATTGAGCAGGGGGTGGTGTAGGTTGTTGAACAGGGGTTTCTTGTTTTTGTTGCTTTAGACTAGTTTTTCCATCTACAAGGTCTAATCCTCTGTCAATTAAAATATTCACTTTTTCGCCTAATTTAGTTTGCAAACTCAAGACTATTACCATAAATGCTAATATAATATTAGTTACATGAAGTTTAGCATATTTTTCATTACTATATGTAGGTATAAAAGTAATGATTCTATGTATGAATAATATACCTACAAACATAATAATAATTTGTACTAATATTTCTGCTAAAATTTCTAAACTTCCTTTGTCCTCGTCTGCTTCAGGAATATATTTTTGGATTGATTTATTAAGAAATATAACAGGAATGATACTTAAGCCACTGTATTGAATAATGTTTAATATTTCAGACTTAGATTCGTCATCAAAATTGAATACATGGTTAATAAAAGAAGCTGAACTGGTTTTTTCTTCAACTGATTCCATTTAATTTATAAAAAGAAATTAAAAAAAGAAATACATAATCAAAATATGGGAGAAAAGCAATATTTAGATTTAATTAGAAGAATTTTAGAAGAAGGAAGTATGGAAGAGGGAAGAAATGGAAAAACAAAGGTAGTAATTGGAGAAATGATGCGTTTCTCTCTAGGTAATAATTATTTACCTTTATTAACAACAAAAAAATTAGCCTGGCGAACTTGTCTAAAAGAATTATTATGGTTTATCTCTGGATCCACAAATAATATAACTCTTAAAAATCAAAAGGTTAATATATGGACCCAAAATGCCCAAGATTATCTAGAAAAAAATCCTCAAAAAATGGAAGGAGATCTAGGTCCTATATACGGTCACCAATGGAGACATTTTAATGCAAAATACATAGATTGTAATACCAACTATGAAGGTAAAGGAATTGACCAATTGAATAATATTATAGAAATGTTGCAAGATAATGATAAAAAATATTCACGAAGGATGGTGGTTAGTGCATGGAATCCTTGTCAAATAAATGAAATGGCTCTGCCTCCCTGCCATGTATTATTTCAATTTCATGTTACAGGTGAAGATAAATTAAGTTTAACTTTATATCAAAGAAGTGGGGATGTAGGATTAGGGGTTCCATTTAATATTGCATCTTATTCGTTTTTATTACATTTGATAGCTTTTCATTGCAATTTAAAGGCTTATGAGTTCATTTATTTTTTGGGAAATGCTCATATTTATGATGATCATTTAGGACCTTTGAAAGAACAAAGTGAGAGAACCCCTTTATCTTTTCCTAAATTGAAAATAAATAGAAGGCATTTGAAAATTGAAGATTATACAATGGATGATTTTGAAGTATTAGAATATCAGTATTGCGATCCAATAAAAATGAATATGCGTAAATAGTTTAGATAAATGATATTATTAATATTATTATGAGTGGTTCAAATGCCAATGCTGCTGCAAGACGCCGTCGTTCCAAACCATTAGGAACAGATACCCCTCCTTCAATCCCTGGATCTAATTCAGATCCTTCCGAAACCGTACAATCGTCTTTCTCTAATAATATCACAAGAGTTAGCATTCCTCAAAGTATTCAAATTTTATACAGTCAGATAAATAGTTTGAAGCAAGAAATTAGTAATATATCTTCAACTTCTGAAACAGGAAGTGGTAATTATGTAACTAAGGAAGAATTCAATGGTGTGATGGAAAATATTGGAACTGATATTTCACTTTTGAATGATAGAGTAAGTCAAATAGAGGAGTTTATTTCTGTATTGCAATCAAATTATCTTAAACTAAATTCCAAATTAATTTCTCTTGATGATAAGGAAATATTGGAAGTAGTTGAAGAAGAAGAAGAGGAAGTCAGTGAAGAACAAATATCAGATGAAGTAAAAAATGAAGTTACCAAAGATTTATCCCATAAATTAAATACATTATCTATGTTAAATAATAATACTGAGGAAGTTCTAGAAGATGCTTGAAATGAAATAATCTTTTTTTTTCCACCATAAATCTAACTCTTTATAAGATGAAATTATTATAATTTGATTTATATTTGAGAAGGATACCTTTTTAGAAGGATTTTTTTTAATAATATTATTATTTTGAGTTGATTGATAATCAAGCCAATATAAAATTCCTATTGAATTATTAACCATATTGTTTAACATTTTCTTTTTTTAATGAATATAACTTTTTTAAATATTAAAAATTATTATAATTATTTCTTTATAATATGTTATTTTTAGTTATATTTTGTATTATTTTGTTTCTTTACTTACATGTATATTTTCATTTAAAAGTTAATAATGATCTCGAAATTTTAGAATTAGAGAATGAATTGACTAAAGATAAATTATCAAATATTTGTGATTTAAGACAACCTTTATTATTTTACTATGATTCACCTGAAATTTTAAAAAACTTTTCGAAAGATTATTTGACAAAAGAGCATAAAACGATAGATTTAAAAATAAGGAATAAATCAGATAAAGAGTTTATAGATCTTCCTCTACAATTTAAATTATGTGATGACTTATTTTCTAAAGATACATCCTCTAATTATATTTCATCGCAAAATTATGAGTTTTTAAAAGAATCGGGGCTAATTAAAAAATTAAAACCGTTCGATTTATTTTTAAAACCCTCTTTGACCTGTAAAACGGATTATGATGTTTTAACAGGATCTGAAAATGCAAGTACTTTTCCTGAATATAAGTTGTCTTATAGAAATTTTTTATATGCTACAAATAATTCTGTAAATATTACTTTATATCCTCCAAAGGAGCATAAAAATATAGATATTGAAAAAGATTACGATAAATTCTTATTTTACGCAAATGATGTTTCGAAAGGAAAAGATAAACTTGAATTAACACTGTTAGAAGGTCAAATGTTGTTTATTCCTTCCTATTGGGTTTATGAAATAAGATATACGAAGGACAGTATAGTTTTACAAATAGAATATTTTACATTTATGAATTTATTATCCATAATACCAGATTTAATATTATCTTTTTTACAAAAACAGAATATAAAAATAAATACAATCCCTACATATTCTAACAAAATTGATTCATAAAATAGTAAATGTAACAAGTAATATAATATGGAATCCCCTGTTTTTAAGTTATTAGTTGAAAATCGGTATAATAAATGGAATCTATTGCAGGAAGGAACATTTGAAGAGGATTTAAGTGTAAATAATCGAATTTCTCCGTATGAAATGAAATTATTTAGTGATGATATGATAAAAATTGATATGAACGGAAAAGTTGTCCTTGTACATTCTACAACTCGTCAATTAAAAAGTATTCCTGGAGTCCTTATATTACAGAAAAATAAAACCTTTGGAAAATACAAAAATAGATTTCTTTACAAGTGTGTTCCTGACGATATAAGACTTCCTATATTTTTCATACCTTATCAGATTGATATGAAAAATTTTTCGAAATCGTTTGAAAATAAATATGTTACTTTTGATTTTGAAAACTGGGACCATAATCATCCTTATGGCAAACTAAATCATGTAATTGGTCCAGTAGATCTTCTATCTAATTTCTATGAATATCAATTATTTTGTAAAAGTTTGAATGCGTCTATTCAAGCCTTTTCAAGGACTACTGCGAAGGCATTAAAAGAAAAGAGCGAAGAAGAATACATCCAATTAACATTAGATACATATCCATTAATTCAAAATAGAATGAATACACATAAAATATTTTCAATTGACCCTCCTAATTCTGGAGATTTAGATGATGCATTTGGCCTAGAGAAAAAGGGAGAAAATCATTTTATATTATCCATTTATATTTCAAATGTGTTAATATGGATGGAAACTTTAAAATTATGGAATTCATTTTCAAATAGAGTTGCTACTATCTATTTGCCAGATAGGAAAAGACCTATGTTACCAACTTGTTTATCTGATTGTTTATGTAGTCTTCATGAAGGAAGAATACGATTTGCTTTTACATGTGATATAGAAATAGTTGAAAATAAAATTACTAGTGTAGAATTTTTGAATACCGCTATTAAGGTAAATAAAAATTATATATACGAATCTAATGATTTGAAGAAGAATAAAGATTATAATATGTTATTTACATTAACACAAACATTATGTAAAAATTATAAATATTACCATCATATAAAAACAAGTCATGATGTGGTAGCATATTTAATGATTATGATGAACTATTTCTCTTCAAAAGAATTAATTAAAAATAAAAACGGTATTTATAGATCTGTTTGTTTTAATAAAGATAAAAATTTAATGAATGATGTTCCTGATGAAATTGAACATTTTATGAAAGGATGGTTTAGTAATTCAAGTCAATATTCTCTATTTCAAAAGGAAATGAATCATGAGTTTCTTCAACTGGAAAATTATGTTCATATGACTTCTCCAATTAGGAGGTTGGTAGATTTACTAAATTTAATTCAAATTCATAAAAACATGAATCTTTTAAATGTATCGAAAGAATGTTTAGAATTTTTAGATAATTGGCAATGTAAATTAGATTACATTAATGTAACTATGAGAGCAATAAGGAAAGTTCAAAATTCTTGTTATTTGTTGGATTTATGCTGTAAATCCCCTGATTTATTAGATAAACAATATGAAGGATATTTATTTGATAAAATAAATCGTAACGATGGTTTATTTCAATACATGGTATATATTCCTTCATTATCAATGGTGTCTAAAATAACATCAAGAGTTGATAAATTAAATTATTCTAAGGTGAATTTTCAGATGTTTATATTTAAACAAGAAGATCGATTTAAGAAAAAAATAAGATTAAAAATTCTTTAGTTATAGTAATGTATTTAATAATAGGAAGTGGATGGTCAGGCTGTGTATTAGCACATTTATTAGCAATAAAATATAATAAGAAAGTAATTTTACTTGAAAAAAATAAATATATTGGTGGGAAACAAGCTGACTATTATTCTAACAATGTAATTGTTCCAAGATTTTTTTTTGAAATTATTAAAACAAATAAAATTTCTGTAATAGAATTTCTTGAAAATATGGGTAAATGGATATATTTGGACAAGGAAAATAAAGGCTATTTATTCGCTGGCGTCCCTGTCAAAGGTTACAGTGTCTTTATGGAAAATTTAGTTTCTCATCCTAACATAAAAATTTTATTAGAAACTGATTATTTTCAATTTAGGAATCAAACAAATGAAATATTTGAAAAAATTATATATACAGGTAAATTGGATGATTATTTCTCTCAAATGCCGAAATTAGATTATATCTCAACAGTGGTAAGTCACATTACTATAAACTTAAATGGTTATTTCCAGAATGGATTGAAAACTTCTTTAAATCCATTAGAGGATCAATACGAATGGAAACATATATACAATGACTCAATTAATAAAGGTAAAACAATCATTTCGAGAATTCGAAATTCTCATTTAAATAATGAACCTTATATTTGTAACGCAAGTCCTTCTCTCAAATCTACTTTAAAGGAATATGAAGAGTTGGTAAATAAAGAAAGAAATGTAATATTTATAGGAAGATTAGCCCAATATAGAACATGGAAAATTGATGAGTTAATTCAAAATGTTTTTGATAATATTCAATATATTTTAAAAGATCCAATTCAAGATAATTCAAAGGAATATGTTGAAATGGTTGAATACGCATTGTTAAATTATAATAAACAACTCTTAAAAAAAGTAAATAAAGAAATTTTTGAGTTAGAAAAGAGAAAAAACAAGATAGAAAATTATATAGATAAGGAGGTTTGGAAGTTCAAATTAAAAATGGGTAAATCTGTTAATTTAAATTTAACAAATGAAATTGTAATATGTAGATATAACGAAGATGTGAATTGGATTTATAATTTATTAGATCAATTCAATTGGATTCAAAAAATAAAAATTTTTAATAAGGGCGAAACATTAAATATTATTCATCCTAAGGTATTTATAGAAAATGTAAAAAACATAGGGAGAGAAGGGGAAACCTATTTATCATTTATAATTAATAATTACAACCATTTACCAGAAAATATATGGTTTTTACAGGCAAATCCATTTGATCATTCACCAGATTTTACATACTTACTAACGATAGAAGCAATTAAAAACTATAATTATGATTTTCAACCTCTAAGTTATTATTATAATAAAACGGTATATAACCCAATTAATGATAAAAGTTCATATATTTTGGGAAATAAAGTAATTCAATATTGTGTTGATAAAAATACTCAACAGATTGAGGGTGTTCATAAGCATTTTGATAGAGAACATCAAAAAAAGGTTGAACGATTAGGGAACGATTATATAGATAATCTTTGTAATAAGATAAATATTGAAAAACCTAAACAAATAATTCCATTTACATGGGGAGCCTTGTTTTATGTAAATAAAGAAAAATTAACTCAATATTCCGTTGAAGTTTTTAAGAAATTGAGAGAAGAGTTATTAAATAAAAACGATCAAGGAGGAGATGAAGGATATGCTTTGGAAAGATTTTGGCAATATTTTTTAACAAATAATAGTTTTTCTTCTGTAGAAGAATTTAATAAATATTATAATTTATAAAAAGACAGTATTTAATTGTCGATT
>ENA-UOXV01000280-UOXV01000280.1-marine-metagenome-genome-assembly--contig:-NODE-280-length-70168-cov-7.137564_pt1 | contig 70168 bp, 65 predicted proteins | sample MGYA00238165_ERZ766961 | MGnify/ENA primary metagenome ERZ766961 (study PRJEB28924, sample SAMN03173240) | marine metagenome | biome: Marine; feature: Water; material: Subsurface seawater | place: North...
TCGCCGCGACCAGTCAGGGGTTTCAGCAATACGGGGTTCATGTTGAATTCGAGGAGATGGAAGTCCTCGATTTTGTCGTCGTTGGCTGCGTGGCTGTGACCCGCGAAGGTGGACGCACAGGCAAGGGCGGTGGATTTGCCGATCTGGAACTCGGGATATTCCGTGAGCTTGGAAAAATCAGACCAGACACGCAGATCGCCACCACGGTGCATTCCAGCCAGGTGGTCGAAGATGAACGTGTGGTCATGGTCGCCCATGATTCGGCGCTGCACTGGATCGCGACGGAACAGGAACTGATTGAGACGAAGACGGCGTTTCCCCAGCCGACCGGTGTGGCCTGGGATGTTGTTCAGCCCGACCAGTACCGGGACATTCCGTTCCTCGAGACCCTGCGCGACCGAATAACCGGCAAGGACTAGCTACTCCACCAATCCATATGGATTGTTCTCCAGGCCCGGGAACATGTCCGTGCGGGGTGGGGAGAAGAACTCGACGATTTCGCATTCCTCGCGATACCAGACTTCGTGCTCGACCCCGCCGGGGATGAGCACCAACGAACCGGCTTCGCAGCTGGCTTCCTCGCCGGTGCCGAACTTGTAGTCAAAACGGCCTTTCATCAGCCAGGTGATCTGTTCGTTGGGGTGCGAATGCGCCGGGATATGGCTGCCTGCGTTGAGCCGGGCCCAAAAACCCATGACCTGTTCGCCGCCGAGAACCTTGATCTCTCCGAAATCCGTCTTGTGAACCGGCAGGTCGGCGAGCTGATGAACAAGTGTGGTCAGGTTCTGGGGCATGTCGGTGTCTCCGGGGTTGGTTCAGGCGTTTTGGGTGGTCTCCGAAATCTGCCAGGCCAGGGTTTCCCCGGCATGAAACGGGACCAGAGTCGTCTCGCCGGCAGCGAGGGTCTCCGGGACCGTCGCAGGCGATCGTTCGAGTGTGATCTGCCCGTCGTTGAGCGGCAGGCCGTAGAAGTTCGGTCCGTGCTCGGCCGCAAAACCTTCCAGCTTGTCCAGCGCATCTTCGGCTTCGAAGGTGCGGGCATAGCTCTCGATGGCGTAGGGCGCGTTGAAGATACCTGCACAGCCGCATGCCGTTTCCTTGTCACCGAGGGGGTGCGGCGCGGAATCCGTACCCAGAAAGAATTTCGGTGAACCCGACGTGGCGGCTTTGCGCAGGGCCAATCGATGGGTTTCGCGCTTGGCGACAGGCAGGCAATAGAAATGCGGACGGATCCCGCCAACGAAGATGGCGTTACGGTTGAAGTCCAGATGATGGGGCGTAACCGTCGCGGCAAGAGTGTCGCCACCTGCTTCCACAAAGGCAACCGCATCCGCCGTGGTGATGTGTTCGAAAACGACTTTTAGCGCGGGGAAGTCCGAAATCAATCCGGTTAGCACTCGGTCAATGAACACCGCTTCCCGGTCGAAGATATCAATCTCCGGGTCGGTGACCTCACCATGAACGAGCAGCGGCATGCCGATACGTTCCATCGTTGCCAGAACCGTTCGGATATTTGCGATATCGGTTACGCCATGGCTGGAATTTGTCGTGGCATTGGCGGGGTAAAGCTTGCAGGCAGTGAAATTGCCGCTGGCATAGCCGCGCTCGATCTCTTCAGGGTCGGCATCATCGGTCAGATAGCAGGTCATCAGGGGGGTGAAATCCAGCGTCGGGTCCAGGGCTGCCATGATCCGGCCCCGATAGGATTCTGCCGCCGCGACGGTGGTCACCGGGGGAACCAGATTCGGCATGACGATGGCCCGGGCGAATTGCCGCGCAGTGTGGTTCACAACGGAATCAAGCATCGACCCGTCGCGCAAGTGAACGTGCCAGTCATCGGGCCGCCGGATGGTCAATCGGTCGAGCGCGTTTGTCGGCATGTACATACTCCTGAGCGTGGTGTGGGCTTTTCCGATATTGCCACCGAAGCGCGGGCGGAACCAGACCCGCGGGGTTCGGAAAGCGACCGTAGAAGGTTTTCGTTATCGCCGTTGTGGGTATAGTCGTGCCAACAACAAACAACAGTATTTATCTTGGGAGAAACACATCATGGTCAAGCTCGCGGAAGCAGACATTCTCACGAAGGAAGTTCTCGATTGGAAGGGGCTGCACCTGTTCCATTTCATGGGGTCTTCCTGTTCACAGAAAACCCGAATTTCCTTCGGTATGAAGGGCGTTGAGTGGGAGTCTCATCATGTGGACATCGGCAAGTTTGAGAACTTCACCGAGTGGTTCATGGGCATCAACCCGCGTGGCCTGATGCCGACCCTTGTGCATGACGGTGACGTCCATATCGAAAGCAACGACATCATCAAATATGTCGATGAAACCTTCGACGGACCGCGTCTTTATCCGACAGACCCTGACGAGCAGGCCTTCATGGAAGAATCCATGAAGCTGGAAGATGACCTGCATCTCTGTGTCCGGGCACTGACCTTCCGCTACCTGATGCCGGTCGAGATGATGAAGAAATCCGATGAGGCCGTTGATGTGATGGAAGCCGAAGGCGCCGAAACCGTCGGCGGCAAGGTCGATGGTCGGAAGGCCATTGAGGTCAAATTCTGGCGCGACATGAATGCCAATAACGGCATCACCGACGCGCAGATCATCGAAGCAGTGTCCGAGTTCAAGCCGGTTTTCGCCGATCTCGATGAACGTCTTGGTAAGCATGAGTATCTGCTGGCCAGCGGGTTCTCCGCCCTCGATATCGCCTGGTGGATTACGGTTTTCCGCGTCACCAAGCTGGGCTTTCCGACCGACCGCTATCCGAATTTGAATGCCTGGTATGAAAAGCTGCTCGCGCGCGAAGAGTTTGCTCGCGAAGTCGCACCGCCGCCCGAGATGCTAGAAATTTCCAAGGCCCACCAGGCGGCATGCGCGGCTGAGGGCAAGAGCATGCAGGACGTCATGGCGGCCAACGGTCTCTAGACACGCAGGCCTCTGTGTCGCGTGCTAGGCGATCAGCACATAGAGTGATGAGACGGTCAGCGTCGCCAGGGCGATGTTTCGGAACACCCGCTCGCTTGCGAGCGGGAACATCCTGGTGCCAATCGCGGTGCCAATGATGAAGGGCAGGAGCATCGCTGCGATGAGCCAGAGGATGTCCGTGCTGACCAGCCCCTTCAGTGTAAAGGTGGCAACCAGCCCGAACAGAATGATCGTGAAATAGGCAATCAGGTTCGCGCGGGTCTGTGCCGGGCTGTCATCGCTCGACATAAGGTAGAGAATGACAGGCGGGCCGGCGACGCCGGTGGCGCCGGCCAAAGAGCCTCCCAACAGTCCGACACACATGGACGGGATGGTTCCGCGCGGACCGCGATAACGCCAACCCGACCAGAGGATCAGTGCGACCACCAAAACGATGGCACCGATGGCGCGCCGCATATCGTCTGCAGGCACCGACACCAGAATGAACGTTCCTGCCGGCAGCAGGATCAGGGCTGGAATACTGAACGCCCAAACTGTCTTCCAGTGGGCGATCTTGATTGCCTTGGGTGTGAGCTGGACTGCTGGTGCGATTTCGACCAGCGCTGCGACGGGGACGCCGATGGTGGGCCCCCAGATCAAACTGAGCACCGGTGCATTGATAAGTGCTGAACCGAAACCCGAAAACCCACGAATCAACCCAGCCGCGAAGACAGCCAATGCTCCGAGGAGCAGCCGGATATCGAAATATTCGGGTGGGAACTGGAATTCAGATATCACGGGAATTTTGATTCAGGTGGGGACCGAACTGGAACTAGCTGACCTATTCCCCGAACTGAATACCGATCCCGGCCATGGCATCACGAGTGTCTTTGCCCCAGCGCTGTTCGATTTCCTCACCGGCGGCAGCGGCATGGATCACCTTGTCTTTGTTCTCGCCTTCGGGAGACTGGATCGCGACGAACAGACGCCCAAGATCATCACCGACATTTTTGAACTCGCGATAGACGCCAGCAGGGACCGAGATGAAGTCCATTGGCTCGAGACGAATGCTGTGCTCGCCTTCATCACCCCAGGTGATGTCGAAGCTGCCCTGAATACAGAAGAAGTTCTCGACTGTGGCCGTGTGTTTGTGCAGGCCGGAGGAATCTCCTGGCGGGCACTCGGCAATGGTCACCGTCAGACCCGAAGCGCCCTTGATAGGGGCGACTTTACTGCGACCTTCCCAGCCTTCGGGGCTCATGACGGGAAAAACCTTGTCAGAAGACATCATCTGCATGGCTTCAGGTGGAATGCCGTGGGCCGCGTTCATGGTGTCCTTGTAGGGCACCAGATCACTGAAGCGCGCCACGCGCTTTTGCATCTCGTCGGCTGTGGGTGTGGTCTTTGGGGCAGGGGCATTCATGGCATTATCTCCTGAGAAACATCTTGTCTTTATGGCTTAGTACTTCCAGCCGATCCAGTCACATAGTGCCCGGCCCATAACCAGTTCAAGGTCGTCCCCCTTCAGCCATGGCAATTCTTCGGTGAAGTGGGTGACAGACTGACGATAGGTGCAGGCCAGGCGGGTCAGGTCCGAGCCCCAGAACAAGCGGTGCGGGCCGAAGGCATCAAATACGCGCTGCAGCGGCTCATGGGTGTTGGGATAGGGATAATCCTGCGATGAGTATGCAGGCAGCGTGGTGGCCTTGACGGAGACATTGTCGAACTTGGCCATGTCGATCAGCTCGGGCAGAACGGCGAAAGCCACGTCATCGGCCGATTGACCGGGAAAGCCCAGATGGTCGACGGTCAGCTTCAGGTTCGGATAGGATTCGGCAATTCTGGGGACTTCGGAAATGAATCCCGACAGCATGAACATCACCGGAACACCGTGTTCCTCGGCGGCGCTCCACAGCCAGTCGAGTTTTCCCGATGTCAGCAATTCCTGTTCGTCGGGCTTACCGAAGGTAAAACGCACGCCAAGCATGCCGGGCTGGTCATTCCAATCGGCCAGCTGACTGGCTTCAGACGGATCGAATAGTGGAAACCGGCCCAGAATTGCGAGCCGGTCCGGATTGGCCTGTGCAGCGGCGATGGCCTGGGAATTATCATCCCCCATCCACATCGGCGGCACGATCACCGCGCGATCGATCCCGGCGTCGTCCATCTCAGCCAGCAATTCTTCCACCGTGTATTGCGGGACCTTCCGATGCCAGGGGTTGGCGCCCTCGGGCCGGAAACTCCAGAGATGAACCTGAGAATCAACGATCATCATGACGTTCCTCGTTCTTAGTCTTTGTCGCTGGGGTGCTGAAAGGTGTCGGGGCGTGGCAGCGCGACAATGTTCTCGGATTCGATCTTGGCGTAGTCGAGATAGCCAAGTCGCGCGATCAGTTCCATTTTGTGCACGTCGACGATGCCGTCGGTGATGATGTCATCGTCGATATGAATCCCGACGACCTGGCCCAACACCACATGGCTCTGGGAGTTTTTGCCTTTTGGCAGGTCGATCACTTCGATCAGCTTGCACTCCAGCGCGACAGGAGAGGCTTTCACCCGGGGCGGTGCAACGTTTTCGCAAGGCGCGCCTTCAATCCCGGCTTCCTTCATTTCGTCATAGCTTGCGGGCGCGGTGATCGCGGTGGCGATCATTTCTTCACGCAAACCCCAAGTGCACATATTGAAGACGAACTCACCGGTCTCAATCACATTGGTATAGGAATCTTTTTTCTCGCCGGAATTCGCCTTCACCGCGTTGGGGCAGTACATGACGCAAGGCGGGTCGCCGCTAAGCGCATTGAAAAAGCTGTAGGGCGCAAGATTGATCACGCCGTCTTTGCTGACGGTCGAAATCCAGCCAATCGGGCGCGGCACGACCAGCGCGTTGTAAACGGTGTGCTTGAAGGGCGGCGGCTTCATGCCGACTTCGAGAGGATTGAAAAACATCAGTTACGTCCTTTGGTCAGTCTTTTTCCATGGGAAGGGATTCATCCTTGCCCCATTCCTGCATTGAGGCGTCGTACAGCGCCACGTTTTCATATCCGAGAGCCTTTTGGGCGAAGAAGCCGAGTGTGGCTGAAATGCCGCCACCGCAATAATTCACAATCTTTTTGTCGGGTGTGGCGCCCGCGCTTTCGAAAAGGCTGCGCAGTGTCGCGGCATCCGAAAACACGCCGGTGGTCATATCGCAAACCTGTGCATAGGGCGCGTTTACGCTGTTGGTGATGCGTCCGGCCCGACCGAATGTCATCCCGCCGCTGCCGGTGAATTGTTCGGCGGAAAGTGCGTTGACGACGGCAACATCAGGTTTGTCGAGTACGGCGAGGACATCTTCCTTGCCGAAGGCCACTTCGGGGCGCGGATTTGCCGTGAAAGTGACTGGCTCAAATTGCACCGGGTCTGTGGATACCGGGTAGCCGCCCGTGACCCAAGAGTTGAAGCCACCATCGAGCACCATGGCGTCAAACCCCATGGCGTAGAACGACCACCACGCGCGCGTAGACCAAAAAGGCTGGGTTCGGCTGTAAAGCACAAGGCGCTTGTCGTTGCTGATCCCAAGCGCGCCGACGCGGCGCGCAAAATCATCGGGGGCAGGGAGCGTAAACCGGAATTCATGGGGGGTAACGGACAGGTCGTCCTGGCAGTTCAGGTAGCCTGCGCCGGGAATGTGTCCGGCTTCCCATCCGGCTTTGTCACCTTCCACGCGATATTCCAGTTCGGGATCCGGGACAAGCACGGTCGTGGTGTCGAATACAAGTAGGTCTGGATCGTCGAGATTGGCGGCGAGCCAGTTGCTGTCGACCAAAAGGCCTGGATCCAGTTTGTTATCGGTCATTGCTAATCTCCCCCATCCACTATCTTACAGTGCTTGCACGAAGGTGCACGCATCAGTCGCGCATATGCTCACGATGTAATACATTCGAGAAAACATGCCCGCCCATGCAAGGGTGGGGGACAACATTGATTTACGGGGGAGCTATGTCGGGTCGTTTGGCAGACAAGGTTTTTGCAATAACGGGCGCTGAGTCCGGCCTGGGCCGGGCGATGGCGTTGCGCGCTGCGAGCGAAGGCGCGAAGGTCGCCGTAGCCGGGCTGGACGCAAAAGGGCTTGATGAAACCGTGGCCTCAATGTCCAACTTCGAGGGAACCGGCATTGCGATCCCGACCGATGTGACCCAACCAGAGCAGATCACGGCATTGGTGGATGGCACGGTTGGCGAGTTTGGCCGTCTGGACGGCGCCATCGCAAATGCGGGCGCTTTCAATGAGTGGACGAACTTTCAGGATTGGGACCTCGCCGACTGGAATCGGGTGCTGGCGGTCAATCTGACCGGTGTTTTTCTGACACTTCAGGCTGCCGCAAAAGTCTTGCTGGCACAGGGTGAAGGCGGTTCACTTCTGGCGACGGGCTCATCGACAGCGATCCGCCCGGCCCCAAATCTTTTGCCGTATGTGTCGAGCAAAGGCGGCGTCCACCAGATGATGCGGGCGCTGGCTGTCGAGCTTGCACCCCATAAAATCCGGGTTAACACCATCGTTCCTGGCATGGCGCGGACGCCCCCGGTCGAGAATGTCGACGGCTATATTGATGCCGGACTGAAGGCCATTCCGATGGGCGAAATTGTTGAACCTGAAGAAATTGCAGCACTGGTTGCCTTCGCGCTCTCTGACGAGGCGCCGCATATGACAGGTACTCTGCTGAAAGTTGATGCAGGCCGAACCTCGGCCTAGCAATTCTGAATTTAATCGAAAGGAAGTTCTATGGACGTCAAAGGCATTGTGATTGAGAAGACCGGGGGTCCGTCGGTCATGAAATGGAAAACCGTTAACGTGCCCAAGCCGAAGAAAGGGCAGGTCACGGTTCGTCACACAGCCGTCGGCTTCAATTTTATTGATATAAACCACCGTACCGGTCGTTATCCGTTGGAACTGCCGACAGGGATTGGCTCGGAAGCAGCTGGCGTCATCGAGGCCATCGGTGCCGGCGTAAAGGACCTCAAGGTTGGCCAGCGTGTGGTCTATATCGGTGCTGTTGGCACCTATGCAGAGGCTCAGAACGTTCCCGCTGGCATCTGTGTGCCGATTCCGCGTGACATCACAGATGAGATTGCCGCCGCCACCCATCTCAAGGGTATGACGGTTGAAATGCTCGTCGAGCGCGTCGGCAAAGTGAAAAAGGGCGATATTGTCATGATGCATTCGGCATCCGGCGGCGTTGGCCTGTTGCTGTGTCAGTGGGCCAAGGCCCGCGGTGCGACTGTCATCGGCACGGCGTCTTCTGCGTCGAAGTGCAAGGAAATCCTGAAAGCAGGCGCCAAGTACGCCATCGATACGTCGAAAAAGGATGTGGTCAAGGAAGTCGCCAAGATCACCAAGGGGGCGGGGGTCGACACGATCTTTGATCCGGTCGGCAAGGACACTTATGAGATCTCGCTGGGCTGTCTGAAGGACCGTGGCCTGCTGGCCAGCTTTGGTGGGGCTTCCGGGCCGGTACCGCTGGTTGATCTGAATGAGTTCCGCTACATGGCGCGGGCTTGGACCCTGACCCGGGCCTCCCTGTTCAATTGGACAGCCAATCGTGATGATCTGTTGCACAGTTCCAAGCGTGTGTTTTCGATGATCCGGTCCAAAAAGGTGAAGGTGAAGATCAATCAGCGTTATCCGTTGAAAGATGCGCCGAAGCTGCACAAGGACATTGAATCCCGCAAATTGACCGGGATCAGCATGCTGGTTCCCTAGGTCGGGACAACAAGCTTCAGAACGACGGGTGGAGACGTAAACAATGCGTGTAATCGATTTTTTCGACCGTGGGGTACTGCTCCACCCGGATCGTGCCTTCATGATCGCCGAGGATGGCGCGACAACAACCCATCGCGAGGCCCAGGACCGTTCGCACCGGACCGCACTTGCGATGAACGCCGCGGGGTTCGACTACGCCAAACACGCCGCGATCTACAGTCCAAACCACCCCGGCGCGTTTGATGCATTGTTGGGTCTGTATCGTGCTGGTGGGGTCTGGGTGCCGATCAATGCCCGCAACGCGATCGCCGAAAACGCGTATATTCTTAACAACAATGACGCAGAGTTTCTGTTTTATCACAGTGACTTTGAAGATAATATTAAAGTTCTTCGGGAGGAGTGCCCGGGGATCAAAAACTATGTTTGTCTGGACCGATCGGGAATTGATGCGCCGTCATATGCAGACTTCATCGATGGCCATGAAGGGGTGGCGCCTGACTTCCCCGACAATCCTGACGACATCTGCGGAATTTTCCCATCCGGCGGCACCACGGGCCGGCCGAAGGGGATTTTGTGGACCAATCAGACCTTCGAAACCATGGTCGGGGCGATGGCTGTGCATATGCCGCCAAAGAAGCCGCCGGTGCATTTATGTGCCGCGCCCATGACGCATGCAGCAGGTGTGACGGCAATGTCCCTGATGGGGCTGGGCGCCACCAATATCATCATGAACGGGGTGCAACTCCCCGAGGTTATGGAGAACATCGAAAAATACGGCGTTACCAACCTGTTTCTGCCCCCCACCGCGATCTACGTGATGCTCGCCCACCCCGAGGTGCGCAATTACGACTATTCCTCGCTGGACTATTTTCTCTATGCGGCAGCTCCCATGTCCGTCGACAAGCTGAAAGAGGCAATTGATGTGTTTGGACCGGTTATGGCCCAGAGCTACGGCCAGGCCGAAGCGCCCATGATTTGTACCTATATGTCCCCCGAACAGCATATCGAGGCACTCACGACCAATAAGGCGCATCGGCTTGCGAGCTGCGGACAGCCCTGTCTGCTGACGCCGGTCGAGATCATGGATGATGAGGAAAACATCCTGCCGGTTGGGGAGCGGGGTGAGATTGTCGTCCGCGGAACCCTGGTGATGGCGGGGTACTACAAGAACAAGGACGCCACAGATGAGGTCTCAGCCTCCAATGGGTGGCACCGCACCGGCGATATCGGCGTGAAAGACGAAGATGGCTTCATCTATATCGTCGATCGCAAGAAGGACATGATCATTTCTGGTGGTTTCAACGTCTATCCCTCCGAGATTGAGCAGGTCGTCTGGGGGCATGACGCGGTGCAGGATTGTGCCGTTGTCGGTGTCCCCGATGAGAAATGGGGCGAGGCGGTGAAGGCTGTGATCGAACTGAAGCCTGGCAAGACTGTAAGTGCGGAAGAGATCATCGCCCTGTGCAAGAACGAGATCGGCAGCGTGAAAGCTCCAAAATCCGTTGAGTTCTGGGACGAGCTGCCCCGTTCCCCAGTTGGCAAAGTCCGCAAGAAGGACATACGTGACACGTTCTGGGTTGGACAGGACCGACAGGTATGATCGTTCCCCTCCCATGAGCCAAAAGATCGCGATCCTGGGTCTCGGACAGATGGGGGGCACTGCAGCGCGGATGCTCGCCGCACAGGGTCACAAACTTTCTGCTGTGGATCGCCCCAGCGCCCAGTGGTTGCGGGATATCGGTGGGAAGCTTGTCACTGATGCAAAAACCCTCTGTGCAAACGCTGATATCGTCATTTTGTTGCTCGCGCGCGAGGAAGATGTGGAAGCCGCCGTTTTCGGTCCCGGCGGGCTGGCCGAAGGCGGCCGGGACGGGCTGATTGTCGCTGATATGGGCACCTTTGGCGTGGCCTTGAAGGAACGCATTCGCGATGCCCTCGCGCCGTCGGGCACGATCATGCTGGATACCCCGATCAGCGGTACGCCAGAAGCCATTGAGGCCGGGCGGGCGGTCATCATGCTGAGCGGTGACGAGACTGCATGCGAGGACGTGCGTCCGGTGTTGGAAGTATTGGCGCCGAAGTGCCCCTATGTGGGGCCATTTGGCCATGGGATGAAGCTCAAATTTGTCCTCAACGCCATGGTCACCAACCATGTGCTGGTCACCGCTGAAGCGCTCAATATGGGCATTGCATCAGGTCTCGACCCGGAGCAGATCATCGAGGCGGTCTCGTCCAGTGTCGCCACATCCACCCAGTTCGAATTGCGCGCGCCAGTGATGGCGGCGCGGCAATGGCAACCGGCCCCTGCGCCGGCCCGGCTGGTGGAAAAGGATACGCGCTATATCGTTGAACACGCCGAAGCGCTGGGTGTGGCGGCGCCCGTGGCACGTCTCACCCGGGACTATTACGCAAAGGTGGCTGAGATGGGGCTCCTCGAAGCGGAGCTTTCGATCATTTATGAGGCGCTGGAAAGCGACAACGAGCCGAAAAACTAGTCTGCCTCGGCACGGATGTGTTTAATCGTGCGCAGGAATGAGAAGACGCTGGTAAGCGCCAGAACGCCGATCCCGGCATAGGCGACTTCATAGGACACTGTCGCCACAATTGCTCCGAATACCGCAGGGCCAATCACCACAGCGCCAAAGATAATAAAACCGATGGCGCCGGTTGTGCGACTGACTTCGCCACCCGGTGCACGACGGGCGGCCTCTGCCAGATAGACACCGTTCCACCCGGCAGCACCTGCACCGAACAGGACGCCGACGCCATAGATCACAGCCAATGGCCAGGAAGAGGTCAGGGACGCGGTCAGAAAGGCCGCTGCTGAAGCCAACATAGCGAGCATCAACAAGGTGACCAAGGGGGTGGTCCAGCGCGATGCAATCGCACCGAAAATGATGCGGCCCGTGCCGCCGCTTGCCTGAGCAACTGCCAGAATTGCACCAGCCGTGATAACCGACAGGCCAATATCTTCCTGCAGGTACAGCACGATGAATGTCGTCAACGCGTATTGTGCAATGACCAAGGGAACGCAGCCCGCAAGCATCCAGCGAAGAATTGGGCTTTTGAGCAGCAGCCGCAGCGGCCCGATGAGCTCCAGGCGAAGCTGAATGGCCGGGTCGGCAAAGCGGGCATAGCCGCGAATCCAGATTTCTGTGATGACGGCGGTCGCTAGGCATGCGCCGGCAACGACCATGATGGCGACGTGCCAGTCCCACATAATCGTCAGGGGTGGTCCCACGAACCCGGCCAGCACCCCGCCCAAGGGGACGCCGGTCTGTTTGATCGAGAACACCAGCGGTTGCAGATGTCGCGGCGTGACGCGCGAAAGAATATGTGAACTTGCTGGTGTGGTCGGACCCAGCGCGGCGCCGATAAGCACACTTCCGATGGCGACAAGCCAAAGATTTCCGGTCGCAATGCAGATACTGCCTGCGGCGCAGAGCAAAACCATGATCTGGGAAGCGCGCATCGGGTTGTAGCGCGCGACAAGTCCAGCCGACATCATGGAGCTGAATGTTGCGGCAGTGAACAGAATCGTCGGCTGCATCCCGATCCAGGCAGGATCGAGGCCCATGTCCGGTAATGCCTGTTTGGCGAGGACGGGGGGCGCGAACACCGCCCAGGAGATCATTATCTGGATCAGTGTCAACAGGATGGTCGGGCCGATATACCCGCCACCGTCACGCGCAGAGGACGGGGTCAGCTTAGTAGTCCGGCATGGAGTAGAGCAGGACACCTGCCTTGGCACCGATCCGTTCGGCCTCCTCAGCAGCGGGTTTTGAAGGATCCCATGGTTTGGCGTCGTAGCGCATACCGCTGATGTCGTTTGTAACATCAGACATCAGCCAGACGATGGGCGCTTTCATCAGATCCGCTTCAATCAGAACCGGATTCTCAAGAGTCTCATCGCGCTTCTTCATCTCGTCCGACATACCCGGTGTTGCTGCGCCGGCACCCGGGTTGAGGATATTCACTGTGACGCCTGTGCCACCGAGATCCTTGTTCCAGATTTCCGTCGCAACTTCGAGAGCTGCTTTGGAGGGGCCGTAAGGGGAAGAACCCTGCTTGGTCATGGTGCGATACATGGTTGTCACATTGACGATGCGCCCCCAGCCCTGATCCACCATCAATGGTGCGATGCGCCGCGCAAGTTTGTCGGCGCCCACAAAATTGGCGTTGATGACGTTCTGGATAACCTCGTCACTGGCTTCCCAGAATTTTGGCATTTCGCCGGTGGCCCGCCATGCTTCGGTCTTGTGTCCGTCGGGCCAGATATAGGTGAAAGTCAGGCCCGCATTGTTGACGAGACCATGGATGGGGCCAAAGGCATTGAGTGCTTCTTTGACGATGCGATCACAATCCTCGGGTTTGGTGATATCGGCCGTCACGCAATGCAGCTTGCCGGAATGTCCGGCGCAAGCGGCTTCGAGTTCGGCAAAGTCGTCGGCAATGTGGGCTGCTGCCACCACATTGGCGCCGGCCTCCGTGAGGGCTTCGGTCATGGCGCGACCAAGGCCGCGTCCGGCCCCGGTCATGATCACATTTCGTCCGTTCAGATCGTACTCCGCCATTTGTTCCCCACATCTTGTTCGTTGGACTGAATTTTGCGGAATTTATGGGGTGAAGACACGACACGCAACTTTGGATGAGAGCTTGTCTTAGAGGCTGAATAATTTTCGTATGCGATAACTTGTTCGAAAACGGAATGAATCTTGGTGTTTTCAGTCAAAGGATACTTGTCATGTTGATGATTTCGCTGTTATGAATCGAGTGCTCACGAAAACGTGAGTCATCGGGAGACAATGATTTCCCGTCGGGTGCGCAAGACATCCGGAAGAAGAACTTGAAAACGCCTTGTGCTGCTTCCTGAGGAGGAACGGCACTAAACACTATGTTTTTCAAATCTGACATTTTGCTTTCCGACAGGTCTGGAGAACGCATTTAAGGGAGGGGCATTTATGACCCGAATTCTCGCAAATCGCGTACGCGTTTGGCTGCTTGGCGGCTTGATGGCGGCTGCGTTTGTGTTCTCGGCGCCACTGGCGACGACAGCAGAAGCGCAGAGCAAAGATCCGATCAAAGTCGGCTTTAGCATGGCTCTCAGTGGTGCACTCGCCGGTGGTGGGCAGCAGTCATTGGTTGCGATCCAGCTCTGGGCCGAAGACATGAACAAGAAGGGGGGCCTGCTTGGCCGTCCGGTTGAGTTGGTCTTCTATGATGACCAGACAAACCCGAAAAATGTTCCCGGCATCTATTCCAAGCTGCTCGACATCGACAAGGTTGACCTGATTGTCAGCGGTTACGGCACCAACTTGATTGCACCGGCCATGCCGATCGCAATTGAGCGTGAAATGACATTCATGGGTCTGTTCGGCATGAACGCCAATGCAAAGTGGGAATATGAGAAGTACTTCTCAATCCTGCCCGCTGGTCCTGATCCCGCTGTCGGCTTCTCCGAAGTCTGGTTCCAGGCGGTTCAGAAGAAGTTCCAGCCAAAGACCATTGCCGTGATCGCGGCAGATGCCGAGTTTGCACAGAACCTCAAGGAAGGTGCTGTTCGCAACGCGAAAGCCTTCGGCATGGAGATCGTCTACGAGGAAAACTACAACCCGAAGACACCTGACTTCACACCGATTCTTCGTGCGGCAAACGCCAAGAAGCCGGATGCGATCTACATCGCCTCCTATCCGAACGGTTCGGCTGGTCTGGTGCGCGCTTTAGCCGAAGTTGGTACCGATGCGAAAGCTGTCGGTGGTGGCATGGTGGGACTGCAGTTTGCCGGAATCATGGCGGGTCTTGGTCCGATGCTCAACGGCATCGCGAACTACGACTTCTTCGTGCCGGAGCCCACGATGAACCTGTATCCGGGTGCGAGTGATCTGATTGATCGCTACCAGGCGAAGGTCAAGGCGGAGAACCTGAAGGTTGATGCGCTTGGCTACTATCTGGTGCCATGGGCCTATGCCAATGTGGATATTCTCGGTCAGGCCGTCCAAGCGGTCGGTTCGCTCGATCAGGATGCGATCGCTGATTACATCCGTGACAACGAGTTCACGTCCGTGGTTGGCAAGGTCAAGTTCGGCAAGAACGGTGAATGGGATCGTCCCCGTACGCTGGTTGTCCAGTATCAGGACATTACCAACAATGATCTGAGCCAGTTTTCCAAGGCAGGCACGCGTAAAATTATGCTGCCAGCAGACATCTCGACCGGTGAATTGCAGCCGTTCAACGATCTGCGCAAATAAGACATAGGAGCAGGGCAGTGCGATCTATGTGGTCGTGCTGCCCTGTCTTTTCTTCTTCCAACCGGCGCCCGTTGGGGGCTGCGGAGTCCGGCCATGGCTATCTTTATTGATCTTCTGCTGAATGCACTTGTGATCGGCATCCTGCTTGGCGGTTTCTACGCCGCGTTGTCGATCGGTCTTTCGATCACCTTCGGTCTGCTTGATGTGGTGAATATCGCCCATCCGACCTTGCTGATCCTCGGGGCATTCATCGCATTTTTCCTGAATTCAACCTGGGGAATCGATCCGGTCCTGGCAGGGCTGATTGCGACCCCTTTGTTCTTCGCAATCGGATGGGTGATCTATCAGATCTATTACAACGCCTTTGAGAAATCCGGTGCGGAGTCACTTCGTGGCCTGGCATTTTTCTTTGGATTGCTGTTCATCATCGAGGTTGGCCTGATTATTCAGTTCGGTGTTGATCATCGTCTGGTCGAAGCCTGGTACATCGGTGAATCCGCCAACATTGTGATTGGTTCAGAGATTGATGTTGCGATCCCGTATCGGCTTCTTGTCGCTTTCGTTGTTGCTGTGGCTGCAACCCTTGCCATTCAGGTTTACCTGACGCGGACCTTCTTTGGGCGTGCGGTACGTGCTGTTGCGCAAGACATGATGGCCTTGCGCCTCATGGGCGTGGATCCGATCAAGGTGAAGCGCATTGCCTTTGCGATGGGTGTCGCGACTGCGGGTATTGGTGGCGCTCTGATGATCATCGTACTGCCAATCGAACCGTCAGTCGGACGTCTCTATATCGGCAATGTCTTTGCCATTGTGGTGCTCGGCGGGTTGGGGTCGATCAGCGGTACGCTGCTGGCTGCGATCATCATCGGCATTGCAGAAAGTATCGTGGCGACATTTTTCGGACCATCCTGGTCACCGGCGGTGTCCTTCGGAATTCTGCTGGCGGTTCTCGCGTTGAGGCCTGAAGGCTTGTTTGGCAAGACGGCGGGGGCGCACTGATGAAGTACCTTTTTGAGATCGTCTGCGTTCTGCTGATCATCGGGATTTTCGTCCTGACGCAGGTCGTGGGCAACCAGTTCTACTTCTTCATCGGGTTCGTCATCCTCCAATATATGGTTCTGGCGACAGCGTGGAACATCCTTGGCGGCTATGGCGGTTACGTGAACTTTGGCAGCGCCGGGTTTCTGGCAACGGGCGCATACACATCCGTCGCGTTGATCAATTTTCTCGATATTGGTTTGGTTGAGCAGATCATTGCCGGTGGCGCGATCGCCGGATTGCTTGGATTTGTGACCGGGTATCTGACCTTGCGATTGCGGGGTGTCTATTTCGCGATCGCGACCCTCGCACTTGCCATTATTCTGGAAACAGTCGTGGCCCATTGGGACTATGTTGGTGGTGCGGCTGGCACGTCGATCCTGCCGAAGCGCAAGCCGGAACTCTTCGACATTATGGTTGTGGATCGGAAAACAGGCATCTTCGCCAATTACAAAGAGTTCCTGTTCTTCCTGATGGGGACTGTTGCGATCATCAGTGTCTGGATCGCGCGGTATATCGAGAACAGCAAGCTTGGACGCGGGCTGAATGCGATCAAGGACAGCGAAGAAGCGGCTGAATGTATGGGTGTTCCCACGCTGCGCCTCAAGCTCATTGCGACCACGATCAGTGGTGCGATGATGGGGGTGGCCGGGGCGCCGCTCGCAAGCTACCTGACCTTTATTGATCCACTCTCGGCCTTCAATCTGGAGTATGCGGTGAACGCCATCGCAATGCCGATGATTGGGGGTACTGTCAGCTGGATGGGGCCGGTGATCGGGGCGTTGCTCCTTGGTACGGCGCAGCAGGTTTCGTCGCTCTGGATTCAGTCGGAACTTAATCTGCTCATTGTTGGCGTCCTGCTTGTGATCTTCGTGATCATCGCGCCGGAAGGCATCGTCGGCTGGTTTAGGAAATCACGTAAGGGGTCACGAGGATGAGCGATCCACTTCTCAGGATTGAGGGCGTTTCGAAGCACTTCGGTGGCTTCACGGCGCTGAACAATGTCACCACCCATGTGAACCCGGGTGAACGTTTCGGTCTGATTGGTCCGAATGGTTCGGGCAAAACCACGATGATCAACTGTGTCTCCGGGTTGCTGCGCAACGAGGAAGGCAAGATCATCTTCGATGGGAAGGATGTCACGGACCTCAAGCCGCACAAGCGGACGGGCGCGGGCATCGCACGCAGTTTCCAGATTCCGCGGCCCTTCCACACCATGTCGGTGATCGAGAACCTGATGATCCCGGCAGAGTTTGTGGGACATCACCGGGGTGAGAAAACCGATGACCGTGCCGAAGCCATGGAAATCCTCGAGACCATGGGGATGGCCGACAAGGCAGAGGACCCGACCACGGATCTCACGCAGATCGAGCTTCGCAAGCTCGAACTTGCGCGTGCGATGGCCGCCAAGCCGAAGCTTTTGATTTCGGATGAAGCCATGGCAGGTCTGACGGGGCAGGAGGTCGATGAAGTCATCGACATTCTGTTCAAGATGAACGAGCGCGGCATCACGATCATCATGATCGAACACATCATGCGGGCTGTGATGCGTTTCTCTCAACGGATTATCTGCCTCGATGCGGGACAGCTGATTGCCGAGGGAACGCCGGAAGAAATTGTGAAGGACAAGGGCGTCGAACGGGCGTATCTGGGGAGCACCGACGATGGTTGAGCTTGTCATCAAGAATCTGAATGCCGGCTACGGAGCCGTGAACGTTCTGAGCAATGTCTCGATCGATGTCCCGGATGGCAAAACCGTCGCCTTGCTGGGAACAAACGGCAACGGAAAATCGACTCTGATGCGTTGCATTTCGGGTTTGATCAAACCCACGGCGGGCTCGATTGAACTTCGGGAAGAAGATGGAAGCGTCATCGATCTGACCGAAGCCACGCCGCAGGAGATTGTCGATGCGGGAGTCGCTCAGGTTCCCGAAGGGCGGCGGCTTTTCCCGGATTTGACGGTTGAGGAAAATCTGACTCTCGGTGCCTATCGACAGGCGGCGCGGGCAACGCTCTCGACCAATCTGGACTACGCTTTTGCGTTGTTCCCGCGACTGGCTGAACGCAAGACGCAGTTGGCCGGCAGTATGAGTGGTGGGGAACAACAGATGCTTGCCGTCGCGCGCGCCCTGATGAGTGATCCAAGGGTTCTGCTCATTGATGAGCCCTCGGTTGGCCTGGCGCCGATTCTGGTTAGTCAGATGATCGAGAAGATCGGTGAGTTGGGCGAAAGCCGCGGTCTGACCATTTTGATGGCCGAGCAGAACTTCAATCAGGCGATCAAGATCGCAGACAAGGGGTACATCATCGTGCATGGCGAAATTGCGTTTGCGAGCAAGGATGCCACCGATCTGCGCGAGAACGACATGGTGAAGAGCTACTACCTCGGCGCTTGATCCTGCCTCATGCGGCAGACGTAAGCCTAATCCCTCTGAGTATTTGCACTGCGAACCGGAATTCCGGTTTCGCGGTGGCAAATCTCTGCGAGGCGGGCGACGCCTTCACGAATGTCCTCATGCGAGGGATGGCCAAAGCAGAGCCGCAAGCGATGGCGTCCGGATTCCGGATCGGATGACCATCCGGCCCCCGGGTTGAGCGCAACGCCTTCGGCAAGCGCGACTTCGGCCAGTTTTGTCGTGTCCACCGCATCAGGCAGTGTCACCCAGATGAAGATGCCGCCTTTGGGAAGCAGGTATTCTGCTGACGTTCCGAACTCGGCGTCCAACGCCTCGACGATCGTGTCGCATTTGGCGCTCAGAATTTCCTGCATATGGCCGACATGCGCATCGAAATGGGCGGCGCAGTATTCGGCCAGAACCATTTGTTCCAGAGCGCCGGATCCTGCGTCGTGTTTCGCCGCGATCAAATTAGAAAGCACGGCCCAGTCAGCAACCAGATAGCCGACGCGAAGCGCCGGTGCGATCGTCTTTGAGAAAGAACCACAATAGATAACCTGCCCCTCGGTATCGAGAGCCCGAATGGCCTTTGGGCGCGCACCATCAAAGGTGAGGTCGGCATAGCAATCGTCTTCGAAAATCGGGACGTCGAACCGTCTGGCAAGTGCCAGAAGTTCAAGGCGCCGGAATTCCGGCATCACCGATCCGGTCGGGTTCTGCACTGTGGGGATCGTGTAGATATATTTTGCCGAAGTGCCTTCGGCCTTCAGACCTTCAAGGATTCGCTCCAGCGCGTCCATCTGAATGCCGTCAGCATCGAGAGGGGCGCCGATATGTCGGACCCCCAATCTATCAAAGCGTTGCAAGGTACCTTGATAAGTCGCTTCCTCGACAATCACGGTGTCACCGGGTTCAAGCAGAACATCATTGACGAGGTCGAGCGCCTGAAGGGAGCCGGACACAACGAGGATGTTGTCGGCGGATTCGGTCATGCCTGTGCGCTGGTTCAGGGATTTTGCGAGAAACTCCCGGAGCGGCTGATAGCCCTGCGGGCCGCTGGCAAGACCATAGGTCGAGAGGGTTTGGCCGTCTTTGGTAAGAACGTCCCGCGACGCTGCGATGAAGTCATCAACAGGAACCGCGTCGGCGTCATTGTGCCCCCCGATGAAGTTGTATCGCGGAAATCCGTTCCACTTTGCTGCAGGCGCGGGGAGACCGGAACGAAACAGGTGTGAGTAGTCAAAGGCCATGGAAGTAACCGGCGCTCGTTTGTTGAATGATGCAGCAGGAAGTCAGCGGTTCTTAAGCTGCTTTGTTCCCCTGCATAATCTGCCAGATGCGCTCCGGAGTGGCCGGCATATCAATATGGGATACATTGTAGTCCCGTAAAGCATCGGTGATGGCTGCGATCAGCACCGGTGGTGCGACGAGGGCACCGGCTTCACCTGCTCCCTTCACACCCAGCATATTGGTCGTACAGGGAACCTCGTTGGTGTCGAGTGCGATCATCGGAATGTCGTCAGCACGGGGCATGGTGTAATCCATGAACGAGCTGCTGATCATTTGGCCCGTTTCGGGATCATAGACTGTGTTTTCAAGAATGGCCTGACCGATCCCTTGCGCTACGCCACCATGGACCTGTCCAGCCACGAGCATGGGATTGATCACGACGCCCACATCATCCATCGCGCTGTAGCGGATCACATGCACGACACCGGTATCTTCTTCGATTTCGATCTCACAGACATGGCAGCCATTGGGATAGCTCCAGTTTTCAATCGTGTGAGTGTCGGTCCCGGTAAGGGGGCCCTGCAGCTCCTCGGGAATGGAGGTTGATGTTCGGGCGTGTTTGGCGACATCGAACAGCGTGACGGTTCGGTCGGTACCAGCCACACGGAATGTGCCGTCGGCATATTCCACATCAACAGCCGCTGTTTCCAGCATCTCGGACGCGATCAGCGTCCCTTTGCGGATCATGTCGTCCGACGAGTTGATGGCAGCGACACTTCCGACATGGCTGGTGCGCGAACCATGGCTGCCACCACCGCTGGGAAGGTTGTCACTGTCGCTGGTGTCGATATGGACCTGATCAAATTCAACACCCAGTTTCTCTGAGATGATCTGCATGAACGAAGTGTCGTGGCCCTGGCCCATTGGCTGGGTCCCAACCTTCACGATCACCGTGTCATCCGTCACTTCAACTTCGGCAGACTCCGTCGGGTTGCCAGCGGTGGTCTCGAGATACTGGCTGACGGCAATGCCGCTCAAACGCCCACGCTTACGCGCTTCTGCACGACGGGCCTCGTGTCCGTCCCAGTCCGCCATTTTGGCAGCCATATCCATATTGTCTTCAAAAGCACCGCTGTCATATGTGGTGCCCACTGCGTTGGTATAAGGGAAGCGATCCTTGCCGATGAGGTTGCGACGACGCAGTTCGACCGGGTCAATCCCAAGGTCATGAGCCGCCACGTCCACCAAACGCTCCATCACATAGATGGCCTCCGGGCGTCCGGCACCGCGATAGGGTCCGACAGGCGCCGTGTTGGTGACGACGCATTTCACCTCCACATCGGCCAGCGGTACATCATAGACACTGGTCAGAATCTTTGGCCCGATCTGGGTTGGCACCGAAACGCCAGCCGAACAGGAATAGGCCCCGATATTGGCCACGGTCTTAACGCGCACGGCGAGGAACTTGCCGTCCTTGTCGAGGGCCAGTTCACTGTCAGAGATATGGTCACGTCCGTGCAGGTCACTCAGGAAGGCTTCGGTGCGGTCGCTGATCCAGCGCACGGTGCGTCCCAGACGTTTGGCGGCAACCAGCACCAGAACCTGTTCAGGGTAGGGATGGGTCTTCATGCCGAACCCGCCACCCACGTCGTCAACGAGGACGCGGACCATGGAGGGGTCGCATTTGAGGAATGAATTTGCGATCCAGTCACGCAACATGTGGCGATTCTGGTTTGAGGTGTAGAGGGTGTATCGGCCGGTACTGGTGTCATAGCTGCCGACGGCGCCGCGAACTTCCATGGAATTCTGCACAATGCGCTGATTGACCAGACGCACGGTGGAGACATGGGCGGCTTCTGCAAAGGCTTTGCTTGTGGCTTCGCTATCGCCGATCTGCGCCTGGAACAGGAAGTTCTTCGGGACATCATCGAAGAGCTGCACTACCCCGTCATCCATGGCTTTGTCGGTTCCGACAACTGAGGGCAGAGGGGCGTAGTCGACCTCAATAGCCTCGGCGGCATCTTTGGCCTGATCGAGAGTTTCGGCAATCACAAATGCGACCGGGTCACCAACATAACGGGCCCGATCCGAGGTCAGGGCGTATTGCGGCGGATAAATAAGCGGTGAACCATCGGGCTTGGTCAGCGAGGCAAAGAAGGGCGGGGGTCCGGGAAATGCGCCAATGCCATCATCGGCTAGGTCCTGACCTGTCAAAACACCCAGAACACCAGGCATTCCGCTGGCACGTGCGGTGTCGATCGAGCGAATATCAGCGTGGGCATGGGGGGATCGCAGGACATACCCGACAGCTTCTCCCTCACGTGGCAGATCATCGTTGAACTTGCCGCGTCCTGTCAGCAGACGCGGGTCTTCGTTTCGTCGAACAGGTTGACCAACGCCGTATTTCGCCATGACATTTCCCTCAGTATTCATTGTATTATGCATATCATCTTGGAACGAACAGGCCCCCCGGCGCAACGCGTAAGGGCGGTTTTCGCGGAGAAACATCAATGTCCATACCCAACCAGCGTACCGTCTATCTGAACGGGGAGTTCATTCCCGAAAGCGAGGCGAAGCTGCCCTTTCGTGACCGGGGTGTGAAATACGGAGATGCGGTCTTCGACACGACACGAACCTTTGGCCATGAGGTCTTCAAAGTGCGTGAGCATCTTGAGCGCCTGTACCGCTCGTTGCGCTATGTGGGGATCGATCCGGGGCTTTCACTCGATCAGATGGCGGAAATTACCGAAGAGATCGTTAAGCGTAACCTGCCCACGATCGGTGCGGATGAAGACCTATGGGTGTCACAGCGCATTACGCGCGGGATTGTCGATCCGAATGAACGCTCAGCCTGGCCGGACTACATCGGGCCAACGGTTATCGTTGAAAGCCTGCCCTTGCCGCTGGCCAACCGGGCCAAGCTTTATCGGGACGGGATCGACATGATTGTGTCATCGGTGCGCCGGACCGCGCCGGACATGCTGAGCCCGCGTGCCAAAACTCATAATTACCTCAACCTGATCATGGCAGATGAGGAGGTTTCGGCGCAGAATCCCGAAGCCTATGCCTTGATGCTCGATCACAATGGCAATATCGCCGAGGGGCGGGGCAGCAATGTGTTCTTTGTCTCGGACGGCAAGCTGGTAACGCCCCATGAGCGCTATGTGCTGCCGGGTATCAGCCGTCAGACAGTCATGGAACTGGCCGAGAAGATCGGCATTCCCTGCTCGGAAAAAGATTACGACCTTTACGATGCCTACAACGCGGACGAAGCCTTTATTACCTCGACCAGCTTTTGCATCTGTCCCTGCCGCAGTGTCAGTGGCCGTGTGTTCGGAGACGGCGCCATACCCGGACCGATCACCAAACGCTTGATGGACGCCTATGTGGAGTTTGTCGGCTTTGACTGGGTCAGCCAGTACACGCGTTACCCGATCGTTGAGGCCACGCGCCTCTGATCGGGATCAGGGCGTGTGTTTGGCGAACCAGGTTTCCAGAGTACTCATCGACTTCTCGTATTCTTCCATCAGGAAGAAGTGGCTCGATTTCTCAAACACAACGGTTTCCGAGCCGACGATCCCGGCTGAAAGCTCGTCGGTGCCCTGCATTGAACAGATGGGGTCCTGACGGCCGGCCATAATAAGCGTTGGACAGGAGATTTCCCCCAGCCTGTCTGCCGTGTCATGGGCAAGGGCCGTATTGTTGAGGTTCACATAGGAAACCTTGCTGCGTGTCTCATTGCCGACCAGAGCTTCAATCCGGGCAATCGCTTCGGGATTGTCGTTGTAGAAGGCCGGGGCGACGAACACATGAGCTGAGTGCCGGGCCCAGTCGACCCAGTTGTCCCGCCATTCCAGAACTTCCCGCATGTTTTCGAGGATGCGTCTGCCGATCCGGTCGACCTTGGGGGTAGAAGCCGCCAGAACCATGCTCTGAATGCGATCCGGTGCCCGCAACATCATGTGCTGGCCGATTAACCCGCCAAGCGAACGCCCGACCACATGGGCTTTTTCGATCCCGAGATTGTCCATCAGGGCAATCATCGTATCGGCAAGTTCTTCGGTGCTGGTGGGGCTATCAACGGGTGAACTGTCACCCGAGCCCGGATTGTCCATAGCGACGACCCGGTAGCGATCCTTGAACATATCGATCTGGGGCAGCCATGCCGTGTGATCGCCGGCCAGACCATGGATGAGAACGACCGGAAATCCGTCGCCATCCTCGATGTAGTTCACGTCGAACCGACCACAATTTACTTTGGGCATCTCTAAACCCTCCTCAAAGCTGTCTCAGGCTGCGTTTTTCTCGAACCAGGCTGCGATCGTTGTCATTGCCTTTTCGGCTTCTTCCATCAGGAAGAAATGGCTCGAATTCTCGAAAACTTCGAGCTCGGCATTGGGCAACTGGTCCATCATCCAGTTTTGCGCCGTCATCGAGCAAATCGGATCAAAGCGTCCGCCCATGACAAGGGTGGGGGTCTGTATCTCTGAGAGCCGGTCGAGCACATCATGTTCGATGCAGGCCGTGGCCAGATTGTCGTAGGAAACCATGTCGCGATCCTCGCCACTAACCAAGGCCGTGATCTTGGCCATCAGTTCGGCATTCGCGTTGTAGAACCCCGGCGCGACAAACAGATAGACCGCGTGCGGCGCCCATTCGGCCCAGCTTTTCCGCCATGTGAGGAGTTGCTGCAGGTTCGCGATGACTTGTGAGCCCAGCGGGTCGAGCCGTGCGAAGGACGCGGCCAGTGCCATGGATTGCAGGCGCTCTGGAGACTTCAAAGCCATGTGTTGCGCCACGGCCCCGCCCATGGAGCGCCCAACCACATGCGCTTTTTCGATCCCGAGCTTGTCCATCAGGCCAAGGGTCGCGTCTGCGAGGTCGGCGGTGCCTGCCGGGTCGGAAACGAGAGAGCTGTCACCCGAGCCCGGATTGTCGAATGCAATCACTCGATACTTGTCCTTCCACGCAGCGATCTGCGGCAGCCATGCGGTGTGGTCTCCGGCGAGGCCGTGGATCAGCAGCACGGGGAAACCTTCGCCTTCTTCAACATAATTGATGTCGTATCGTCCGGTGTTCACAACGGGCATGTTCAACTTTCCTCAAAAATACAAACGCCGCGAACCAAAATATGGAGCGCGGCGTTTGATGTTACGATTCTGGTGTCGGCCTAGCGAATGCGATCGCCATTGGCGCCGAACAGGAAGATGGCGTCATCAGGGAAGTTGATCGTGACACTTGCGTGGCGTTTCACATCCTCGGTCCCTTCCACAACGGCAACGAATGGTCTTGATTCCTCGGTCTCGAAGTAGAGGAGGGTGTCCTTGCCGAGTGGCTCAACGAGTTCGACCTCGCGTTCGATTGTTGCACCGCCTGAGTTCGCGCCAATGCCGACATTCTCAGGTCGAATGCCGAGTGTTCCCTTGCCGGGAGTCGCATTGGCAAACTTGGCAGGTAGCGGAATGTCGAAATGGGCGCTTTTGAACTCCAGTGAGTCGCCATTTTTCACGAATTCACCATCAATCAGGTTCATCGCCGGATTGCCAAAGAAGTCTGCGACAAAGTAGGAAACCGGGTCGCTGTAGATTTCCATTGGCGTGCCTTGCTGCACGATTTCACCCTGATTCATCACGATGATCCGGTCCGCCAAGGTCATGGCTTCTTCCTGATCATGGGTGACGTAGATGAATGTCTTCTGCAGTTCGTCATGCAGACGGTCGCATTCGGCGCGCAACTCGCGGCGCAGTTTTGCATCGAGACTGGACAGCGGTTCATCAAGCAGGAAGTTCGAAGGTTCTGTCACCAATGTCCGCGCGAGCGCAATTCGCTGAGACTCACCACCGGAACACTGTGCGGGCATTTTGCCAAGCAGATGGGTGATGCGCACCAGTTCGGAGACTTCCTTCACCTTTGCCGCCTGTTCATCCTGCGGCACCTTTTTCATGCGCAGGCCGAAGGCGATGTTGTCGGCAACATTCTTATGCGGGAAGAGCGCGTGGCTCTGGAACACCATGCCCAGATCGCGATCACCGGGTTCCTTCTCATTGACGACTGTTCCGTCAATCCGAATTTCGCCGTTTGTCGGGTCTTCGAACCCGGCGATCATGCGAAGAGTTGTTGTTTTTCCGCAGCCAGACGGACCCACAAAGACGATGAATTCACCATCCTCGATTGTCAGATCCATTGCCTTCACGGCGACGACGTTGCCGTATTCCTTACGTAGGTCGACGAGTTCTATACGTGACATGGCTCGCTTACCTCCTCACCATTCCAAAGCTAAATCCGCGCGCAAGATGCTTGCGAATAATCATTCCCACCACGATGAGTGGGAGCGTAATTCCAACAGACAGGGCGGCCTGGCGGCCATAAACACGGCCTTCGGTCGACCCCTGATACTTGGACAATTCAACCGGAAGCGTGACGATCTGCGCCTTCGAAAGCAGCAGCGCCAGTAAGTACTCGCTCCAGGTCAGGATCAAGATGAACAGGAAGGTCGCGACGAGACCCGATCTGACCAGCGGCAGGACCACTTCCCAGATTGTTCGCCAGCGGCTCGCACCCAGAATTTCTGCGGCCTGCTCCATTTCACGCGGAACTTCGTCGATGAAGCTTTTGGACATCCAGACCGCGTAGGGAAGGGTGGTGAGAAAATACAACATCACCAGTCCCAGTATCGTGTCGAGAAGTCCGAGCGCGCTGTACCAGATTGAAATGGGTGCCACCAAAACGATGGGGGGTACCATTCGCAACATCAGTAACTGGAACATTCGTCCTTCGGAGAGTATCTGATAGCGCGACACGCCATAGGCCAGAACCGAGCCGAACAAAACCGACAGGGTGGTTGCGATAACAGAGATTAGGGCGCTGTTGCCCAATGCCTGCCAGGGGCGCTGGAGGGACTGGGCGTAGGTCTTTATCTCACCGGTCTGTTCGTCGACGGAATGGGTTGTGACATCACCCCAGACCGCAAGATAGTTCTGAAGCGTGGCATTCTCGGAAATGTAAACCGGCGGCCAGGCAAACCATTCGCGGTCGGGTTTGAAGGATGTCGAGACCATCCAGAAGATCGGAAACGCCACGACCAGCAGCCAGAATGTCAGGACCAGATACCGGAATGCCGCGTAGGAGATTCGTCGTTGGGATTTTGTCATCGCCATGGATCAACCCTCCTGCGGCTTGGTTTCGTACATCGCATCAAGGCTCTTCTTCTCGCGACGCAGGAGCCAGATTGCCGACATGACAATAGCCATCATCATGAACAGGACGAGATAGGACAGAACGGCACCATAGGAGATGTCGAAGAACTGCCACGCGGTTATGAAAATATAGACCGGGATCGTTTCTGTCGCAGAACCGGGTCCACCCTGCAGCAATCCCCAGGTTTTGGGGAATTCGGCCATCGATTCCAGAAATCTCAGGATAAGTGCAAGCAGAATGACCGGGCGCAAAAGCGGCAACTGGACTTCCCAGAAAATACGCCATTTGCTCGCGCCCAGAATCTGAGCGGCTTCCTGCGGTTCCTTGGGCAGGGAAGCCAATCCCGCCATCATGATAATGAAGCTGAACGGCGTCCAGTTCCATATCTCCATCGCCGCAATGGTGGTCAGCGCGACTTCCTGCTTGTACAGGAATTGGGCATCACTGCGGGTTCCGGTCACCATGCCGATGATGTCGTTGAGCGGGCCGTTTTGATACAAGATCATCTCACCGGTGTAGGCGATGACGATCGGCACCGTCAGCATCGGCAGGATGAAGAAGATGTAATAGAAGCCCTGACCGCGGAACGGGCGATACATGAGCAGCGCAAGCGCAAAGCCGATCACAAAGCAGCCGACCGTAACGCCCACGGCAAACAGCAAAGACCGGATAATCGCGAAGCCGAACTTGTCGTCGGTGAGCGCATCTTTCCAGAGGTCGAGGCCAACCCATTCCGAAGCGCGGAAGTAGGAAAGGAAAGACGTGTCGTCACCGGCATCGAAGATCGAGAAAGAGAAGAACGAAAAATACCCCTGCAGCACGAATGCGGGCAGAAGAATGAAGACCATCAGCGCGATAAGCGGCGAGAGAACGGTCCATTTGAAGCGACGCACACCTTGGGCACGCGTGGCTGCGCGCGAATTCAGTTGCGGCGCCATATCGCTGGGAAGTGTCGAATCAGCAGTCATAGTCAGAAAAACCCCATGAGGTCCCGGGGCGCATTATGCGCCCCGGGAAATCTAATGGTTTGGAGCGGGCGAACACGCCCACACGGGTCTAGGACGGTACGTCGATCGACGGGAACAGAGACTTGTAGGTCTCCAGTTCGTCCCGCAGACGGCGCTTGCCAATGCGGCGGATTGAGCGTGCCCATGCTTCCGAGGTATCCGAAGCCGCCTTTTTGGCGGTCTTGTCGCCGGCATACATCTCCGAAAGGTTCCGCTTGAGTTCGGTCTCGAACTCCAGCAGGCCCGTCAGGAAGATTGGCGGTGTCACGATCTGCAGGTTCTGCTTGATCGCGTCCATGCCGCCCTTCGTGTAGACCTTCTCCGGCAGGGAGCCTGGCTTGAAATGGTCCACATGCCACGGATCGTGGAATGTGTTGGCCGGATCACCCACGATGCGTGCGCTGTTTTCGGCTGTACCCATGAACAAGGCCATATACGCCATGGCTTCTTTGCGCGGGCTGTGGCGGTTGACCAAGACACCGACATTCGGGGTCGAGATCGAGCGCTTGATCAGCTTGCCGCTGAACTTGGAGCCCGGAACCGGACCATAGGACCACATGCCAGACGTCTTCGACTTGCTGGGGTTCTCTGCCAGAGCAATGATGCCGTCCCAATACTGACAGGAGAAGGCGTTGCCGTTGATGATCCGCGGGATCATCTGCGGGGTGCCCCAACCCGATGCTTCAGGGTGCGAGACTTCTTTCACGTCCAGATATGTTTTGAACGCATATTCACCGGCATCGTTGTCGATGTTCGGCTCCATATCGTCGGTGAAGGGGAACCCACCGGCGCTGTAGAGGTACATGTACCACCATGCGACTGATGAACCGCGATCACGCAGATTGGCGCTGCCCCAAAGGTCCTGCTCGGGACGATGGAAGAATTTCATCAGTTCCAGATCGTCTTCCCAGGTTTCTGGCCAGGCCATTTCCTTGCCGTGCTTGTCGGCGAATGCCTTGCGCTCATCTGGATTTTCGAAGAGATCCTTGCGGATGAACTGCGTGTGGACGTTGCCGTCGGTCGTGATGCCGTAGGTCTTGCCTTTGTAGGTCAGGAACTTGCCGAAGTCGCCGACAGCATTGACCTTGAAGTTGGCGGCCGCCATGTAGTCGTCAAGTGGTTCCAGAAGGCCTGCGGAGGCCAGTGAGGGAATCATGTTGGTGTCAACATGGAAGAAGTCGAACTCAGGTGATTTCGAGAGTGCTTCTGCCATTGCACGCTGCGGAATTTCAAAGGCGCTGATGTCCTGCAACTTTGAAATCTTGATGTTTGTCAGTCCGGCGAAATCGTCCATGACGGGCTTGGCGCCACTGGAGTAGAGACCCCACATCAGACCGGTCAGGTCCTGTCCACCCGGGACGGCCTTTTTGGCTGCGGCTACGATGGAGTCTTCTTCGGTGCCAGCGAAAGCCGTTCCGGACATCATGGGCGTTGCTGCGCCGACGGCCGCTGCTGCGGTACCGGCCTTCAAAGCTTCGCGACGCGACAGCTCTGACCATTTGATTTTCTCGAACATATAGTTCCTCCCAGTTCCTGCCTTGTTATTGGGGTGACCCAGGCATGGTTACAAAAGCCGACGTTTTCCGACGGCAGTGCCAAAACGTTACAACACTTTTGTAGTATAGGAAAAGTTTTCTGATAGTGGCAGAACATAATTCTTGTTCACAATAGTGATAGTCGGTCTTTCAGGTGGTTTGGCATGCTTGAGTACCGCAATTATTGCCGGAAGAGCTTGTGAGATAGTGAGTCGCGCTGATAGAGGGCGAGCTAGCTAGAGGAGTGACAGTATGGATGACCTTCGAATCGACTCAGCGTTGCCGTCCGTCCCGACTTTGGGGCCGAAGGTGCGCGCGCTTCGAAAGGATCAGCGCAAAACGCTTTCAGAAGTGTCCAGCGCGACAGGATTGTCGATCTCTGCGCTCTCAAAGATTGAAAACGATCAGGTTTCACCGACTTTCGCCAACTTGATGCGTCTTGCAGAAGGCTTGGGCATATCCTTGAGTGATCTTGTGATGCTGGACGATCAGCAACAAAGTGTGTCTGCGCGCATGACCGTCAGTCGCAAGGCAGACACCAAATTCAGATCGACACCAAAATATGACATGTATGCCCTATGTGCTGATTTGCGTCACAAACGTATGACGCCGTTGATCGAACGCGTGAAAGCGGACGATCCGAGCAAGATCGACGGTATGATCGCACATACGGGTGAAGAGTTTTTCTTCGTTCTCAACGGTGCGATTGAAATTCACACCGAACACTACAATCCGGTCCGGCTGGAAGAAGGTGACAGCGCTTACCTTGATAGCTCCATGGCGCACACGCTGGTGGCCGTGGGTGGGGGAGATGCCGATATCCTGATGGTGTGGCTTGGCCCGAATGCGAGTCCGGATGAAGATGGCGCAAGTCTGGCCGAAGCGATCTTGCGTCAGGACGCCAAAAAGTAGTCGAACAACAAAAATGGTATTGGGGAAATTATGGAAGTACGTCAGCTCGATGTTCCGGATACGGACGTCATTCAGGTTGGGCAAGGCCCAGACCTTCTGCTCTTGCACACGCTTTTGGCCGAACGCACGGTCTTTGATCGTGCGCTCCCGGAACTCGCCGCCAAGTATCGCGTAACGATTCCCAATCTGCCCGGATATGGCGGTACACCGCCCCTCGAAAATCCGTCACCTCAGGTTCGTGACTATGCGGATCGAATTGTTGGAATTATGGATGCTGTGGGCCTGCCAAATGACACATCAGTCCTGGGCAATGGTGCTGGCGGGTTCATGTCCGTGTCGTTGGCCGTCAATCACGGCGACAGGTTTGGGAAACTGATTCTGGCTGATACTGGTCCGGGGTTCCCCGAGGCTGCCAAAGCACCGCTGCGTTTTCTTGCAGACAAGGTCGAAGCGGATGGCATGGAAGCGGTTCTGGACGCGGCCATGTTGCGAATGTTCCCAGAGGGCTACATCGCCGAAAATCCCGGCATCATTTCAGAACGCAAGGCTGCTCTGGCAACCTGTAACCCCAAGGCTTTTGCTGCGACGGCGCGTGCGCTTGCCAATGTTGAAATGGCAGATGAAATTGGCGGGATCACAAACGAAACTCTGGTCATGATTGGCTTGGACGATCAAACGACACCGCCGGCACTGTCATATGCTTTGCACAAGGGTATCGCGGGGGCGCAACTGGTCGAGATTCCCGATTGTGGTCATTGCCCTCAGATTCAGGCGCGTGACACCTTCATACATGCGGTCACGACGTTCCTCGACAGCTAGGTCTGAACGCCGGCCATTCGGAGTGCCAGATCGCCGTACTGATCGGCGAGTTGCTCGACGGTGAGTTTTCCTTCAGCCCGAAACCAATAGACGGCAAAATCGACGATACCGATAATCGCAAAAGCGGTCGCGGTGATATCGTCGACCCTGAAGGACTTCTTTTCTTGTCCGGCGCGCAGAATGTCGCGCAGGCGGTCCAGAAATTCTCTTTGGAGGACGGTCAGCCGTCTACGTTTGGTGGTCGGGAGTCCCTCAATCAGATTGTCGACATTGTAGAGGCCGGCATTGAGCATCGGCATGATGTCGACATTCCCGACGTCGTGGAACACATGTGCTCTGACGAACGCACGCAGGCACGCAGCTGGTGACCCATCCGTTGCCGCCACGGCCTCGGTGGACATCGCGCACAAGTCGAGCAGGGTTGCTTCCAGCGACGCGAAGAGAATCTCGTCCTTGGAATCGAAATGGTAGTAGAGGGCTGGTGCGCTGATCCCGATACTTTTGGCAATCGCATTCAGGCTGGTGCGCTCATAACCACGCGTTGCGAACAGCGTGGTCGCTTCGTTGACGATCAGTGCGCGTGTTTCATCTGCACTGCGTGTACGCTTTCGGGCTGCCGTCATGCTCGTGCTCTCCCAACCGGGGTGACCTTATCACTTAATGAACGTTAATTAAATATTGGTTGGGGTGCATCCGGGCTGTTATTCTGGCAGCGTTTGTATGTAGCGAGGAAGGGGAGAGCCATGCGATTTGCAGTCGATACCGGAGGAACATTCACGGATCTGATCGTCGAGGACGACGAGAACGGTTTGCATATGTTCAAGGCATCAACGACACCCGACGATCCAATCCGGGGCGTTCTTGATAGTTTGCAGGTCGCAGCGGATGATTTCGAACTCAGTCTTGCCGACCTTTTGGGGAAGGCTGACCTCTTCATTCACGGCACAACCCACGCCATCAATGCGATCGTCACCGGCAACACCGCAAAGACGGCTTTCCTGACGACCGAAGGTCATCGCGATATTCTGGTGTTTCGTGAAGGCGGGCGCATGGAGCCGTTCAACTTCACTGTGCCGTATCCCCAGCCCTATATCCCGCGCGCACTCTCTTATGAGGTGCCCGGTCGAATCCTGGCCGATGCATCGGAAAAGAAACCTCTCGATGAGGGCCGTGTCGTTGAAATACTGAATGAGCTCAAGGCAAAGGAGGTTGAGGCTGTCGCTGTCTGTCTTCTGTGGTCGATCATCAACCCTGCCCATGAAGATCGCGTCGGTGAACTTATTGAGCAGCATCTTCCCGGCGTTCCTTACACGCTTTCGCATGTTCTCAATCCCTCCCTGCGCGAATACCGTCGCGCGTCTTCGGCGGCGATCGATGCCTCCCTCAAGCCGCAGATGAGCGCCTATATGCGCAACCTCACAGGTCGGCTGACCGAGGCCGGTTTCGATGGGCGCACTCTGATTGTGACGTCTCAGGGTGGTATGATGGATGCCAGCGATATCGCCGAGCAGCCCATCCACCTGATCAATTCCGGCCCGTCGATGGCACCTGTGTCCGGGCGCTATTTCGCTCGCGAAGACGAGGGGTCGGATACAGCGGTGATCGCAGATACAGGTGGAACAACCTACGATGTCAGCCTGGTCCGCCGCGGACGTATTCCTTGGACACGGGAAACATGGATTGGCCAGCCCTATCGGGGCCACATGACGGGCTTTCCCTCCGTCGATGTGAAGTCCATCGGTGCCGGTGGTGGCTCCATCGCCTGGGTCGATGATGGCGGTATGCTCCATGTCGGCCCGCAAAGCGCTGGTGCTGTGCCCGGACCTGCTTGTTATGGACAGGGGGGCGACAAGCCAACCGTGACCGATGCGTCGCTGGTGCTCGGCTATCTGGATCCGGAGTTCTTTCTTGGTGGCAACATGTCGTTGGATCTCGATGCCTCACGGGATGCGATCATCCGCGAGGTCGCCACGCCCATGAACCTCAGTCTTGAAGATGCCGCAGCTGCTGTCATTTCGATTGCGACCGAGAACATGGTTCAGGCGATTGTCGACATCACGGTCAATCAGGGGATCGACCCCCGCGATGCCATCCTGATCGGCGGAGGCGGTGCTGCTGGTATAAATTCAACAGCGATTGGCAGGCGCCTTGGCAGCGAACGGGTCATCATTCCCGAGGTCGGGGCCGCTTTGAGCGCGGCGGGTGCCATGATGTCCGACCTGCATGCCCAGTACACGCGAACATTCTTTGCGACTTCTGAGGGGTTCGATGCAGACGGTGTGAACGGAATTCTCGATGTACTGGAGGCGAGCTGCAATAGCTTCATCGACGGGCCTGGACAGGGGTCGATCGATCAGACAATCGAATTCTTTGCCGAAGCACGCTACCCGGAACAGGTTTGGGAAATCGAAGTGCCTCTGGCGTCACGTCGCTTTGAAAGTGATGCTGATGTTCAGGCGCTGGTGCAGGAATTCCACAAGGTTCACGAGGACATCTTTGCGATCAACGATCCCAACTCTGGGGTTGAAGTCGTGGGCTGGACGGCATCGGTCAAATGTCGATTGCGTGAGGGCGAAAGCGGCTCTCTGGCCGCCCGGGACCTCAAGACATCGGTCGATGGGACACGGAAAGTCTATTTCTCGGGCCATGGCCATGTTGATGCGACGGTGCGTCGTTTTGAGGCCATGAAGCAGGGAGAGGTTCTCGCCGGTCCGGCGATTATTGAATCACCATTTACGACGGTTGTTGTGGATCCGGGGGCGACGGCAGAACGGCGCGCGTCGGGCAGTGTTTCGATTGTACCGGGAAAGGCTGCGGCCTGAGCCGCGGACAGAGAGGATAGTCATCATGGCAAAGACCAAAATCGACGGCGTTCAACTTGCTCTTCTCTCCAACCGGCTCGAAGGTATCTCGAGCAAGATGGGCAACACCCTGATGCGTACGGGGCGTTCGGGTGGTTTGAACATTGCGCGGGATTTCTCCTGCTGCATTCTGACCGGCGATGACAAGCTGGTAGCTGTTGCTGAAGCCTTGCCGATCCACGTGTTGTCAGGGCCCGATATCATGGCGAAGACCATGAAGGAGTATCATCCTGATCTGAAACGGGGAGACGCGTTCCTGCATAACTCGCCCTATCACGGATGTTCCCACGCGGCGGACCACACCATTCTGATTCCGGTTATCGATGATGACGGCGTCCATCGCTACACTGTCGCGGCGAAAGCCCATCAGGCTGATATCGGAAACTCCATTCCGACGACCTATCACGGCACCGCACGGGATGTTTATGAAGAAGGTGCGCTGATCTTCCCGGCTGTGAAGGTTCAGGAAAACTACGAATACAACATGGATATTGTTCGGATGTGTCAGATGCGCATCCGTGTGCCGGAACAGTGGTGGGGTGACTTCCTCGCGATGATGGGCGCCGCCCGGATTGGTGAGCGTGAAATTCTGGCGCTGGGCAAAGAGGTTGGCTGGGACAGGTTGGAAAACTTCAACGAGCAATGGTTCGACTATTCGGCAGAACGCATGGTTGGTGCGATCAAGCAACTGCCCGCCGGGACCGCGACCCGCACCTCAACCCATGATGCGATTCCCGGTACGCCTGAGGATGGCATTACGATCAAGAGCATTGTCACCATCGATCCTGATGCGGGGAAGGTCACGGTTGATTTGCGCGACAATATTGATGCGCAGCCTTGTGGCCTCAATCTCTCGGAAGCTTGCGCGCGTACCTCTGCGATGGTGGGTGTGTTCAATTCGATTGATCATTCGGTCCCCAAAAATGCCGGGTCATTTGGACGGATCGAGGTCTTGCTGCGCGAGGGATCGGTGTGCGGCATCCCCAAGCATCCCACGAGCTGTTCGGTGGCCACCACGAATGTTGCCGACAGGGTTTCAAACCCAACTCAGGCTGCGATGGCTGAAATCGCCGACGGGTTTGGCCTGGCAGAATGTGGCGCGATCATTCCGCCTTCGACCGGTGTGGTTTCGGGGATCAATCCCGATACCGGAGAGCCGTTCGTGAACCAGGTGTTTCTTGGTTTGTCGGGTGGGGCGGGTGCGCCAGATGCCGATGCCTGGCAGACGATCTGTCATGTGGGCAATGGCGGACTTTGTTATCAGGATTCGATCGAGCTTGATGAGCTGCGTCAGCCGCTATTCGTAAAGGCACGCGGGTTTTCGACTGACACAGAAGGTGCGGGACGCTTTTGCGGTTCCCGGGCTGTCTATACGGAATTCGGTCCGCGCGTCGGGAATCTCGATGTGGCCTATGTGAGTGATGGTGGCATCAACGGACCCAAAGGTGTGCGCGGCGGATTGGGCGGCGCATGCGCGGACCAGTTCCGAATTACCCGCAACGGGGACCGGGAAGAGCTGGCCAATTGTGATGTCGTCAATCTGGTTGCCGGGGAATTGATCGGGTCTCAATCCTGTGGCGGTGGGGGGTACGGAAACCCCATGGACCGTGAGCCGGAGATGGTCGCCCATGATGTGCGCGAAGATTATGTGAGTGTTGAACGTGCCGCATCAGTTTACGGCGTTGTGGTGGATGACATGGGTAACCTCGATGTCGCGGCGACCGAAAAAATGCGAGCAGGCTTGTAGTCCTGATGGGAAATGGAATGACAGCAAAGAACCAGGAGGCGCTTGATGGCGTACAGCTCGCGCTGTTGTCCAATCGTCTCGATGGCATCGTTCGAAAGATGGCCAATACGCTATTACGGACGGGGCGATCAGGCGTATTGAACACGGCACGGGATTTTTCATGCTGCCTTGTCACCGCCGATCATCAACTTCTGACCGCGACGGAAAGCCTGCCGATCCATGTGCTCTCGGGGCCGGATATCATGGCGCGCTCGATGGCGGATTTTCATCCCGACTTTCAGGCTGGAGACGCATATCTCCACAATTCGCCTTATCACGGCTGTTCGCATCCAGCGGATCACACGATCCTTGTTCCGGTGATGGACAGCGATGGCCGACATCGCTTTACGGTCGAGGCCAAAGCCCATCAGGCCGATATCGGAAACTCGATACCCACCACCTATCACGCACGCGCACGAGACGTTTACGAGGAAGGCGCGCTGATTTTCCCCGCCGTAAAGGTGCAAAAGGACTACGCCAATATCGAAGATATTGTTCGCATGTGCCAGCTGCGTATTCGTGTGCCGGATCAGTGGTGGGGTGACTATCTGGCGATGGTCGGTGCCGCGCGCATTGGTGAACGCGAACTTGTTGCGCTGGGTGAGGATGTCGGCTGGGACCGCCTGGAAACCTTTGCCACCCAGTTCTTCGATTATTCTGAAGCGCGTATGGAAACCGCAATCCGGGCTTTGCCGTCGGGCGAAGCAGAGCATTCCAGTACCCATGACCCGATCCCCGGAACACCCGAAGAGGGCGTGAAGATCAACGTCACGGTGAAGGTGGATTCCGAGGCTGCAATTGTTGATGTCGATCTGCGGGATAATCCTGATGCGATGCCTTGCGGCCTGAACCTTTCTGAAGCTTGTGCGCGGACCGCTGCGATGGTGGGTGTTTTCAATTCCATCGAGCACACGGTGCCCAAGAATGCCGGGTCCTTCCGTCGTATTCACGTCCAGTTGCGCGAGAATTGCGTCGTGGGAATACCAAAGCATCCGACAAGCTGCTCGGCTGCCACGACCAATGTTGCTGATCGCGTGTCGAATTCGGTGCAGGCCTCAATGGCCAAGATTTCCGAGGATATCGGTCTGGCCGAATGTGGTGCCTCCAGCCCGCCGGCCGCTGCGGTTGTCTCTGGCGTCAATCCGGAAACCGGGAAGCCCTATATCAATCAGGTCTTTCTGGGCCGGACCTGCGGTGCTGCGAGTGCGCACGGGGATGCCTGGTGGACAGTGGGCCATGTCGGCAATGCCGGGATGTGTTTTCTGGATTCTGTGGAACTGGATGAGCTACGTTTGCCGATCTATGTGCATGCGCGGGGTTTTGTCCCCGATACGGAGGGTGCGGGTCGCAATTGCGGCGCTCCACAGGCGTTTGCGCAGTTTGGTCCACGTGTCGGTGCCATGTCCCTGATTTACAATTCGGATGGCTCGATCAACGGTCCCAAAGGTGTTCGTGGTGGTCTGGGCGCGGCCAATGCCGGACAGCATAAAATTACCGCGAACGGAGATCAGGAAGAGGTGCCACGGGTGGGCCAGGTCATTCTTGAAGCCGGTGAAATGATCGAATCCCGCTCCTGCGGTGGTGGTGGGTTCGGTGTGCCTTCCGAACGGGATCCCGGCGCGGTCCAATTGCACGTGGCCGAAGGGTTTCTGTCTGCTGAGAGAGCCCGGGATGTTTATGGCGTGGTTGTAAACCCTGACGGCTCGCTCGCTGTCGATGAAACCACGCATTTGCGCGCGGGAGCGGAGTAGCGCATGGCTGAAATTCCAGTATCTGGCACCTGTGATCCGAAGTTCGCTGCCGTTGAAGCTGCGTTCCGGAGAAACATGCAAGACGGCGATCCTGTCTGCGGCGATGAGCTTGGCGCTTGTGTGTCGGTGGTCGTGGAGGGTGAGGCCGTTGTTGATCTGTGGGGTGGCTATCGTGATGCAGCGCGGACGCAGCCCTGGCTCCCGGATACGACCACCTGCATGATGTCCGTCACCAAAGCCTGTTCAGCTGTTGCATTGCTGACGCTGATCGAACGCGGAACCGTCGCGATGGAAGAGAAGGTCAGTCATTACTGGCCAGAGTTTTCGGGAGGCGGCAAGGAAGATATGACCGTGCGGACGCTGATCTCCCACCAGTCCGGTGTGATCTATGCCGATGCGGCCCCGGCAGGATCGCTCTGGGACGGACGATCGGTAGAGAAGGCCCTGGAAGCCGCGACGCCAGAATGGCCACCGGGCACGGTTGGCGCCTATCACTCCTTTACCTATGGGCCTTTGCTGAACGGCCTTATCCGACATGCTGACGGTCGTGATGTTGGCACCGTATGGCGCGAGGATGTTGCGATTCCCTTCGGGATCGATTTCCAGATTGGTTTGAATGCAGAAGAGGCAGGACGGCGGGCTGAATTTGTGGAGACGCCGGGGACACCATCGCGCGATGGGATCAAGGGAGATGCAGAATCGCCTTTGTTGCGCGCCTGGAACCCGATGCCGAAGACCGAAGATTTCAATTCGAGTGACTGGGTTCACAATCAGTTCGCATCGGCCAGTGGGCACGGGAATGCACGGGCGATCGCACGGCTCTATGGCGGCCTGTCGAATGGCGGCGTCATCGACGGCCAGCGGTTGTTGTCTGAAGAGCTGATTGCAGATGCGATCCGCGAGCATTGGGACGATCTCGACCGCATGACCAACCGGCCATTCCGGTTTGGGTGTGGATTCATGTTGTCTTGCCCACCATTTCCGTTCGGGGGGCATCGTGACAATTTCGGCCATACCGGAATTGGCGGGGCCATCGGATTCGGTGACCCGCACCGCCATCTGGCCTTTAGTTATTGTGGCAATCGGATGACGCCGATTGCTGATACCGGGCCATTCGCTGGTCCCATGATAGAGGCGGTCTACGCAGCGTTATAGGGGGAAGTATTTCATGCGTTTTGAAAACAAGGTTGCACTGGTCACAGGTGGGTCTTCGGGAATCGGAGCCGAGATTTGTGTGCGGTTCGCCGAAGAAGGTGCGCGGGTTGCCGTGGTTGCCAGTTCGTCTCTGGAAAAGGCGCAAGCCACGGTCGACCGGTGTGGTGAGAACGCCAGACCATTTGCGTGCGATGTCAGCGATGTCGGTCAGATTTCGAAACTCGTTGCCGATGTGAAAGACGAGTTTGGCCAGATCGATATTCTCGTGAATGCCGCGGGCGTGTTCTACCCGACACGGATCGGTGAGACCGACGAAGCCATGTATGACGGCATGGCGGATGCCAATCTGAAAGGCTGCTTCTTCATGTGCGATACGGTTGCGCCGCACATGATTGAGGCCGGGGGCGGTAAGATCGTCAATCTTGGTTCGGCTGCCGGCGTCGCCGGGCGCAGCAACTATATTGTCTATTCGGCGGTGAAAGCTGCTGTGATCAACATGACCCGATCTTTGGCGGCCGCACTCGCCCCCCACGACATCAATGTGAATTGTCTGGCACCGGGAAACACGGCCACGGCCATGAACGAGAATGTAAGAACCGAACCCGAATACGCGGAGATTTACGAAACCATCAAACAAAAGACGCTCAGCAACCGGCCATTCGCAGATCCTCGCGAAATGGCGGGCGCTGTACTGTTTTTGTGTTCGCAGGATGCGAGCGCGGCGCATGGCACGCTGCTGCTCATGGATGAGGGCCTTTCGGCTGGCTACTAGACACCAAAAAGACACACCAAGGAGAGCCAGATATGGAATTGAGAAATAAGGTGGCGCTGATCACCGGCGGATCACAGGGTATTGGCGAAGAGATCGCCCGCACGTTTGCAGCAGAGGGTGCGACCTGCGCGGTGATCGCAAGTTCGAATATTCGCAAGGCCAACAAAGTGGCCAAGGACATCAAGCGGAAGTCCAGGGGCTATACCTGTGATGTCAGCAAGCCGGCCGAAGTCAACAAGATGGTCGATAAGGTCATCAAGGACTTCAAGAAAATCGACATTCTGGTGAACGCTGCGGGTGTGTTCTATCCGACCCCTGCCGGGGAGACCAAATCCACTGACATGAACCGCATGGTGGATATCAATCTCAAGGGAAACTGGAACGTCACCAACGCCGTTGTTCCCCACATGAAGAGCCGCAAGCGGGGCAATATCATCAATATCGCTTCGGTCGCGGGTGTCCGCGCACTTCCGGCCTATGCCATGTATTGCGCCACCAAGGCGGGCATCGTGATGATGACCAGAGCGCTGGCAACGGAAGTCTCGCGCGATGGCATTCATGTGAATTCGATTTCGCCGGGCAATACGGAATCCCCGATGAATGAGGATATCCGGACCGATCCGGAACTCAAGCCGGTGCTCGACTTCATGGAGATGCTGACACCGTCGGGCCGGACCTATTCCCAGCCGAGTGATATTGCCAACACCGCGTTGTTCCTGGCATCGCCGAAAACCGGCGGAGCCATCTATGGCGCGAACTTTGTCATCGATGAAGGGTTTGCCGCTGGCCTGTTTGTGGCCAGTTAGGTGTTCCTGATTGCCCCTGTTCCGATCTGTGGGTGTTAGGCAGAGACGATGACGAATGTATCTCAAGCGCTGAATATCGAGGATCTGCGGAAGATGGCCGGCCGGCGCCTGCCATCTTTCCTCTTTGACTATGCGGAATACGGGCACGCCGATGGCGCTGGTGTGGCGCGGAATGTGTCCGCCTTTGATAAGTACCAGATGGTGTCACGGGCGCTGGTCAAATGCGTGCCACCGGAAACCGGGCGGACGATCTTTGGCAAACGATACGCTATGCCTTTCGGGGTTTCTGCGGTCGGTGGTATCGGCGTGTTTCGCCCCGGCGCGGAACGTTTCCTCGCTGAGGTGGCGCGTGATTTCAACATTCCCTTTATGCTCTCGGGGGTCTCCGTTGAATCCATTGAAACGGTGGCGCGTATCGCACCGGACAATGTCTGGTTCCAGCTTTATGCATCGCGGGACGTTGCTCTTACCGAGCGTATCATCCGCCGCGCCGGGGATGCTGGTGTGGACGTTCTTGTGGTGTCGGTGGACTACCCCATCCAGAACCAGAGCGAGGTGCCGCCGCGCAGCGGTGTCACGCCTGTTGGCGGCATAAACTGGCAGAAACTCCCCGCGATTTTTTCCGATCTCGCGACCCATCCGCGCTGGTTTGCTGATTTCCTGATGAGCGGTGGCATGCCGAAGATGCAAAGCTGGAGCCCCTATGCGCCGCCCGGGAGTTCTGCGAAGGACGTCGCGAAATTCTATGCGAGCGTTTGGCCGCCAAACCTCGTATGGAACGACATCGAACGGATTCGATCCGTCTGGCCCGGAAAGCTGGTCATCAAGGGGCTGATGGACCCCGCAGATGTGGCGAAAGCCTATGACGTAGGGGCCGATGCTGTGTCCCTGTCGAATCATGGGGGCAACAAGCTGAACATCATGCCGGCGACCATCGACTGCCTGCAGGCGGCCCGTCATGCGGTGCCGGAGGGCGGCACGCTCTTTCTCGATGGCGGTATTCGCCGTGGCTCGGACATTATGAAGGCGCTCGCGCTCGGGGCGGATTTCTGTTTTCTCGGTCGTGCGTTCCTCTATGGCGTTTCGGCCGGGGGCAGAAACGGCGCGGAACGGGCCATGGAAATTCTCAGCAACGAGCTGTCCTACACGATGGCGATGCTCGGCTGTCCCGAAGTTGATGATGTCACACCCGATAGGCTGTTCTCATCCGGCGCCAGATGGTGCCCGCCCTTGGTCACGCCCTAGAACGTGTTTCGGATCACAATATAAAGACCGAGGAGGAGCAGAGAGAGCAGCAACAGCTGCCGGAACTGCGCTTCAGGAATGCGCTTGCGCACTTTTTCACCGAGGTAATAGCCCGACAGTGCCGGGATCGCCGAGACGAGGGAGGAAAAGGCGAGCTGCGTGTCGAGCAGTCCCTTTTGCTGAAACGAGAATGCGATCGCAAAGGATGCGGTCAGGAATAGCAGGCCCATCGCCTGTACCAGTTCGTCACGCGCCAGCCCCATCGCCTGCAGGTAAGGCACGCCCGGGATCACATCCGATCCTGTCATTCCCGCTGCGAGCCCGTTCAGCCCGCCGATCAAAGGTGACATCCAGCCCTCGTGACGCCCGGGAGAAGGGATTTTTGGGGCGAAGAGAGCATAGGTTGCGTAGGTGCCCAGCAGGATACCGAGCCCAATTGTCAGAAGTTGCGTATCCGCGATAACGAGTATGCCGGCACCCAGCCAAACTCCCACGCAACAGGCAAGCAAGAGCGGCCAAATACGTTTGAGGGAGACCATCACTGAACCGCCGCTCAGAACCTGCCATGCATTTGCGGCAACTCCCGGAATGATTAGCAGTGCGATCGCGACAGGCAGCGGCACGACAGTGGCAAGCAAACCTAAGATGATCGCCTTCATCCCGATCCCGACGGTGCCCTTAACGAGACCGCCGAGAAAGAATGCGAAAAAGGCGAAGGCGTACTGAAATGGCGTCAGTTCAACGAGTAACAAGTTCCACGCTTTCTAAAGCTAGATTTCCCACTCGACATTGCCATCCATGCCAATGTCTTGCCCGGTAATGTGGCGGCCAGCTGGGGACGCGAGGAAGACGGCCAGATCACCGACTTCGGTGGGGTCGATCCAGCATTTCAGGGAGATAAACTCCAGAAACTCGGCTTCGCGTTCGGCGGGCGTAATACCACGCTCTTTGGCCTGGGTCGCGACGATGCCGCGCCCGCGTTCGTTGTCGATCAAACCCGGAAGAATACTGTTACAGCGGATACCGAAGGGCCCATATTCGCGCGCCACTGTGTGGGTCAGGCCCAGCACGCCCACTTTGGACGCCACATAAGGTGAACGCATCGGCAGTGCGACTTTTGCAGACGCCGTTGAAATATTCACAATGCAGCCCGAATTCTGAGCTTTCATATGCGGGGCGACGTTCTTGATGCAGTAGAACATGCCATTGAGGTTGACCCCGATGGTGCGATCCCAGTCTTCGTAGGAAACATCCTCAAGCGCCGCACGCGGGCCGCCAATCCCGGCATTGTTGACCAGAACATCGATGCCGCCCATGGCAGAGACCGCTTCAGCCACAAGGTTTTCGACGTCCGTCGGTTTTCCCACATCGGCAAGCGTGCCGGACACGCAATCGCTGCCTGCAATGACCTCTTCGAGAAGTTCGGGCACGACATCGCACGTGTGAACAAGAGCGCCGGAAGCGACAAAACGATCAACAATTGCGCGTCCGATTCCCGATCCGCCAGCTGTGACGATGACCCGTTGTTGCATCCCATTATGTGACATGAAAAAATTCCCGCAAGTAACTGAATTATATTATAAAACTATAACAATATTACGAATTATTTGAAAGCGTTCTCCAGCGTTTTGTGATCCCTGCCAGTTCCTCGCGAAGCAGGTTGACCAATCGGTCTGCAGCACCGGTCAGCGGTTGGCGCATCTGGCGGATGAGGTAGTAGTCGAGATCAGCGCGCGGGCGCACAATCGGATTGATGATCAACGTTCCTGATTCCACCGTATCGATTACGGATGCCACCGCTGTGAGCGTGGACCAACCTGAATGTCGGACATATTCCAGGGTCGTATTCAGTCCGTCGGATTCAATGCTGGATTCAATGACCAGTTCGGCCCGGGCAATATGTGTGTCGATCAACTGACGAATGGCGTGGCGCCGGGTCGGAAGAACCATCCGCAGGGGTGGGAGATCTTTCAGTCGAACGCGGTCGAAAGGTTTGAAACCTGAGCTTGGACCGGAGACAAGCGCCATTTCGTGCTCGGCAAGGAGTGTCGCCTCGATCCCCTCATGACTGACAGCACTCGTTACAACGGCGAAATCCAGTTCTCCGGCCGCGACCCTTTCAGTCAGGGTGCCGCCATAGGCTTCGTCGAGTGTCAGCTCTACATTCGGGTGCGCCTCGGTGAACCGTGACAGCGCAGCGGGCAGGGCGCTTCGTGATACTGACGGTACGGTGCCGATGGTAATGGAGCCCGTAATATCGCCGGAGAGTTCACGGACAGCGATGCGCGTATCGGCGACTGCGCTGAGAATTGCCAGCCCGCGGGAGTAAAGGCGTTTTCCGGCGACAGTTGGTGTTACACCGCGCCGGCTGCGGGTAAACAGCGCGACCCCGAATTCTTCTTCCAGATTCCGAATCTGCACGGAAAGCGCGGGCTGTGTGCAGTTTTCACGTCGGGCCGCACTTGAAAAACTGCCTTCTTCGTAGACGGCGACGAACTGCTCTAGCTGGCGGATATCCATACTGGTTTATAAGGTAAAACTATTGCTATTGGCAGAACCTATAAATTAGGCAGCGACATCGGCTGATTTTGCGACGACTTTGGCCCAGGCATCTGAGGTTTTGTGCAGGGCGGCTTCCAATCGAATCACGAGTTCACGAGCCGCGGGTGATAGTGGCCTTTGTGTTTGGTGCACGAGGAAATATTCCAGCGTGGTCTGCAGGTCTTCCAGGGGATTGACGATATATTCCCCCTTGTGAAGATCTCTGACGATCGTGGTGACCGGAAAAATGCCTGAGAAATCCGAATTTCGGATGAATTCAAGTGTCCCGAACAGACCGTCAATCTCGATCACCCGCTCGATCTTGATATTGCCAACCTTGATATAGCGCTCGACCATGGTGCGCAGGCTGTGCTGGCGTGAGGGCATAACAAGTTTGATCGGCGGCAACTCCGAGAGGCTGACAGGTTCGAGATGTCGGCGTCCTGTGTCCCGGCCCGAGATCATGGCGAGCGGCTCTGATGAGAGGACCCGCATTTCCAGACCGTCATGCCGCGGTGGCTCGGTCACCACGGCAAAGTCGAGTTCTCCCGACATCACCCAGTCTGTCAGGGTTCCGCTGAAGGCTTCGACGACCCGAATATCCACATTGGGCAGGTCTTCTGCGAAGGGGGGCAACAGCTCGGCAAGTGCGCCTTTGGTGATCGTCGGAATCAGGCCAACGTCGAGCGCACCTGAAACGCCCGTCGCAAATTCACGCATGTTCTGTGCGGCACTTTCGACATTACCCAGAATGCGGCGGCAATCTTCATAAAATCGCTCGCCGGCTGCCGTCGGGCGTACCCCGCGTGCATGGCGCTCAAACAGTGCAACGCCGACCGATTCCTCAAGGTTTTTAACCTGCAAGCTCAGGCTGGGCTGGGCGACCCGCAGGCGATCGGCCGCGCTGTTGATGCTGCCGCCCTCATAGACCGCCACAAAGGTGCGAATTTGCTTGAGATCCATGCCGAAAAACCCTGAAAGAGTGCGGTTCTATGTATACGAAATCACTATATCTCGCATTGTAACTTAGTATTTGTTGGTATGGCTAGCGCTGCCCTATTGTTTCTCGCAACAGGAAACGCCCTTTGAAAAGGAGCCAGAAATGGCCAAACCCAAAGTCATATTGCAGCTTTATCCGATGTTCCCCGCTGACGGTGAGGAAGACCGTAAGGCCAAGCGTCCGCTCGGCAACGACAGCGACATGTATCACAAGATCGTCCACGAATGGACGGACATCGTGAAAGCGGCCGATGAGATGGGCGTTTGGGGCATTGGCACGATCGAGCATCACTTCCATTCCGAAGGCTACGAAGTCGGACCGAACCCGGGCATCCTGAATGCGTATTGGGCCAGCCATGTGAAGAACGCGCATGTGGGCGCGATGGGCTATGTGGCCGCAACTCAGGATCCGCTGCGCGTGGCTGAAGAGACAGCCATCATCGACCATCTGACCAAGGGCAAATTCTTCGTCGGATTTGCGCGTGGTTATCAGTCTCGCTGGGCCAATGTGATGGGGCAGTACACCGAGTCACCGGCAACAGTGTCGGACGGCAGTGCTGCGGATGATCGCAACCGGGAAATCTTTGAAGAGCGTGTCGGCATGGTGATCGATGCGTGGACGCAGGAAAGTGTCCGGGTAAAGGGCGAGTTCTACGAAGCTCCCTATCCCTATGAGACAGGCGTTGAAGGCTATCCGGCCTGGGAAATTGCGCGCGATGCCGGCGCTGAAGGTGAGATTGGCCCCGATGGCAGCGTGCAGCGCGTCTGTGTCGTGCCCAAGCCCTATCAGAAGCCCCATCCGCCGATCTTCGTGGCGGCTTCCAAGAGCCAGGCCTCGATCGATTTTTGCGCACGTAACGGGTTTATCCCAACTTACTTCATGCCGACCAAGGGTGTGGTGGAGCTCTCGCAGTACTACAACAGAGTGGCCAACGAGAACGGCTACAATGTGCAACTGGGGCAGAACCAGAACATCGTGCGCTGGCCGCACTTTGCTGCTGACGCTGCGGGTTATGACAAGAAGCTGCGTGAGTATGACCTGGACATCTACAAGAACTTCTACGGTCCGTTCTTCCCGCAGTTCCCGCAGGGCACGGAAGATGAACTCCTGCAGGGTATGAAGGACTCCGGTATTTTCATCGGCGGTACTGTCGATGAATGCATCGCGGAGTGGAAGGGCATATATGAGCAGGTTCCGTGTGAATACATCACGCTGATCTGGCATTGGGCTCAGCAGCCTAAGGACGACATGCTTGAAGAGCTTCAGACCTTCCTGGACAAGGTTGTGCCTGAGCTTGATGTTCCGGACTTCCAGCCCGTGACACAAGCAGCCGAGTAACGGTTCATCCATTGAATTGATGGGGCCGCGCCGGGAAACCGGTGCGGCCTTTTCATTGACCGAACCGCGAGGAAGGACAATTCTGAGCGGGGGAGGATCAACCATGATTCGAGACAAACTGGGCATTGCGGTCATCGGTTGCGGGCGTATCGGCGGCCTGCGTGCGAGCCTGTCCTCGACCCATCCGAGTGTGAATTTTCTGGCATTGTCTGATCGCGAACAAAAACAGGCCGATGTGCTGGCCCAGCGCACCGGTGCAGACTTCGTGACCACTGACAATCTGGCAGCGATCACCGACGAGCGCGTGGACGCTGTCTTTGTCTCTACGCCCGAGCACGACCATCGGGATTCGATCGTCGCCGCTCTGGAAGCCGGGAAGGCTGTCTTTGTCGAAAAACCAATCGCGCTGACCCTGGAAGATGCCGATATCATCATCGCGGCTGCTGAACGCACTGGCAGCGAGCTCCGGGTCGGCTACTCCCGGCGACACGACCGGCGCTGGATGATGACCAAGGAGCAAATTCTGCAAGGGCGGCTCGGTGAAATACTCGGGATGCAATCCCGGGTCTACAACACCCGTGCTCAACTCATGGAGATACTTAAACGGTCACCCGATGCCACACCGGTCACCGATGTGCTGACCTATTACGTGGACATGGCGTGCTGGTTTCTGGAAGGAATTCGTCCGGTCGAAGTGGTGGCGCGAAGCAAGTTCAAGATATTCAAGAATCTCGGCTACAACGCGGCTGACGTCACATGGGCAATCATCACCTTTGAGAACGGTGCCGTGGTCAATCTCGGCGTCAGCTATGCCTTGCCTGCGACTTATCCGACCATCGGCCAGAGTTCGCGATTTGAAATCATAGGTGACGAAGGTGTGGTGCTGCTCGATGCCGACAACAAGGATAGCCTGCTCTACACCGATCGCGGGGCGCCACACACCTATGTGCCGGACCACAACATCAACATGATGTTTATGCAGACCACTTCAGCGGCCGATTTTGCCGTTGGCGACTACTGGGGTGCTGTGGCCAGTGAGACCCGATCCTGGCTCGACCACCTGATGACCGGGCGCGCGAGCCCGCACACGACCCCGCGTGAAGCACGCCGCACTCTGGCCCTCACTTTGGCCATCGAGGAAGCCGCAGCAACCGGCTCGTCCGTCACACTGGACGCGTAGGCGCTTGCATGGCCGACGAAGAGCGATTTGATTTTATTATCGTGGGCGCGGGCAGTGCGGGATGCGTTCTGGCCAATCGTCTGACCGAGAACGGTCGCTATTCGGTCCTGTTGCTCGAAGCGGGTGGCAAGGACAGCAGCCCGTGGATTCATGTTCCGCTGGGTTACGGGAAGCATTTCACCAACCCCGATGTGAATTGGCTCTATGAGAGTGAACCGCATCCCGCGACGGGCAATCGGGCGTTGCCCGAACCGCGCGGGAAGGTGCTTGGAGGGTCCAGTTCCATCAACGGGCTGGTCTATGTGCGGGGTGATCACACGGATTATGACCTGTGGCGGCAATTGGGAAACGCTGGTTGGGGATTCGATGATGTCCTGCCGTATTTCCGGAAGGCGGAGGACCAACAGCGTGGCGCGGATTCCTATCATGGTGTTGGTGGTCCGCTGACGGTGTCTGACCCAACGGACAGGCATCCTCTGTGCGAGGCCTTTATCGCGGCTGGCGAGCAGTGTGGCTATTCTCGCAACGATGACTTTAACGGGGCGCAGCTTGAAGGGTTTGGTTATCTGCAGGTCAATCTGAAGCGTGGTCGACGCGCCAGTGCGGCCACAGCCTATCTTCGACCGATCCGACGGCGTAGAAATCTGCAGGTCACGACCCATGCCCACGCGACCAGAATTCTCTTTGAAGGTCGGCGTGCGACCAGCGTCGAATTTATGCGTAATGGCAAGAGCACGACGGCCAATGCATCGCGGGAAATTATTCTGGCCGGTGGGGCGATCAATTCTCCGCAATTGCTCCAGCTCTCGGGCATAGGCCCGGCCGGACATCTGCGCTCTCACGGGATCGATAGTGTCGCGGACAGTCCCGATGTGGGCGCCAATCTGCAGGACCACTACAATGCGCGACTGGTCTATAAGTCCACCCAGCCGATCACCCTGAACGACGTGGTTGGGAACCCGATGCGCAGCGTCATGACCGGCTTGCGCTACGCGTTTCTTCGCAAAGGCTTCCTGACTATCGGCGCGTCTTCTGCGGCTGGGTTTTTTCGTATGGATCCGGCGGCAGTTGCGCCCGATATTCAGGCTGGGATTGCGCTGTTCAGCACGGATAAGGCCGGGACGGGACTGCACCCGTTTTCCGGTTTCTCAATTATAGTGAGGCTGTTGCGACCCGAAAGTCGGGGTGAGGTGATGATCAAAAACGCCGACCCCTTCGACGCCCCCGCGATAAGGCCAGATTATCTCTCGGCGCCTCGCGATGAAGACCTTTTGGTTGGAGGCCTGCTGGCCATGCGAGAATTGTCAGAGATGCCCGCACTGAAACCATTTGTTGCTGCTGAATATCTGCCGGGTCCTGAATGTCGAACCGAAGCTGAGATGCGTGACTTTGTGCGTCACCGCGGCGGCACGAGTTATCACCCCGTTGGAACCTGCCGGATGGGCACAGATCAGACCGCTGTTGTGGATGCCCGTCTCAGGGTGAGGGGTGTTGAAGGGCTGCGCGTGGTTGATGCCTCGATCATGCCACGCATCGTGTCGGGCAATACCAATGCGCCCACGATCATGATTGGCGAGAAGGCCTCGGACATGATTTTGGAGGATGCGAGATGAGCAGACAGATCGGTGTGGGTGTGATCGGCGCTGGTTGGGTCGGCGGAATTCGCGCGAATGCCTGCGCCCAAACCGCTCTGGTGGGTGAGTTGCATATCGCGGAAACCAACCCGATGCGGGCCGCCGAAATAGAGACCGAGACAGGCGCTGCTCTGGTAACGGACGATTGGCGTCAGTTGGTTGCCACCGATTCACTCGATGCCATCATCATAGCTTCGACACCTGAATCCGCGCGGTTCCCGATTGTTCGTGCTGCGCTAAAAGCGGGAAAGCATGTTTTGGTCGAGAAACCGATTGCGCCGGGTCCCGAAGAAACGGATGAGGCCATTGCTCTGGCAGATGCGCACGGCGTGCAATTGTCTGTCGGATACACCCGGCGTTTCGATCCCAAATATGCCTTTGTGAACGCGGCCATAAAACGAGGACAGATTGGTGATCCCGTGACGTGCCTCGTCAGTCGCAACATCACCCGTGAGATTGGCGCGAAAATCAAAGGCCGGTCCAGGATGTCTCCGGCCGCAATGGGAGGCACACACTCAATAGATTTTCTGCTCTGGTGCCTGCAGCCACGATTGCCGGTACGCGTGTATTCCCAGCAGTCTGGGAAGCTCTTCAGTCAGGTCAGCGACACGCCGGATCACCAATGGATCATGGTGACAATGGATGACGGTACGACAATCAGTGCTGGATCGGGTTGGGTCTTACCGCTGGGTTACCCGCAATATTCGCAAAGCTGGATTGAGGTGATCGGGACCGAGGGGGCACTCACGGTCGATGACACCCATCGGGACATCACCTTGAACACGGTCGCCGAGGGTATTCGTTATCCGTTGTCTTCAATGCCTGGAGAACCCGTGGATCACGTGTTTGCGGGGGCGATGGTGGATGAGACCATCCACTTTGTCGAAGCCATAGCGCATGGGCGTCAGGCGTTGGTAACAGCGCGTGAGGCTCGACTGGTCATGGATGTCACAATGGCTGCCGATCTTTCGGCTGAAACCGGCCAGGTCGTTGAGTTGCCAACCCGTGCCGATTTCTCTTAATGTCTGGTTTGTCTCACTAAGAGAGATTTCATGGCAGAATACAAAAACCAATCGCTTGAGCGCGGGTTCCAGATTCTTGAATATCTGGACTCCAGTCCGTCTGGGCGCGCTGTTTCGGAAGTGGCCCGTGCGACGGGACTTCACCGGGCGACCGCCCACCGGTTGCTCGAGGTATTGTGCGGTCTTGGCTATGCCTACAAGGCTTCAGATCGTCGGTACTGGATTGGCTACGCCATGCATGTCTTCGGGCATCCGGCCAGTGTGGTTGCCCGTGTGAGCCATCACGCACATTCGTATTTGGTGAAGCTGGCGCACGAGGTTGATGAAACCGTCAATCTGGCGTTTCTTGAAGGTATCCAGGCCGTTGTCGTTGACCGTGTCACCACAGATCGCGCCCATCGTTCGGATGTGCAGATTGGCGGATACTTTGACGCCCACGCGACCAGCCTGGGAAAGGCGCTTCTGTCCATACGCCCGCCTGAAGATGTTCAGGCCAATTACAAGGCAACGCGTCTGAATGCCTATACAGGCACAACAATTACCGACCTGCCGGGTTTGATGCGTGAGCTCGCAGAAATTCGGAAGACCGGCTATGCGGTCAACAATGAAGAACGCTCACCCGGTATCCGTTCGGTCGCGGCGCCGCTCATAAACCCTCATGGACGTGCGATGTTCGCGATTTCCGTGACCGGTCCGAGGGCGCGCCTTGAAGATGCACGTATCCCTCGCATTGGTGCGCGTATTCAGGAAGTGGCGCGTGAGATTGCCATTCAGGTCACAACGCCGCTGGCGGGTGATTAAGAAGAATTACGATCCGATAGCCCCGGACTTACGCAGGTCAATGATCTTGGCCTCGTCATAGCCCAGCACTTCTGCCAGCACTTCATCGGTGTGCTGGCCGAGCAGTGGCGGGTGGTGGCGATACGCAACGGGCGTTCCCGAGAGCTTCAACGGACTGGCAATCAGCGCAGCACCGTCAGGACCGGCGAGGGGATGGGGGACATTCACCACCATTTCACGAGCCTTCACATGAGGGTCATCGAACACCTGATCGAGTGTATTGATCGGGCCGCAGCCAATCTTGTTGGCTTCGAGTTCTGTCAACCAGTGGGCTGAGGATTTCTGCTTCATGATGGCCTGTAGATGCGCGACCACTTCGGTGCGGTTGCCCACCCGCGCGGCGTTCGTTGCAAAGATCGGGTTTTCGGGCAGGTCGGGCTCGCCAATGATGCCAGCAAAGACCTTGAACTGGTTGTCGTTGCCCACGGCAACAACGATATGGCCGTCGGAAGTCTCAAACACCTGATAGGGAACAATATTCGGATGGGCATTGCCCAGACGCTCGGCTTCGCCCGAGTGAATGAAGTTCATGCCCTGATTCACCAGCCATGCGACCTGTGTATCAAGCATCCCAATATCGATGTACTGACCTTCGCCGGTCACCGCAGCGTGACGCAGGGCACCGTTCACGGCGACGGCGGCAAACATGCCCGACATTATATCGGCAATGGGTACGCCAACTTTCTGGGGTTCACCGTCGGCTTCACCGGTCAGCGACATGATCCCGCCCATACCCTGAATCAGGAAGTCATAACCCGGTCGTGATGAATAGGGGCCGGTCTGTCCAAAACCGGTGATCGAGCAATAGACAAGTTTGGGATTTGCTTCTTTGAGATCGTCATATCCAAGACCGTAGCGCGCCAGGTTTCCCGTCTTGAAGTTTTCAACAAGAACATCGGCCTTCAGCGCAATCTCGCGGACGATTGCCTGACCGGTCTCGCTGCTGAGATCAATCTCGACCGAACGCTTGTTGCGATTTGCGCTCATGAAGTAGGCGCTTTCGCTGGTGTCAGTCCCGTCCGGACCGGACATGAACGGCGGCGCGAATTTTCTGGTGTCATCTCCTGCACCCGGGCGCTCGATCTTGATGACGTCCGCGCCCAGGTCACCGAGCATCTGTGTGCAGTAGGGCCCGGCAAGGACGCGCGTGAGATCGAGAACGGTTATGCCGGACAGGGCACCTTTGGCTTCGGACATGTTGATTTCTCCGTGATCCGACATGGTTGCATCGGGGGTGACGTTTTCTGACGACGTTGAATAGTGCATTCGATGCGCGGGCTCAATATCGACGCGGGCGCGTTCGTCCTGCGAACCATGGCGTCGATGCGAATTGACTTTTCGCAGGCTGGCGCACATTTAAAGCGCGACCAATACATTGCCTGTCGTTCGAATGCGGAATACGGGCCACTAGATACGGAGATATCATGTCAGAAGAAGAAGCTCTCGCAGCGGCACGCGCGCGAATTGAAGATTACCGCAGCCGGATCAGCAGTCTTGATGACAATTCACGCGATCTGCTGTTTCGCGAAGCCCGCAACCACAACTGGTGGGAAGACAAGGACGTGTCCGATGCCCAACTGCGCGAGATCTACGATCTGGTGAAGTTCGCACCGACCAGTGCAAACACACAGCCGATGCGTATTACGTTTTTGCGTTCGGACGAGGCCAAGGAGCGCCTCAAGCCCGCGCTGAACGGTCCGAACGTCGAAAAGACGATGAAGGCTCCGGTTGTGGCGATCCTTGGCTATGACAATACCTTCTGGAAGGATTTTCCGAAGTTCTATCCGATCCGTCCGGAGATGGCTGAACGTCACAAGGAAAACCCGGATGTCGCTCAGCATTTCTCGTTCCAGCAGGCAACTTTGCAGGGGGCCTACTTTATCCTGGCTGTCCGAGCTGTAGGGTTGGATTCCGGCGCCATGGGCGGTTTTGACGTTGCGAAGGTCAATGAGGAGTTCTTCAAAGACTCACCCGTACAGGCCAATTTCCTGTGCAGCATCGGCTATGGTCATCTTGACGGGATCAAGGGGCCGCGTCTCTTCCGTTACGGTTTCGACGAGGTTTGCGACATCATCTGATTTCGCACAATCAACACGTTTTAAACGGCGGTGCTTCGGTGCCGCCGTTTTTGTATGTGCCTAGCTTGGCATCTGCGCTGTGATTTTTCGGGATGCGTCATGCAGAACGGGTAGGAACCGACCTGTCATTTCATCGAGACGTGTTCGTGCCGCATGGGTTCCGATATTCAGGGCTGCCAGAATACGACCGTTACGATCATAAATCGGAACTGCGAGTGAACGCAGGCCGGTCTCGAGCTCCTGATCGACAAGAGCGTACCCTTTCATGCGCGCCGTCTCTATCGCTTCACGCAGGTCGTCAGGCTCTGTCTTTGTCCGCTCGGTAAATTTGTGCGGCTCGATTTCTGCGAGGTATTTGTCCAGTACATCGGGTGGCTGATGTGACAGCAGTACGCGTCCAAGCGATGTCACATGGGCAGGCAGGCGCGTCCCGATGCTCAGATTGATCGACATGATGCGGGTAGCCGATACGCGCGCAACATAGATCACATCCTTTCCGTCAAGAACAGAAGCCGAACAGGATTCCTGTAACTCCTGCACAACATCTTCCATCGCATTCTGCGCGATTTTCCACCAGTTGAGGGAGGAGAGATAGGCGTATCCCAGTCCCAGAACATGGGGCGTGAGCGAGAATTTCCGACCTTCGCTGCGGACATGCCCAAGCTGCTCAAGTGTCAGCAGGAATCGACGTGCCGTGGCGCGGGTCGTTCCTGTTGCGGAGGCAACTTCACTAATTGTCATCTCTGCATGGCCGGGACCAAAGGCTTTGATGACGGCCAATCCACGCTCGAGTGATTGGACATATTCGGAGTTTGTGGCGCGTTCGGTCATTGACCCAGCTTGAGGTTGCTTATAAAGTGCGTATATCGAACTATTGTTCGTATTACGTACTTATCAGACTGCGGATAGATTGTCGATATGAATATCGGACGTTTCCCCCGCCGAACCGAAACCACGGGTGCGGTTGCGAAAGCTAAGCTTTTGAGCGCATTCTTGAAGTATTGAATAGGGCCGCAATCCGACGTTTCGGGACAAAGCGGATCACGAGGAGAGAAGATGCGAGATTTAACAGAAGCCAATGTGACCGATGCGGTCCTCAACACAGTTGCAGACGATACCAATCCGCGCCTGAAGCAAATCATGGATGCGTTGGTGCGTCATTCGCATGACTTTATCCGCGAAGTGAATCTGACACCTGACGAGCTGCTCTATGCTGCTCGTTTCATCCAGAACGTCGGTCATATTTCGGACGACAAGCGCGAAGAGGGTGTTTTGCTCGGTGACGTTCTGGGCATGACCGCTCTGGTCGAAATCCTCGGCGACCGCGTGCGCACCGGTGCGACGGAATCCAGTCTCCTTGGACCGTTCTACCGCGAAGGCGCGCCGGCTCGTGAGATGGGCTTTGATATTTCCCTGGATGATGACGAAGGTGAGCCGGCCTATTTGGCAGGCCGTGTCATCGACAATGAAGGAAACCCAATCGAGGGCGCGATCCTTGATCTCTGGCAGACATCTCCGAATATGTTCTACGAGGCCCAGGTTGGTCAGCCAAAGGATTATGAAGACTACGCCTATCGTGGCAAGTTCAAGACCGGCGCGGATGGACGCTACTGGTTCCGGTCTCGTAAGCCTGTAGATTATCCGGTCCCGACAGACGGTCCGGTTGGTCTGATCCTGAACGGCACGGGGCGCCATTCCTGGCGTCCGGCGCATCTGCACTACCTCATCTACAAGGATGGTTTTCAAACCATCCAGACAGAGATGTTTAACAGTGACAGCAAGTATCTCGATTCAGATGCCGTATTCGGTGTGAAGGAATCTCTGGTTATTCCATACAACAAGGTGGAAGACCCTGTACGATCTGAGGAATACGGTTTTAAGGGTGCGTTCTATGAGGGTCTTTTTGACTTTGTCATGAAGGATGATGCCAGCGTGAAGGATGCGGAAGCAGCCTACAGCGAGCGTGCGAGCATGAGCTCGTCCTAGATCAAAACCAGCTTGCGTATCCGGCGCTGCCTGACAAGGCGGCGCCGGTTTGCGTTTGAGGAGGGAAAACCATGAGTTTGGATACACTGAATATCGGTTGGATTGGCGCCGGAAAAATGGGCGGGCCGATGAGTCGGAATGTGGTTGCAGCTGGCGGCGCTGTAACCGTCTTCGATCCTGTGGCGGAGAATGTTGCAGATGTGGTTGCTGTCGGCGCGCAGGCGGGAGAATCAAATCGTGCACTTGCCGATGCGTCAGACGTTGTGGTCTCGATGATCCCCAATGATGCTGTCTTTCGCGCGATCACAATCGGCGACGAGGGCGTTTTCGAAGTGATGAAGGCGGGCAGCGTCTTTTTGGATATGAGCACTGTGTCTCCCGAAGTATCTGCCGAAGTTGAAGCCGCGGCGCAGGCAGCCGATATCGCTTACCTGCGGGCGCCGGTATCGGGCAGTACAGCTCTTGCCGAAGCCGGAAATCTTACGATCATGGCATCGGGCCCGCACGGAGCCTACGAGCTGTGTGTGCCGTTGTTTGACGCCATGGGTGCCCAGAGTTTCTATCTCGGTAACAGTGACCAGGCGCGATACCTGAAGCTGGTGGTCAACCTGTTGGTGGGAACGACAGGGGCGGTTCTTGCCGAGGCACTGACTCTTGGGCGAAAGGGCGGACTCGAGTGGGGACAGATGCTCGATGTCATTGGTGTCAGTGCTGCTGCATCTCCGTATATTCAGTACAATCTGGCCCCGCTTAAGGCGCGCGACTTCACGGCGCTTTTCACAACCGAGCAGATGGTCAAGGATTCCCGTTTGATCTGCGACGCAGGAAAAGCAACGGGTGTCCCGATGGCGATTGGAGACGCAATGCTGGCGATGTTTGAAGAGACGATTGCTGCAGGCTACGGCGCTGAAAACCTGACCGCCGCCATCAAGATGCTTGAGAGCAAAGCCGGGCTCGGCGAAGTTTGAGCCCCCGGGTTTTTGCAGCGTCTCAGGATGTTGCTGCGTAACCGTATGAAAGCCGAAACATCTCGTCCATGTGTTCAGATGTGGTGCAGGGATCAAACTGTGGCGGCTGCTCGTCATGGACACATGTCGGCACGGGTTTGATGACCGCATCAAAGCGTGGAGAATGAAAAAACGGGATCGAGTAACGGTCCTGATTGCGGCTCGAGTTCAACACGCGATGCATGTTTGATCTGTAAACACCATTGGTCCAGCGCGACATCAGGTCGCCAAGATTGACCACGAAGGATTGGGGGACTGGTGGCGCGGCCACCCAGTCATCTTCTGCATTCTGAACTTCAAGTCCGCCAATATCGTCCTGCGCCAGCAATGTGATGCCGCCCCAGTCCGTGTGAGCACCGGCACCAATCTGATTGAATTCGGTTGATGCCGGTTGTGGGGGATACCGTACGAGCCGCAGGACGGAACCGGGCCAGTCGTGATGTTCGGCAAACCAGTTTTCTTCGAGTTCCAGCGAAAGAGCGACGAGCGCGAGCAGGTGATTGCTCAGGGTGCGCAGCGCATCATGGTAGGCAACCATTTGTGTTTTGAAGCCAGGCAGCGTCTCGGGCCACTGATTGTGTCCAATTCCACGTACCCGTCGCTTGGCGAAAGCATGGTCTTTTGGGACCTCCATGCCGCAATAGTAGCTTTCCTTGAGGTCCGGAGGGGCGGCTTCGCTGGTTGGGTCCTGACTGTCGAGACGCTGCTCGGCGACCGGTTCATAGCCAGCCGTTGTGGGTGAGTTCCGCATATGCAGCGGCATCTTCTCATCCATGGGAAGGGCAAAGAAGCGGGCCGTCCAGTCGAACTGGTCCTGGATCAGCTTGGGGCTGATCCCATGGTTCACGATGTAGAAGAACCCGATATTTCGACAGGCATCATGGATTTGGGTGGCGATGGCTGCCTTATCCTGTGTTTGGGAATGAGGTCCACCGTGCAGGTCGATAATGGGGACGGCTGAAAGAGTGGTTGGTGGCGAATAAATTAGCATCCCGGCGCCTCATTAAGCTGCAACATTGATGTCGGTCCCCTGCATTGCGCGAAATCGCGCGGGCAGGGGACCTTCACATCAAACCAGTTGCAGCTAGCGTGCCAACCGCACGGAAGCATCCTGAGGGATGCTAAAGAGCTGCTGCTCCTGTTTCACCGGTTCGCACGCGAACGGCATTGGCAAGCTCGAGTACGAAGATTTTACCATCACCAATTTTGTCGGTGTTGGCCGCGCCTCGGATCGCTTCAACAACGCTGTCGGCCACGCTGTCGTCGACGGCGACCTCAATTTTCACTTTCGGCACAAAACTTACCTGATATTCGGCACCACGGTAGATTTCCGTCTGGCCCTTCTGGCGCCCATAACCTTTGACTTCGCTGGCGGTCATGCCTTCGATGCCGACCCCGGCCAGGGCATCACGCACGTCGTCGAGCTTGTGCGGTTTGATAATTGCGACAATGAATTTCATGTCATTTCCTGTTCTGTTGGGGGTGACACCGGTCGTTACGGTATCACCCCACAGTCCGTTTTGCTCAGCGCAAGCTACATACCGTGGTAGCCGCGTTCGCCATGCATTGCGAGATCAAGGCCTTGCACCTCTGTCTCTTCATCAACCCTGAACTTGCAGAACATTTTCAGGACCTTGACGATGATGAAGGTCAGAACGCCCGACCAGATTGCAACGAGAACGATCCCGAAAGCCTGAACACCGAGCTGGCTTCCCATGGTCATGCCATCAGCAAGACCACGTCCACCCAAAGCTGAGGCCACAAAGAAGGCCACCAACAGGGAGCCCAATGCACCACCGATCCCATGGACGGCAAACACGTCCAGTGAATCGTCGATCTTGAGCCGCTGTTTTATGAGCTGCGTCATCGAGTAACAGACAACACCGCCCGCCAAACCGAGCAACATCCCACCCACGGGGCCAACAGAGCCCGAAGCCGGTGTGATCGTAGCCAAACCTGCGACCATGCCGGTCACGGCACCGACCAGGCTGGCCTTGCGATAACGGATCAACTCCATGACGGACCAGGCGATTGCACCCGCTGCCGCTGAGAGATGCGTGACCGTCATCGCCATTGTGGCGGAACCGTCTGCGGCAAGCGCGGAACCAGCGTTGAAGCCGAACCAGCCAACCCAAAGCATCGAGGCACCGATCATCGTCATACCCGGATTGTGCGGGGGTTGCACGTCATGCGGAAATCCACGACGTGGCCCAAGCATCATCGCCAGGACAAGCGCGGAAACACCGGCTGTGACGTGAACCACGATGCCGCCAGCGAAGTCGATCAGGCCCATCTCGGCAAGGAAACCACCGCCCCAGACCCAGTGAACGACAGGGGCGTAAACAAGCAGCACCCAGACGAGCGTGAAGGCGATCACGAATGAAAAGTGAATCCGTTCCGGGTAGGCACCGACAATCAGCGCCGGCGTGATGATCGCAAAGGTCATCTGGAACATGAAGAACAGACTTTCGGGGATCGTCCCGGAGACTGTGTCGACACCTACACCCGCAAGGAAGGACTTACCCAGTCCGCCCCACCAGGCATTTCCGTCACCGAACGCGATCGAGTATGCGACCACGAACCAGAGAATTGAAACCGTCGCCGCGATGGCAAAACAGTTCATAAGAACCGACAGCACATTTTGTGAACGCACAAGGCCTGCATAGAAAAGCGCAAGGCCGGGTAGCGTCATAAAGAGAACAAGTGCCGTCGAAGTCAGAATCCAAGCCGTATCGGCTCCTTCCATGATTCAACTCCTAGTATTGGTTGTTGATATGTTTTTATTGTTTGACGGAGGTAGGGCTTGGTTGGCGCAAACAGCATCGTACAGTGCACATGCGATCGGCATGCGCTGCCCCAACTTTGCCAGTCCCCCCTATACGGCTTTTGTGCGATCTTATTTCTTGTTTTGCCGCCGGTAGGCTAGGGCGCCGATAATATCTGCCTAAAAAGTGTTCGCAAGGGGGTGTCAGTGATCGAAATGCAGGCAGTTGATGTGGAGGCAGGGTCCCCGGGCAGTATTTTGCGTGAATTGTTTGAATGTGCGTTACGCGCCGCCAATCCCATGCATTGCGTACCCGATTTTCTACCGGACATTCCTGCGCGGGGACGGGTGGTTGTGATCGGTGCCGGCAAGGCCTCTGCCGCGATGGCAAAAGCTGTTGAAGCCGAAGCTCGGCAGCGCGGTTGGCTTGAACGTGTCGAGGGACTGGTTGTGACCCGTTATCAACACGGGGTTGATTGTGAAAAAATCGAGATTGTGGAGGCGTCCCATCCGGTGCCGGATATCGCCGGAGAGATTGCCGCACGACGTATTCTGGAACTTGTGACGGAACTGACAGCGGAAGATACGCTGATCTGTCTGGTGTCGGGCGGCGGGTCGGCGCTCTTGGCGTTGCCGGCCGATGGGGTCAGCGCGGAGGAAAAGACGGCTTTGAATCGAGCACTGTTGCGAAGTGGTGCGCCCATCGACCGGATGAACTGTGTTCGCAAACACATCTCAGCCATCAAGGGCGGGCGTTTGGCTGCCGCAGCCTACCCGGCACGTGTGGTGTGCCTGATGATTTCGGATGTGCCCTTTGACGACCCGTCTGTGATTGCGTCCGGCCCGACGGTGCCGGACCCGACTACGGTCCATGATGCGCTGGGGATTCTTGAGCACTACAAAATCGATATTCCGGCAAGTGTCCGCGAAATGCTCGAAGGAGAGGGGGGTGAGACCCCCAAACCCGGGGATCCGATTTTCGCGCATGTTGAAAACATCATTGTTTCCAAACCCTCTGAAATGCTCGCGGCCGTTGAGCGCCATGCAGTCGATATCGGGTTGAGAGTCGTATCGCTGGGCGCGGATCTTGAGGGCGAAGCACGCGAACTTGGTCGCGAGCATGCGCAGCTTGCAATACAGCTCAGGAATGAACGACAGGATGATCAGCCGATCGTGATCCTGTCGGGAGGTGAGACGACGGTCACGGTGCGCGGTGACGGCCGCGGTGGGCGAAATGCCGAGTATGCGCTGGGCTTAGCCGTGGAACTGGACGGGGCCACTGGTATTCATGGTCTGGCTTGTGACACCGACGGGATCGATGGTGTGGAAGACAATGCCGGGGTTATTGTCGACCCAGACACACTCAAGAGAGCGCGCAAATCACAGGTCTCTGCTTCGGGTTCACTTTTGAGAAACGATGCTTATGGCTTTTTTGCTGCAATCGGGAGTCTCGTTATGACGGGTCCAACAAGAACAAATGTTAACGATTTCAGGGCTATATTAATTCTTTGATTGGTAAATTATCAAACGAAAAATAACTGTTGCGGGTGCCGGGTAAGTTTGTTATTTATCGACTGATAAATGAAACTGGTTGGCACCTCGCTGACCCTTCGGGAGAGCAAAGATGAGCCAGGTCGCTGAGATCGAACCGAACACTGTGACCCGTGAGGATGTTCTGGCGCGGGCAGAGGAACTTCTGCCGGTTGTTGCCGAACGTTCGGAAAAAGCTTCCGAACAGCGTCGTCTGCCGGAAGACAATGTCCGTGATTTTCTCGATGCGGGCCTGTTCAAGATTCTCCAGCCCAAGCGCGTTGGCGGCTACGAGTTGGATTTCGGCATGCTGGTTGACACCGGGGCCATGATTTCCCGGGCCTGTGCCTCGAGCGGCTGGAACGTTTCGAATCTGGCCAGTCATCACTGGATGCTCGGCATGTGGCCGAAAGAGGCTCAGGATGAGGTTTGGGGAAAGAATGGAGAGACCGCAGACACGCTGATCTGTGCGTCTGTGATTTTCCCTGCGGGTCGCGCCAAGCGCGTGGATGGAGGCTATATCCTGAATGGTCGCTGGCCGTTCTGCTCGGGCATTGATCCCAGCGAATGGAACATGCTCGGCGGCATGGTGGAGGAAGACGCGGATCATCCGGAGAAAGAGGCGCGGCTGTTCCTGATGCGCAAATCCGAGCATGAGGTGATCGACACCTGGTTTACGTCCGGCTTGAAGGGCACGGGCTCAAAAGATGCAGTTGCTGAGGACATATTCATTCCCGAACACATGACCGTCTCGGCAAATGATGTGAAAGGCGGCGCAACGCCAGGCAGTGATGTCAATCCGGGTGCGCTCTACAAGGTGCCGGTCATTGCACCGTTTCCCTATGTCCTTTCAGGGACCCCGCTGGGGATCGCAGAGGGCGTATACCAGAACTACATCGATGGCATGAAGGCGCGGACTGCGAACTACACCGGTGCCCGTATTTCAGAACTTCAGAATATCCAGATCAAGGTCGCAGAGGCGGGAGCCGCAATAGATGCGGCGCGGCTGATGATGCGTGCGGATTGTGAATTGTCGATGCAGATCGCCGAGCGGAATGAGGTTCCGGACATCGAAACAAAGGCAAAGTTCCGCCGGAATGGCGCATTCACCGCGACACTATGCGTTGAAGCTGTAAACAAGCTCTATCAGGCCAGTGGCGGCGGTGGCATCTACACCCGCAACCCACTGGCGCGCGCCTTTAGCGATATCCACGCGGCACGTGCCCATATTGCCTTCAGCATGGATGTTGCGGGCACGACCTTCGGCAAGATCGCCATGGGCCTGGGGTCGGACAACGCGGTTCTCTAGGTTGGTTGCGCTCAAGGAAAATCCCATTAATGCCGCACCGCGCCAAAGGCTTTCCCCCGAAGAACGGGAGCGGCTGATTGTGGATGGCGCAATCGCGTTCTTCGCGGAGGTTGGGCTTGGTGGTCAGACGCGTGAACTCGCGCAGCGGCTTGGCGTAACGCAGCCGCTCATCTACCGGTATTTCCCCACCAAGCAGGACCTGATTGATCGGGTTTATGAGGAAGTTTTTGTGGGGCGCTGGCGTCCCGAATGGACGGATCTGATTTCGGACCAAAGCCGCGATTTGCGCGATCGACTGATCGATTTCTACCGCATCTATGCGCGCGATGTTCTGACCTATGAATGGATCAGAATTTACATGTTTGCGGGCCTTGCCGGTGAAGATATCAACCGGCGTTATATTGGGCTTCTGGAAGATCAGCTCCTGGTTCCGATCGTGACAGAAGTTCGGAAGGCTGCGGGTGCACCGGGGCTGGATGAGGTTCCTGTCAGTACACTTGAAATCGAAGCGACTTGGCACATTCATGCCGCTGTTTTTTACTATTTCGTGCGGAAGCATATCTATCAGGCCAAGACCGAGGCAGATTTGGATGCGTTCATCATCGATGCGGTTGACCGGACACTTGATGGTGCCTTGGCGGTGACCCGGCGTGATGTCTTGCCGAGATAGTCGGTACAGTATCAAGAACGAAAAAGGCCGGGCGATTGCCCGGCCTTTTTGTTTGGTTTCTGCAGTTTTTTACTGCGTAGCGGACGCGGCTTCTTTGCGTGCCTTGCGCTTGGCCCACCAGGTCTGAATATCCAGCTTGAAATGCATGTAATAGACCTTGGGAAAAATAATCAGGATGTCATACAGCGCGATCCATCCGCCTTTGAGTGTCACGGGGATCGTAATGAAAGGTGAAGCGCCCAGGATCGCGACATGCTCATCCGTATTGATGGTGTCGCGGTTCTCCAAAGCCCTCTCGACGAGGTGCGCAAAGGACCAGTCGGCACGGTAGATCACCTTGCCCTCCGGGTTGATCACATAGACCGTGTTGGGCAATAGGCCCCAGTCGTGATGCCATTTGCCGGCCACGTCATCGACGATGATTTTACGTTCTTCGTTGTAGTCATCGCGGTTGCGCTTCGCGAAGGCGATCTTGTCTTCGATATTTTCAGCCTGTTTGGCTTTTTCGCCGGGATGGGCCTCGCGGACATAGACCACCAGCCATTCAACATCGGGATACTTCTCCTTCAGCTTGGCATAGGGTTTCACGTTCTTGACGTACATCGGGCATGTCAGGCTGCCAGATTCGATAACCAGCCATTTGCCTTTATAGTCGGCGAGGGACACTTCGTTCCCGTCCAGGTCGGTCAGGGTGTAGTCGTAATCGACCTCTTCACCTGCCTTTGGTCCTGGAAAATAACCGAGCTCGTAGTTGCTCATTTTGAAACGCGGATAAGCGTAGGTTTCCCCACGTGCTGGCTCTGCCATTCTCGGGCCTCCTAATTGGACTTTAATTGATTGTCCTTATAAGCGCGCATTGTAACGATCCGAGCGCGATGTTGAAACAACTCCTACATAAGTGTGATCGGCCCGCTTTAAATGTGTTTGTCGCATTTCTCAAATGACCCAAACAGTTTAGGGTAAGCTCATAAGGTATTGTAAAAACGGATAATATTGTGATTGCAAACGATAACGATTTGGATTTTCAGCTGTTCGAACTGGATGCAGACTCCCAGTTCGCGAAGACGCGTGTTGATCAAGTCGAGACAGATGCGCCCCAGTTTCTTGATCTAATGGGCGTGTGGTTTGACGCGCCGGACAACTTCCCGCGCGAATTCAGCATGTTCCGCGAATATTCCTCGGTGCCTGGACGCTGTCGTGGCGCTGTTGTGGCGATCGGCAAGTTCGATGGAGTCCATCTGGGCCATCAGGCTCTCATTGATGCGGCCGCAGAGAAGGCCGATGAACTTGAGGCGCCGCTGGGCGTTTTGACATTCGAGCCCCATCCGCGTGCGGTGTTTGAGCCCGACAGCCAGCCTTTTCTGCTCTCGACGCCCGAAGCACGCGCGAGGACCATGGCCGAATTGGGCGTGGATGTACTTCTTGCGCAATCCTTTGATCGTGAATTCGCAAGCCTGGAACCCGAAGACTTCGTCCGTTCGGTTCTCATCGAGGGCATGAAGGTCCAGCACGTGGTGGTGGGGCATGACTTTCGGTTTGGCCGCAAACGCGCGGGGGATCCGGACCTGCTGCGAAAAATGGGGGCGGAGAATGGTTTTGGGGTCACGGTGGTTGCCGCGGTGTCGGTCGACGGTGACCTGGCGGGATCGACCCGTTTGCGCACCCTGATCGCCTCGGGTCGTCCGCGTGCCGCAGCTCGTATTCTTGGTGGGTGTTGGGAAATCGAGGGCACACTGGAACAACTGGCCGATCCAAATGGTGCGGAGTTGCCGGGGGTTTCTCTGGCGTCTTATCAGATGCCCGCGCCAGGCTGGTACACGGTTACCCTCGCGCGCGCCGGATCGGACAAGGCGAACTGGCACACATTACGTGGGCAGGTCGGCAGCACGGATGCATTTGTGTCGTTGCTGGACTTGCCGGAAACCGATTTTGTGAAACTGCTCGGCAAACCGGTCCGCGTTGCGTTTGTCGACTATCTCGGCAACCGCTGGGACGCGGACCCTTCGGAAACCGACTAAACGACCGTCCAGCCACCATCGATGGTCAGGCTTGCGCCCGTGATGAGTTCGGAGGCCGGTGAAGCAAGGAACACCACCGAACCTGTCACGTCCGAAATCTTTCCCAGACGACCCATCGGGATGCGGTCCATCACGAATTGCCGAAATTCCGGATTTTCAAACATCGGCGCGGTCATCGGGGTTTCCAGAAACGTTGGGCCGATGCAATTGCTGCGAATGTTTTCGGGTGCCAATTCCGCCGCGATGGCCTTGCTCATGCCTTCGACGGCATGTTTGGTGGCGCAGTAAACGGTGCGGTTGGGGGAGCCCACATGACCCATCTGGGATGACATGTGGATCATGGCACCGCCGCGACCACCCGCAAGCATCCGCCGGGCAGCGGCCTGGGCCACAATGAACATCGATTTAACGTTCAGGTCGAGGATGAAATCGAGATTTTCTTCGGAAACATTGATGAAGGGTTCGGGGCGATTGCCGCCAGCATTGTTGAACAGAATATCGATCCGTTCGAGGCTTTCGATTTTCTCGGTGACTTGCGCCAGATCGGTCACATCACAGACGACAGGCGTGGCCTTGCCGCCAGCGGCGTTGATCTCGTCCGCAACAGATTCCAGCTCTGACTGGGTGCGGCTGACCAGCACAACTTCTGCACCGGCTTCGGCGAGTGAGATCGCCACACCGCGACCAATACCGCGTCCCGCGCCGCTCGCCACCGCGACCAGACCATCAAGGCGCAGGGAAGGGGTCGTCAGGTTGTTTGCTTCCGAAACACTCATTTCTGTAACTCCACATCACGTTGTCGAAAAATCCCGTGAATGCAATCTTGCAATCCGAATTTGGTGCGACCATAACCGACGCCATGACCGGTTGTAAGACCGGCAATCGAGTTTCAATTTACGATCAATAGAGTCGAGGGAATAATTCATGGCGAAGAAAGCAACCGCGAAAAAGCCAGCGGCAAAACGCGCACCCAGCAAAAAGAAAAAGCTGCTGACCAAAGCAGACGTGATGCGCAAATGCCGTCAGTTGAACAACTGGGGCAAGTGGGGCAAGGACGACCAGCTTGGTGTGCTCAACTACATCACGCCGGAAATGATCGCAGATGCGGCCAAACTGGTGAAAAAGGGCAAGGTCTTCCGCCTTGGTCTGAACCTTGATGAGAACGGTCCGCAGAACGGTCTGTTCGGTGGTCGCTGGAACCCGATGCACCAGATGCTCGCAACCGGTACGGACGCTGTCCAGGGTATTCAGGAGCCGCTTGCTGGCATGCGCTATGCCGATGACGCGATCAATCTGCCGACCCAGTGTGCGACCCAGTGGGATGCGCTTGCTCATGTCTTCACCGATGACAAGATGTGGAACGGTTATGACGCGACTCTCGTCGACGTCCGTGGCGCCCACAAGAACGGCATTGAGCATTTCGCCGACAAGATGGTCGGCCGTGGTGTTCTGCTCGACGTAGCCAAGATGAAGGGCAAGAAGCGCCTGGCAGACGGTGAGGAAATCACCATTGCGGATTTGGAGAAAACCGCCAAGAAGCAGGGCGTGGAAGTGCGTCGTGGTGACTTTGTGATCTTCAACACCGGTCAGATGGCCGATTGTCTGGATAAGGGTGACTGGGGTGGCTACGCCGGTGGCGATGCGCCGGGTCTCGCCTTTGAGACGGCCGACTGGATCCACAAGAAAGAGATTGCGGGCATTTGCTCTGATACCTGGGGCATCGAAGTGCGCCCGAACCGCAGCGTTCCGGGCATCAATCAGCCCTGGCACTGGGTGACGATCCCGCATATCGGCATCGTCCATGGTGAAATCTGGTATCTGCGTGAACTCGTTGAAGATTGCGCCGAAGACGGTGTTTACGAGTTCTTCCTCTCGGCACCGCCGCTCGTTATCACTCGCGGAACCGGATCGCCGATCAATCCTCAGGCGATCAAGTAAGCAAAATCACGAAATATTTTTAGTTTTGGGGCCACGTTCCGATGGAGCGTGGCCCCTTTGTTTTGTTAGAGTTTGATTATAAGAAAATTGGCAGGGACACACCTGCCATCAAATTCAAACGGGGGAGACCTGAGATGCATAAGTTTGACGACCCGCAGTACCGTTTCGATATGGAAATGATCAAAGAGAAGTCCGAACGCAATAAGAACTGGGGCAAATGGGGCCCCGATGACGAATGGGGCACGATCAATTACGCCGGCGACGAAGAGCGCAAGGCAGCGGCAGGCCTCGTGAAACGCGGCGAGGTGTTTGCCCTCGGTCTTAACTTTGACAGTGAGGGTCCACAGAATGGTTTGTTTGGTGGTCGCTGGAATCCGATCCACACCATGCTCGCAACGGGCACGGACGCCGTTCAGGGCAAGCAGAAGGTTCCGGGCAAGAAATATCCGAGCCAGTACGCCGATGATTCGATTTCGTTGCCACTGCAGTGTGGCACCCAGTGGGACGCCCTCGGCCATGTCTTCAACAATGACAAGATGTGGAATGGCTATGACGCCACGTTGGTTGGTTCCAACGGTGCTGAAAAGAACGCGATCCACAAGATGCGCAACAAGATGGTCGGGCGTGGCGTGCTGCTCGACGTCGCGCGTTGGGCGGGCGTCGATTCCCTCGACGATGGCACGGCAATTGACGCGGAAGATCTGGACGCCTGCGCCAAGGCGCAAGGCGTTGAGATCAAGCGTGGTGATTTCGTGATCTACCGCACAGGTCATATGGAGCGCTGCCTGAAGAACGGCGAATGGGGCGGCTATGCGGGCGGTGAAGCCCCGGGCGTGTCGTTCCACAGCTGCGACTGGATGCACGATATGGAGATCGCGGCGATCTGTGCAGATACTTGGGGCTGCGAAGTCATTCCAAACGAGACGGATGATGTGTTCCAGCCCTGGCACTGGATCGTGATTCCGCAGATCGGCATCACCATGGGCGAGATTTTCTATCTTAAGGACCTCGCCAATGATTGTGCCAATGACGGTGTGTATGAGTTCATGTTTGTCGCCCCGCCGCTGCCGATCACCCGTGGTGTTGGCTCGCCGATCAACCCGCAGGCGATCAAGTAGCGCCTGCGTCAAAATATCTACGATTTTCGGGCGGTGCCGGGGTTGCCGGTGCCGCCCGTCGTGTTTTAAGAAACTGCAAATTCAGCCAACCGAGGAACTGTGAAATGGCCATCGAAATCCTGAAAGAGGGAATGGACTCCGAAGCGACCGACGAAGCCGATGCCAAGGTTCGCGAAATCGTTGAAGGTATCCTCAATGATGTGAAGAGCCGTGGCGATGCCGCCGTGCGCGAGTTGTCGGAGAAGTTCGACAAATGGTCGCCGGAAAGCTTTCGTCTGTCCGATGCCCAGATCAAGGAATTGATGGATTCCCTGCCCGAGCAGACCATTGAGGACATCAAGTTTGCGCAGACGCAGGTTCGTAACTTTGCGCAGGTCCAGCGGGATTCGATGAAGGATGTCGAGGTCGAAACGCTTCCCGGCGTCACGCTCGGCCACAAGAATATTCCGGTGGAAAGCGTTGGTTGCTATGTCCCGGGCGGACGCTACCCGATGGTCGCCTCGGCCCATATGTCGATCGTGACCGCCAAGGTGGCTGGTGTGCCGCGGGTGATCGCCTGCACGCCGCCGAACGAAGGCGGACCGCACGCGGCGACGATCGCCGCGATGCATCTGGCGGGTGCCGATGAAATCTATTGCATGGGCGGCGTACAGGCTGTCGCGGCCATGGCGCTCGGCACGGAGACCATCGATCCCTGTGTCATGCTGGTTGGCCCGGGCAATGCCTATGTGGCCGAAGCCAAGCGCCAGCTCTATGGCAAGGTTGGTATCGATCTGTTCGCAGGCCCGACAGAAGTTCTCGTCGTTGCCGATCATACCGCCGATGTCGAGATGGTCGTTGTCGATCTGCTTGGACAGGCCGAACACGGCCCGAACTCTCCGGCCGCAGTCATCACGGATTCACGTGAACTGGCCGAAGCCATTCCGGCTGAAATCGAGCGCCAGTTGAAGATTTTGCCGACAGCCGATGTGGCTTCGGTCGCCTGGAAGGACTACGGCCAGATCATCCTTTGCGATACCCGCGATGAGATGCGCGATGAAGCCGACCGCATTGCCTATGAGCATGTGGAAATCCTGACTGAAGATCCCCGTTGGTATCTCGACAACATGACCAACTTTGGCGCCCTGTTCATCGGGCCGGAAACCAACGTTGCTTATGGCGACAAGGTGATCGGAACCAACCATACGCTTCCGACCAAGGGCGCGGCCCGCTACACAGGCGGTCTGTGGGTCGGCAAGTTCCTCAAGACCTGCACCTATCAGCAGGTGACCGAAGAGGGCAGTGCGGTGATCGGCGATTACTGCTCGCGCCTGTGCGAAATCGAACGGTTCTGGGGCCACAAGGAACAGGCCGATCTACGCCTGCGCCGTTACGCGGGTCGCAACATCGGCATCGGTGCGACGGACGCCGCCGAATAGATTTTCCTGATTTAGGAATAAAAAAAGGGCGGCCGTGAGGCCGCCCTTTTCCATTTCAAAGAGGCGTGGACTACTTGATGGAGTAGTCATGAACGGGCTTGGCGCCGTTCTGCTTTGCCAGCTCATAAAGCCGGTTGAATGTGGCCTTGCCCGGGTAACCCTGAGCTTCGTACTCAGCCGCCTTTTCCTGGACCCACGGCTCAATGGCAACGGCCATCTTGTTGCGCTCGTCATTGCCGAGGTCGCGCACGGTCACACCCTGCTTCTTGAGGTTCTCAAGGGCAGAGGTGAACTTGCGAACGCCTTCGTCCTCAACGGCAACGTTGTAGACACCGGTCTCTTCCATGATGATCTTCTTCACATCATCCGGCAGCTTGGCCCAGGTGTCGTTGTTGACTGTCATCGGATAGGCAACAACCGAGCCCCAGCCCATGGTCGTGTAGTACTTGGCGACTTCGCCGAACTTGAAGCCAAAATACGGCGCCGGGAAAATCACGACACCCGAATACACGCCGGACTGCAGAGCGTTATAGACTTCATTCAGGTTGGTCTGGACCTTGGAAGCGCCAGCAAAGTCGAGCCAGGGAAGGTTCGGGCCAGCGGCACCGATCTTCACACCCTTGAGCTCTTCCATCTTGGTCCATGGGAACTTGGTGCCGAGGCCATAATCATCGAACGCACCGTTTGCGATATAGGTCTGGTTATACTGATCGAAGATCGTGCTGAAATAGTCGAACTCCTTGTGAACCTGACGCGTGGTCGGCCCCATGATCTTGGGATCACCCGAGATGAACGGGTTGAAATAGTTCAGGTTGTGGACGAACAGCTTGGTTGGCTCGAAGCAGGAGCACATCAGGCCGATATCGACGATGCCTTTCTGGGTAGATTCGAGAACCTCGAAGAGGTTGGCGATCGTACCGCCATAACCCTCAATGAACCGGACCGTGTGGTCGGTTTCTGCGGCCACGCGTTTGGTGACATTGGGCACGAAGGTTTTGTTGGCCTGGTTGACACTGGCAAGAGGCGCAGAAGGATGACCGGCCGCAATGCGCAGGTTGAAATTATCAGCGATGGCTGACGATTGGGAAAAGGCCAACCCCGAGGCAATGACCCCGACGGACCAGACAGATTTTGTGATTGTTGAATTGAGCTTCACCGAATTTACTCCCTGTAACGTTATCATTGTCGGCCGGACAGGCCGGGCTTAGTGATTGTTTTGGGACGTACTCGAGACGCAATAGGGGAAGTGTGAAACGGAAATGTGGCCGTGTGAAGACAAATTTGTTTGATCAACATTCGTGTATTTGGAACAGGGCATAAAAAAGGGCGGTCCGAAGACCGCCCTTTTCCGTTTCAAAGGAGCCGAAGCTACT
>ENA-UOXV01000283-UOXV01000283.1-marine-metagenome-genome-assembly--contig:-NODE-283-length-69802-cov-72.162803_pt1 | contig 69802 bp, 68 predicted proteins | sample MGYA00238165_ERZ766961 | MGnify/ENA primary metagenome ERZ766961 (study PRJEB28924, sample SAMN03173240) | marine metagenome | biome: Marine; feature: Water; material: Subsurface seawater | place: North...
CTGACCAGTACTAATAGCTCAATTGGCTTGATTTATGCACTGAAAAAAATTTTTATATTATCAAAGATATTTATATTTAATTATTTTTTCACTTTTTAGAAGTTTTTATAAATTTATTTTAATAAGCTTATAACTCATACACCAAATATATTTGGGTCATAAATAAAAAAATTATTTTGCTTAAAATATGAAAAAAAAAATTATAGATATTAAAAAAAATCAATTTTTTATTTATTCATGCACAACTCTAATAGCACCTTTATTTTTTTTTAAAGCGAATGATTATGAAGAATACAGCCAAGGAATTTATAGCTTACAATTAATTTATTCTAATTTACAAAATTTTTTTTCTAACTTTAATCTTAACCTGGGAATGGGAACAACTTTTCCAATCGGTCAAGGTCTATTTCTTTATCCAACGAGTTTTTTTGCTTTTAATTTGCAATTATTTATTATTTTAACAATTATTTTAAACTCATTGATTCAATATAATTATTTTCAAAAAATTTGTAAAAAAATTTTGAAAATTGATAATCCTTTTTTGTTGAAAGTATTCACTTCACTTGTAATAATTAGCTTACCAAATTTAGTTTATAATTATTTTACAGATTGGATTTCACATTATACAGCATGTACATTTTTTCTACCTATTACATATTATTTATTAAAATACGACAAATATCATAAACCAGGTTCATTAATTAAATTAGCCTTATGTTTTGTTTTATTTTTTCATAATAGCCATTTAGGGTACAGTTTGCACATAACTATAATGTTCCTTAGTTTTATATTTTTAAATAAAACAAAAATATTTTTTTACAAAAAAACAGTCATAATTCTATCATGTTTAATTTTTTTAATTTGTTTAGGCAAAATTTATGAAATTATTTCTTTTTATAATAGCTATAGTGTAGATGTAAAAAATGTAGGAAATTTTACTCCTATCAAAAGTATTGATATTTTAAAAAGTATTTTACTTCCATTTAATTATTTTTTGAGATTATTAGATTATATTTTTCAAACTAATTTATCTTTTGAAAAATTTACGGGCTTATTAAAATCAAATGTAATAGGATATGGAATTCAAACAGTCTTTGCTTTTTTGATAAGTATATTTTTTATAATAAAAAAAATTTCAAAAAAAATATTTTATTTAGATTATGTCTTTTTAATTTTGGTAACAATTTTTATATTAAATAATTTTTATAATATAACTAATTATCTTACTTATACGAAAGATATGATTGGTATATTTTCTTTTTTATTAATAATCTATTTTTTAAATAGGCTCAGAAATAAGAAAGTTTTAAATATCACACTTGTAATTTTGTTTTTTACAAACGTGATGCTTTATATTGAAAGCTTTAATCATTTAAAAAATAATAATTTATCCAATATTAATACTTCTTATCCAAACAATAATTCATTTATAAAAAAATTACGCTTATTAGATCTTGATAATTCTGAATTTTCAAGAATTTATCTCAGCGAAAAAGTTTATGAAGAAATAAATAGCAGAAAAAATAATTATTTCAAAAAAAATAATATTTTTTCACCAAAAGATTTTAATAATTTTAAAATAAATATTCTCAATACAATGACAAAAAATGTACATAATGTTGGTTTGAGGGACGAATACATCCGCATGTATAATAATATTTACCCTAAAAATGCAGAAATTCAAAACAACCTCCTAATGGATTTTTTTAAGATAAAATTTATCATAATTTATGAAAGTGAATTTAAAAATAATAAAAATTTAAGTTTAAAAATAATAGAAAAATTTAATATTGATAATAATAAATTATTAATAATTGAGAACATAAATTTTGGTAATGATTTAATTATAATTAATAATAATTATAATGATAATTGTGTTGGTTTTAATAAGCTTAACTGTCTTTTAAATTTTAAAAATAATTTAGAAATAAACAATAAAATAACAATTCGTAATACAAACAAAAACAAGATTTTTATAGTAAATGAAAATTTTAAAGAAATAAAATTAATATTACCTTTTACCATAAATAATATTTGGAGTTTTACCAATTCAAACAAAAAATTATTTAATCATTTTGATATAGTTGAGTTAGGGCCCTCTAAAAGTCTAGAAATCAATCTAATAAGTTATAATTATGTGTTTATTAAAGTTATCACAATCTTATCACTTATATTTTTAATTTATTTATCTTTAAAAACTAAAAATTTTTTAACCTAAAGAACAATTATTTTTTAACTGTTAATTTGAATTTTTTGTTTTGATCTATAATATTTTGAAAAAAGTTAATTTTATTTGTTTTTTGTTTTACAAAGAAATTTAATGAAGACAGGTCTTTAGGTAAGCATTTGCCCCCAAAACCTCTAAGTTTTTTACTACAATCCAAATATTTTCCTGTAGACATTTTTCTTTTTAAATAGTTTTTTAGAATTATTTCATAATCTACATTTATTTTATTACAAAATTCAAAAAATGAATTTGCAAAAACAATTCTATTTGCATTATAGGCATTTGAGTAAAGTTTTATTAATTCAGCTTCTTTTGATTTTACAATAGATATCTGTCTAGGATAAATACCGTGATTTTTTATTATCATTTTATTTATTTTTTTATTCTCCGAGCCAATTAAAAGGAGATCATGATTTTTTGTAAAATCCTTGTAAGAACATCTTTCTCTTAAAAACTCTGGTACGAAGCATATTCTATTTTTTAAATTTTTATATTTTTTAATAAATCTTTCAGTGTCGCCTGGATTTAAAGTAGATTTAATAGCTATAATTTTATTAAATTTTAGTTTATCTAATTTATTTAAGTAATTTTCTATTAATTTTACGTTTAATCCTTTTTTTGAATAATTTGTAGGTAGGCAAATATAAATTATGTCATAATTAGTAATTTTTGAAAGGTCGTTGGTATTATTTTTATCTATGCCATAACACTCATGATTTAATTTTTTAAAGGCCTTAAAAATAGTTTTACCAACCACACCCAGGCCTATTATTCCAATTTTCATTTATTTTTTTATTTTTTTATATATAGTAAGTTTATGTATTCATCACAAATATCATTTGTATTACCAGCAAAAAATGAAGAATCAAGCATAGAAAAAATTTTAGATCAAATTAATGAATTTTCAATAAAGATAGATAACAAATTGTCTAATATTATAGTTGCCAGTGACTCATCTGACAAAACTAATAAAATCTGTGAAAAATATGAAAATGTTTCTGTAGTTGATTGTAAAAATATCGGACTTGGTTATGCAATGTATTTAGGTTTGAAAAAAGCAGCAGCTTTAAATACAAAATATATTTGCTCTATTGATAGTGATGGACAGGTTGATCCTAATGAGATTGAACTATTTTATAATGAAGCTCTAAAAAATGAGCATCATTTAATTTTAGGTTCCAGATTTTTGAAGAAAGATTTAATCAAATATGATTATAAATTTTTGAATAACTTTGGCACTAAGCTTTTAAGATTCATGATTAACTATAAAACTAAGTTAAGTATTACAGACTCCCACGGAGGAATAAGAATTATGCAAGCTGACATAGCCAAAAAATTAAAAATTATTGGTGATCACACGTACGTACAAGAAACTATAATAGATGCTGTAGAAAATGGATATAAGGTAAAAGAAATAGAATCCAAATGGCTCAAAAGAGAGTTTGGAGACTCAAAAGTGGTACGTTCTAAAATTAAATATATATTCAATGTTTTTCCAGTTTTATTTATAAGGTGTAATTTGCATAAAATAATATTTTATCCATTAAGTATTTTAAGTTTCATGATGAGCTTCATATCTTTAATTTTTATACAAAGTGAACCTTTTTATTTGTTGCCTTTCTTATTTTTGATATTTTCTTTTGTACTTGTTTTTTTTGGCCACAACCTTGATCAGTACAAAAATATGGTAATTCATCTAAGAGAAATAAATAACTAAAATATAAATATAGATGTGTGGGATTTGTGGACATACAGGATCTGAGAGCACAATTCTTCCTACAATGCTTAAATACATTCGTAGGAGAGGCCCAGATAGTGAGGGAAAATTTTCAAAAAATAATATTCATTTAGCAGCAGCAAGATTATCCATCAGGGACATTAAAAATGGAAAACAACCGTTTTTTCATGAAGACATAAAATATGTAACTGTATTTAATGGAGAAATTTATAATTATAATTTTCTAAAAAAAATAATTCAAGAAAAAGGATATTCTATAAAAACTAATTGTGACACAGAATTGTTAGCACCAGGTTTAAAGTTTTATGGAACTAATTTTTTTTCTTTAATAGAGGGAATGTTTTCTTTTGCAATTTATGACATAACAAATGATCAACTTACAATTAGTAGAGATCGATATGGCATTAAACCACTTTATTATCACACATATAATAATCAATTATATTTTTCATCATCAGCAAAGTCTATTTACAATTTAAATTTTTTTAAAAAAAAAATAAATAATAAAAGCTTAAAATCTGTACTTTCTAAGCGCTATGTAGAAGATGCAGAACATTTTTTCTCTGATATTAATCAGTTAAAGCCAGGGGAAATCTTAAAATTTAAAAGAAAAAAAATTTTTAGAGAAAGTTTCTTAAAAAATTTAAACTTAAACAAAGAGATTAATAATAAAAATCAATTTATAGAATTAACAGATAGTTTTTTTAATAATAATATTAATAATTTTAAATTGAGTGATGTCCCACTTGGGATAATGTTGTCAAGTGGAGTGGATTCAAATTTGATTAATAACAAGTTGGGTAAATCAATAAATGATATATTTACGCTTGATTTTGGAAACACAAAGTTTGACGAAAGTATTAGTGTAATTAATAATAACGCCAATAAAAATCAAAAAATTAATGTTTGTAAGTTTAATTCTAATGTATTTGAAAATATTTATGACGAATCAATTGATGCTTTTGACAATCCAATAACTGACTCAGTTATATTTCCAACAAACTACTTAATGAAAGAAGTTTCAAAAAAAGTAAAAGTTGCTTTTAGTGGAGAAGGAGCTGATGAAATATTTGGCGGTTATTACCATTTTTCAGTTATGAGCTATATTGAACATATTAAAAAATTTTCAATTAGTAAAAGTCTTGGAAATTTTTTATCATTAATACCACACAATTTGATAAATTTGTTTTTTCAATATCAAGGAAAATTAGGTCCAGTGGGTAAAAAAAGATTTATAAATTGCCTTAAATCAAATTTTGAAACAAATTCTGATTTTAATGATTTAATTTCGGTATTTTCAAGAAGTGAAATAAATAATTTACTTAACCCAGATTATAAGAATACAATAGAAAATGATTGTTCAGAATTTTCTAAAAATAATTTAGTTTTAGATAATTTTAATAAATGGCTTCCTAATTATACACTTTATAAGACAGATCAGCTAAGCATGCACAATGGATTGGAAGTAAGAGTGCCATATTTAAATAATGATTTTTATAATATTTTTTTTCAGATAATTAACTTTAAAAAAGCAAAATTTTATAAAGATAAAAAAATATTGATTGATTATGTGAAAACTAAATCAAAAATAAAAATCAATAAAAAAATTGCGTTACAAAATTATCTTGATAGTGAAAATAGAATTTTCTTTTTAAAAATTATTGATGATAAAATCAAAAAGAACTCAGTAATTTTTAATATAATAGATCAGCAAAAATTTGAGACTCTGAAGAACCAATACAAAATAGGACCAGAGTTAATTTTAGAAAAACAATTATCGACATTGTTAATTTTAAATTCTTGGCTTGAAAAAAATGTATAATTTAAACATAAATAAAAAAATTAAAAATAATTTAAATTTAATTTATAAAGAAAATAAAAGAATAAATAGTAAAAATAAATTACTCAAAGGTTGTCTAGATAAAGATTTTATTAATAAAAAAAAAAATTTTTCGTCCCCACCTTTTCAATATTTTTCAATAAACTATTTTAATTTTTCTGAAAAACTAAATTCTAAATCAAAAAAAAAAATTCAAGAAGAAATAAATTTTCTTCTAAGTTTACAAAACAAAGATGGGTCTTATGATGAATGGTATAAAAATGAACGAAGTTTTTGTACAACATCTTATTCATCTTTTTTAATAAGCAACTTATTATTAGAAAATGATAAATTAGATTATGATTTTAAAAAAAAACTAACTTTATCATTAGAAAAATCTTTTAATTTTTTAAAAAATAAATTCAACAAAAATATTTTAAATCAAAACTTAGCAAAACTTATATTTCTAATTAATTTTGCAAAAATAGATAATAATAAAAATGAGATTATTCTTAGTGAACTTTCTTCACATTTAAACAGTGTATATGACACCGTAATTAATTCTATTGAGCATGAATATAAAGGTATAGATTTAGGTTATTTGACAATAAGTCTAATGTTATCAGCGGAAATATTAAAAAAAAAAAATTGCAAAAAAACTGAAAAAATTTTTCTCAGGTTGTTAAAACTGTCAAAAAGCTTAACTTTAAATTTTAATTATTTTCCTAGCTATATATTTTCAAGATCATCTAGAATTTTCTTAATTTATGGTTTTTATTTTGCGTTAAGACAAAATTTTATTAACCCTAGTGAATTTAGAAATATTTATAAATTTTATAATCAAAATTTTACATTAATATACAATTCTAAAAACTTTAGATATTTATCCTTTTTTTTTTCTACAGATAAAGTCAAGGTTTTACTCGATAATGGTAAAAAAATTTTTAAAAAAAATTATATAGATAAAAAGATTAAAAAAATTGATGATTATTTAACATTTATAAATAAAGATATTAAAATTTTTATATATAAAAAAAATCCAAATTTAATTGCATTTTTCATTAAGGGTAAAATCAAAATACTCTTATGTGATATTCTAGTTTTGAATAATAAAAAATATTTACCAGTTATTTTAAAAAATATTAAAATTTTAGATAAAAAAATTTTAATTAAACAAAAGTTTATTAAAATTAATAATTTAAAGAATATAGCTTTTAGGTTCATTGCTTTAATTTCTATATTATCAAAAATTAAAATTTTAAATAAATTTATAGATTATTTTGCAAAATATTTTTTGATTATAAAAAAAAAAGAAAATAACAATTTTAAAAAATTTAAAACGATTTACATTAAGGATAAAAAATTTTTTATTAAAGAAATTATTATATCTGATAAAAGTAAATATTATATGGTACCTAATTTTGAAGCTCATTATTTTTCCCCCACATCTTTTTTATCAAAAAATGAAATTTTACGACCAAAAAAAATGATTACTAAAGAGCTTTACAAAATGAATAAAAAAGTATTTATAACATCGTATGAATTCTAAATTAAAAGGAGCAATTATAGGTTTTGGTAAATTAGGATTATTACATTTGTCACAATTTAATTCACACCCAGATGCAGAAATTGTAGCTATTTGTGAAAATGATAAAATTTTATGCAATATAATAAAGAAAAACTTTACTAATTTTTTTGTGACGGATGATTATAAAAAATTAATTGATAAAAATTTAGATTTTGTTGCCGTTTGTACACCTACTGATAAACATTTTGAAATTATTGAATTTTTTCTGCAAAACAAATTACCTGTTTTTTCAGAAAAACCTTTAACGCGTAATCTGGATGAAGCAGTAATCCTACAAAAATTATCTAATTCAAATAATACTCTATTGTATGCAGGCTATATGTATGAATTTTATGAAACTTTTAATAAAGCATTTGATTTAGTTATAGAACAAAACATTATTGGAAATTTAATTTATTCTAAAAATGAAATGTATGTTTCACAATTGCTTAAAAAACCAAAAAAAACTAATTGGAGATTTATTAAAAAAAAATCTGGAGGTGGAGTTTTAATTACTCAAACCAGTCACCTTATCTACCTTGCTTTAAAATTTTTTGGAAAATATGAGAAATGTTATAGTCTCACGAAAAAAATTTTTAGTGATGAAAATGAAGATTATAGTCATATAATGCTTAAATTTGATAATCAGGTAATTTGTAGTATTGATGCTAGCTGGTCAGTTCTTAACTACAGGACACCATTTTTAAAAATGTTTATAGAAGGATCTGAGGGAACAATTACAATAACAGAAGATAAAATAGATCTTTTTTTATCAGAAGATAAACCTGGTTATAGAAAAGGTATGAATAAAATAAGTAAATTAGAATTACATAAAAATACATATTACAACGTTGCGGGTGGTCATTATGCACATCAAGCAAATTACTTTATTGATTTATTAAAAAATAAAAAAGTTGATTTTGAAAAATTAACTTTAAGTGTTAATACAAATAGAGTTTTACAGGAAGTATATGATAATGAATAAGATTAATGAAATAATACTTGGCCATAATTCATTTTATGGAATTAACCATCTAGATTCTGAAATAGGGAAAAAAAAATTAATTAATCAATTTGATAGTGATAAAAAAATAATTGATCTTTTAAAATTTGCGAATGAAAATAATTTAAAAAATTTAATGATTTCAACTGTTGAAGAAAGCCAATCTTTAATAGAAAAAATTAATAAAGACCCAGAATTAAAAAATGATTTAAATTTTTTTGTTTTATTACCCTATATAAATAAATATGTAAGAAAAACAAATGAACTTGGTATAATGGGCACTCTTAAAGAAATAATTTTAAATCAGAATATTAAAAAAAATTTAAGTGTAGGTTTAGATTTTATAAATTTTGTTTCAACCTCTGATTATAAGGCAATAGTAAGTAATTTAATTGACTTCGAATTGAGACACTTTATGAAAAATAATATCAAATGTGTTATCTTGCACGATTCATTGACTGACATATTGGTTGCGTTGAATAGATTAGATATTATTGAATACTATAATGAATATATAAAAAAGAAATTCGGTTGTCTGGTAGGTTTTGCAACAAAAAATTTACTTCATTTTAATAAATTAACTGAAAATGCAAAATTAGATGATATATATATACTAACTCATGTAAATAAAATTGGTTTTGAAATGAACCCTTCCCAGAAAATCATTGAAGAAACTATTGCAAATACAAAACATAAAATTATTTGTATGAGTGTTTTGGCTTCGGGTTATCTAAAGATGGAAGAAGGCATAGATTATATAAAAAATTTAGACAATAAAAATTTATCTACTGTTATTGGCTGCTCATCTTCAAAACATATATCAGAGTATATAAATATTTCTACTAGATGAATGGTCTGTCAATAGTTGTTCCATACTTTCAAGATTTCAAGAATTTGATTATATGTATGGAATCTATACAATACTCATATTCAAACCTCAATAATAGTAAAAACAAAATTGAAGTTATTATTGTAGATGATGCTTCAAAAAAAAATATTACAAATAAACATTTAAATAGATTTGACATTAAAAAAAAAATAATTAGGCACAAACTTAATAAGGGAGTTGGTGCAGCTAGAAACACAGGATTAAAAAACTCGAATTATAATTATATACTTTTTTTAGACACAGATGTTCAATTGGATAAATCTTTTTTAAAAAATTCATTTTTAGAGATAAAAAAAAATTTTAATAAGTCAATTTTTTTTTGTCCTCAAAGTTTTATTCCAGGCAATAAACATCCTAATATTTTCCAAAAATATTTGGCTTATTCTTGGTTTATTAACCAGACTCTTGATTTTAAAAAAAATGAAATGGTCACTTCTTTTTGCATGATTGTAAAAAAAAAATATTTTTTGAAAATTGGTTGTTTTTCTGAAAATTTTAAAGGAGCTGGTGGTGAGGAGTTCCAATTGATTAAAAAACTTCATTTAAATAAAATTATTAGATCAAAGAAGTTAATTTGTTATCATTTTCAAGATAAACTTGTGACAAGAATAAAAAAATTGATTAAACGAGCTAAAAATTTTCCTAGTGTGCTCATAGAAAACAACAAGATATCAATGCAAACTAAAATTAAATTTACAGTTAGTGCAATTTTATCATTTTCAACATTATTTTTTTTAACATTTTCATTTTTATTGGATATTTCATTTTATATATCATTCATTTTTTTATTTTCGTTGATTATTAATGAAAAAAATTTTTTCATTTTTATCTTTAAAAAAGACAATTTATTAATGTTTGTAAGTTCAATTATATTCAAAATTGTTGAAAACACTGCAATTTTACTAGGAATTCTAATAGGATATGCTAAAAAACATTAATGATCAATGACTTCAAATTTTTATTTCAAAAATCACCATCTTATATTATATTTTGGATAGAACAACTCTGTAATTTTACATGTGAACATTGCTTTAATTATCTAGAAAATCAAAAAAAAAGAAATAACCTGTCTATCGAAGAAATAGATAAAGTTTCAAAAAATTTAAAACACATAAAATATCTTACATTAGCTGGTGGTGAACCAATGATAAGAAAAGATATTTTTGAAATTATAAAAATATTTCATAAAAATAATGGCCTACAAATGCTCAATATCGTAACAAATGCATGGTTTGTTGATAGAATAAAGACTTTAGTTGAAAGAGTATTAAAAGAGATTCCTGATTTACATATAAACATTGGTATCTCTGTTGATGGCCTAGAGGAATTGCATGACCATATAAGGCAAAAAAAAGGAAGTTTTAAGAAATGTTGTGAAACAGTTCAAGAGTTACAAAATATAAAAAAAAATATTGAAGACAATAAACTTTCATTTAATATTAACGGTGTATACACAGCAGAAAATTCGCAAGATATTGAAAAAACTGCTGATTATTTTATAAATAAAATAAATGTTCCATACACTATATGCTTAGTTAGAGGTGAAGATATTCAGAATATGGATTATAAAAAAGTTGATGTGAGTCATTATAACGAAATATATAAAAAAATAATGACAAAGAATGAAAAAGTTTTTTCTACAAATTATCCTTATAGATCTTTTAGATTGGCAATTGAGGATGTAATGACGGAAATAAATTATAGAAGTGCAGAAAAAAATCAACATACAGTTTTATGTAAGGCTGGAAAAAAAGGTTTTGTATTAAACGCTACTGGTGACATGTTGTTATGTGAATTACTCAATATAAATTTAGGCAATGTTAAAAACTTTGATTATAACCCGTTAAAAGTCTTGGAGTCACAAAACGCTTTATATCATATTGGCAAAATTAAAAAAGATAAGTGTCATTGTACATGGGAGTGTTTTCAAAGAATGAATATTGTTCACTCACCATCCATGTATCCAAAGGTAGCAAAGAGAATGGTTAAAAATTATTTTAATTAAAGTAATTACTTAAGGAAATATTAAGACAATTGTTGCAAATATTATTTACATAGTTATTTTTAATTTAGCTAATAAAATAATTATCGTTAAATTTAAAATAATTACTTAGAAGTATTATTAAGATAAATGTATAAAGAACTATGATTTTACAAAATGTACTTATTGGTTTAGGTTTGTTAGTTTTAATAGTAGCTATTATATTTTTAGTAAAAAAAAATAAAAAAAAAAAATCCACAAATGATATTTATCCCTTATGGTAAATAAACTAAGCTATGAATAATTTTTTAAAAGTTAGATATAGTTTATCGCCTCAACTAAAAGAATATGATTTAATATCTACAGATTGGAAGCCATACGTAATGTTTTTCAATAAGCCAGACTATAAATCTTATGTTTATAATTTAGACAAAAATGGACTTAGATTTAATGATTTAAATGCAAATAAAATAAAGCCTAATCAAAAGATTGACTCAATTTTTGACCCATCTTTGTACCAAGACTTCAAAAAAAAAGGAGTTGTGGTCGGGGGGTCTGCTGCATTTGGCACAGGTTCCAGTAATGATGGAAAAACTATTCCAGGAATATTATCAAAAAAAACCGATACATATTTTTTTAATATGGGCTGTAGTGCATATATGGATTTCAAGAAATAATATTGTTTCAAAATTTCATCAATCATTTGAACAATTTAGATAAAATTATAGTTTATTCAGGTCTTAATGATATGTATTTGACTTATTTTAATACAAGATTTGACGAACTATTTGATTCTCATTATTTCTCTCAAATTTATATAAATGAACTAAACAACAGTAGTATTTCTTTTAAAAAAAAAATAACTAAATTTATTTTTGAAAATTTTACTCAAGAAAAAATAGATTGGAAAAATATTACATTTAGAGAATTAACAAAAAAAATATTAACAAAAAAAAAAGACATTCCAAAAAATTTAGATCGAAAAAAAATATTAAAAAATAAATTATATAAATTGAAAAACCTAAATGACCATTAAGAATAATTATACATAAAAAAAAAACTATTTTAATTAAATCAGTTGAATAATTCTTTTTTTGAAACTTCAATGAGTAATAAATAATAGGTATAAATAAGCTAAAAGTTGTAAAACTTGAAATCCAATCACTAAAATGCAGATATGAAAAATTTGGAAGATTAAATAAAAAAATAAATGGAAAAATATGATTTTTTTTTATTTGAAATTAAATAGATTATTTTTTTAAAATAATAAAATTGAATAAATAAGTTTATTAAAATTGTAACAAAATAAAAAATTTTAAAATTGAATATCAAAAAACTTGATGGAAAAAAAACAAACCTTGTCCTAAAGGAATATGAGTGCCTGATGATATAAGGCCACTGAAAGTTAAAAAATAATCAGATAAATGAAACTTATTGAAAATTAAATAAGTAGAATAAATTCCACTTTCATATTCCTCTAGTTGAGTTAATCCAAAAAAATTAAGAGGTAAAAAAAAATAATTGTTGAAAAGAATATTAAATATAAATCAAGATATTTTTTGTTCAAAAAGTTAAACTTTATTGACATTTTCTATTTTTCTTAATTCATCGAAAGTATTAATCCCAAAAGAAATTTCATTTTTGTATGTTTTGATTAATTTATTTTTAATCTTATTTTTATAAGCTATTTTCAAAAGATCAGTAATTAAAAATTCATTTAATTTTTTATTTTTTTTAATTTGATTAATTAGTTTGAGATATTCTTTTTGAACTCCAAAAATCCCAGTGTTATAATAATTACTATTAGAATCTTTTTTATTATCTAATTTAAACTCTTTTATTTCTTTGATAAAATTATCTTTTAAAATAATTAATCCATTTCCTAAGTTTTTTTTCATTTTTGACCCAAGAACAACTAATGCATTATTTTTTAATTGTTTCAAAACTTTTTTTATATCTATAATTGATATGAAAGGTGCATCACCCATCATAATTAAAATGTTACTCAATTTCTTAGCTTGTTGTAAATAAACTTTAACTGCATGGCCAGTGCCTTGTGCTTTATTTTGTTTAATAAATTTTATTTGTTTATATTTTTTTTTTAGTATTTCTAAGTCCTTATTAATAATAATATTAATTTTTGCATTTTTAATTTTTTGTGCATTATTTATAGTGTGCTCAATTAAAGATTTTCCATTAATTTTATTTAAAAGCTTTGGAGTCTTAGTCTTCATTCTAGATCCCTTTCCAGCAGCTAAAATTATAATTTCGAGGTCTTTCATTTTTTTAAGTCAGATAATCTCAAAAGTTCTCCAGAAAGTTTATTTTTTCTGAGTCTTTTATTATAAATTTTGTTTACTTCAAATGGACTAATACCAATTGCGGGCCTTAACATGATTAAATCATCTCTTCTTATTTTTTGATTTTTTTTTAAATCTTTATTAAAAAAAATACTTCTACGAGCATTTTTTCTTGAAATAATTTCTGATTTTAAAAATGTTTTAAATTCTTTACCAAGTATTATTTTTAAATCATTTAAATTTTCAAAAAAAATCTTTAAATCTTTTTTATCAAAAGAATGAAAATGGTCATTTCCTTTTTTTTTTTTATTAATTGTGAAATGTTTTTCTATAAACCTTACTCCTAACAAATATGAATAAATTAAAATTTTATGACTATCAATCGGAATAGAATGATCTGATAATCCCACTTCCTTGTAATCTTTTTTTAAATCTAAAATCATGTTTAAATTTGCATTCTCTTTCTTTGTAGGATAATTCAAAATGCAGTGTAAGATTATTATTTTTTTTGATTTTTTTCTTAAAATATTAAATGCTCTTTTAATCTCAATTTTAGTAGAGGCTCCTGTTGAGAGTATTACTGGTTTTTTGGTATCAGCAATTTTTTTTATTAATGGTAGATTTGTAATATCTGATGATGATATCTTGAAATATTTTACTCTTGTTTTAAAAAAATCAACTGTATCGGTATCAAAAGGTGTAATAATAAAATCAATTTTAATTTTTTTACAATATTGGACTATTTTCTCATAATGTTTAAATTCAAACTTATCAAATTTTTGATATAGTTTTAGCTGGCTATTTTCTGCCTCCTCTTTTTTATCCCAGTACGCACCTGCATATTTGGAGGCTAATTTTTCTGCTTTATAGCACTGTAGTTTGACTGCGTGAGCACCACCATCTTTTGCATCTTTAATACATTTAAATGCTTTTTTAATATTCGCCTCATGATTGACACCAATTTCTGCAATAAAATACATTATTTTAAGCCTACTTTTTTGGAATATTTTTTTACTAATTTAGAATTTTTTGATCTATTTGTTTCATGTTGTCTATATCTATATAAACTAACCGGCAATCTTGTAATTTTATATTTCTTTAAAAATGCTTTTCTTAAAGCCTCTTCTTCAGCATATAAGAATTTTTCATCATAAAGATTTATGCTAAGAAGATGCTGCATTCTAAACATTATCGCACATCCTATTGGTTGCTTTTCACTGTTTTCCTCACGAATTAAATTCTCATTATTATCATTTATTGAATAATCACTTGAAACAGCATCTAAATTTTTGTTTAGATATAAAAACGTAGATAAAATATTTAAAAAATCCTCTTGAACCCAATCGTCAGAATCTACTCTAACAACAAAAGAGCCTTTAGCATTTTTTATACCTATATTTAGTGATGCTGGTAAACCCAAATTACTTTTATTTTTGATAATTTTAATATTTGAAGTTTTCTGTTTTTGGATTTCATCCAAAGAGTGATCACTTGAACAATCATCAATTACAATAATTTCATAGTTTTTTTTGGATAATGATTGGTTCTTTAGTGACCTTAAACATCTACCAATATATTTTTGTGTGTTGAAGGTTGGTACGATCACTGATATATAAAAATTTTGTTGCATAAATAATTGTTTATCACAGACTAGATAATTCATGAAAAAAAATATTTTAATAACTGGTGGATGCGGTTTTATTGGTAGTAATTTAGCTAATGATTTAGCTCAAATAGGCTGTAAAATTTATGTATTAGATGATTTATCAGTAGGAAGTGCAAAAAATTTAAATAAGAGCAAAAATATTTTTTTAATTAGAAAGAATATTAATAGAATTACTAATTTAAAGATTAATAAAAAAATAGACTGTTGTATCCATTTGGCTGCAAAAGCTGAAATTACAATAGACAAAAGTAAAGAAAAACAATATTTTGATGATAATATCGCAGGATTGCAGAATGTGTTAAAGTTCTGTTCAGAACAAAAAATAAAAAATTTTATATTTGCATCATCAGCATCTGTATATGGTGATACAAAAAATAAAAATGTAAAAGAAAATTTTAAATTAAATCCACTACATTATTATGCGTACACAAAATACATTGGAGAAAAAATTGTTCAAAATTATTCAAGGTTGAATAATATGAGTTTTTATATCTTGAGGTTTTTTAATGTATATGGAAACAAATCAAACGCTGTTGTAGCAAAATTTATTGCACAATTTTTACAAAAGAAAAAAATAACAATTTATGGAGATGGAGAGCAAAGTAGAGATTTTGTTCATGTGACGGATGTAATTGATGCAATTAAAATGTTGATTAATAAAAATATAAAATCAGATATATTTAATATTGGCTCATCAAAATCATACAAAATAAACTTATTAAAAGATTTAATAACTAATAGTAAAAACTATATTCATCTAGATAAAAGATTTGATGATATTGAGATTTCAATATCTAACATTAATAAAATAAAAAATATCTTAGGGTGGAAACCGAAGATTAATTTTAAAAAGGGAATTAATAAGATTATAGAAGAAGATAAAAATAGATTAATAAAAAAAAAAATTGAAAAAATTACCAATCAAATAAATTCAATTAAAAAATTTAACAAAAAAAATAAATGAATATATTTGGTGATGATGGATTCCGAGATATTTATGGCAAAGGTTTACTTAACAAGATATTTTTAGAAAATTTTTTTTCAAAATTAAATAATTTCATTATAAAAAATAAAGTTCCAAAAATAATTATAGGTTTTGATACTAGAAATAGTCATATAGGTATTATCAAAACAATTATTGAAAATATCAATTATTCAACGATAGTAGAAATTTTGGATATTCCAGTGCCAAGTCCTTGTGTTAGCTACTTAGCAAAGAAAAAAAAAAGTTGTTTTTTAATAATGATAACAGCCTCTCACTTTGATAGAAAATTTAATGGTTTTAAATTTTATTATAAAGGAGAAAAATTATCAAAAATTTACGAAAGAAAAATTTTAAATTCAAGCAAGAAAAAGTATAAATTAAAAAAAAAAAAAATTATTTTTTCAAAAATTTATAAAAGTTATATAGACTACATAAATAAAAATTTTAAATATTCATACAAACCTTCAGATGTATTAGTAGACTTTGCATTTGGATCTGCAGCATCTATTAGTTCAAAAATTAACTTTTTAAAAAACGTTAAAAAAATTAATTATAATTATAATTATAATAATATTAATAAAAATTGTGGATCCAATCATCTAAAAAAAAATATAAAAATTTTACCTTACTCAAAATTTGAATATTGTTTAGCATATGACGGGGATGCTGATAGATTATTAGTTCATAAAAAAAACTATGGAATTATTGAATCAGAAAAAATGATATTAATTTTTCTCTCCTATCTAAAAAAAAAAAGTTTCCCAAATAAAGTTGTAGCCACGAATATAATTAATCCTGATCTAATAGAGATTTTAAAGAAAATGAGGATTAAAACTATACAAACTAATGTAGGAGATAGAAATATCATATCCAATCAAGTTAAATGTAATTCTAGTTTAGGGTTTGAAACCAGTGGCCATTACTCTTTTGATAGGTTTATGGATGGAATATATGCCTCGGGTTTATTCTTGAAAATACTAAAATCTAATAAAGAAATTATAGAAGATATTTTAAACATAGATTTTAAATATAAACTAAAAAAAATTAATCTTAAATATAATCAATTAAAAATAATTAATAAATTTAAAAATCAGGAATCAAAATTCTTTAAAATTATTATTAGAAAGTCTATTTGGGAAAATGTTTATCGATTATACATTTTTTATAAACTTGGTGATCTTTTAAGGGTTAAGAAAATATTATCTAAATTATAAGATTTTCAAAATAAAAATCAAAAAAACACGGAGAATACAATTCATCAATATAGGGTAACTTTATTATTTTGGGCAAAGTATTCTTGTTTTCATTTATAAATTTATCATAAATATTATTTTCTAAATTAGAAAATAATATTACATTATTATTATGGGAAATAAACTTTTCTACTTCTGATAAAGTATCAATTTGAAAACCACTTCTATCAATATTAGAGGCAACAACAATTAAAAGTGCTTCTGAAGATATATCAATATGTTTATGATTTTCGATAACGTCATAGGCAATAGTTCTATTCATCTTTTTAGAAAATATATTTGCAAATTTTTTTGCTACCAAGTAATTAATTCCACTTCCTAAAAACTTAACATTATTAAAATTAGAAATGTGTTTACTTAAATTTAACTCATAATTTTTTTTGTATTTTAGAATATAGTTTTTTATTTCCAATAACCTATTTTCATTTAATAGCGAATAATTATCATTTTTTAAAAATAATCTAACAAGTTCATGAAAAGTGTATTTATCAAATCGATTTATCAATTTATTCCCAGCTGTAGAAGAAAAATTTAAAAAAGTGTCATTTTTTTTATTTTTTTTATCTCTTAAAAGAAAGTCTCTAAAGTAAAATAACTTATTTTTGGAATAAAGTTTGTTACATCTTTCTATTATATTGCATACAAAGTATTTATTAATTTCATTTCTACTATCTGAATAAATATAAGAATTCTTTTTAAGTTCGTTAAAAAAATATTTGTAATAATCTTTGTTTTGATTAATGATTATATTTTTTTTATATGACATATTTTTTGAATTTTCTCTTAATGCGCCAACAGTAATAGTTTTTGCTTGATGCTTAATAGTATCAACTGGCCTTTTAAGCTTATCTTTTAAAATATTATTAAAATTTTTATCTGAAATATTTTTTAATTTTAAAAGTTCATCTTTATTAAAAACAAATTCAACAATCTTTTTTGGATAATGATGAAATTTTCTCTTGGATAAAGAATCTATTTTAATAGCAATATGATGTGATGTCAGTTGAAGAGCTATAGCACTTTCAAGTGTATTTTTAATAAAATCTTTATATATTAAATTAATTAACTGAGTTTTTTTATTTTTAGTTTTGCAGCTTGATATAGAAATAATATAATTTGAGTTTTTTTCATTTATATCAATTTCTTTAGAGCCAATGTAAAAAACCAAGCAATTTTTAATGTTAAGATCATTGAATTTTTCAATAGAATAGTAAGGTATAGATTTGTAGCAACATTCAGACAGTTTAATCCTATATTCTAAAGCCGCAAATGAATTGAAAGATTGATCATAAACTACTGCCCAATTTTTATAACTAGTAGGATCAATTCTTAATTTTTTAATATTATCACTAATTCTTTTAATAGATTTTTCAATAATATTTTGATCCAAAATTTGTTTTAAGTTTTTTATAAATTTTAAATCTTTTTTATTTATAATTTTTAGAATTTGTTGGGATAAAATAAAACCCATAATTAAATGACAAGTATATGTTTTTGTTGATGGTACAGATAATTCGACATCCCTTCCATTTCCAAGATATATATTTTTTTTAACAATATAAGTCACATCTCCCTGCTTTTTATTTACTATTGAAATTGTATATGCGCCTAATTCTCTAGCCTTTTTTGCAAAAACATTAGTATCAATAGTTGTTCCAGATTGAGCAAGAACAACTATAATCGTATCACTCATATCTTTTTTTAAATAAAACCCACTCCCTTCACTTGCAATTGTAGATTCGATTTTAATCTCATGTATTTTATGAGTTTTGAATAAATGAGATAAATATTTAGATATGCCAACGGCAGCTGTATAACAACTACCCATACCAGTGAATATAATATTCTTAATTTTTCCATCTTTAAATTTTTTAAGTGTAGTTTTATCAAATAAGGGAAGGTCGTTTAATTTATTTTTTGTGAAATTTACATTATTTAAAATAGTTCTTTTTACAAAAAGACTCGTATCATTTATCTCTTTTAAAAAATAAGAGTTAAAAGTTTTTTTACTTAAATCCCTTGTAGATAAATCAGTTTTTTTAAATTTAGAAAATTCAAAAAGTTTTTTTTTTTTAGAGATTTCATTTAAATTAAAGCTTATGTTATTTCTAATTATATTAAAATTGTCAGATCTATTAACAAGGCCATAAACATCAGAAGAGACTATAAGGTTATTATTAATATCTTGCGAAAAATATAATCCCTGAGAACCATTTTTAATTATAGAAATATCCTCTGGTTTTTTTAAGTCATGCTTCAAAATTACGAAAGAGCCACTTAATTTCTTTAGATGTTTTTTTTTAAAAATTTCATTTAAAATAATTAAATCATTATTGCATTTTTTATCAATTTTTGTTTTAGGGTTAATGTATTTCTTTTTAAGAAGATCAAAATTATTAATATCGCCATTCATTGAATAAAAAATATAATTTCTTGAATCATGCACAATTAAAGGATGACAGTTACTTAAATTTACTTTTCCTTTAGTTGCCCATCTAGTATGAGATATAAATATTATTTTTTTTGCAAAATTAAAATTAATTTTAGATAAAATATTAGAATTGATAAGTTTTGTTAAGATATTATTTGAGTTTTCACCTGTATAACCAATCTGATTTGCATACTTGATGGTAATGTTTAAAGCATAAGAATTTTTATCTATAGTATTAATTGATAATAATTTATTATTACTATCAATAGAGCTGGTAAGACTAATTTTTTTATTTGAAATTACTGTAAAACTTAAAGAAGCCGAATCTCTACCACGTGTCTCAAGGTAATTTATATTATCTAATTCACATAATAGATTTTTTAGAAAAATTATTAAATTGGGTGATTTTGTGAGATTACACTCTTTAATGATATATAATATTTTTTCAGTTCTTTTAAATAATTCATTTTCAATAATCCATTTTATGTCATCAATTATTTCAAAATTTTTGTCATTTCTTAAATGTACAATATTATTCTGGATAATTTTTAAATAATTAAGACAATCTGCATGACCAAAAGCTAATTTGACAAACAATTCATTGGTTCTTAACGATTTAATTCTATCATAAATAAGATCTAAGCTAAGGCCTTCAAGTTGTTCTGATAATTCCTTAAGACTAACTTCATCTCTAAACTTGTAGTTTAATTTTATGATTGATGCTGATATACCACACATAGAAAACTCATTTATATTAATAATTATTCAGTAGGATCTTATATGAAAAAACAAAACAAAATAAACATAAATAAATACTTAAGAGCAATAGACAAAATTGAAAAAGCAAGAAAGCAAAATAACGTAAATTGGATGGATGTATTAAGAATTGCCTTAAGACACGCTCCAAAAGAAACGATTATTCTGATGAATAAAATAAATAAAAAAGATCAAATTATTACTAATCTTTTTAAGAGGGCCAAATAACAAATTGAATATAAAACTATGTTTGTAGCTGTTTTTGGCCTAGGTGCCTTCCAAAAAAGTGGATTACAAGAATTAAAAAAATTAAATTATAAAATTATTGGTTTTGATGAAAATAAAAAACCAGTTAATAAAAATTTAGTCGACAACTTTTTTTGCATACCTTTTAAAAATAAAAATAAGATTCTTAATATTTGTAAAAAATATAATGTTATTTCTTTATTTGCATTTTCAACAGATGCTCCCTTAAATATTATTGGCTATATAAATAAAAAGTTAAAACTATCTGGATACAAAGAAAGAGACGTTATCCTAATAAAAAATAAAAATAATTTTAGAAAATTTTTAAAAGAGAAATTAAATATCAACACTCCTAAGTTTTTATTTTTAAAAAAATTAAAAATTGAAAGTATTAAAAAGAATATGCTTTTTCCTATAGTGTGTAAACCTGATGTGGGTAGTGGATCTAGAGGAGTTTTTTTTTGTAAAAATATAAATTTACTTAATGACTTATTTAAAAAAAATAAAGAGTTTTATAAAAAAAAAAATATTATGATAGAACAATTTATACCTGGAACAGAATATGCAGTTGATGGATGGATATATAAAAAAAATTTTATATTTTGTTGTTTATCAAAAAAAAAAAGAACAAAGCCACCATATTTGTTAGATGAAAACTTAGTCATAAATTATCAAAATAATTTAATTAAATTAAAGATAAAAAAATTAATGAAGAGAATTATTTTTTTTAGTAAAATAGATAATGTTCCGATTCATTTAGAGTTTATTTATAAAAGTAATAAAGTTTTCCTAATAGACATTGCTATAAGAGGAGCAGGTTTTGGTGTCTATTCGAATATCTTAAGTATCATAATGAATCAATCTACTGATTTAATTTTAATTAACTTATTGCAAAATAAAAAAATTATCTTTAATGCTCCTAATAAAAAATCTTTTTATTTGAGTTTTTTTAAGTCTTCAATTAATGGAAATTTTAAAAAAATAATTAATCTTAATTTTTTAAAAAAGAGTAATTCTTTTTTTGAGTTAAATTTATATAAGAAAATAAATACAAAGGTATCCCCCTTAGAAAATGGAGCTGATAGAATTGGACACTATTTATTAATGAATAGCCCAAAAAAATTAAGTAAAGATATTAAATTTTTAGCCCAAACAGTGAAAGCAGATGTTCAATGAATGAGTTTAATGTTTGTATAACTTTCGATACGGATGCAGATCCTAAAATTGAAAATGTTTACAATAAGAACTCAATATCTTTTAAAAGCCTAGATTTAGGACTTGAAAAAATATACAAAAAATTTCAAGAAATTGAAGAAAAAATAGAACAGAAAATCCCAATTACTTGGTTTGTAAGAGCTGATAATCAAATCCAGCATGAATATGGAAACTATGATTTTCTTTTTAAAAAATATTCATTTTTTTGGGAAAAAGTTATTAAACAAAATCATGAAATTCAGTGGCATGCTCATATTTATGAATTGCTTAATGAACAATGGATTTTTCCTAGGAATGATGAATACTTTTTCATACAAATAAAAGAAATCTACAATTATTTAAAAAAAAATACCTTTAGCCCACAGTGCATAAGAATGGGAGAGGCCTACATGAATAACAATATAATGAATTTTATCAGAAATTTAGGTATTTTAGCAGATAGTTCAGCACTACCGGGCAGAGTAAGAAGAGATCATGAGAAGGTATTTGATTGGTCAAAATCCCAAAATTTTCCATACCATCCCTCTATAAGCAACTACCAAGACCAAACCCATGTATCTGGAAAATTTTTAGAAATACCTATGAATACAATAAAAATGAAGACCAGTTATGATGAAGAACCTGTTTTAAGATATGTAAATTTAAGTTTTATACCTGAATTAATGTATCAAGGATTAAATGATTTCATACTGAATAAAGGAACATTAGTATCTATTACACATCCATTCGAATTATTTGAAAATTTTAAGATTAATAAAGGTTTAATATCTTATAATATAGATACATTAGAAAAAAATATATTAAGCTTAATTAGAATTTGTAAAAAAAATAACAAAAAAATTAATTTTTTAAAAATTAGTGAACTTATTAATAAATACTAATGAACAATTTCAAAAAAAAAATAGAAAAAAAAATTATAAAAATTACAAATTTTAGTTATATAAATTTTTTTGGAAGAGCGAATACAGCAATATGGGCAATAACTTTATTTCTAAAAAAGAATAACAAAAAAAGAAGTATAATTTTACCAGCATCCATGTGTGTTTCACCAGCAATTATTTTTTTAATTAATGGTTTTAAATTAATTTTTGTAGATGTGGATAAAAATACAGGACTACTAGATATAAAAAAAGTATCAAAAATAATAAAAAAAGATAATGATATTTGTGGGTTATTTTATGTAAACTTATTTGGTAATACTGAGGATTTATCATCACAAATCAATAAAATTAAAAAAAAAAATATAGTTGTAATACAAGATTTGGCACAAACATTTTTATATCCCACAAAAAAAATAAATAATAAACTGATTGGAGATTTTATTATATTATCATTTGGCTATTCAAAAATTTTTGATTTAAATCATGGTGGAATGGTACTCTCTAACGACTCATATTTTCGACACTTTGGAGAGAAATTTGATGAAGGATTGAAAAAAATTAATATCAATTATAAAACTAAAAATAAATATATTAAATGGTATGAGCAATTTTTTATTAAAAACCAAAAATTCATGGTTAAAGATTTAAAAGTTTTTGCTAAAGAATTATATTTAATAAAATTTAATGTCAAAATTTTTAAAAAGATTTATTTAAGCATAACTTCACTCGCCAAAGAGAGTTCTAAAAGATCTAAATTGTTAAAAGATTATATAAAAATTTTCACTAAATTAGATGTTCATATTTTACATTCAAAATCTACAATGATACCGTGGCGCTTTTCATTTTTAGTAAATACTAAGAAGGAAATAATATTAGATAAATTAAGAAAAAAAAATTTTGATGCATCAAGTTACTACCCAAATATTGCGAAGAGATTTGATAAATCAAAAAAAAAGTTTAATAATGCAGATAAAATTGAGAAAAAAATTATTAATTTGTGGCTAACTAACAAATACAATAAAAAAAAAATATTAGATCAAGTAAATATTGTTAAATAATATTATGAATAAAGTAGAAATTTTAGATTGCACATTAAGAGATGGATCGTATGTTTTAAATTATAATTTTAACCAGTTTGAGACATCTTTAATAAGTAGACTTCTTTTTGAATCTGGTATTAACTATGTTGAAGTAGGTCATGGTGTGGGAATTGGCGCTAGTTTAAAGAATAGTCAGGGACAATCTTTTTGTACTGACGAAGAGTATATTGAGGCCGCAAATTTAGTAAAAATAAACAAGTTATCAAAAGTAGGATCTTTTTGCTTTTCTTCAAATATCAGTTTTGACCAATTAAGTTCAGTAAAAAAATCAGGTCTTGATTTTATAAGGTTTGGCATTGATGCGAATTCATATAAGGCTGACCTAGTTTATCTCAATTATTGTAATAAAATTGGACTAAAAGTTTTTGTTAATTTTGTTAAATCATATAGTTTTAGTAAAAAGTATTTATCAAAAGTATCTAAAATATTATCGAATGAAGGAGTGGACGGAGCTTACATCGTGGACTCTGCTGGTGGTATGCTTCCCAATGATGTTAAAAATTATGTCCAAGAAATAAAAAACAATGTGAATAAAAACTTTCTAATAGGCTTTCATGGTCATAACAACCTGGGTTTAGCAAATGCAAATTGTTTATCAGCAATAGAAGCAGGAGCAAACATAGTCGATAGTTCAATGATGGGAATGGGAAGGAGTTCTGGAAATGCTATTACTGAAATGATGATTGCAATTTTAGAAAGAGAAAAAATTTTGAAAAATAAAATAAATCTGAATATAATATTTGATCTTATAACAAATGTAATATTACCAATTTATCCTAAAAAATTATATGATGAAAATGAAATATTAATTGGAAAAAGTTATTTTCATAGCAGCCTTTATTCAAATCTAGTCTCTTTTTGTAAAAAAATTAATGTATCCCCAAAGCTAGTTATGCAAAATTTTTCTTTCAAAAGAAAAATTAAATTTAATAAAAAATTTGAAAAAGAAATAATTAAAAAACTTAACCAAAGTCATAAATTAAAATTAAAAGAAAATAATGATCAACCAAATATAGAATATATTAACTTTAAATCATTTGAAGGTATCAGCGATTTAAAAAAAATTATTATAGCAGAAAAATTTAAAAAAAATTGCGATGTTGCATTAACTGTTTGCAGAACCAAAAAAAAGTATATGCAAATAAAAAATATATATAGCTCAAATAACATAATTCTAGGTCATATAGAAAGCCCAAGTTCAATAATAGATTTAAAAATTATATCCAATTTTTCCAAAGATTTTATTTTTTTTGATGAAGAAATTAATGTTAATAAAAAATCAAAAATTAAAGTTTTTCACTACAGTGAAAAAAAAATATTAGATGAATCTGTAAAAGATTTTATAATATACTCAAAGTATAATAAAATTATTTCTAACAATAATAAATACAATAAAGTAAAAAAACTAAATTTGAATAAAAAAAAATTAGCCTTATTTATATTAGATGATTCATTAAAAAATACAGAAAAAGAATTACAAAAAATAGATTATAAATTTGATGTTCTAGTGTTAGGAAAATTAAATAATGAAATTACAATTTTTAAAAAAAAATATCCTCTCATTCAGAATTTTTTTAAACCAAATTATGAAATTTATTTATGCTCAGAAATAAGTAAAAAAATTTCACTGCAAGATCACATTAGAGATAATATTGGAAGTTTAAAGCTTAATAAAAAAATTAAACTCACATCTGGAGGACAGATAGCAGTCAAGGGCTCTGTTGTAGTTAATAGTATTAAATTCCCAAATAAAATTATTGGGATTTCGGATGGAAAAGGGGGATTATCTGAAAATAAATTTGATAAAGAAACTAAAGAAAACATAAATAATTGGTTTTTATCTAAAATCGTGAGCTAGTTATGAACATATCTAAAAGAATAATCAGCAAAACGAATAAACCATTTATAATTGCTGAAATTAGTGGGAATCACGATGGTTCTTTTTTAAAAGCTAAAAAATTAATTAATGCTGCCACATGGGCTGGTGTAGATGCTGTAAAATTACAAACTTTTAAACCAGAATTAATGACATTAGATTCAACAAAAAAAGAATTTATAGTAAATCATAAGAATTCTAGGTGGTCAAAAAAATCATTATTTAGCTTATTTAAAAAATCATATACTCCATGGGAATGGTATCCAAAACTTCAAAAACATTGTAAAGAAAAAAAAATTATACTTTTTAGCTCAGTATTTGATCTTAAATCTTTAGAATTTCTAGAAAATTTAAATTTCCCTGCATACAAGATTGCTTCTTTTGAAAATAATGACTTTAACTTAATAAAAGAAATATCAAAAAAAAAAAAACCAATAATTATGTCAACAGGAATGGCAAAACTAGATGAGATAATAAAAGGTTTTAATATAATAAAAAAATATTTACCGATAGAAAATATTGCACTCCTGAAATGCACAAGTAGTTACCCGGCACAACTTAACGAATCAGATTTAAATACCATAGTCGACATGAAAAAAAGGTTTAAATGTCAGATAGGATTATCAGACCATACTATAGGGACTTTAGCTTCAGTAGCTGCGGTGTCTTTAGGTGCAACAATTATAGAAAAACATATTTGTTTAGATAAAAAAACTGGGATAGATTCATTTTTTTCAGCAACACCCAAAGAGATGAAAAAACTAGTAAATGAAACAAAAAATTGCTGGGAATCATTAGGAAAAATATTTTATGGACCATCAAAATCAGAAAAAAATTCTGTCAAAAATAGAAGGTCTTTGTTTACATTAAAAAATATAAAAAAAAATGAAAAATTTACTTGGAAAAATATTATTTCATTAAGACCAGTTATAGGGATAGATTCTCAGTTCTGTAATAAAGTTATTAATAAAATTTCAAAAAAAAATATCACCAAAGATCAAGCAATTAAATGGAACATGATAAAAAATTAATATGAATGGATGGATAATAAAAAATAGTTTTAATAAGTCTTTAGGTGCGAAGTTTCCACCTTCTTATCCAAATGAAATGTTGGTAAAATTGTGCTCATCTAGAAGATATTCAGAATTAACAAAAAGCCTTTTTTTAAAAAAAAAAATAAAAGTTTGTGAAATAGGTTGCCTTTCTGGAAATAATATAAGATTTTTTTTAGATAAAAAATGGATAACTCATGGTGTTGAAATTAATAAAGAATTATTAGATTTAGCAAAAAAAAATCTAAAAAGATTTAAACAAAAAGTTAATAGTTTAAAAATTGGTAATAATGAAGATCTTCCATATAATAAGAACTATTTTGATCTTTTTGTATCTATAAACACTATTCATTATTCTTCAGGAAATAAAATTGACAAGGCCATTGAAGAATATGCAAGAGTATTAAAAAAAAATGGGGTAGCAATAATAGAAACACCCTCACCAAAACATGACGCAATTAAAAATAGTATTAAAAAAAAAGATAATTTGTGGATATGGAAATGGGGTGGTTTTAGAAATGATAAAATGATAGGTTTTTTTGATAACAAGAAAAAACTACAAAAAAAACTAGAAAATTTTTTCTCAGAAGTTGAAATCAATGAAAGATCTGAAGATTACAAAGGTATCAAATTATATTGGTATGTTGCGGTTTGTAAAAAATAATTATGACAATTAGCAACTTTAAACAGTTATATTATTAAAAAGAATGATTATTTTAACAGACTTAATTAAAAGGCATAAAGAATATAAAAAATTTACAATCGATAATAAAATAAATGTAGGTGATTATTGGAAGAAGGTGCAAGAAGATTTTAATTCTGAATTATCAGATGATGGATGGAAAAATTTAGGTAAACAGAATTTTTTTCCAATAAAAACTGACAATATTGATCAAAATGGAGTTGTTATAAATCGTACATTTATAAAAAATGACAGCAATAACAACTCTTTAAGAAATAATAACCACTTTTATGAATTATTAAAAAAAAATACACTTTTAAGTAAATATAAAAATATTTTAGAAATTGGTGCTGGATGTGGAATTTTAGCATCCCTGCTACTTCAAGAAAAAAAAAAATATTTTATAGTAGATATTCCAAATATGATTCTTTGTTCATCAAGTTATTTAATGACAATTTTTCCTAATAAGAAATATTGTTTACCAAATGAATTAACAAAATCAGTTGACCTAGATGATAAAGATATAATTTTTATTACACCTAATCAGATAAAATTTTTAAAAGATAATTATTTTGATTTAATTATTAATAATCAGTCATTTCAAGAAATGAATTATAGCGAAATAGATGCTTATTTTAATTTGATAAAAAGATCTTTAAAATTTGAAGGAAAGTTTTTTAGTTCAAATCGACTTAAAAAAGAAACAAATTATTTTGATTATCCATGGAAAATATTAAACAACTTTAAGATTGAATTTATTAAGAAAAATACATTTCATATAAAAAATAATAATTATTTAACATATTTAGATAAACTTTTAACTAAAAAGGATTCCAATGAAAAAATTTATAATTTAAACCCTATAAAAAAAATTATTTTACTAAATTCATTTTCTTTAAAAGAAAGATTCTTTTGGTTTAAGAAGTCTTTAAAATTTATTATAAGATCGCTTATAGGAAGAAATTAATAATAGTTAATTATTCCTCATAATTTCATCATTTTTAAATTTGTCTATCCAATTTCTTACTTTAGATTTATTTTTTATAATTTTCCATTTTGACGACGCTTTAAAAAATACATTTGCAATCTTGTCTATATGTTTGGTTTTTGCAGATTGCAAAAAAAATTTGGAACTTCCTTCTATGAATATTTTTTTTTTTTCCATTAAATTCACCAAAGGTTTGTAGTCATAGTTTAATATTATTTTGGATGGAGAAGAATATTTTTTTTCATTACAGCGTCTAATATATTTATTATTATTATACATTTTTCCGTTAAATTCTTTATAATATCTCCAAGGTACTTGAAATTTTTCTTCAAATCGATGAAGATAGCTGCATCCTTTATTCCATGGAATTCCCAAAACACAAATTCTGGAATTTTTTTTTGCTATCCATTCAAGAATACTAGTTTTTCCCCATGATGTTTTTAATTGTAATTTTTTTATTTCATTAATTTTCTTTCCAAAAACTAAATAACTATGTAGCGGCTGTGGTGTTCGATAATAATAATTTCTCTTTAATGCTTCTTGTGGAATTATTCCATTTTTATTGTCGAATGATTTTTTTAAATCAAATTTTAAGTTTTTTATAAAGGAACCTGAGGAGAAAGAAGGGAGTATTAACGTTCTATTTGGAGTAACTATTTTTTCAACAATATCTAATATTTTTTTCCCTATATCTTTTTTAAAGTGAATTTTATTAATAAAGGACCAAACGCCTGAATATAAAACTATTGTCGTATCTGTTTTTTTTATTATTTTATTAAACGAGTTATAAATTTCTTTTTCATCTATCAATCTATAATCCTCCATCTATTTTAATTTCTGAATTATTCACATAGTCAGAATTAATAATAAATTCTATTGCGTTATAAATATTTTTTATATGTCCATGTTTTTTAGATGGTACTTTATTTAATAACTCGTTCTGCTTCACACGACTAAGGCTTTTAAACATACCAAAGTTAAAATTTCCCAATAGTAAAACATTAGAAGTGATATTAAACTTTGCATACTCCTTAGAAATTACTTTATTTATACCGTGTATGGCAAGTTTTGAGGATGTATAAGCGGCAGTACCCACATCTCCTTTGGATCCATCAGAAGATGAAAAGTTAATTACTCTTCCCCATTTATTATTTATCATTTGCTTCAAAATTATTTTAGTAATTTCAAAATTAGACTCAACATTAACTTTGAATACATCTCTCCAATTTTTTAAACTATAATTAATTAATAGCCCATCCTTTTTAATTGATGCCAAGTTTATTAAAACTATATTCTGAAAATTTAAATATTTTATATTAATCTTTATTTTTTTTAAAAAATCTATTCTTAAGTATGTAATATTGGAATTAATAAATTTTGGTTTATTTTTATTATATATTGCTAAAACCTTATGATGTGTTGAAAAATATTTAAGAATATTTAAGCCTAACCCACCAGAAGCTCCCGTTATAATAATTAGTTTATTTTTTTCCATTTTACAAAAACACTACCCCAAGATAGCCCAACACCAAACCCTGTTAATATAATTTTATCATTATTTTTTAAAAATTTTTTTTTAGAAGCCATTTTAAGTGCTATTGGTATAGAGGCAGATACTGTATTTCCATAGTTTTGGTAATTTTCAAATACCTTTTTTTTTTCAATACTCATAACTTTATAGATTTTATCCAATACATACTTGCTAGCTTGGTGAAAAATAAATTTATCAATTGTATTGATATTTTTATTAATTTTTTTTAATAATTTTTTTATACATTCTGGAACTCTTTTTATAGAAAAAAGAGCAACCCTAGATCCATTCATGTATATATCTTTTGAATCTTCTTTTAGAGATAAGTCGAATGCACCCTTACCATCAGTTCCAAATTCAAAAGGCCCGACATAATTCCTTTTATCAGCTGAAACAACAGTTGAGCATGAAGCATCTGAAAAAATTGGTCTACAAGAGCGATTATCTTTTTGAATGAATTTTGTATAAACATCTGTACAAATAATTAAACCATTTTTACCTTCTTGATTTTTAATTAAATTAGAAGCAATATTTAACCCATATATAAAACCTGAACATCCCATATTGATATCAAATGCCTTAATATCATTTCTGAGGTTTAGTTGATTTTGCAAAATGCATGATGCTGAAGGCAGTCTAAAATTTGATGTTTGGGTAATTACTATTAGAAAATCAATTTTTTTTTTGGGGAATTTTTTAAATATTTTATTTGCACTTTTAATCGACAAAGAAATTATATCTTCATGACGGCTACTAATATATCTTTTTTTTATTCCCGTTGCTGAAAATATCTTTTTTACATCCCATTGAGGATTATCTTTTTTTAATTTTTTTAAATATTCAACTTTTTTAGGAAGAGAATACTCAATTGATTCTATTTTAACACCAATCACTTAATTTTTTTTATTTTTGTTAAAATTTTTTTAAGACTAGTTAAAGAAGCTAAATTATTTATTTTATTTATTTTAGATCCAATTTGTTGTTCCAAAATAGATAAAATTTCCAGATGGATTAAAGAGTCCCATATTTCAAATTTTTGAAAATCATCTTTCTTGATTAGGTTTTTGTCCGTTGTTTTAAGGATTTTTGCAACACTTTTAATTATTGCAGTTTCTTTTGTATTAGCCATTATTTTTAGCCAGATATATATCAGTTTTAAATAATATTAAACCAAATTTTTTTTCAACAAATATTAATTTTTTTTTACTCAAATTGTCGATCTTTTTTTGATGTTTGTACATTTCTTTAGGTAGTGGCCAATTCTTTGAATCAATTTTTTTTACAATCTTAAATTTTTTCTTTGTAAAAGTTAAAACTTTTTTATAATTACTTAAGCTTATTACAGGAAAAATAATAAATCCATTTTTTTCTAAAAATTTTGGAGATTCATCTAAAAACTTAATAGTTAAATCAGTACCATCTTTTCCTGAAAAATTAGTTACATGTTCATTGTACCATGGTGTAATTTTATTTAGTTCTTGAGATATTCCCGATACATCATTTACAATAATATTAAATTTATACCCAGCCCATGAATCAAATAAACTTCCATTTTTAACTAAGGATTTTATTCTATTTTTTTTAGAATTAATTTTTGTTAATTTTGCAGCCTCAATAGAAACATCTGAAAAATAGTATTTATTTTTTATTTTCGTATTTTTAGCAATAGACAATCCAACATAACCTGAACCACAACCTAAATCTAAAATTTTGGAAGCTTTTTTAATTTGCTTAACTGTAGATTCAAAAAGTATCTTACTAGTTCCGGTAGGTTTGAAAACTTTATTAGATAGTTTTATGCTTATATCCATAATATTTAAATATAATATGTTGTTGCTTCTTTTTTTTGTCTTTTTTCATCTTTATTAAGCAAATTTATATATATATATATATATTTTAATACATTTATATTTGAATTGTGAAAATTGAAAAACAAGAAATTATAGTTGGCTCTTCATATTTAAGAGACTCAAACAAAGAGTCATTTAATAGGGTTGATTATATGCTAAGACATATGCAATTTAATAGTGCGTTTACATCAAAAATCCTTAATAAAAAAATCAACATTAAAAAAGAAAAAGAAAAAATTTTAGACGATTTAAAAAAAAGATTTACAGAATATAGAACTAATTGGAAAGAAAATCCTAAGCTAGCATATGAAGCAAATAATTGGAATTCATTTAATCCTCTTTGCTTAGATATTGAAACTGCCTCTATATGTGATCTAGCATGTCCCCATTGTTTTAGAGAATACATTATGACCCCTGATAAGATCATGAAGTTTGATTTTTATAAAAGGATAATTGACACAGCAGCTGATCTTAAAGTTCCATCGGTAAAATTAAATTGGAGAGGAGAACCTTTATTAAACCCTCAGCTAGAAAAATTTATAAAGTATGCAAAAGATAACGGCATATTGGAAGTTTCAATTAATACCAATGCTACTCACCTGACAAAAGAAAGGTCACAAAGTTTAATAGATAGTGGATTAGATCTTATCATTTATTCTTTTGATGGGGGTACAAAAAAAACATATGAAAAAATGAGACCTTCAAGGTTTGAAAAAAATACTTTCGAAAGGACTTATAATAATATTAAAAATTTTCAATTAATAAAAAAAAAAAATAAGAAAAAGTTCCCAATAACCAAAATACAAATGGTTTTAGTTGACGATAGTAGAAATGAAATAAAAGAATTTTATAAATTATTTTCAGATTATGTTGATGACGTGACGGTAACACCTTATCAGGAAAGAGGTGGAAATATGGAGGACATTAGTAAAAATGACCTAGATAAAATAGAAAAATATTTTAAAGAAAATAATTTACCAAAAGATACCAAATACAATATAGAAGCAAATGGAGACATTAATATTGCAATTGCTAGAAAACCATGTGAGCAACTATTTCAGAGATTAATGATCACTTATGATGGAAGGGTGGCAATGTGCTGTCTAGATTGGGGGGCACAACATTGCTTAGGTTATATTGATAAATCAGCATTTGATATAGATAAAACTATTAATGATCTTGAAAAAAAAATTAAAAGTAACAAAAAAGGATTTGAACTTTTAAAAGATGCCGAAAGACCTAAAAAATTTAAAGAACCTAGTAAAAGACTAACCACACTAAAAGAAATATGGGGTGGAGACGAGTTAAATGAGATAAGACAGATCCATAAAAAAAAAAAATTAAACGATATTGCTATATGCAAAAACTGTGATTTTACAGACACATATGAGTGGAAAAAAATTTAACACAAAAATAAAAGTAATAACTGAAATTGCATCAACACATAATGGTTCTTTTTCAAGACTTAAAAAATTAGTTGATCTAGCTATTAAAACAAAATCAGATTTTTTAAAATTTCAAATTTATAAAAATGAAAATCTTTGCCATGAATCAAGTAAATTTTATGAGGGTTTAAAAAAAATAGAAATTTCCTATGAAGATTGGGAAAAAATTATTACATCTTGTAGAAAAAAAATTAAAATTATTTTAGAGCCCTTTGATGAAACAAGTTATTTATTTTGTAAACGATTTAGAAAATTTACATATTTAAAAATATCTTCCTCTGAAAATGATAATTTAAATCTTATAGACGATAGTTTTAAGAATTTTAAAAAAATTTTTTTTAATATTTCAGGTAAACCTGAAAAAGAAATTGATAAATATTTGGCAAGATATAAGAAGTATCGAAAAAAATTAGTATTATTATATGGCTACCAGAGCTTTCCAACAGAATTAAAGAATTTAAGATTTAAGGTAATCGAATATGTAAAAAATAAAGGTTTTGAAGTTGGTTACGCTGACCACAGTGAAACAGATAATAGTATAAAAACTTACACATCATCTTTAATGGCAGTTCTTAGCGGAGCAAGCTACCTAGAAAAACATTTTACATTTAAAAGAAAAGAGAAATACCCAGATTACGTCAGTAGTTTTGAGTTTAAAGAGTTAAAAGATTATAATTCATTTTTTAAAAGTGAATTAAAATTTACTACAAATTCAAAGTTGACGGAAGATGAAAAAAAATACACTTATGACATGGGTAAATATGCCGTGTTAAATAGAAATAAAAATAAAGGTGAAATATTAAATTTAGATGATGTTACTTTTTTAAGAACAGGGAAAATAGGATTAAGAAGATCTGATTTAATAAAAAATAAAAAAATCAAAAAATTATTTATCAAAAAAAAATGTTTAAAAAACACAATTTTAAATAATAATTTATTATTATAATTTAATTTATTACTCATATGAAAAATTATTACCAAACTCTAAATAAATTTTTTGATATAATCACACCCAAACAAAGGAGAGAATATTGGATGTATTTCTTTCTTTTTATAGTTGCTGCGATTTTAGAAACTTTAGGGATATCTTTAATTTTTATTTTGTTAAACTTAATGGTTTTAGAAAAATCAACTATAACATTCTCAATTATAGATATTAATTTAGTAAACATAAATCAAAATTATAAAACTATAATTTTATTAAGTGTGGTTGTTTTATATTTTATTAAATCAGTATTTCTATCCCTTTTTTATTGGAGTCAAAATAAGTTTGTATTTGATGTAGAGGTAGACATAGCAAAAAGACTTTTTTATGGTTACCTTTTAAGTCCATTAAAATTTCATTTAAACACCAACACATCAGAGCTAATACGAAATATAACTGTCGAAACTGGACAATTATCAGGAGGTATTTTGACAAACTCACTTTTATTTTTTAAAAATTTTTTTTTATTTATTTTTTTATTTATTTTTCTCTTAAATATTAATTTAAAAATAACACTTTTAGTGTTTGCACTTTTATTAATGCTTGGTTTTTTGTATCAGCAAATAATGACTAAAAAAAATTTTAACTGGGGAAAAGAAAGACAAATTCAAGTAGGTTGGAGAATAAGGAATCTACAAGAAGCATTTCAAGGGATTAAAACAATTAAAATTTTTAAAAAGGAAATCTTTTTTTTCAATAGAATATTACCTGTTCTTGAAAGGATAAACTTAATTAGACTTTTGCAAACTTTCCTTAAAAGTTTACCTAGAATCTGGTTCGAATTCTTAGCTGTGTCAGGATTAGTTGGATTAATTATCTATTATCAAAAAGGTAACAACGAATTTATAGATATTATACCAACGCTAGGTGTATTAGCCTTAGTCATAGTTAGACTTTTACCATCAATTACCAGCATACTAAACAATTTTCAACATATGGATTATTCATCTGCGTCAGTGACAAAAATAAAGAACGATTTAAAGTATTTCCAAGAAAATAAAATTGAGAGAAATGATATAAATATAAAGTTTCAAAACAAAATAGAATTTAAAGATGTTACTTTTAAATATAGCGAATCATCCAAGACCGTATTAAAAAAAATAAATTTAGAAATTAAAAAATTTCAATCAATAGGCATTTATGGGAAATCAGGAGCTGGCAAGAGTACTATTTTAAATTTAATTCTAGGTTTGTTAAATCCAACAAGTGGATTGATTAAAATTGATGATCATACTCATAAACAAGACAATGGATCATTAACCTCATTATTCAGTTATGTTCCACAAGATATTTTCTTAATAGATGAAAGCATTAAAAAAAATATTATTTTAGATGATATAAAAGATGATAAATTTGATGAGAAATTAAATTCTGCAATAGAAAAAAGTGAATTAGATCATTTAATTAAATCATTGAAAAATAAGGAAAATACTGGAACAGGAGAGCTAGGGGGATCTTTATCAGGTGGAGAAAAGCAGAGAATTGCAATTGCGAGAGCTTTGTTCAAAGATTCAGAAATTTTAGTTTTTGATGAAGCAACCAAATCCCTAGATCAATTTAATCAGGATCAAATTAACAAGTTAATTAAAAGTTTTTTTAAAAAGAAAACAATAATCAACGTTACGCATGATCTAGACACTCTTAAAGGATATGATGTTATTTATAAAATAGAAAATGGTAATTTAGAAAAAATTGATTAAATTTTAAAATAAAAATGAATTTAATAAAAATAATAGAAAAATATAGATTAAAAATATTTATTATTTGTAGAATTAATTCAAAAAGATTACCCAACAAGATAACAAAAAAAATTTTAAATTTAAGCCTGTTAGAAATCTTGATAATAAGATTAATGAAAAAATTTGGTAATCAAAATATTATTATCTGTACCAGTGGAAAAAAAAATAACTTTTATACAAAAATTGCAAAAAAATATAATGTAAAAGTTTTTTATGGGGATGAAAAAAATATTTTTAAGAGAATATCAGATGCTTCCAAAAAATTTAAAGTAAACAATTTTGTTAGAGTAACAGGTGATAATCCGCTTACAGATCCAGATACATTAGCTAAAATGATTTTAATCTTTATAAAAAAAAAATTAGATTACATCTATACGAATGGTTTATTTCCAGGCTTAAGAGCAGAAGTATTTTCAGTAAAAGCATTAGATAGATGCCATTCTTTATCTGAAGACCCAACGTCGTCTGAATATTTGACATATTTTTTTTTAAGAAAATCTTTGTTTAATATATTTTGTTATAAAAAAAAAATTTTATTAAAAGAAAAATATTTATCAATAACTATAGACACTAAACGGGATTTTGAAGATTTAAAAAACCTTATTAAAACTAAAAAAGATATATTTCTTACAAGATTAAAAATTCTCAAAAGATTAAAGTGTACAAAAAAAAAAATAATCAAAAAATTGATACCATTAAAAACAAAATTTTATAATGTAAGACTTAAGACGGATCCTAAAAATCTTAAATTTATTAAATTAAAAGATTTTAATTTATAAATGCATTTATTTCTTTATGATAATCTTCTTCAATTAGACACTATTACACCTGTTATAGATATAATTAAGGATCAAAGAAAAATTATGGTTTCCTCGTTAAATATAACGCATGATTATAAAAATAATAATTTGATAAAATACTTAAAACGGAACGATATTAGATGCTTATCATTTCCACCAACCAGTAAAATAAATATAACAAAATTATTTTTAATTAAACTTTTATTGACTCTACCAAAAAAAATTTTATTAAGATTTCAATTTTTTTTTTATAAGCTTGATAATATTGTATTTTTAAATGAAAATATATTTCTTAATTTTTTAACAAAAGAAAAAATAAAAACAATAAGTATTCCAAATGACCTTACACACAATAAAAAAGTTTTTTTATATAACCTTAAACTATATTATGATTTAAAAATAATTGAAATTGAAGTAGGTCTTAGAACTTTAAAGACAGATCCTTATTCAAAATTTCCTCAAGATTATTGTGATTTTTACTTAGCGTCAAATAAGTTTTTAAATTTACAAAATAAAAACGATAAAGATTTTAATCGTAAAACTAAATTTTTTGGATCAAGTAGGTATTCTAATCTTTGGATAAAAAAATTAGATGAACTTAATAAAATTACCGTAGATGCAGATAATAAAATATTAAATGTAGCAATATTTATGGCTCCAAGAATTTTTGAGGAGAATCCTAATTTCCTTAAAAATTGTTTAAAATTAAAAAATATTAACTTAGAAATTGGTAATAAGCCCAAGTCTGTTTTGCCCCTCAAATGCACGGACTACCACTATGATAAACTTAACAGCAATCAATTAATAAATTGGGCAGATGTTATTATTAGTCATGGGTCATCTGTATTAGTAGAAGCTGCAATAAAAAATAAAAAAATATATTTTTGTTCGTTTTTAAAATTTAAGGAAAAATATGGTATTTTTGGCGATTACCTTGAAAACATTAAGGGTATTTCAAGAATTAAAAATTTTGAGCAGCTAATAGAAAATATAGAAAATGAAGATATAAACAATGAGTTAGATTTGTTCAATAAAGATGACCAATTTCACCTTAATAAATTGAGAGGTTTTGATAACGATCTTGAAATGATAAATAATTATATGAATTTTTATAAAAGTGTAATATTGGAGTAATTCAAATATGTTCAATAATAAAAGTATAGCTATAACTGGTGGAACTGGATCTTTTGGTAAAAAATTTATAAATCATATTTTAAAGAACTATAAACCAAAAAAACTAATCATTTATTCAAGAGATGAACTAAAGCAGTCAGAATTAATTCATGAGTATAAAAACAAATATAAATCTCTTAGATTTTTTATTGGAGATGTAAGAGATAGAGAGAGACTCACTTTTGCATTAAGAGAAATAGACATTGTGGTTCATGCAGCAGCATTAAAACAAGTAGAGACAGCAGAATATAATCCAATGGAATGTTTAAAAACTAATGTTTATGGTGCTGAGAATATTATTAGTGCGTGCCTATCAAATAGAGTAAAAAAAGTTATAGCACTATCAACAGATAAAGCAGTTAATCCAATTAATCTTTATGGTGTATCAAAATTAGCTTCAGATAAATTATTTGTATCAGCAAATTTACTGTCAGGAAATATAGGAACAAAATTTTCAGTTGTTAGATATGGAAATGTTGTAGGATCGCGAGGATCTGTAGTTCCTTTATTTGATCAATATATTAAAAATAAATCTAAATTTTTACCTATAACAGATGCTAATATGACAAGGTTTTGGATTACGATTGAAGATGGTGTTAAATTTGTAATAAAAAGCTTTCAAAGAATGATTGGAGGCGAGATATTTATTCCTATCATTCCAACCGTAAAGATAACTGACTTAGCAGAAGCAATGGCACCAAACTTAAAACAAAAAATAATTGGAATTCGACCAGGTGAAAAAATTCATGAATCATTATGTTCTTTAGATGAATCACAGCTTGTTAGGAATTTAAAAGACCACTATGTTATTCTCCCAAATATAACTCATGCAGATCCTAAAAAAAAATATATTAATAATCTTAAGCAGGTTGGTTTGAAGGTTTCAAGCAATTTCCACTATACATCAGATAGTAACAATCACTTTCTAAATATTAGAGAGATACAGGAATTAAATAAAAAATATTTATCTTAAATGATAAGTTATTCAAGACAGTATATTGATAAAAAAGATATTGAAGCAGTAGTAAAAGCTTTAAAATCAAATTATCTAACAACTGGACCATTAGTACCAAAATTCGAAAAAAAAATTTCTGGCAAGGTTAATTCTAAATTTGCTGTTGCAGTAAATTCTGCAACTAGTGCTTTACATATTTCATGCCTAGCTCTAGGTTTGAAAAAAGGAGATTTAGTTTGGACATCACCAAATAGCTTTGTAGCATCAGCTAATTGTGGTCTTTATTGTGGTGCTAAAGTAGACTTTATAGATATTAATTTAGCAGACTATAATATTGATATTGATCTTCTAAAAAAAAAATTAGCAAAAGCTAAATTAGATAGACAACTTCCAAAAATTATTATTCCAGTTCATTATGCGGGACAATCTTGTGACATGAAAGAAATAAAAAAACTTTCAAAAAAATATAAATTTAAGATTATAGAAGATGCTTCACATGCATTTGGTGGCAAATATCTAAATGACCCTGTAGGGAATTGTAAATATAGTGATATTGCAGTTTTTAGCTTTCACCCAGTTAAGATTATTACAACAACAGAAGGGGGCGCTGCTGTAACCAATAATACAGGTATATATGCAAAACTTAAAGCCCTAAGAAGTCATGGGATTTTTAGAAATGAAGAAAATTATTCAGAAAAAGAAAAAATTAGATCATCGTTTAAGCAAAAATTACTTGGATTTAATTATAGAATGACTGATGTTCAAGCAGCCTTAGGAATAAGCCAAATGAATAAGCTTAATAATTTTCTGTCTAAAAGAATAGAAATTAAAAAGATTTATGATAAATTTCTTAATATTGAAAATATTATAATTCCTAGAATAAATAGTTTTTCCAAGTCAACTTTTCACCTTTATGTCATTCAAGTAAAACCGAACAAAATTACAGGTATATCTAGAGATAATCTTTTGAAAGAATTAAAAAAAAAAAAAATTAGTGCTACCATTCATTATATTCCAATACATTATCACCCTTATTATAAAAAAATCGGTTTTAAAAAAAATCAATTTAAAAAATCTGAAAAATTTTATGAACAAGCAATTAGTCTTCCAATTCATCCAGCATTGAAGATAAGCGAAATTAAATATGTGATTAAAATTATTAAAGATTATATTGAAAAAAAAAATGATTAATTATTGCATAATTCCAGCAAGAAGAAATAGTCAACGAATTAAAAATAAAAATTCTAAAATTTTTTGTGGAAAACCTATTATTTGTTGGCCAATAATAGCTGCAAAAAAAAGTAAAAAATTTGATAAAATTTTTGTATTTACTAATGATCCTTTAGTAGAAAAGATTTTTATTAAAGATGATAAAGTTGTTGTACTAAAAAGATCAGAAAAATTATCAAAACATAGCACTCCAATTTTAGCTTCTGTAAATGAGGCAATTAAAATGATTAATAAAAAATACCCTAAACCTGATAATATTTGCTATATTTTGGCTACTGCTGCGTTGATCAATGAAGTGGATATCAAAAAATCTTGTAATATTTTTGTACAATCAAATAAAAATTTTTGTTTTTCTATAACCAATTATCATTATCCCATTCAAAGAGCAATATCTCTAAAAAATAATAGAATAAATTTATGGAACCCAAAATTTAGGAATTCTAGATCTCAAGATTTAAAAGAAATGTATCATGATGCCGGTCAATTCTACTGGGGTAAAACTAATGCATTCATAAAAAATAAAAATATGTTTTCAAATGAGACCATTCCTTATCAAATTCCAAGTTATAGAACTATGGATATAGATACAAAAACAGATTGGAAATACGCTATATTAAAATTCAAAATTTTAAAAAAAATATAATAATTAATTAAGAATATAATATATAATTAAAGAACTCATTTGAAGATGTTCTAGGGTGTTTTTAAAGTATAATATTGATTATTTAGTAGTTGATGATTATTTAATCTGTAAATAAAATTAAATTATTTTTTAATATAACCAGATTTTATTAAATCATTTATTAAGCCGAGATAATCAATCAACTTAAATTTTGAATCGTTAGAAATTTCTAATAAATCTTTTGTACCATCAGCTAAATTTAATATTTTTAACATATTTAATTGAGAGAGTTCCATTTTTTTAACAGTATAATTTCCAATACCTCTATAAAGTTTAATTGGACTCTTAGATAATTGTGGTGTGCCGTACTGAATTTTTCCTAATGGAGTAAAATTATTTTCTATACTCAACAATACATCGTAATATACCTTAATACTTTGAATAATTGTATTAAAATTAATTAACTTTTCATTGTCTAGAGATGTATGGTATTCTTTAAAACCTCCGTATGTTTTTCTCATTATTAATCCGATTGGTAAATTAAAACCAGGAGAACAAAATTGTTTTTCATCACTTCCCCAGGGTTCAAAATTTAATATATTAAATTTAAAATTTGAATTTTTTAAGACATTTAAAGCTGCCCTATCTGTTATTGTGTTGCCATTTCTACTTTTTTTATAATTGAACTCATTTCCATATCCGACACAATTAATTACATAGCCAGCAATAATATTTTTAACATTATTTTTATTTTTATGTAGAAATGCAGCGGATCCAATATTTTCAGGGCAAATCAAAAACCTATAAGTATAATTGTGTGGTCCTGTATTCTTTAAAATTCTATAAAGCATTGACCAAACTAATGGTCCAGAGAGTTCATGGTTAGCCATTTGTGGATGACAAAGGTAAGTTGATAATAATATTTCTTTTTTAGATTTTCCTGGAATTTTTGTATCTGAGTAAATTAATTCTCCTTTTTTTAAGGTTGTATTAATAACTACTTGGTATTTTCCAGGTTTTAGTTTTTTATATTTACTATACTCAATACAAAAACCCCAATTTTTTTTATAGTATGAAGTTATATAGGGTATAGCATTTGGCTGTTTAGGCAAGGTATGAATATTTTTTTTTAATTCCTTTAAGCTCATGGTTTTATTTATTGGAATTGAATAATTTACAACATGTAAATTGTTGACCTTAAAATTGGCAATTTTATTTCCATCAGGGCAAATAATGTAAGCATCTTTTATGTTCCATTCTTTTGGAATGGTCCAATCAAGAACATTTGTGCCAGTCTTGAATTTAAATAACTTAAGATCAACAATCTTTCCAATTATATCCAAACTTTTTCTAAATCCATCACCAGTAATGCTTCTACAAATCGGATAAAGTTTTTTAAAATAAGCATGTAACTCTTTTTTATTTACAAAATTTTTGATTTCATTCATATATGTAAAATTAGATTAAATCTTATACTAATGAAAATTTCTTCTAAAATAAACAAAATTCATTTTTAAAAACGTTTTCGATTAATTTTGCTAGAAGATCTGCTAAAACAAAGTAGATTTACAGAATTGAGAAACAATTAATTATACTAGTTGAGCTTGTTAAAGATTCTGGATGCGGCACTAAATCAGAAAACCAAAAAAATAAAAAAAGTTTCGTAGACTTGATTAAGCTAAATAAAACAAGAAATTTTATTAGTTATTTTATTGCTGAGCATAAATCGTCTGTTCGTTATAGATATAACGAGTTATGAACTATGGTTGAATATCTTAAAATTTTAAAAATTGAAGATAATTTTGTTAAATATTTGGGCGGCGAGCTTATTTTTGTTTATCATCCATATTTCACAAGGTATCTCGGCAGCTATGCATTTCAGTATGGGGGAAAACAATATGTTACATTTATAAAAGATGTGCAAAATTTTAAAAATAAATCTATTTTGATTTAAAAAAATTATATTTTATATGGTAATATGTTTACAACAAAAAGGTTTAATAACTTCTGAAAAAAAGATAACTTTAATTAATCAAACTAAAAAAATTTAAATGAACAAATTTCAAGTCATCAATAATGCAACAACGATAATAAATGATGAGTTCATTAATGAAAAAAATATTGAAAAGCCACTTGAACTAGCAATGAATCACTATTTAGAAAGAGTCAAAAGATATAAAATGAATCTTAAAGAAATCTCTAAAACAAGTTTTTTTATACAATTAAATGATAGTAAGATCTATTATCACTGTGATTTTAAAAATAGAAAAATAGTAAAATTAAAAAATATAAAGGAACTTAAAAATAAAAAAATTTTGATTTTAAAATCTAGTACAAATATAATTTTAAATATTTTATATAAAAAAGCACATATAAATAATTGTATAATTGGATCATTTTTAATATGGAAGCGTTATCCAAATAAATTTAATAAAGATTTAGATAGAAGCTTGAATTTTTTTCACATATAAAAAGTTAATGTACTATTTTGCCACGACAAGATCTCCAACTAATGTCTATAGCATTCTTGTTAACTCATGCAAGAAAGATGCTGAAAAAAAACTAAATAAACCTTTAAAAATTCTTATTTTAAACAAAAGAACACTAAGTATAAAATTTTTTTTTTATTTTATAAAAATTTTAATCTCAGGTAAAATTTTCTTTAGTAGCAAATTTATTAACTTAAAATATAGAAATTGCAGTATTGGACGTCATACTTTATCAACATCTTGGAGAGACAAAAGATCTTATTTAAACCCCTTAACTCTTTTTTATTATAAGATTAAATATTTAATTATATCTGGTTCAATTATAGATTCGGCTTATTCTAATATTAAAAAAGTTGAAGCAGTATATGTGGATCATGGCGTTTATTTAAATGGATTAATCATCCAAGTATTTGCAAATAACAATAAATTGATTTATCAAAATGTTTATCCACGTGGTTTGTCGTGTAAAGACACCAGAAAAAATAATAAGAAAACTATTATAGAATATGAAGATTTATTAATTTTGAGAAAGAATGAAAAAAAATTGTCAATAATAGAAAAAAAAAATGCAAAAAATAAAATTAAAAAAATTATCAATTCTCCCGAAACCATACCCTGGATAAAAGGGGTAAAATTCAAAAGTTTAAAAAATACAAATTTAAAAGATTTAACCCACATTGTGTATGCACATTCATTTGCAGACGGTCAACTAGTATGGGGTATAGATGGTTTTTTAAATATGAGAGAGTGGATAGAGTTCACTTTAGAAAAATTAGACACAGGAAAAAACAAAGTTTATGTGAAAGCACATCCAAATTTTACAATAAGAGGTTATTTTAACGAATCCTGTGCGATGGATAAACATATTTTTTCTTTAATAAGAAATAAATTTAAATTTTCCAAAAGATTATTTTTTGAGGAAGAGCCAGTTAAGAACTTAAGTTTATTAGAAATAATAAATAAAAAAACAATCTTAATATCACATCATGGATCGGCAATTCTAGAAGGTACTTTTAAAAATTTTAAAAATATTTCTTCTAAAGCAACATTCTGGGAACATAAACTAAAAGTGTCAAATCAGTGGAGTACGAAAAAAGAATATGAAGCAGCACTAAAAAAAAAATGGAATGATTTAAAATTTGCAAATAAAGATGATTTTCTACAAGTATGTGACCTTTTATATTGCAATATATATGGACATTATGGTAAAAAATTTTGGCATGAGATAATTTCAAAAAATATTAAAATTTCAAGACAAAAACTAGATAAAGATATAATAAAAATATTTAAAAAATTAAATAAAAAACAAGAATTAAAATTAATAGATGCGGTTAGTCAAAATATTCAAGAACTCTAAACTTAAAAAAATACTTATAATAAAAATTATCAATCAATAAAAGTAATGAATATTAAGAAAAATTTTTTTAATAAAAAATTAATTTCTCTTTTTCCAGATAGATTTAACCTCCTTATTGTAGAAAAATTTATAGAAAATAAATTATTTATAGATTTACGAAAAAATTTTCCAACAGATAACTATTTTAATAATAAAACAAAATTTGCTTTAACACTTCCACAATATGATAAAAATTTTAATCTTTTTTTAAGAGAATGTAAAATTTGGAAAAATTTTATAGATTTATTAAATAGTGACGATTTTAAAAAAGAAGTAATAAAAAATTTCAAGATAAAAAATGTTTTTTTTTCGGACAAGAGTTTAAAAAGATTCATTCCATTTTTCAAAAAAGTCAAACTAGAATTCACTTTCAATAAATCTTATAATAAATCATTTAACAACCCACATACAGACTCAACAAGAAAGATAGTTAGTATGATCATTTTTTTTACTTCAGATGAGTGGTCAATTAATAATGGTGGGTTAGTTAATTTGTATAAACCCAAAGATAATAAATATGAATTTAATTGGCGAAATGAAGTTGTTGAAGAAAATAAATTAGAAGTTATTAAAACTATTATCCCTATACCTAACAATTTTTATGGATTTAAAAAAACTAAAAACTCTTATCATTCAGTATCTAAAATTTTATGTGATGATGCAAAGTCACGTGATGTTTTAATGATCAACCTTAGTTATGCAGAGCCAAAAGACGTACCTTACGTTGACAAAACATTTTTTGAAAGATTTTATCAAAAAATAGTCAAGATGGTGAATAGTTTTTGATTAATTTCTTTGATTTATATTTAGGAGTTTTATAGTAAATTTAAATTAATAATAAATACAAATAAAATTTAATACAAATTTATAAGTCTGATTATGATATTTTCAATATACAAGAGAGTACTATCTGACAAAATTTTATTATTTTTGAACATACTCACTATATTAATTATTATAAGTACAACATATAAATTTTTTCAGAGTAATAAAGAAATTTCAACATTTTACTTAAATTTTATTATCTATTTTTCTTTTATATTGTTTATTTTATTTGTAATTTTAATTCAGAAATCAAATAAAATAAAAGTAGTCTGCAAGATAGTAATTCTTTCTGGAATTTTAAGTTTATATGTAATTGAAATCTATTTAAACTTTGTTCATCAAAGCCAGACTCCTATAGAAGATCTTCAGAATAGAAAATTTTATGCAGAAAAATTAGGTATTAAGTTTGATACTAGGTCAAAATATGAAGTATTAAATGATTTACTAGAAAAAGGTGAAATTGCTTTTCCTACAATGCCACCTAATGATGTTTTTAGCAAAACTAGTAAATTTTTTAATAACTTAAAAAATCCAATATATCCATTATCAAACATATCAAACTCAAAAACAGTATTCTGTAATGAGTCAGGAGAACGAGTTATTTATCAAACTGATAGATATGGATTTAGAAATAAAGATAGTATTTGGGATGAGGATAAAATTGATGTTGCAATAGTTGGTGACTCACTAGTACATGGAGCATGTGTAGATGATGAATTTGTTATAAGTACTTTACTAAATAAAATTTCTGGTAAAAATATATTAAATTTAGGAGTGCAAGGCTATGGACCTTTATTGCAGTTAGCTGCTCTAAAAGAATATGCATATTTTAAAGAACCAAAAGTAGTACTTTGGTATTACTCAGAAGCTAATGACCTAGGTAATTTGAATGATGAATGGAAATTTGAAATAATTAGAAATTATAAAAAACCTAGCTTTAGCCAAAATTTAATAACAAAACAAAATTTAATAAATCAACAATTAAAAGATTTGATTGAGCTAGTTAAATATAGCGAGGGAGGAACATTGAATCACAAAGAAATACAATCAAAGAATAAGTCAATAGCATACAAAAAAAGCATTAACTATCTAGGATTAATAAGATTACATAAATTAAGAGATTTTTTAAATCATTTTCTCCCTCAAGATAAATCAATTATAAGATATAGATATTCAGATATCTCAGCAATAGATGAGTATTTTAAAATTTTAAAATTAGCAGATGATTTGGTAAAAAGTTGGGGTGGAAAAATTGTTGTTGTATATCATCCACACCTAACAAGATATATGGGCAATGGACTATTGATCTATGGTCAAAGACAATATGATACTTTTTTAAAAAGAATAAAAGATTTAGATATAGATTTGGTTGATATTAAGATGGAACTATTTGATACTTTAGAAAGTCCAACAGATATTTATCACTTTGGTTTGCCGGGTCACCCAAATGAATATGGATATCAAATTACAGCAGAAAAGTTTAACGACTTTTTGATGAAATAAAAATTATTATAGCTCCATTTATTTATACTTTGTGGTAATAGATATTAAAAAATAAAATAAACATCAAAATGAAAAATTTCAATCAAATTGAATCTGGCATTAACTATGTTGAAGTAGGTCATGGTGTGGGAATTGGCGCTAGTTTAAAGAATAGTCAGGGACAATCTTTTTGTACTGACGAAGAGTATATTGAGGCCGCAAATTTAGTAAAAATAAAAAATAAAAAAAATAATGAATAAAATAAAAATAGTAGGATATTTTTTTATAACAAGTATATATTTATTTCTCTCATTAATATTAGTCGTTTTTTTTTTAGAGTTTTTTAATATTAAAGATAAAATTTTACTAAAAAAAACGGACCCCGCTTTATTGCACCAAACAGATTATTATGGAGAAAAAAAAAAAGTTAATCCTTATGCAAAAATTAACAAAAAAGAATTGCACCCTTATTATTTATTTTTTGTACCAAGTAAGGAGATAGATAATAATGAAATAGATAAAACTGTTATAAATTTTAATAAAGATTATTTTAGATACAATCCTAGTTTAAAAAAAGACTTCCAAAAAAAAGGAATTTTTTTAGGCGGATCTACTGCTTTTGGGTACTATGCTAGTAATGACAGCAAAACACCAGCAGCATTACTTACAGAAAAAACAAATGTAAATTTTTCAAATTTAAATAGTCCTTCTTGGAATTCACATCAGGAATTACTTGCAATAGCCAAATATTCTCTTGATTATGATTACTCAGTGTCTTTAACTGGTTCAAATGATATTACAATTTATTGTCGTTATAATAAGAACACCGACCTTTATCCTGATACTCCTGAAAGTTATAAATATTTAAAAAAAATAGTAAATGATTGGTCATATTTTCATTTATCTCAAATTGATTTTATAGAACTTGTAAAAATTTATATAACTAAAAAAGTTCCTAATACCGTGTTTATGCTGTCTTATTTAAAAAATTATAAAGAAATTAAAAAAAAAGAAAATAAAAGAATTTTAGAATATAATGATAAAGATGATGATTGTAATAAAGGTGATGCAAAAATTATAGCAGAAAGTTTTATTAAAAATCAAAAAAAAATAAGAGATATATCAGAAGCAAAAAATTCAAAACATATAATAATTTTGCAACCATTTTTAAATCTTGAGTCAAATGACCAAGATTACTATTTTATTGCTAAAGAAGTTTATGATTTAATTCTAAAGACAGATTTTTGTAAAAAGGATTGTTATAATTTTATGGATTTATTTGAAGAATATAAATTGAACAAAAAATTTAATAGCATAAATAACAATTATGATAAAGTTGCATTTGTTGATACTGTTCATTTAACTGATATAGGAAATGAAATACTTGCTAAAAAAATAAGCAGTATAATTAATAAAAAATAACAAAAAAAATAATGAGTTTTTTAAGTGAATTAATCAGATTTATGTTCAAGAGAAAGAAATATTGGTTAATTCCTATAGTTTTGATCCTTACATTCTTAGGAGGATTATTAATAGTGTCCCAAGGTTCAATTATAGCTCCATTTATATATACTTTGTGGTAATAGATATTAAAAAATAAAATTAATATCAAAATGAAAAATTTCAATCAAACAACATTACCATCAAATAAAAAATTTGGATTATTTTTTGTATTAATATTTTTTTTGTTAGGTTTATTTTTTTTTACTTCTGACAATTCTAATGCATATATTTTTTTTTCAATTTCATTATTTTTATTGATTATTTCATCTATATGTCCATCAATTTTTAAGATACCCAATTTTTTATGGATGAAACTTGGTATGACATTAGGAATGATTGTTTCTCCTATCATATTGAGCGTTCTATTCTTTTTTGTTATTACTCCTATCGGTTTGCTATTAAAAGTTTTTGGTAAAGATGTACTTTTAATTAAGAATAAAAATGAAAACTCATTTTGGATTAAAAGAAAAGTTAAACCAGAATCAATGATTGAACCTTTTTAGATAATAAAATTTTAATGTTTAAAAAAGATTATACAAAAAAAGATAATTTATATAAATTTCAGTTAAAAGATTTTACAACCAAATCAGTCACATCTTTTTATGATGAAGCACCGTTTCCTAACTACAAAGATCATCAAGATAAACAAAGTATTAACACAATAGGTAAAAATAATTTTTTTTTAAAACAAATAAAAAATTTTTTAGGTTTTAATAAAAAATTTATTGAAATCGGATCAGGAACAAGTCAAGTATCAAATTATTTAGCTTTTGGAACCAATAATAAAATTTTTGCTTTTGACCCAACTTTGAAATCATTAGAATTAGGAAAATCTTTTTCTGATAAAAATGGCATAAAAAATATTAATTACTTAAATGCAGATATTAATGAAGATATTTTTAGTAATGAAGTATTTGATTTAGTATTATGTAGTGGTGTTTTACACCACACTAAAGATGCATACGAAAGTTTTAGTAAAATACCAAAAATAATAAAAAAAGATGGTTATGTGATCATTGGTTTATACAATAGCTATGGAAGAATTAGAACAAAAGTTAGAAAGTTTTTTTATAAGTTCTTTGGAAAAAATTTTGTGATGTTTTTAGATCCTGTATTAAGAATTTTGAATAAAGATAATATAAAAAATTCAGAAAAAATAAAATCATGGATAAGAGATCAATACGAACATCCAGTTGAGACCACGCATACACTTGATGAAGTATTTGAATGGTTTGATAAGCATGATTTAGAATTTATTAATTCAATCCCATCAACAGATTGTTCAATTGGAATACCAAATAATATTTTTGTAAAAAGTAAAAAAAATACTTTTACCGAAAGAATTTTTCAACAGTTGAGGATGAATTTTAATAATTTAGGTAATGAAGGTGGTCTTTTTATAGTTGTAGGTAAAAAAAAATAAAATTAATTATGGTGATAACAAAAAAAATAGATTTTCTGTTTATTAGATTTCCAATAATTTTACCCGTAATTTACAGTTTTTTTATTTATTCTTTTCCATCTTATGAAAATTTAATAATATTTTTTACACTAATGTTGCTAGCTGAGCCTCATTTTGGAGCAACTTTGCCTTTTTTCTTTTATTCTAAAAATTTACCTAAAATTTTAACTGAAAAGATAAAATTTATTTTTATTCCAATCTTAATTATTTTTTTTACTACATTTGGATATTTTTATTTTTATCAATTTTTTTTACTAATTTTTCTTGGTGCAAATTTTTACCACGTTACAAGACAAAGTTATGGAGTTTGTAAGTTATACAATAAAAATATAGATGAAACTAATGTGCAGGAGTTTTTCATTTATCTTTTTAATATAATTTTTTTTATAATAGCTTTATTAAGGTTTGGCCTTGGTTATTTCGAAAATAACTTATTGTATTTAAATACAGTAATATTGTTATTGATTTTTTTTATGAGCACATGGTATGTAAAAAAATTTAATTTTACTAAAAATTATTTTACGATGATTACTGGTATTTTAATTTTTTATCCTATCTGTTTTGTTGACAAGCCTATACATGCAATAATTATGGGTGTCACAATGCACTATAGTCAGTATTTGATATTAACTCATAAAATTACATTAAAAAGAAAAAATAAATATCAAAAATATAATTTTAATTTTTTAATCTTTATTTTTGTTTATGGATTGTTGATGGCATTAGCATCTTCATCAGCATTTGTTTTGGAAACATCAGTACTATTTTTAAATGAAAAATTATTTAAAAATCTAATATTGATTCCTTTAATTGGTCAAATGTTACATTTTTATATTGATTCAAATTTATGGAAGTTCAGTGACAAACATCATAGAGATGTCACTCTTAAACATATAGTTAGTTAAGTATTAAATTTACAAGAAAAGATTCTTGTTTATTTTGTTGTTTTACATTAAATATAGCCATGAATTTATTTTTATCTTTTATAAAATTTTTATCCAAAAGGAAAAAATATTGGCTGATACCAATATTTATAATAATGTTTGTTTTTGGAAGCTTTATTATTCTAAGCCAAGGTTCAATTTTAGCACCATTTATATATTCAATATTTTAAGAATAAATGACATATGTTTTAGGTATATCTGCTTTTTATCACGATAGTGCTGCTGCTTTATTAAAAGATGGTGAAATAATTAGCGCTGCACAAGAAGAAAGATTCACTAGAAAAAAACATGATTCATCATTCCCTAGCAATTCAATCAATTTTATTTTAAAAAACTCAAATATAAAAATTGACCAAGTTGATTATATTGTTTTTTATGAAAAACCATTTCTAAAATTTGAAAGGTTACTGGAAACTTATTTAGCTTTTGCACCAAAAGGTTTGAAATCATTTTTAATGGCTATACCATTATGGTTAAAAGAAAAATTGTTTCAAAAAAAATTAATATTAGATTCATTGAATGAAAGTGTTGGTAAACTAAAAAAGGACACTAAAATATATTTTTCAGAACACCATTTGAGTCACGCAGCTAGCGCTTTTTATCCATCACCTTTTAATGAGGCAATTATTTTAACACTTGATGGAGTTGGTGAGTGGACCACCACTTCTGTTGCTATAGGAAGTAAAAATAATATAGATATTGTAAAAGAAATACATTTCCCTCATTCTCTTGGGCTATTATATTCTGCGTTTACTTATTACGCTGGGTTTGAAGTAAATGGTGGAGAATATAAATTGATGGGCCTAGCTCCATATGGGACACCAAAATACAAAGAAATTATTTTAGATAAACTAATTAACATAAAAGATGATGGTAGCTTTCAACTAAATATGAAATATTTTAATTATCCAGTTGGTTTGACAATGACAAACTCTAATTTTTCTAAATTATTTGGTCAACCTGTTAGGTCGCCAGATACAAAAATTGATAAATTCCACATGGATATTGCAGCATCTATCCAAAAAGCAACAGAGGAAATAGTGATAAAGATAGTTAAATCTTTAAAAAAAAAATATAATATAAATCATCTATGTTTAGCTGGTGGTGTAGCTTTAAATTGTGTTGTAAATGGAAAAATAATAAATCAAAAACTATTTAAAGAAATTTGGATTCAGCCAGCTGCTGGTGATGCAGGAGGAAGTTTAGGAGCTGCACTTGCTATGTGGCATTTAGAACTAAAAAAAGATAGAATTATAAATCAAACTGATCAAATGAAAGGCTCCTATTTAGGGCCTTGTTTCACAAATGAAGAGGTAGCTGCAGAATTAGAGGCAATAGGAGCAAACTACGAAAATCTTTCTACTGAAAAAATGACCAATTTAGTTGCTAAAAAAATTAGTGAAGGAAATTCAGTAGGGTGGTTTCAAGGAAAAATGGAGTTCGGTCCTAGAGCACTAGGTTCTAGGTCAATTATTGCTGATCCTAGAAATAAAGATATGCAGAAAAATTTGAACCTCAAGATAAAATATAGAGAAAGTTTCAGACCCTTTGCTCCAGCAATATTAGAATCTAAGGTTAATGAGTGGTTTGATCTAAGTGAGAAAAGTCCCTACATGCTAGTAGTAGCTAATATACTAGATAAAGTTAAAATATCTGAAATACAAAATGAAAAATATGAAGGTTTAGATAAGCTGAAGGTAAAAAGATCTCAAATTCCGGCAGTAACTCATGTTGATTATTCAGCAAGAATACAAACAGTAAATAAAAGCAATAATTTGAAATTTTATAACTTGATTGAAAAATTTGAGGAGATCACAAACTGTCCTATTTTAATTAATACCTCTTTTAACGTGAGAGATGAGCCAATTGTAAATTCAATACTTGATGCATACAGGTGTTTTATGTCTACAGATTTAGATATGCTTGTAATAGAAAATTGTGTAATGCATAAAAAAGAACAAATAATTTAGTAAAACGAATTTTTATTTGTTAATTAATCTTTTAACTTGAAGATAAAAATTTTTTTTTGATCTATAAGAGAAATTTATTTTTGATCTTACTGCACAACGCTTATCAGAGAGTTTATCACCAATAAAAAAACTTTTTTTTTTATCAATTTTATGCTCAGCAATGGCTTTTTTAATTAATTGATTATTAGGTTTTCTACATTTACAATTTGTTTTATATTTACCAATCCCATATTTTGGATGGTGGGGACAATAATAAATTCCAGAAATCTTGATTTTTTTTTCTTTTAATCTTTTTTTAATATTATTGTGTATCTTTTTTAAATAATTTTCCGTTATAATCCCTCTAGCTACAACAGACTGATTAGTGATGACTATTAGTTTAAATTTTTTGTGTATAAGTAAACCTAAGGCTTTGTAAGTGTGTTTTAAAAACTTAATTTTTTTAATATCATTTAAGTGTCCCACATCATCAATTAAAACACCATCCCTGTCTAAAAAAAAAGCTTTATTTGAATAAGACATATTATTTCTATTATTAGAAGATTTATATAATATGCAATCATAATATAATTATTTTTTGTATTAATATTTTTTTTGGTTATTACTCCTATCGGTTTGCTATTAAAAGTTTTTGGTAAAGATGAAAACTTTAAAAAATTGTATGATTTTGAATAGCCTGGAATCCGTGAGAAAATGGGCATTAAATTATAGATGAATATTAAGCTGAAATTCTAGAAGAGAGAACTACGAATGAATAAAATAAAATTATTAGGTAATCTGTTTATTTTTTTATAAAAATTCTTTTTTAATAATATCTACAATTTTATCCTTCCCCAATCTATTGCCATCATTTTTTAGATTATTTTTAGCATAAAAATTCATTTTTTTTTTGGTAAAATTTAGTTTTTTAATTAATTCGATTTTGTTTAATTGATAATTTTTATCTAATTCAATAGATTGTGTCCCAAGTATTTTAGAATACAACTTAGTACTATTATTTAAATAATTTCCTAATAATTCAGAATTTAAACTTATAATATTTTTTTTTTGTAAAATCGCATCTGTTATCGCACTAGAGTCGTGAAATAGCACTATTGAAGATTTACTTATTATTTTTGATGTTTCGTATTTCTTTATTCTAAATTTTTTGAAATATGAAAAAAAAAATTTATCATTATTTTTAGGGTGAATACAAATAATCATTTTTTTTTTGAAAATTTTTTGTAGTTCTAAAAATAATTTTTTCAAATAATAGTAATATAATTTTTTATCTTTATTATTAATTTTACCTTCTCTTAAAACTCTATCTAGAGCACAAAAGTTGCTGTCTATAAAACATAAATATCTATTTGAGATATTATTTTTTTTTATAATATTAAATGCCCTACTATTAATTGTATATACTTTTCTAAAATAACTTAATTTAGTAAACGGTAATAGTTTTTCAATTTGACTACTTAATCCAGATTTAACAGCTTTTACTATATTTTTTTTTGATTCAAAATAAATGTCTATCTTTGGAAAAATTCCTAAAATTGTTAATATTCTAAATATGTAATAAATAAATTTTTTTCTTAGAAAAAAAAGAGCTGAAGTAAAAAAAATTGACTTATTTTTTAAATCGAGACTAACTTTATTTTCTAGATAACCAATATTCATCAAAAGAATTTGTTTTAGATTAATTTTTTTTAGGTAGAAATAGATCTTAAAAAATGAAAATGATTTACCCAAGTTATTAAAAGCTATTAATGTTTTATTTTGAAAAATTTCTTTTAATTCTTGAGCATTGCGGGGTTTGTAAATTTTAATATTTGAAAAAATATAATTTGGAGTTCGTGAAAAGTCTTTTTTTTTAAATAATTTTAAATTTGATAAATTTAAAATACAAAAATTACCAAATTCTTTTTGAATTTTAGTATAAATTTCTTTATTCAAATTTAAAATTTGCTCATAGTCATTTGAACATGTTAAGATTCCAAATTCAATTTTCTTATCTTTTTTAATCATAAATGAATTAAATTGCTTTAAATTAATATTTGTTTTTTTTAAAAATATCTAAATTAAACTCCATTTTTTTCATTGCCAAAATTATCGATTGACAATCAAATAGTGCATGATGTGCTTTATTTTTATTATATTTATAACCAAAATATGTCTTTATTTTAGGACTATGTAAATAATTTTTTGGTATTTTGTATTTTTTTTCAAAAATTTTTTTGATATTTAAAATCTTAATTTCACTGTCTGGACTATTGTTATAATTCAGATTTTTTTTAAGTATCATTCCATCTTCACCATTACTAAAAATAAAAGATTTATTTGAAAATTTTTTCAGTTTTTTATATCCATCTAAAAATTCAATACCTTTTTTTTGAATAATTTCATTTGTTATTGAGGTAAGATTAATAATGTATTTACTTAACTTTTTATTTATTCGAGGTTTAATAATAAGATTTAATGTATCCTTAATTTTAAATTTTTTGTTAAATTTAATTGCTCCTATTTGAATGATTTCCTTTTTTTGCCATCTTTCTCTTTTTTCTTTTTCAAAATATTTTCCATAATAGTTTTTATCCCAAGAAGTCCACTCTAAATCAATTACTGTGTAGTATTTCATTTAAAATAGGCAATTAAACCTCTTGAAATAATTTTAATCAAATAATCTATTTCACTTGTCAAAATTGATGTATTCATAAAGATAATACCATTAGAAGGAAAAACTATTTTATTTTTTCTCAAAAAATTAACAAAATTTTTTTTGTTTAAATTATTTTTTTTTTCTAAAAAATCTCTTTGCAATCTATTTTGAGGATTTTTATTAGTAAAAATGATTCTTATGACAGATTTAAAACGCACTACTTTTATATTTAAATTATTTTTCAAAATATTTTTATGTATTCCCTCACAAAATTTTTTAGATTTAGCCTCTAAATTTGAAAAGACTTTTTTTTTATTTTTTATTAAAAATTTTATAGTCTCATTAGCTAAATGTGTTGAAAAAGAATTTCCAGAAAAAGTACCACCGAAAAAAATTTTTTGTTTATTTCTATCAATTTTTTTTTCAATTTTTTTTGATATTCCTATAAAGCCTATGGGTAAACCATTACCAAACACTTTTCCAAAAGTTGAAATATCTGAGTTTAAATTATATTTATTTTGAACGCTTGAACAGTCAGTCCTTAGTCCCGTAATAATTTCATCTAAAATTAGTATTATTTTTCTTTTTTTACAATATTCATTAAGCAGAGATAAATAGACCATATTTTTGTCAGTAGGTAAGCAACCTTGAATAGGTTCAATCATGACACAACATATTTTATTTTTATGTTTATCTATAATTTTTTTCGTTTTTTTGAAATCGTTGTAAGGAGCATATATTATTTTTTTTTCTATTTTTTTTTCTAGACCACTAGATAGTGGTTTTTTTTTCCCATTTTTATCAATTGTAAATAAAAACTGATCTATAGAACCATGCCAGCTTCCACTAACATTAATAATATTATCTTTTTTAGTCACAGCTCTTGCAATTCTTATAGCTTTCATATTAGCTTCTGCTCCTGAATTGCAAAATATAAATTTACTAAATTGAGGAAAAATTTTTCTTAAATTTTTACTTAATTTATTTGCATGTTCATTTGGTAAAGCAAAATTTGAGAAATTATTGTTTAAGAATTTTTTTATTGAGTCTTTAAAAATCTTATTATTATGACCTAGCAAGGATGTGCCTCCTGCAGAAGTTATATCAATGAATTCTTGATTATTTTTACAGTATACTTTAGATCCAAGGCCTCTAAGAAATAATTGTTTTGAATTTTTGTATCCCTCGTTTAGAATATTCATCTAAAATTAAGTTAATATGGTAGAAAAAAAATTAATTATAATGTATCAATTCTTCTTATAAATGCAAATTAAATTATACTTAAAAAACAATCCAAGAAAAAAATTTTTGATTTCATCAGAAAAAGATGATGTTCCTATTATAAAAATTATAAAACTTATAAATCAAAATTCTCTTGGTTTTGGAATTTTAAAAATTAAAAATAGATATAAGATTTTAACAGATGGTGATTTTAGAAGAAATGTTGTGAAGGATAATCATTTTATTATAAAAAAATCCTCTCAAATTAAGGATAAAAAAATATTTTCAATAGATTGTAATGAGACAATGTACAAAGCTTATCGTTTGATGAGTGAGAAAGAGATAAACTGTATTTTAGTAACTAAAAATAATAAAATTTTTTCTTATTTAACTCTTCATGAAATAAATGCAAGTCTATCACCAGAAAGATTGAATCTTGATAAAAATAAATTAAAGAAATTTAATTTAGATATATCAAAACATTTAATTAGATATAATTTTGCAAATTTATTTATTAAAGAAAATTCTGAAGTTTTAGATGCAGCTTGTGGAGTAGGATACGGTACTAATATCTTAAGTAAAAAATCTAGAAATATTATTGGAATTGATTATTCTAAACCAGCAATAAAGTTTGCAAAACAAAACCATCAAAATAAAAAAATTAAATTTTTTGAGTCCAATATTCTAAATTTTAAATATAAAAAAAAGTTTGATGCAATTGTTTCTTTAGAAACATTAGAACATATTAACAAAATAGATGGAATAAAATGGATTAAAAAATGTTATAATCTCTTAAAAAAAGATGGTATATTTGTTTGTTCTTCACCTTTATTAAGAATAAGAAATGGAAGATCTTATATTACCAACCCCCATCATCTTCATGAAATGAAAAGATCAGAGTTAGAAAATATTCTTAAAAAAACCTTTAAATTAAAAAATATAAATTTATTTATTCAAGAAAACAATAATTTAAAACCCTGTATTAAAGAAAATGAAGGTCTTTCAATATTTGTTTTGAGAAAATAATAATGGAATATAAAGAAACCTTACAAAATAGTATAAATAGAAAATCTAAATTTATAGATCAAGATATTCAATTTCACAATAATGTGCCTTTGTTTAGTTGGATTGAAATTAGCCCTATAGATGCCTGCAATAGAAAATGTGTTTTTTGCCCCAAATCAGACCCTAAAATTGCACCAGATACTTTTAAAACAATGGACAACAAATATATTGAAAAATTATCTAAGGAGCTTAAAGAAATTAATTATAAAGGAACGGTAGTATTTGCGGGATATGGCGAACCTTTATTAGATAAATCAATCTATGAGAAGATTTCTATTTTATCGGGTATCTGCAATTTAGAAATAACTACTAACGGTGACCCTCTAAATAAAAATAATATTAAAAAATTAGTCGATAGTGGGATTAATAAAATTGTAGTAAGTTTATATGATGGACCAGACCAAGTTGAGGAATATGAAAAACTATTTAAAACTGCAGAAATTGATAAAGATAAATATGTCCTTAGAGACAGATGGTACAAAGAAGATGATGGTTGGGGATTAATGGTAACAAATAGAGCTGGAACATTAAATTTAAAAAATCAAAATCTTCCAAAAAAAAAAGATATGAGTTGCTATTATACACATTATTCAATGATGATAGATTGGAATGGAAATTGTTATTTATGTACACAAGACTGGCAAAGAAAAATGGTAAGCGGAAATATTTATAAACAGCATATTTTTGATATATGGAATTCTGATATTTTAAAAGAGTTTAGAACCAACCTAGCAAAAGGTAAAAGAATAAATAGTCCTTGTAAAGATTGTAACGCTTATGGATTAATGCACGGATCAAAACATTTTAATGCCTGGCAGAATTATTATAATTCTAAATAACTCTTGAAAGTAATAATTTTATCAATCGTTTTATTGATCTTTTAGAAACTTATTGACCATGATTAGTTCATCAATTAGATATCTAAAATATTTGATAAAAATAATAAAAAATAATAATAAAATATCGATTAAACTTAAAAAAACAAAATAAATTTACTATTTTTGAAATTCTTATTAATTAAATTTTTAAAATTTATTTTGTTTCCATTTAAAGGAATCCTTTCTTCAATCTCTCAAGAATATTCAGAAAAGGAGCTATTTAATACAGGATTAATTTTATCAAAACAAAATAATTTAAGATTTAAAAAAATAAAAAATTTATCAGAAGTAGAATTTTCAGTTTTTTCTCAATGGGGAGATGATGGAATTATTGATTGGTTAAATTATATTTTGAATTTCAAAAAAAAGAGGTTTGTTGAGATTGGTGTTCAAGATTATTATGAATGTAATACAAGGTTTATATTAAAAAAAAAAAATTGGAGTGGCTTAGTGTTAGATATGTCCAAAAAATACATTGATAAAATTAAATCTCAAAGTGTTTATTGGAAACATAACATAACAGCTAAAAAAGCTTATGTAACAGCAGAAAATATAAATCAAATCTTAACAAAATATAATTATAGTAAAAATATTTCTTTGTTAAGCCTTGATATAGATGGAAATGACTTTTGGGTGATGAAAAAACTTAAAATCAATGCTGATTTAATTATCTGTGAATTTAATGGAATTTTTGGAGATATTCACGAGATAACTGTACCTTATAAAAAAAATTTTGATAGAACAAGAGAGCATCATTCAAATTTATATTATGGATGTTCAATTAAATCATTGGTCACATTATTATTAAAAAAAAACTATTTTTTTATAGGAACAAACTCAGCTGGAAATAATGCATATTTTATTAACGCCACACATTACCAACGGATAAAAAAAAGAATAAGAGAATTTAAAATTTTTCCACCAAAATTTAGAGAGTCTAGAAATAAAAAATTTCAAAAAACATTTTTACCACTCAAAAAAAGCATAAACTTAATTCAAGAAAAAAATGTTTACAATTTAAAAAAAAAAAAATTAATTAAAATTAAAGATTTAAAAAAAATTTATTCAAAAAATTTTTTAATGTCTTGAAAAATTAAACCATGAGCATTAATCGAATATATTTTGGAATTATATCAATAATTAATATTTTAGTTATTAATGTTTGCATCGTATTTCAAAAGATTTTAAAAAAAAAAATAATAGTTTTTTTTCACCCTAGAAGTGATTTAAAAAGTATATCCGAATATTATATAAATCCATTATTTAAATCAAAATATAAAAATCAAAAAGTTTTTATACTAGAAAATTCATCAAGATTTCTTTTATCACACACATTAATTAAAGAAACTTTTTTGAAGTATTTGATAGGAGTTGACGTTTTTTTTAATAATTATCTATGTGATACTTTTCCAATTAATTGTAAAAAAATTTATATTCACCATGATATTTATGATACACCAATAGCAAATAAAAAAGTTTATAAACAAATTAGAAGTAGACTTATAAAGTATGATTATATTTTACTGCCATCTATAAAGTCTAAAACAATATTTGATGACTTAGGTATAGATTACACCAAAAAAAATATTCAATTTGAATATATAGGTTATTTCAAATTAGATTTATTAAAAGATAAAAAAAATGTTAACTCAAAAGTTTCGAATAAGATTGTAATTGCACCAACTAATTTTTTGTCTTTTTCAGATATGTCGTTGTATAAAAATATTTATAATATTATAGATAGTATTTTTAAATATTCAAATTTAGAAGTTATTTTAAGACCACACCCCTCAAATTTTGAAAGTGCTAAAGTAAAATTAATAGCTAAAAGATATAATAAAAATGAACGATTTTTTCTGGATACGTCCAAAAATTATTTTAAAACATATAAAAACTCTTGTTGTTTAATTTCAGATTTATCTGGGACAGCATATACTTATTCATTATTAACAGAGAAACTGGTTATTTTTTACTCAAATTATGAAAAAAAACTTAAAACCCTTAATTACCATAAACTTAATTATTTTAAAGATAGAGAAAAAGTTGGATATGTGGTGAATAATTTAAAATATTTGATAAAAATAATAAAAAATAATAATAGATTATCCATTAAACTTAAAAAAAAACAAAATAAATTACAGAAAATTTTTTACATAGGTTTTACTAAACAAAGATTTGAAAAATTTTTAAATAAAATTTTATGATTATCAACAATGAAAAATATTGGAATAAATATTATCTTTCTAAAAAAAAAATAAATTTACCATCAAATTTTGCAAAGTTTGTAAAAAAAAAATTTCTTAAGAAAAGAGATATAGTTTTGGATGTTGCAACCGGAAATGGAAGAGACTCTTTTTTTCTAAGTAAGCATACAAAATTTGTCTATGGTATTGATAAATCAAAAATTGCTATAAATATAAATAGCAAAAAAGCTGATTATTTAAACTTAAAAAATATAAATTTTAAGAATCTTAGTTCACAACGGATAAAATTATTTAAAAAGAAAGTTACATTTATTTATGCTAGATTTTTTATTCACGCAATTAGTGAAAAAATAGAAAATAAATTTTTAAATGATCTAAAGAAATACTTTGGAAAAAATGTGACAGTTGGTCTAGAATTTAGGACAACTGATGATAAGTTAATTAATAAAGGAATAAAAATTGGAAAAAACCAAAGATTTTACACACATTATAGAAGATTTATTGAACTAAAAAAATTTGAAAAAAAACTTGAAGATAAAAATTTCAAAATTATTTACAAAAAAAAAGGTTTAAATTTATCAAAAACCTTAAATGAAAATCCTTACTTATGTAGATTAATAATTAAACAGAAATGATCATTAAAAATAAAAAAAAAGGTATCTTATTTTGGATAACAGGATTGCCAGGAGCTGGAAAAACTTCAATTGCGAACAATATAATCAATCCTATTAATAAAAAATTTGGACATACGATTTTATTTAATGGTGATGACATAAGAAAAATATTTGAGTTAAAAGATTATAGTTTCATTGGTAGAAAAAGAATAGGAATGCAATATTCAAAACTTTTTCAAAAGATTACAGATCAAAAAATAAATATTTTATTTGCTGGTGGTGTTTTAATTGAAGAAGTTAGGATGCGAAATAAAAAAAATATAAATAACTACGTTGAAATATATCTTAAAAGTAGTCAAAAAAAAATAATTTCAAAAAATTTTAAAAAACTGTATCTTAAAACAAAAAATCTTGTTGGTATAAAAATAAAACCTGAATATCCAAAAAGCCCCCATATAACGATTCATAATAATTTTAGTAAAAGCATCGAAGAGTTATCAAAAGAGTTGATTATTCAAATTTATAAAAAGGTAAATTTAAATTAAATTAAATTCATATAGAATTTTTATTTAAATAAATTCTTTATTATTGCATTTAAAAATATTAGGAAAATAATAATAATACTCTGTCCATTGTCATATCGAATTTTAGTTTCTTCTAATAGATGTTGGTAAAAATTAAATTTACTGGAATAGCCTCCACTTTTCATAATACCGATAATATTATTTTTATTTGTGGAGATACCTTTTAATTTCTTTTTAATTATAGCCCTATAATAAAAATCATAATCTGCTGAACATTTATATTTTGTGGTGTATTTTCCTACTTTTTTTAAAGAGTTTAATTTAATAAAAAAACCAGTAGAATGAGAGGTGGCAAAATCAAAATTATATTTAATTCTAAATGGATTGTATCCTGATTTAATAATTGTTTTAGTTGTGTAATGTCTCTTAACTGTTCCAAAAACAAAATCTATGTTTTTATGTTTGTTAAACTTTTTGAAAATAATTTCCAGAGCATTTTTTGTCAAAAGATCTCCTGAATTGACAAATACAATAACCTGGCCTTTTGCAATTTTAATACCTTTATTCATTGCAAAATAAATTCCCCGATCTTTCTCTGATAAAAAATGCTTTAATTGAGCTTTGTATTTATTAATTTTTATAATAGTGCCATCAATTGATTTACCATCAATAATAATGTACTCAAAATTTTTATAATTTTGAGAAATTATACTCTTTATAGTCTTATCAATGTTGTGTACGTCATTTTTGACAACCGTAACTATTGAAAAATAGGGCTTTTTTATTTTTTTCATGGTAAATAACATAAATATAACATGTATACATTCTAAATAAAATATTTCATAAAATTAATGTCATTAAGAATTGGTATCACAGGACACACAGGTAGTTTAGGAAAAGAAATAATTAAATTAAGACTTAATTATAAGTATTCCTTTTTTAAAGGAGATATAAGAAATAAAAATACAGTATTGCAATGGTTAAATAGTGAAAATTTTGATGCTATAATTCATCTAGCAGCAATTGTACCTATAAAGACAGTTAATAAAAATAAAAAAAAAACATACAACGTTAACTATAAAGGCACAAAGAATATTATTGATGCTGTTAAAACAAAAGAAATAAAATGGTTTTTTTTTTCTTCAACGTCACATGTGTATCAATCTACAAAAAAAAAGATTAGTGAAAGAAGTAAAACAAAACCAATTTCTTATTATGGTAGAACAAAATTACTTGCTGAAAAGTATATAATTAGAAAATTAGATAAATCTAACACCACATACTGTATTGGAAGGATATTTAGCACAACAAATAAAAGTCAAAAAAGAAACTACTTAGTTCCAGATTTAATAAGAAAAATTAAAAAAGCAAAAAAGTCAATTACTTTAGAAAATTTGAACCATTATAGAGATTTTATCTCTATGGAAGATATTGCAAGAATAATATTTATTTTATATAAAAAAAAATTTTGTGGAATAATTAATATAGCATCAGGTAAAGCTATTTGCCTAAAAGATATTGCAATACAAATTTCTAACCATTACAAAAAAAAGATTTTATTTAAAGACAATGTTAAAAAAACTTATTTAGTTGCAAATATCAATAAATTAAAAAAAATTTATAAAAAAGATTTAGTTAAAGATTTAAAAGTAGCACTATTTAAATAAATGAAAATTCTTTTTGAAAGCTCTATATTTCTTCATCAACCAATTGGAGGGATTTCAAAATATATTTGTAAAATTAATAAAATTTTTCAAAAAAAAAATATTAGATCAGTTATTTACTCACCATTATCAATTAATGACAATTTAAAATTTACTAAAAGTTCTAATATTAATTACTTTAGATTTAAAAAAATTCCAAAATTTTGTACCAAACTTTTTTATTTAATAAATAATTTTGCAACTTATTTTTTCATAAAACTTTATAAGCCTGACATTATACATTTTTCTTATTATAATAATTTTTTGTCTAGGTTTATAAACATCCCTTTTATTTTAACAGTTTATGATTTGATCAGTGAAAAAAAAAATTATAAAAATAATCGATTTAAAAAAAAAGAATTAATACAAAAAGCATCACATATAATATGCATCTCTAATACAACAAAAAAAAACCTAATCAAATTTTATAATGTAGATATAAAAAAAATTTCAGTAATATACTTAGGCGTAGAGAAAAATAGAAAATTAAAATCAGATAAAAAAAATTATATATTATTTGTTGGATCAAGAGATAAATATAAAAATTTTAAAAATTTTATAATTGCTTATAGCAAATCAAATTATTTGATTCAAAACTATAAAGTCTTATGTTTTGGCTCTAAAAATTTTAATTTAGAAGAAATTCAATTGATTAAAAAATTAAAAATTGAAAATAATGTATTTTTTAAATCAGGTAATGATAAAATGTTGAACAATCTTTATAAAAATGCCAGTCTATTTATATCACCAAGTAAAAGTGAGGGTTTTGGACTAACACCATTAGAAGCCATGAGTTTTGGTTGCCCAATTATTTGTAGCAATATTGATATTTTTAGAGAAACTTTAAAAAATTCTTGCTGCTATATTAATCCAAATAGCACAAATGATATTAAGAAAAAAATGGAAAACATTTTAAGATCTAAACAAAAACAAAAAATAATGATTAAAAAAGGGTTATTAAAAACTAAAAAATATAGTTGGAATAAGTGTGCACAAGAGACTATTGAAATTTATAAAAAAGTTTTAAATTGAATAAAAAAAATTACATATCAATTTTAATCACAAATTATAATAAAGGTTTTTTCTTACAAAGATCATTAAAAAGTGCATGTAATCAAAATTTTAAAAATTACGAAATAATTCTGTTTGATGATAGTTCTACAGATAATTCAATTGAAATTATTAAAAAATATAAAAAAGTAAAGTTAATAAAAAATCAATCTACAAGAAGAAAAACTGGTCCTTTAAATCAAATTAAAGGATTAATAGAATGCTTTAAACAATCAAAAGGTAATATAATTTGTTTATTAGATGCGGATGATGTTTTTAAAAAAAACAAACTAAAAGAAATTAATCAATTTTTTACTAAAAATAAAAAATTGAATTGTATTTTTGATATACCTTTTAATACTCTCTCTGAATTTAATTTTAAAAATAAATCAATAAAACACTCAATATGGTCTACAATTTTTCCTACAAGTTGCATTTCATTAAGAAGGAAATTTTTTAAAACTTTTTTAAAAAATATTTATAAGAATAATTTTCCTAATTTAGAAATAGACGCTAGATTAAGTATTTTTTCTAAATTTTATATGAATGAATATAACGTTCATAGCAAAAAACTCACGTATTATAACTATGATCATAATGGGATTACAGCAAATATTAAAAAATATTCAAAAAGATGGTGGATAAGAAGATCAGAAGCGTTTAGTTACTTAAGAATAATTATTAAAAAGAAAAATATTTTTTTTAAAACTAGTTTTGATTATTATTTTACATGTGCTTTAACCTTTTTTATGAGATAACTAAATTTATTAAATAAATATAATGCTTTTTTTTTACTATCCAATAATTTTAATTTCTATTCTAGGTTATGGTTTTTTTGTAAGTAATAAAATTATTAAATTTAAATTATCTAATCTAGGCTACCAAGGAATCGTAGGAATATTTTCATTATTATTAATTTCTTACATTAGTATTCAATTTGTGCCGCATGGTATTATATTTAATTTGTCAGTTTTATTGTTAGGTTTTTTTTTATTTTTATTTAACTTTAAAAAAAATATAACAAATGTGAAAAATTTTAAGTTACTTATTATTGTAGTATTTTTATCTCTTATATTAATATTAGTAGGAAAAAATCATGATGATTTTTATTATTATCATTTTCCATATATTTTAACTTTAACAGAATATATACACCCTATAGGTTTGGGGAATATGAATCATGGTTTTAAAACCCATTCATCAATATTTTTATTATCATCCTTATTTCACTTGCCTGGTGCAAAATATAACTTATTTCATTTAGCGCCCGCTTATATCTTAATATTTTCTAATTATATAATTTTAAAATTAATTTTTAATAAAGAAATAAAAAAAAATTATAAATTTATCACTTTTTTAAGTTTATCTTCACTAGTCTTTATTAATATTTTTTTTTATAGATTGGGAGAGCACGGTTCTGATAGATCTGCAATGATTTTAATCATTATACTAATAATAAACATTTTTTATTTTATAAATAAAAAGACAAAAGAATCAGCAGATGATAATTTTTTAAAAATTTTTACTATAATCTTTACAATAATTGTTTCATTAAAAGCTTTTTATCTAACATATATTATTTTTTTTATACCTTTAGTCTTAAATATTTATAATAAAACAAAATCTGTAAGGTTATTTTTTAATCTAAATCTATTACTTTGTACTTTATTATTTGGATTTGTAATATTAACAAATTTCTTTAATACAGGATGTCTTTTGTTTCCTGAAAAAAGGACATGTTTCTTTAACGTACCTTGGTCAATACCATTAGAGACAGTTGAATATTTAAGAATTCATTATGAAAACTGGGCTAAAGCAGGATCGGGTGCAGGCTATAGCTTAAATGATGAAGCAAAATTAGAATATATATCTGATTTTAATTGGATAAATAATTGGGTTGATAGATATTTTTTCAATAAGATATCCGATCTACTTTACTCATTAACCTTTGTTGCAATAATATTTTTTGTATTATTTAAGGGATCCAATTGCCTCAAAAAATATTACAGAAAATATAAAATCATTTATTTATCATTAATACTAATTTTTGTAATATGGTTTGCGCTACACCCAAGTCTTAGATATGGAGGATATCATTTATTTTTTTTATTAATTTTTATTCCTATAAGTCTTATTTTAGAAAAACTTAGTAAAAATGTTAAAAATTTAGATACTAAAATCATAGCGATTGTAATCATTACAGCACTAATTTTTATTGGAAGAAATTCAAATAGATTAATTAAAGAATACAAAATTTACTCTTATGAACCATTTACAAATGTAAATTATCCTCTTCATGATGATGGTTTCAGATTTAGAGCTATATTTAAGAAAAAAATTAAAGAGAACCAAGCTGTAGAAATATACAAAAATCGGTATATATTTTATTGATAACCATTAATGAATTATTTATTTTCAATCATAGATTTTTTTTATCAAAAAAAAAAATATTTTTTTTTAAAAAAAAAAATCTCAAAAAATATTAATATTTTAATAGATGTGGGTGCTCATCATGGAGATACAATTAGAGAATTCTTAAAAATTTTTGTAATAGAGAAGATATATGCTTTTGAACCAAGTAAAAAAAATTTTGAAAAATTAAAAAAAGAAACAAAGAATATAGAAAAATATAATTCTGTAAAAATAAATTTATATCCTTATGGAATTGGAAAAGAAAATGATTTTTTGCAATTTACAGAAATAGTTGATGGTGTATCAAACACGTTTAATGATTTAAATATAAATTCTAAATACTTTAAAAAAAAAAAAATTATAACTACTTTTTTTGGAATAAAAAAATTTGTTAAAAATAAAGTTTTAACTAAAATAATTCCACTTAAAGATTTGATAAAAAATGAGAAAATAAAAAAAATTGATTTAATTAAAATTGATACAGAAGGTTTCGAGTACAATACCCTTGTTGGAATGGACGATGAGATAAAAAAAGTTAAGCTTATATTGTTCGAACATCATTATGATAATATGCTAGTAAAAAACTATAAGTTCAGTGATATACACAGGTTATTAATAAGCAAAGATTTTAAAAAAGTTTACAAAATAAAAATGCCATTTAGAAAAAGTTTTGATTATATTTATGAAAATCAAAATTTTGACTTAGAAAAAAAACAATGAAAACTGTATTTTATTGGTCACCATGCTTATCAAAAGTTGGCACAGTTAAATCTACAATCAATTCAGCTATATCATTATCAAAATATTCTAAAGATAAATTTAAAGTTAAAATTATTAACTCATGTGGAGAGTGGGATGAATATTCAGAAATTTTTAAAAAATATGGAATTGATTTAATTGAATTTAAATTTAAGTTTTTTTCTTATTTACCTAAAAAAGGCTTTATCAAAAGTAGGATATCATATTTAATAATAATTTTGTTTTCATTTATTCCACTCTTAAAAGTATTAAAAAATGATAAACCAAACTTTATCATAATACACTTACTTACATCTTTACCGTTAATACTTAATTATTTTTTTAACTTTAAAACAAAATTTATTTTAAGAATTTCTGGCTACCCTAAATTAAATTTTTTAAGAAAATTTTTATGGAAAATTTCTTCAAAGAAAATTTTTCAAATTACATGTCCAACCAATGATTTGCTAAATAATTTAAAAAATCAAAATATTTTTGAAGTGGAGAAAGTTTGTTATCTTCAAGACTCAATTATAAATACCTCGGATTTTATACACAAGATTCAACATAAAAATAAAATTTTATTAGATAAAGTTGAAAATTATAAAGATTATTTTTTAGCAGTCGGCAGACTTACTAAGCAAAAAAATTATCAATATCTGATAAATGAATTTGTTGATTATCTAAAGATAAAAAAAAAAGCTGTATTGTTAATTATTGGTGATGGTGAAGAAAAAAATAAACTTATAGAATTAATTAAGTTCAATAACGCTACAGATAATATTTTTATATTAAATCAAATAACAAATGTTTATCCATTTATGAAAAAAGCTAAAGCTCTTATTTTATCATCTTTATGGGAGGAGGTTGGTTTTGTAATTGTAGAAGCAGCTTTTTGTAATTTATTTGTTATTTCAAGCGATTGTCCAAATGGCCCTAAAGAGTTCCTGTCAAATGGTAATGCAGGATATTTATTTAAAAGTAATAAAAAAAATGAGTTAAAAAAAATGATAGAAAAATTTGATACAGAAAAGCAAAATTTAGATAAAATGAGGATAAATGCAAAAAGAAACACATTAAAATATTCATTGTTTAGACATTATCTAAATTTAAATAAAGTATTAATAAATGAAAACTAAACATAAAATCTTATTTGCTAAAATAATCTTTTTCTTTCTTTCTAAGTTTAAAATCAAAAATAAAAAAGTATTAAGAAATAATATTAAGTGGAATCTTGATTTGTCAGAGGGTATAGATTTAAGTGTTTATCTATTTGGAAAATTTGAATTTGAAATAATAAAAGCAATAGCAAAACATAAGCTGACAAGAAAACCAGTTTTTTTTGACATAGGAGCAAATATTGGAGTTCAAACGTTGCAACTTCGTAATTATTTCAAAAATAGTACAATTCATTCTTTTGAACCAACAAACTATGCATATAATAAATTGTGCAATAATATCATTTTAAACCCAAAATTAAAAAAAAAAATTATTTTAAATCAAGCATTTTTAACAAATAAAAAAAAAACTATACCAAAAAAAATTTATTCTAGTTGGAGTCTTATAAACAAAAAAAATTTACACAAAAAACACCTTGGTTCACTTAAGAGTACAAGTAATGCAAATTCATTTAAATTAGATAATTATATAACTAAACATAAAATAAAAAAAATTGATTTTATCAAATTAGATGTTGATG
>ENA-UOXV01000287-UOXV01000287.1-marine-metagenome-genome-assembly--contig:-NODE-287-length-69565-cov-7.780996_pt1 | contig 69565 bp, 68 predicted proteins | sample MGYA00238165_ERZ766961 | MGnify/ENA primary metagenome ERZ766961 (study PRJEB28924, sample SAMN03173240) | marine metagenome | biome: Marine; feature: Water; material: Subsurface seawater | place: North...
AATAGCGAACATCAAAAATCCCTTCTGAGCAGAGTTTTTCAACAGCCTCAGCCAAAAGCGGTTTCATGACTTCGCCGAGGCCTCGTCCGATTGGTTGTGGGAGACTGATCAAGATCATCGGTTCACCTATATGTCGCCTCGGGTTTCGGATGTTACGGGTGTCCCGGTTGAATTCCACATCGGGAAAACGCGCGAAGATCTGGCAGGGGAATCCGTCAACACGCCGAAATGGCGCGAGTTTATGGAAGGTTTGGACAGGCATGAAGAATTTAGGCACTTTGAATATGCGCGTGTCGGTCCCGACGGACAGACCCAGTACCTTAATATCTCTGGCGTTCCCGTCTTTGACCAGGATGGGACCTTCATGGGATACCGCGGTACGGGCGATGATGTGACGGAGCAGGATGCTGCATTAATTCGCGCGAATGCCGCCGAGAACACGTTGGTGACAGCTATTAATGCACTTGATGATGCATTCGTGATTTATGACGCCGATGACCGTCTGGTCCTGTGTAATGAGAAATACCGAAGCTATTACCCATTGTCTCGCGATGCCATCGTCCCGGGCGCGGCTTTTGAGGATATCATCCGTGAAGGTGTGGCACGTGGAGAGTATGCCGCGGCGATTGGGAACGAAGAGGCTTGGATTGTCTCGCGAATGGAACGACATCGCGCGGCCGACAGTGAGGTCGAACAGCATTTGGCAGACGGCCGCTGGCTAAAGATATCGGAGAGAAGAACCGAGTCAGGCGCAACCGTCGGGTTTCGGGTTGATGTTACGGAACTCAAACAAGCGCAGCATAATGCCGAAGCTGCAAACGCTACGAAGTCGGAATTCCTTGCCTCGATGAGCCACGAAATCCGAACTCCGATGACGGGTGTGCTTGGGTTCACCGATATGCTGTTGGATGACGACCTGCCACCCCAAAGCGTGGCCAAAGTGCGTAAAATCCAAGAGGTTGCCGCATCGTTGTTGGCGATTATCAATGATATCCTTGATATCTCAAAGCTCGATGCTGGCAAGTTGCAGATCGAAACAGTGAATTTCTGCCCGGCCCAACTTGCCAACGATGTAACTCAACTTTTTTATCAGACTTGCCCTGATGAAAAGAAGGAAAAGCTGCAAATTACCGCCAAGGTTTCAGATGATTTTCCTGCTGTGGTGTGCGCTGATCCCTCCCGTTTGCGCCAAGTCCTGGTCAATTTGATGGGCAATGCGGTGAAATTTACGGACGCTGGTTCTGTCAGTTTGGAATGTTCTCACGACGCTGCTGCAAAGCTGTTGCGGTTCGATATTGTGGATACGGGAATCGGAGTTGGCCCTGATGTGCAGGATCAGCTCTTTGGGGAATTTGTCCAAGCCGATGCCTCAATCAGCCGTACGTATCAGGGTACCGGGCTGGGCCTGTCGATATGCAAACGCTTGGTTGAGTTAATGGGCGGAGAGATCGGCTTGGAGAGCAGCATCGGATTGGGAAGCCGATTCTGGTTCACTCTTCCGTACGAACCTGTAGATGAAGACACGATCATTATTGAGGAAGACAAATCCAACGCTAAGCGGTTTGCAGGCTCGCGCGAATTATCGATTTTGGTTGCTGAGGACAACGAGATCAACACGATGATTATTCAGGCCGTCCTAGAGAAGATGGGACACACGCCAAGCTTTGTCGTGAACGGTAAAGAAGCCCTAGAGGCCGTTAAATCAGATGATTACGATTTGATTTTAATGGATGTGCGGATGCCCGTGATGTCCGGGCCGGACGCGACCCGCAAAATTCGAAAACTATCTGGATTCAAAAGTATGGTCCCGATCATCGCATTGACCGCTGATGTGATGGCCGAGAATAAGCAGTCTTACTTCGATGCGGGAATGAACGAATGTGTGGGCAAGCCGATTAATCAGAACGAGTTGGCTGCCGCGATGAACCACGTGCTTGGCGAAACGGTCAACATGCTGATCAGTTCAGACGAATCTTAGCCACCCGTTTTTAGTTTTTGTCTTTGGACGACGGCTTCGACATCACCTTTTTGCGTGCGATGTGTACAGCCCACCAGACCGTGATGACCACTGGAATAAACACGACCATCAACACGAAATCGACGTCAAACTTACCGATCGATGTATGGGCAAGGCCCTTGACCATATAGGCGATGAGCCCCAGCAAATAGTAACTGATGGCGACAACGGATAATGATTCAACCGTTTGTTGAAGGCGCAGTTGCAGCTTGGCGCGACTGTCCATCGAACTCAGCAGATCTCGGTTCTGTGCTTCGAGGGCAACATCGACCCGGGTCCGCAGTAGATCGCTGGCCCGTGCCGTGCGACGGCTGAGTGTTTCGATCCGGCGCATCAAGTTGTCACGGGTTTCCATGGCAGGGGCAAAGCGGATTGTTAGGAAGTCAGACAATCGCTGCAGGTCTGAAATCGATTCAAGGCGAAGCGCGTCCAATCGCTGATAGACCAATTCTTGATAGGCTTTTGAAGCACTGAAACGATAATTCAATGATGCTGATATCCGTTCTGTTTCGGCAGCTACTTTCGATAGCTGCTCTAACAGTTGTTGTTCATCATCGGTGCCTTCGCTGAACGCCAACGTTTGCAAGATATCGCTGAGATTCTGCTCAAGCTCCGCAATCAGCGGTCGCGATTTGCGGGCGGGCGGCAGGGCCAGCATCGCCATCATGCGATAGGTCTCCATCTCGCAGATACGTTTAACCAGACGGCCAAGCGAGCCATCGGTCAGTTCGCTATCCTTGACCAGGAATCGTAAGAACCCATCACCGTGGGTCTGGAAATCGGTCCAGACCCGGGCACGACCGGCAGAGACAAACCCTCCAACCAGTGCATTGTTATCAAAAAGCCCGGTTAATTCAGCACCGCTACGATCCTGGGTCCCGCCATTTTCGATGGAGATATGCAGCGCCGTCAGAACGTCACCGGGGATATCAATGAGCCAATCAGACGGCAGTTCAGCAATCGGCATGTCCTTGAATGGCTGCGCGAAGGCAGCTTCTTTGATCAGTGTATAAGCCGAATATTCGGTATGACGCTCCCATTTCAGGCGGAACGGTCCGAAATTGGCATCGAATTGCAGATCGCTTGCGGATGGTGCTGCGATCTTAAATGCCTGACATAGCTTGGCGATGTGATTGCGGTCGGCCTCGGCGCTGTTTTCACCAGTCACGGACGCAATGTGCGAAATCTGTGCGGGGGACGAGATAATTGCCGGTGGCCGGGCGTTCATCTCGGCTTGAAGCTCTGCACGCAGCGGATGTTCAGTAAAATTCATTTAATGCGTGCCTATCTCGCCAACCGGGGTTCTGATCCCTATATATATGGTGAAGTACGAGAATGAAAAGCCAGAGAATTAATAAGAGAACTAATAAGAGAATTAACAAGAGGCCATCAATGACCGATATCGCCGCCACCGATGATTTATTCTTTACCCATTCCGATCTGAGCCTGGAACAAGCCCATGGCATCGTAGATGACACGCTTAAGGACGCGGATGATGGCGAATTGTTCCTAGAATACCGTCAATCCGAAAGCATCACGTTCGATGATGGTCGGGTCAAAGGGGCCAGTTTTGATACCGCACAGGGTTTTGGTCTGCGCGCCATCGCTGACGAAGCCACCGGATATGCGCACGCATCGGACATCACCGAAGACGCATTGAAACGTGCGTCTGACACCGTGATGGCGGTGACGCGCGGTCATTCGGGTGCCGAAGCGGTCCCGCTGAAACCGACCAATCGGTCGCTGTATGTCGATGATAACCCAATGTCATTGGTCCCGTTCGAAGACAAAGTCAGCTTATTGGCCGAAATGGATGCTTATGCGCGTTCGCTCGATCCCAACGTTAAGCAGGTCAGCGCGTCTGTGGCGGGGTCTTGGCAGGCGGTGCAAATCATCAAGGCGGGCGGTGAGCGTGTTGCCGACATTCGTCCGCTGGTCCGATTAAACGTCCAAGTCATGCTCGAAAAAGATGGCCGCATGGAAACGGGATCGCACGGTACAGGCGGTCGTGTCGCGTTTGAAACCTATATGCAGCCATCAACGTGGAAGGCTGCCGTTGATGAAGCGTTGCGCCAGGCGCGCGTGAATATGGAAGCCGAGCCCGCACCCGCCGGTGAAATGGTTGTCGTGCTGGGCCCAGGGTGGCCGGGCATTTTGCTTCACGAAGCCATCGGTCATGGTCTTGAGGGTGACTTTAACCGCAAGAAAACATCGGCCTTTGCTGGGCTGCGCGGTGAACGTATTGCGGCCGCGGGTGTCACCGTCGTTGATGATGGCACCATCGATGATCGCCGTGGGTCGTTGACCATCGATGACGAGGGCACGCCGAGTGAATACACGACCTTGATCGAAGATGGCATTTTAACGGGTTACATGCAGGACCGCATGAACGCCCGCCTGATGGGCGAAAAGTCCACCGGGAATGGCCGTCGTCAATCCTATGCGCACATGCCAATGCCGCGCATGACCAACACCTATATGTTGGCGGGTGACAAAGATCCCGCCGAGATTTTGGCGTCGGTTGAAAACGGTTTGCTGGCGACGTCATTCGGTGGCGGACAGGTCGATATCACCAACGGCAAATTCGTCTTCACATGTACCGAGGCCTATAAGATCGAGAACGGCAAAGCAACGACCCCCGTTAAGGGTGCGACGCTGATCGGCTCTGGTCCCGACGTACTGACCAAGGTATCGATGATCGGCAACGACCTGGAACTCGACCCCGGTGTCGGGACCTGTGGCAAAAACGGCCAGGGTGTCCCGGTCGGTGTCGGCCAACCTACGCTGCGGATCGATGGTCTGACTGTTGGTGGAACGGCGGTTGGCTGAGTAAAATAAGAACGTCGTCCCGGGAGCCTTCAGGCTGTCCGGGATCTTATTTACCTCTGCACTACAGCCGGGACGACGGTAATTTAATCAACCCCCTCACCTAACCTCTCCCCCTGAAAGGGGAGAGGGATTAGAAAGAGTAACTTGAATCCGAGAGTCCCTCTCCCATGCGTAGCGGGGGAGAGGGCAGGTGAGGGGGTGCTTAGTACGCGTACTCGATGAACACCGTATCCACATTGAGGTGCCAGCGTTTGTTACTTAGGTCGCAAGCCAGAGGTAAAGGCAACGGCGAAGACGCCCAAAAATGGTGCCACTAAGAGTGTTATGAATACCAAACTCCAACCGTTCCATTGATCGCTATATAAGATGAATACCATTCCTATAAGTGTGCTGAATATAATTACGGCAATCCAAAAAGCTTTCTTAGAAATGCAATGGGAGGCCGTTCCTAGAATTACCTCAACCAAGATGTAAATTATAATATCAAGCATGATGGATCATTATTACCACATCGACTCGACCGTCGCGACGTTAGGCCTGGCTCAGGGCCAAACAATTCATATTCGTCGTCCCGGAAGCCTTTAGGCTGTCCGGGATCTTGTTTATCTCTGCACATCATTTCTGAGTGATACAAGATCCCGGCCTTCCGCTGCGCTGCAGCCGGGACGACGATTAGGGTGTTAGTATGCGTACTCCGTAAACACCGTATCGACATTGCCGTTCCAGCGTTTCTCATAAGCTGCGACCAGCTCTTCAGCCTGGGTCAGGCCGCTTTCGGCGATCTGGAACATTGGTTTTAGGAAATGACTTTCGTCCATGCCAACCGAGTCCAGGCGACGGCGGCTTTTTAAGCCCCTGTGTGACAGGCACAACACGTCGTTGGCGATATCCTGGACCGTGCCTTTTCGGAATTTTGTTTTAAGTGCCGTTGTAGGCACCTGATCGCGCAGCATCTGGCGTTCTTCGGTGGTCCAGTCTTTGACGATATCCCATGCCCCGGCACGGGCGTCATCGTCATACAATAGGCCTACCCAAAACGCCGACAGGGCGCACAGCTTATTCCACGGGCCGCCATCGGTGCCGCGCATTTCCATAAATGTTTTCAAACGGACTTCTGGGAAGATGGTCGAGATGTGATCCGCCCAATCCGACATCACCGGTTTATGGCCGGGATAGGCGGGCAACTCCCCGCGCAAAAAGTCACGGAACGACTGACCCGACGCATCGATATACTTGCCGTCGCGATAGACGAAATACATCGGCACATCGAGGGCATAATCCACATACCGCTCAAACCCCATGCCGTCTTCGAACACAAACGGCAGCATACCGGCGCGGTCATTATCAACGTCGGTCCAGATGTGTGATCGGTATGATAAAAACCCGCTGGGCTTGCCATGGCGGAATGGCGAATTGGCCCAAAGTGCGGCCGCAACCGGTTGTAAGGCCAACGCCACGCGGAACATTTCGACCATGGATTTTTCAGAACAAAAATCCAGATTGACCTGAACCGTGCAGGTGGACTGCATCATCTCGCGGCCCATGGTGCCAACTTTGGGCATGTATTCGCGCATGATTTTATAGCGGCCCTTGGGCATCCACGGCATGTCTTCGACGGGCCATTTTGGACGATACCCCAGGCCTAAGAACCCAATCCCCATTTCCTTGGCGACGGCTTTGACCTGATGCAGATGGGTGCTGACCTCGTCACAGGTTTGGTGAATGTTTTCAACGGTGGCACCCGATAACTCAACCTGACCCGCAGGTTCCAACGATACAGAACTGCCATCAGCACCCTTTAGGCCGATCACAGTTTCACCTTCGCGAATGGGCTCCCACCCAAATCGAGTCAACCGATTGAGTAGTTCTTTGATTCCGTCTTCACCCTCGTACGGCAAGGCCTTCAGATCGGATAAACGAAATGCGAATTTTTCGTGCTCCGTGCCGATCCGCCAGTCTTCGCGTGGTTTACAGCCAGCGGCGAGATAATCGACAAGCATTTGCTTGTTTTCAATCGGGGTGTCGTTTTGTGGCGAGGCACCAGACATATTAGTCTCCGAAGTAATCCATTTGGCAGGGTTATGGCGTTTGTGGGGGTAGGTCGTCAATCGATTGCCGCACACCAAGGGCAGCAACGCACGCCGTCTCGGCCCGCAAAATGCGCGGTCCCAAATCGGCGGCTACAGTTGCGGGATGATTGTTTAGGGTGTTGATTTCATCTGGATCAAAGCCCCCTTCGGGACCAATCAGAAAACCAATGCCGTCGGTCCTGCCCATCATGACTTTTGCCAGTGGCGCACCGGTCCCGGTTTCATCCAAGTGAATAAGCGGCCGATCTGCAGGCCAGCTTTCTAATAATTCAGATAATGTAACGGGCTGTTCGACGCCGGGCACCGAAAGTCGTTCAGATTGTTCTGATGCTTCGCGGGCGGTCGCGGCCAAGCGGTCCACGTTGACGCGCGTTGACTGTGTGCGCTCGGTGATTACGGGCTGGATGCGTGCGATGCCAAGCTCGGTCGCTTTTTCGATCACGAAGTCCGTGCGATCTTTTTTCAACGGTGCGAAACACAGCCAAACATCAGGTTCAGATATTTGCGGACGTGTTTGAGTCGCCAATGAAATCTCGACGGCTTTTTTATTGGCTTTGGCAATGGTGCCCTGCCATTCGCCATCGCGGCCATTGAACAACAAGATGGATGTGCCAGCGGCAATACGCATCACGTTGACCAGGTAATGGCTTTGGTCACGGCCGAGCTTCAGCACCTCGGCATTACCGAGTGGTTCAGATACATATAGACGGGTCACCGATGTGGCCGACATATTTTTCTCCACATTGTACTTCCCGGGCGGATTATCTGTACTGATGCGCCGCGCGTCCACTAAAAACCCTATGAATTGTAGGACTTTCTCCTTGACCATATGGTCAGCTATAAGGGCGGATGCAAACCAAGGACATAAACGCAGAAACGGCCAGTGATATTCGCACAGATGCTTGGATTCTGCGGATCGCCCCTCTGGGGGCGCGTCCTTACTTGCGTCTGATCCGCGCGGATCGGCCCATTGGCACGTGGTTGTTGCTGATCCCGTGTTTGTGGTCGGTAACGATGGCGAGTGATGTCGCCGGATTGGGCGTGCCTGATCCCTGGTTCATCGTGCTCATTGCCATCGGATCTTTTGTGATGCGGGGTGCTGGGTGCGTCATTAACGATCTGTGGGACCGTGATATCGACGCCCGTGTGGCACGTACATCAACACGTCCGATTGCGTCGGGCGAAATATCGGTCAAAGCCGGATTGGCGTTCCTAATTGGATTGCTACTGGTTGGCTTGGTCGTGTTGCTGCAGTTCAACATGGTGGCGATTACATTAGGCGTGGCATCACTGGCATTGGTCGCGGTCTATCCGTTAATGAAGCGGATCACCTATTGGCCACAGGCGTTTTTGGGTCTCACGTTTAACTGGGGTGCGCTACTGGCATGGGCGGCGGTGCAGGGTGCCGTCGGCGAAGTTGCAGTGATGATCTACGTGGCGTGTATCTTATGGACCCTCGGCTACGACACGATTTATGGTCATCAGGACAAAGAAGACGATATCCACGTCGGTGTGAAATCGTCATCCATAAAATTGGGCCAGAAGACGAAACCTTTTGTCATGGCGATGTATGCGGGCACGGCGATCCTGTTGGGTGTGGCCGGGTGGGCTATTGGCATGGACTGGTTTTATTTCACCGCGTTGGCCATCGTCGCCGCACAGTTTATCTGGCAGGTGGTGACCCTCGATATCGATGATCCGGATAATTGCTTGGCGCGGTTTAAATCCAATCGCGACGCCGGGTTGATCATTTTTATCGGCTGCTTGCTCGGATAACGACCACACGCATGCGGTACGCAGCCGCTGATACTCATACATACTTGGCATACTGGCATATGTTGTTCACCAGAACGTGACCCTAAAACATCGCCCAATGTTGTTACTGTTCGACATTCAATACTCAAAGGTTGTGTTGATATATGAAAAAAAATGGGAGGGCGCTTTGAAGGGTCAATGTAGTTGCGGTGAAGTTCAGTTCGAGATGACGGAAAAACCGCTTTTTGTACATGCGTGCCATTGCACGAACTGCCAACGCCAGAGTGGTTCGGCACATGCATTGAACGGGATGATCGAAGCGAAACACATCAATCTTTTATCCGGTCAACCCGAAGGTGCCGAGGTGGCAACAGGCAGTGGTCAGGGGCAAACAATTTACAGATGCCCGACATGCAAGATTGGTTTGTGGAGTGTCTATGCCGCCGCGAGTGATAAATTCTTCTTCGTCCGGATTGGTACCCTCGAAGACCCAGGGAGCTATCCGCCCGACATCAACATTTTTACCAAGAGCAAACAGCCGTGGGTGCCGCTGATGCCTGACATTCCAGCAACAGAAGGGTATTACGATGCCAAGGAGTTATGGTCGCAAGAAGCATTGGCGCGGATGAAGGCTGCCGTCAGCTGACGCCTGACCCTTATTTACATGGGTTGTTTTTGAGCCACTCTTTATGACGTCTGTTGCCCTCGCGGAGTTCGGCCACGCTGGTAAAGCGACGCAAGATTTTGTTGGTATCTTCGGCTTCTTCAAGACCTCGGGTCGATGCAACCATTAGCCATTTGTGCGCTTCGACGAAGTCCCGGTGCGGTGCCGGGATGCGCCCATAAAGAGAGCCTAGCTGAAACTGCGCATCCAAGTGACAGCGTTCTGCCGCGAACAGCAAAGCAGATTTCGCCTGGGGAAGATCAATAAAATCATGGTCGCCAATGCCAAGAAGACGTCCAAGGCCCGCGTTCGCGCCGACGTGTTTGTGTGCTGCCGCCGCCTGAAGCCATTGAATGGCGCATTGTGTGGCTTGATCGTCAGCGTCCTCGCCGACAAAAAACGAGCTAAGATAATACTGCGCCGTGGCGTTCCCAGCGACCGCGAGGGGCAGCCATTTATTATATGCATCTTGGAATGAGGCTGCCCTGTACGCATCAAACCCCTGTTTGACCTGCGGGTCATTGGCGCCTGGTTCGGTATCGTTATACATCGCGGTATCGGGCGTTGACGCAACAACGGCGCTATAAGGACACATGGTTGCGATCTCTGCCGCCGATTTTTGAGGCGGATCGATAGAGGCCAGTGCAGTGAATGGTGTTGTCATCATGGCCGATAGCACGACCATCAAGACAAAAGGTAGAATTTTCTTATTCATAAGGGCCACCTTAGCGCGTTTCATTTGCGACGACTATGCTAGGGTTTCGGCCTTCGTAACGCGTGGGCATTTTTCATGACTGGGTACATCTTTGTTTTAATCGCGGGTCTCGCGGCAGGGGCGCTCAGCGGGATTATCGGCACCGGGGCGTCGATTATATTGCTACCACTTGTCGTCTTGCAGTTTGGCCCGCAACAGGCGGTCCCGATCATGGCTGTCGCATCGGTGATGGGAAACATCGGTAAGTCATTGGCGTGGTGGCGAGAAATCGATTGGCGCGCCTTTTGGGCCTACTCAATCACAGGTGTGCCGGGGGCTGCGCTGGGGGCAGGGACATTATTGGTGCTGCCCGCCGACATCGTCGAGATCATGCTGGGGCTGTTCTTTTTTTCCATGATCCCTGCTCGCCGATGGATGCGGGCCCGTAATTTTAATTTGCCGCTTTGGCAGCTGGCGATTGCGGGCGGCGTGATCGGGTTTTTAACCGGCATCGTGCTGTCGACGGGGCCGCTCAGTATCCCTGCCTTCGCCGCTGTTGGTTTGGGCAAGGGGGCGTTGCTGTCGACCGAGGCCGTTGCATCCCTCGCATTGATGGTCAGCAAAGTCGCGACATTCCAACAACTGGGCGCGTTGCCGTGGCCGCAATTTCTGCAAGGTTTGATCATTGGCGGATCGATGATGGCGGGGACGTTCATTGGCAAAATGATTGTCGACCGCATGAGCTTAAAGACGTTTGAATTTTTGCTCGATGCAATGCTGCTCATTGCCGGAATCACGATGATCTGGACGGCGTTTGTTTAGTTTTTTCGTTTCAATGTATCCTAAACGTCGTCCCGGAAGCCGAGAGGCTATCCCGGATCTTGCTAGCAACCAAATATTGGTAATTTGATAAAAAAGATCTCTGGTCTCACATGCGCTCGCCTGGGAGGTCAAAAATGAATAGTATAATATTCAATCAAAAATTGAAAAAATATTTGACTTACCCGTAATATAAATTTATGATCACTTCAAGTCCCGGGGAGAAGTGCGTCTTCATCTCGGGACTTTCCGATTCCAATCTAATTGTCTGATGTGTCCAACCTGGGCACATGCATCTGATTTCTTAGTTAGCGTCCCATTTTGGGGCGCTTTTTTTGTGCCTCATCAACAGGAGATTTCAACATGGGAGGATTCTTTTCCCCACCATCTGTGCCGCCACTATCACCATCCCCGCCGCTCATCGATACGGGGGCCGAAGAACGCAAACGGCGGGTCGAAGCGATTGAACGCCGCCGCCGAGGCCGTGCGGGCACTGTTGTAACGTCTGAGCGTGGTGTGTTGGAGGATGCGTCATCTTCAAAGGCGTCATCCGCACCCCCATCGGCGACTCTCCCCCTCAAAGATAAACTGGGAGACTGATGATGACAGAACCTCAAACCCATGATGCCGATCACTTGATCGCACGTTATCAACGCGCGAAGGATCGGCGCAGTCATTGGGAAGGTCATTGGCAGGAATGCTATGAATTCGCATTACCGCAACGCGAAGGAGCCATCACGGGGAGTACGCCCGGCGAAAAGAAAGGCACCCGGCTGTTTGATGCGACGGCCAGCGATGCGGTCGATCAACTATCAGCAAGCCTGTTATCAGAATTAACGCCACCGTGGTCCAAATGGTTCGCGTTCAAGCCTGGTAAGGACGCGCCAGAAGATGCCCATCACGGCATGACCGAAGCCTTGGAACGCGCGGCTAAGATTTTGCAGGGACATTTTGATCGGTCGAACTTCGCCGTTGAAATGCACCAGTGCTATTTGGATTTGGTGACGGCGGGCACAGCATGTTTGATGTTCGAAGAAGCCCCCATTGGAGAAGCCTCGGCATTTCGATTTACGGCTGTCCCTCTATCGAATGTGGTGTTCGAAGAAAGCATCGGCGGTCAGTTAGATGCGACATTTCGTCGATCAGAACTAACCACCCAGCAATTCAATGAACGATTCCCTGACGGTGCAATCAGAACAGAAAACGACTTCCAAGATGTCACAATGAATGATGAAAAAATCATCGTGATCGAAGCCGTGGTCCCCAGTGCAAAGGGATACGACTATGTCGCTGTGCGTGATGCGGATGCCCTTGAAAACGGGGCGCGTGCGGTTCTGAAAACGGGAAGTTATCGGACGTCACCGTTCATCAATTTCAGGTGGCTCAAAGCGCCCGGTGAAGTTTATGGCCGATCCCCGGTGATGAAGGCATTGCCCGATATCAAGACCGCCAACAAAGTGGTTGAGCTGATATTAAAAAATGCGGCCATCGCCGTTACCGGTATCTGGCAAGCGGATGATGATGGGGTCCTCAACCCCGCGACCATTCGTCTGGAACCGGGCACCATTATCCCCAAGGCCGTTGGGTCGGCGGGCTTAACCCCGTTAAAGCCAGCGAACGATATGAACTTATCCAACATCGTCTTGGACCAAATGCGTGAACGCATTCGCCACGCCATGATGGTGGATATGCTCGGACAGCCGAATAAGCCAAACATGTCCGCGACCGAGGTTATCGAACGTTCCATGGATATGGCGCGCTTATTAGGTAAGACATATGGACGGTTACAGTCTGAACTGCTGACGCCATTGGCGTTGCGTGCGGTTACGATCCTACAGCGTCGAGGAGAGATCGCTAAGTTTGAGATCGACGGTCGCGTGATCGAACTTGATTACACATCACCCCTGGCCCGTCATCGTGCACAACGTGAAGCGGCGCAAATGGCGGAGTGGGTGACCAAGGTCAATCTGCTGGGGCCACAGGCGCTGCAACTCCTCGACCCGGTCAAGGCGGCGCGACATTTGGCGTCGGTCTATGGCGTTCCAGCCGACCTGCTGCGAAACCCCGAAGAACTAGAAATCGGGGACCCATCGGCGCAAACCCTGGACCCAACACAACCTGATTTCCTGAGCGCCATTACCGATGCATTCGGTGAAATGGCAAGTGGCGCTCCGGGCGATGCGACCGTGCCAACATCGCCCATTGTGGGGGATGATCATGGACCCGCTTGACCCATCTACCGTTGCAGAACGGCCCGACCCAGCAGCGCTCGCGAAGTCGGCGGCAACATGTTTCGCCGGCGCGGATGGCCGTCAACTGCTGGGTTATCTACGCGCCATCACGGTGGAACGAACCCTCGGTCCCGGTGTCGATGATGCACATCTCCGTCACCTCGAAGGCCAACGCCAATTGGTGCAGCACCTCTCGTCGCTGATCCATCGCAGTCGCATTGGCCCCCTTACACACGAACCATCATCCGAAGACTAAAAGGACAGAACCATGACGAACATCATTGAAGACACGACCAAAGAAACGATAGCAAAGGCGAACCCCGCCGTAACCGACGCAACATCAGTATCATTGTCGCAACAACCACGCCCCAAAGACATCCCGGAAAAATTCTGGGATTCAGAAAAAGGTGCCATCCACACCGAACGACTGTGGCGCTCATATCAAGAATTGGAACGCCAGTTCAGTTCGAGAAAGAACGCTGTGCCCGCATCACATGAAGACTACTGCCTGGACTGCGGCGACCGGACACCGGACCCAGAGGTCAACGCTGTCCTGCACAAAGCGGGCTTTTCCAACGATCAAGCCCAGTTGGTTTATGACTTGGCCACGCATTACGTCGTGCCCGAACTTGAAAACCGCGATCAGCGTATCAAAGCCGAAAAGGTCAAAGGTCGCTTAGAAGAATACTTCGGCGGCGAGGAACGCTGGGCCCATGTCGCGCGACAACTCAGCGATTGGGGCAAGGCGCATTTGCCCGAAGACGTCATGGACGCCATGTCTGAGTCTTTCGACGGGGTGCTCGCGTTGCACCGCATGATGGCATCGGACGAGCCGGGTATCGATAACAAGACCGACACATCGTCCGAGAATTTGGATGAAAAGGCGCTCCGGAAACTTATGCAAGATCCGAAGTATTGGCGTGATCAAGACCCTGCGCTGATGGCCAAAGTGCGCGACGGCTTCACTCGATTGTATCCGTCGTGACTTGAAAATCAGGGTAGAGCGCGGGCTCCCTCAAATCGCTGCTCCCCTGTTGGGGCGGAGATGTCTATATCCTTCCGGCACCTCCGCCCTCTTTTATTGGATTTACAATTCAGCGTAAATTTTTGTCATTGCTGAGTCACCACGACGAAAACCGTCCCGGACTTGGTCCGGGATCTTGTTTGAATATCCAGAGTTTTTTGTGATTGGAGAAGACCCCGGCCCTCGCGATGCTCGACCGGGGCGACGTTAGAGCGGATCAAAAACCACCACGATGTTGCCAAGGTCGAAACCATGTTGGGCCAAGTGGGCACGCATGCAGTTTGTATTAATTGAGGTTGAGCCACCCTGATCAGGTCGCCCTCAATTTTCGCTTCATCGGTTCGATCATCCGGATCGCCATCAGGGCGATGAAGATACCGCCGTAGATGATCGGCTCAAGCTGGATTCCTTTGCGCATCATAAAGAAGTGCAGGCACGCCGCCGCACCCGCGACATAAACGATCTTATGCAGCTTGTTCCAGTTCTTGCCGCCGATCCGTTTAATCCATCCCTTGGTCGATGTGATCGCGAGCGGGATCAGGCACAACAGACCCACCATGCCGACGGTGATGTACCAGCGCTTGATGATGTCGTTCCAGATCGCCAACCAATCAAAGAATTGATCGAGCACCACATAATTTGTGACGTGAAGTGCGACGTAGAAAAACGCAAATAGTCCGAGCAAGCGGCGCAACCGCACGATCTGTTTCCATCCTGTTAAAATCTTGAACGGTGTCACCGCTAGGCTGACCAGCAAAATGCGGATGGCCCAATCGCCCAAATACAAATTGATGAATTCAACTGGATTGGCACTGAGGCCGCGACCACCGAACACGAACGTATCTGTCGCCAACCATCCAAGCCACGCCAACGGTGCCAGACACAACGCCCAGACGATGGGCTTGATCACCCAGAGCATCGGGTCGCGACGGCGTTTTGGTTTGGCAGCCGTAACGGTTGCCGGGTCAGCGGTGCTACTCATGACAGTCATGACACTATGCTCTGGTTTAAATTAAAACCACCTTGTGAGGTCCATGCCTTCGTAAAGGTGAGCAACTTCTTCTTCGTAGCCGTTAAACATCGGGGTTTCGCGCTTAAAGATCTCACCGATCCGGCGTTCCTTGGCCTGTGACCAACGCGGATGACTTTTGAGCGGATTAACGTTCGAGTAAAACCCGTATTCACGCGACGCTGATTCGTTCCAGCTGGTCGCTGGCATGGATTTTTGGAATTTGATTCGGACAATCGATTTGATCGATTTGAAGCCGTACTTCCACGGCACCATCAATCGCACGGGCGCGCCGTTTTGGTTCGGCATCACTTCGCCGAACACGCCGACGGCTAGAATCGACAATGGGTGCATGGCTTCGTCGATACGCAGGCCTTCTTTGTACGGCCAGTTCAGCACGGCACGCTTTTGGCCGGGCATACGTTCGGGATCGAACAAGGTTTCAAACGAAACGTATTTGGCGTCTTCGGTGGGCTCAAATCGTTTCAGCACATCACCGAGTGAAATGCCGACCCACGGGATCACCATCGACCATGCTTCGACGCAGCGGAATCGATATACACGCTCTTCAAGCATGTGCGGCTTGGTCAGGTCTTCGAACGAGATCTTGCCTGGCTTACGGCATGCGCCTTCGACCGAGATTTCCCAAGGCGTTGGTTCAAAATCTTGTGCATTTTCATATGGGTCGCGCTTACCGGTACCGAATTCATAAAAATTGTTGTAGCCGGTAACATCATCATAATCGTTGATCTTGTCATTTTCCGGTAGGGAAGCTGTGTTCCATTGGGTTTTTTGAACATTTGCGAGCGGCGTGCGTGCTGCAAACGCCGGCATTGGTAAGGTGCTGGCGGCCATTCCGACGCCCGCAAGGGCAGCGGTTTTCAGGAATTTACGCCGATTGTCAAAATCGGTCTTGGAGGTGATTTCAGAGCCTAAAATGTCGGACGCTTTACGATATTTAATCAACATGCACGTTTCTCACTTTTTCAATCTGTGGCTCGAGCTTAACCTGAAAAGCTTTCCAAAAGCCAACGGCGGTTGCCATCTCCTATTGTGATAGCGTATTCGATGGTTACAGGGCTACTAACGTATGATCACGTTTTCGCCAGCATATGTTAGAACGTCCTAATGTAGAGGTTTTTCTGATGCGCGTTTTATATCACCTGTGGTTATCACCATTTTCCAGAAAAGTGCGGATCGCACTGGGCGAAAAGCGCATCGACTTCGAAATGAAGGCAGAAAACGTCTGGCGTCGGTGCGAAGAATTCCTCGCCATCAACCCCATGGGCGAAGTCCCGGTGTTGGTCGAACCCGATGGGACAGCGCTTTCAGGCTCTCAAGTGATCTGCGAATTCTTGGATGATGTGCACCCCGAACCGACGTTGATCGGAAAACACCCGATGCATCGTGCGGAAACGCGCCGCTTGGTCGATTGGTTTGATCGCAAATTTAACGTCGAAGTCACCGAAAAGCTGGTCGGCGAAAAATTCATGAAGCGGTTCCTGGCCTTGGGCGAGCCTGATTCAGCGCAAGTCCGCGCGGGTCACCAAAACATGCACACGCATTTGGATTATATTTCGTACTTGGTTGAGCGTCGGAAATGGCTCGCGGGTGATGAACTGACGTTGGCGGATGTCACCGCGGCGGCACACTTATCGACCATCGATTATATTGGCGATGTGCCGTGGGACAGCCACGACCCGGCCAAGGAATGGTACGCCCGCATCAAATCCCGCCCGAGCTTCCGACCCTTGTTGTCGGATCACATCCCGAGTGCTCCGCCGCCTAAGCACTACGCCGATTTGGATTTTTGATATCTGAAAAGTGTCAGCTTAACAACGCCCCCTCACCTATCCTCTCCCCCATTTCATGAGGGAGAGGGACCCTGTGCTCACGTAGCCCGCTCTAATCCCTAGGGGGAGAGGTTAGGTGAGGGGGAAGACGTCTGACGTCAATCCACCTTCACATCCATCTTTTCAATATTAGTCCGCGCAAATGCGGCGGCTTCGCTGTCGGGGGACAGTTCCAGAACACGCAACCAGTCGTCTCGGGCGGCATTGTCTTGGCCTTTTAGGCGATGGACGATGCCGCGCTCCAAAAAGGCTTCGGGGGCTTCGGGGGCACGTATCAGCGCATCGGCAAGATCGCGCTGCGCTTCGTCTAGCCGATCCAGATACCGATAGGCACTGGCCCGAAAAATATACGCTTCTACCCGTGTTGGATCGGCTGTCAGGGCGATGGTTAGGTCATCGATGGCGCCTTGGTAATCGGTCATGGCGGCGCGGGCCTGGGCGCGGTCGATCATCACGGCGGGCTGCGAGCGAAGCAAATAGACGGCTGCTGTCAATGCCGCTTCTGCCCGGGGTGCATCTCCATGCAGCAACCATGCTTGCCCAGCTTGGGCCAATATCTCGCCTTTGAATTCTGGCTCTGCCACGATGTTTTGGGCCAAAATCTCTAAACGTCGTGCGGCATATTGGGCTTGGCCATTGTGCAGCAGGGCCACCGCCGCACAGTGTTCTGCCGCATCGCCGCCGCCCAGTTCTTTCCATGCCGTGGCCATTTCGAAAGCATCGTTCGGATCAGACGGGGCGAGTGCCATGCAGCGTGCGTATTCTTGTGGATGGTTAAGTTCAGCCGCGTTGATGTCCGCCCCAACCAAGGCGCAAAAACTAAGAACGAGACTTCCAACCCATCGCTGCACGCGCTATGACCTTTAATTGAGTGTGACTGCGATAGTCTTAGCGACATGACGAGGCGCGATCAATGTATCCGCCCTAAAAGACGATGGCAGACGAGTGTTGGGACAGGAGTGATAACGTGACACGACGCGGCGGCAAACGCTTGTTTTGCTTTGGGCTTGGCTATTCGGCAGAGGCTTTGAGCGATCTTTTACCCATCACCGATTGGCATGTTAGCGGCACGGTTCGTTCTTCTGAAAAAGTACGCGATCTGAGCGAAAAGGGCATTGAAGCGGTGCTTTGGGATGGCGGTGTGCTGAGCGAAGAAGCCACGGCGCTCTTGTCGCAAGCAACGCATATTCTGAATTCTGTACCGCCCAACGAAGCAGACGATCCAGCCTTTATGGCAGGGGCCGATATTATAAGAGCCAACGATCACATCCAATGGCTTGGATATCTCTCGACCACAGGTGTTTATGGAAACACCGATGGTGCGCCCGTTGATGAGTCTTCCGCGCTCAATCCATCAAGTGCACGATCGCAACGTCGCGTCGATGCCGAGGCGGAATGGATGAGCCTGCTCACGGAACACAGTATTCCCACCCACATATTCAGGCTGGCGGGCATTTATGGCCCGGGTCGGTCCGCGTTCGATCAAATCCGTCGTGGTCAAGCCAAGCGAATTTATAAACCGGGGCATGTGTTTTCGCGCATCCATATCGATGACATCGCCAACATTTTGGCCACGTCCATCGCGCGCCCAAATCCTGGTGCCGCCTATAATGTTTGCGATAACGAACCGGCACCCCCAGCCGAAGTCACGGCCTATGCATGCAGCTTGTTAGGGATTGAGCCGCCAGAAGTTGAAGAGTTTGAGACCGCCAAGCAGCGCATGACGCCGATGGGTTTGAGTTTTTGGACTGATAATCGCCGGGTCAGCAATCGCCGTATTCGCGAAGACTTGGGCGTGCAATTGGCGCATCCGGATTATCGATCGGGATTACAGGCCGTCCTGAAAGAAGGCGGCTGAATTCTCGGCTTTTTCGAATCGACCCGTCGCTGAGTCATAGATTTCCAGACCTGCCGTTTCCAAATCAAAATACCAACCATGCAGCTTAAGCGTCTTGGCCGCCATGCGTTCCCTAATCCATGGGAATGTGGTCAGGTTTTCGAGCGATACGAGAACCGCATTCCGCTCACACACCCGGGCGATTTCCTCGTCCGTCGCATCGGGCATGGTCGCCAGCGCGCGGCGGTGCGCCGCTGACAACGTCGAGACCCAACCAGGCACAAACGAATATCCCGCTTCGGTCATGGCTTCGCCGTCGATCATCGCTTTGACGCCACCACAATGTGCATGCCCGAGCACAACAATATTGGGCACATTCAGTCCAAGAACGGCGTATTCCAACGCCGCACTGGTGCCATGGAACGTGCCGCCTTCTTCCATTGGGGGAACCAGATTGGCGACGTTTCTGATCATGAAAATATCGCCGGGCTCGGCACGAAACACGAACGCCGGATCAACGCGCGAATCTGAACACGCGATGACGGCGGCCCCGGGGTGCTGACCCTCGTGGACCATGCTCTTGAATTTTTCGCGGCTGCCTTCGTGCATGCCGGTCTTAAATTCGCGGTATCCCTTTAACATGCGTGCGATGGGCATTTTACGCAGTCTCCTCTAACAGGGCGCCCACGGTCCGCAACAGACGGGCAATATCATGGGGTTCAGACAAGCGATGATCGCCTGTTTTTACGAATTGGACTTCGACATCAGTACTGGTGACTTTATCCATGATTTTATGGGCCGTCTGCCAGGGAACGTCTTCATCCAGCAGACCATGAATTAAGCGCAAGGGCATATCCAGCGGTATTTCGTTGTCCAACAAGATATGATTATCACCCTCATCAAGCAGCTTTTTGCCGATTCGATATGGCTCCTGATCATCATAACAGTTGGGAATATCGCAATATCCCGTGGTCTCCAGATCGGCCTTTTGTTGATCGCTCAGGGCTTGGGGGATCAAATCACGGGTGAAATCTGGTGCTGCTGCAATGCCGACCAACCCCGCGATGCGTTCGGGACGTGCCAATGCGGTTAACAGCATCATCCAGCCTCCCATCGATGATCCGACCAGAATCTGCGGACCTTTAGTAACATTATCCAATACGGCGACGGCATCATCCGCCCATTCACCAATCGCACCGTCCTCGAACGTGCCAGATGATTCACCGTGGCCCGAATAATCGAAGCGGGTAAAGGCGTGACCGCGTTCTACACAGAACGCTTCCAAGGCTAAAGCCTTGCCGCCTTCCATGTCTGATTTGAAACCCGTTAAGAACATCACACCAGGGCCCTTGCCAGGTGTGTGACGGTACGCAATCATTGTTTCATGATCGCGTGTTAGAATGCTGGGCGCATTTGATTGATCCGGCATCGAAGCTCCCGTATTAGAGTGCCATGAACGTAATTGAAGACCAGGACAATAGCACTGGTGAACCAGTCTTGAAACGCCCTGAAATAGATCAGGATGCGTATCCGACAATATTGCAAATTCTACCGGCCCTTGGCGGCAGTGGTGGGGTTGAGCGTGGCACCGTGGAAATAGCAGGCGCCATCGTCGAAGCTGGTGGCCGGGCCATAGTCGCATCCGAAGGGGGCCTGCAGACCCACGATTTGAAGCGGGTAAACGCCGATCACGTGACTTTACCGATGGCGTCCAAGAACCCTTTCGTGATGTATCGGAATATCAAACGGATCGCCGACCTGATTCGACAAGAACGTGTCGATATTGTCCATGTCCGCTCGCGCGCCCCGGCTTGGAGCGCTTATTTCGCCTGCAAACGCGCTCGAAAGCCGCTTTTGACCACGTTCCACGGCACCTATTCCATCGGTAATTTTCTGAAACGCAAATACAACTGGATTATGACGTCGGGCGAACGTGTGGTCGCTATTTCTGAATTTATCGCAGGCCATGTACGTCGTCATTACGGGGTGCCGGTTGATAAAATCCGGGTCATTCATCGTGGTGTCGATATCGACAAGTTTGATGCCGATAAGGTCTCTGCCGAACGCGTGATCAAGCTTTCGACCGATTGGCGGATGCCTGATGGGGTGCCGATCATCATGCTGCCGGGTCGCCTGACGCGCTGGAAAGGCCAATTGGTCCTGATCGATGCGTTGGCGAAATTGGGTCATACAAACATTCGTTGTTTGCTGGTCGGCAGCGCGCAAGGCCGCGAGGTTTATCGCCGCGAAATTGAAAAACGCGTGATGGAGCATGGCCTCGAAGAAGTCGTGCGGATCATCGATCACTGTGACGATATGCCAGCGGCTTATATGCTGACCGATTTGGTGATTTCAGCCTCTACCGATCCCGAAGCGTTTGGCCGTGTCGTGGCTGAGGCTCAGGCCATGGGGCGCCCGGTGATCGCCACCGATCATGGCGGGGCGCGCGAAACCGTCAAAGTTGGCGAAACGGGCTGGCTGACAAAGCCCGGCGATGCGGATTCCTTGGCAGCAGCGTTGGCCGAGGGTCTGGGTATGGACAAGAACACGCGAAACAAAATGGCAGCAAATGCCATTCAACATGTTCGCAAGAATTTTTCCAAGGCGCAGATGTGCGAAAAAACCCTCGACGTCTATAACGAGATCCTGACCGAATGGGCATCGAAGCACCCGTCGTGAGCGACAATCCCGACCGGATATTGGTGATTAAACTGGGCGCGCTTGGTGATGTCATCCAGGCGTTGGGGCCGATGCGCGCGATCCGCGAACACCACCCCGATGCCCACATTACGTGTATGACCACAGCGCCTTATCTCGATCTGATCGAACAAACAGGCTTTTTCGACACCGTTTGGGAACATAAACGCCCCAGCAATATCGATCTGATGGGTTGGATCACCCAGCGCTTGAAGTTCAAAGCGCGCAAATTCCGTCGCGTCTATGACTTGCAGACATCTAGCCGTTCCAACCGTTTGTATAAATTGCTGTGGCCGGGACCGTATCCTGAATGGTCGGGCAATGCGTCCGGGTGTTCCCATCTGCATGCCAATCCAGCCCGAGATTCGATGCATACGTTGGAGCGTCAGGCCGAGCAGTTGGCGGATGCAGGGATTCCTGCAACGCCACCGCCATCGCTTGAGGGACTCGGCGAAGATATCAGCGACCTGAATGTTCCGAGCCCATATTGCCTGGTTGTGCCAGGCGGCGCGGCGCACCGCCCAGAAAAACGCTGGCCAACAGATCATTACCGCGATGCGATCCAGCGAATCATTGCGACCGGCGTGACCCCGGTGATTGTGGGTACCCGTTCCGAAGGGTCGCTGGCCCGTGAAATCACAGATGGCATCGATGGTGTGATCAATTTGGTCGATCAGACGTCATTGTTATCTTTGATTGGTTTGGCGAAGGGGGCGCGGTTTGCGCTTGGTAATGATAGTGGCCCGATGCACGTCACGGCGGTCGCCGGGGTGCCGTCTGTTGTGCTTTATTCTCATGCATCCGATCCAGCGTTGTGCGCACAACGGGGGGCATCCGTCACAATCCTTCGAAAATCGTCCCTAAACGAGATCACAGTCGATGAAGTGATGGCTGCACTCCCGCCCCGGAATCCTTGACGCTTTCGCGCTTGGCCGTTAACTACCCCCATAAGAAATTCCGTTTTTGATACAGAGACATATTATGGTCGCGATTACTCTTCCGGACGGTTCGGTCCGCACATACGATAGCCACATTACGGCAGGCGAAGTTGCCGCCGAAATTGGCCCGGGTTTGGCCAAGGCGGCGATGGTTGCGCGGGTCAATGGAGAGCTGTGGGATTTGGATCGTGCGATCACCGAAGATGCCGAAATTGCGCTGATCACCGACAAAAACGAGGAAGAGGCCCTCGAAGTGCTCCGTCACGATGCAGCACACGTGTTGGCGATGGCCGTCCAAGAGCTTTTTCCAGGCACCCAAATCACGTTTGGCCCGTCTATCGAAGATGGCTTCTATTATGATTTCCATCGCGATGAACCGTTTTCAACTGAAGATTTCGAAGCCATCGAAAAACGCATGGGCGACATTGTTGATCGAAATATCCCAATCGTGCGCGAAGTTTGGACCCGCGACGATGTTGCCAAATTCTTCAAAGAAAAAGGCGAGACATTTAAGGCCGAATGGGTGTTTGAGCTTCCCGAAGGTGACGAGATCACGATGTATCGCCAAGGCGATTGGGTTGATCTGTGCCGGGGGCCGCATCTGCGCACGACAAAACAGTTGGGCAAGTCGTTCAAGCTGATGAAGCTGGCCGGGGCGTACTGGCGCGGCGATGCACGTAACCCGCAGCTACAGCGGATTTACGGCACAGTTTGGTGCAACGATAAAGAACTCAAAGCGTATCTGACGCGGATAGAAGAAGCTGAAAAGCGCGATCACCGTAAGCTCGGCAAGGAAATGAACCTGTTCCATTTCCAAGAAGAAGCCCAGGGCTCGGTATTTTGGCATCCCCATGGCTGGACGGTTTACCGGATGTGCGAAAAGTACATGCGCATTCGCCTTGAAGATGCGGGCTACGTTGAGGTTAAGACACCGCAATTGGTGGACCGTGATTTGTGGGAACGTTCCGGGCATTGGGATAAATTCCGTGACCATATGTTCATTGCCGAAGTGGACGAATCCAGCAATGACGCTGCCAGTGAAAATACAGGCGATGCTGATGAGGTTGTACCAGCGGTCGTCAACGAAGCCGATATTAAACACTTGGCGTTAAAACCGATGAACTGCCCATGCCACGTGCAGATTTTCCGCCAAGGCATCAAAAGTTATCGCGATTTACCGCTTCGTATGGCCGAATTCGGATCATGCCACCGCTACGAGCCTTCGGGCGCACTGCACGGTCTGATGCGGGTCCGCGCGTTTACACAGGATGATGCGCATATCTTCTGCACCGAAGAGCAAATCCTGTCCGAGACGAAGATCTTCATCGATTTGTTGGCGTCTATTTATAAAGACTTTGGTTTCGAAGAATTTGTCATCAAGTTTTCTGATCGCCCGGAAGTGCGTGCGGGCGAGGATGAGACTTGGGACAAGGCGGAAACAGCGCTCAAAGAAGCGGCATTGGCGGCAGGCGCTGATCTGGTGATGAACCCAGGCGAGGGGGCGTTCTACGGCCCTAAACTAGAATTTGTGCTGCGTGATGCCATCGGCCGTGATTGGCAGTGCGGCACATTGCAGGTCGATTTCGTATTACCGCAACGTCTGGATGCGGAATATGTCGGCGAAGATGGCAACAAACACCGTCCGGTCATGCTGCATCGCGCGATCTTGGGATCGTTTGAGCGCTTCATCGGTATTTTGATCGAAAACTTCGCCGGACGCTTCCCGTTGTGGCTGGCCCCGGTTCAGGTTGTGGTGGCACCGATCACCAGCGATATGGATGATTATGCGCGCGACGTGATGGCCGCGCTACAGGCCGCAGGTGTGCGTGCAGACGTCGATGTCCGCAATGAAAAGATCAATTATAAGATTCGCGAACACAGCCATGCCAAGGTTCCTGTGATCCTTGTTGTCGGTGGTCGCGAAGCTGAAAACCGCACGGTGGCTATGCGTCGCCTGGGCGGGAAGGACCAAGAAGTGATCTCGTTGGATGACGCTGTTTCGCGTATCAGCGAAGAAGGGCTTGGTCCTTTAGCTGCACTATGATTTTATAACAGAATGTGCCATATAAATGGTGCTGACCGCATGGTGCGGTCATTGTGTAAACAGATTTAGGAGAGACCTCCATAGCACGTCGTCCCGGCCCACCGGCGCCGCCGTCCAAAGATGGACCCCGCGCCAACGAAGATATTCTTGCTGACCCTGTCCGCCTTGTAGATGCAGACGGAGAAATGGTCGGCGTAATTGGACTTAAAGAAGCAATAGACATGGCCATCGAAGTCGGTCTTGATTTGGTGGAAGTATCACCAAACGCGGCGCCGCCTGTCTGTAAAATCCTCGACTACGGTAAATACAAGTACGAGGCGCAGAAAAAGGCCAACGAAGCCCGCAAGAAGCAAAAAGTCATTGAAGTCAAAGAGATCAAGATGCGCCCCGGCATCGACGACCACGATTACGAGGTCAAGATGAAGGCGGTGAGACGTTTCTTGGATGACGGTGATAAGGTCAAGATGACCATCCGCTTCCGCGGCCGTGAAATGGCACACCAGGATCTAGGTCTGAAAGTGCTTCAACGCGTCCAAGCAGAGGTTGAAGAGCTTGCCAAGGTCGAACAGCATCCTCGACCCGAAGGACGTTTGATGACGATGGTGATCGCACCGCGCTAACGCGCTGGCTGTGGTGATCATCGCGATACATCAGTTTTCGAATTGATAAAGATTTAAACGGGCTGCCTTTGGGTGGCCCGTTTATCGTTTGATCTTGGGTTCCAGCAAACGAACTTCGGTTTGTGGGAACGGAATTTCGATGTCGTGTTCACGCAACGCTGTCCAGATCATCAGCAATAAATCGCCGCCGACCCGGTTTTTACCGTCGTCGATGCCGCGCATCCAGAATTCAACCAAGATTTCGATTCCACTGTCATTGAAAGCCTGAATCTCGGCATCGGGGCGCTCTTCGATGGGGAATTCGTCACCGCTGAGAACCGAAGGATGTGAAGCGACAACTTCGCGAAGGATATCGAATAGCTTTTCAATATCAGTACCGTAGGCAACTTCGAGCACAATCGGATAGCGTTGCTTGTCGTTGTTGTGTGTCCAGTTGGTGAAGGCGGTCGTAATAAACCTCTCGTTCGGGACCATGATATCCTTGCCGTCATAGGTCTCAAGCGTTGCGGACCGCATACTGAGTTCGCGGAGCGTGCCCGAGCGCCCGTCCTCGAGCTCTATGAAATCACCGATCGCCAAGGTGCGATCCAACAAGATGATGATTCCTGAAATGAAATTGGATGCGATCTGTTGAAGGCCGAAGCCCAAACCAACACCAATGGCCCCACCAAACACGACAAGGGCGGTCAAATCGATCCCAGCAATTTGTAAAAATACCAGCGCGATCAGAACAAACAGGGCGATTTGAAAGGACTTAAGTGCCAATTCACGATTGGTGTCATCCAGTTTGACGCGATTGCGGATGATTTCTTGGCCTGTGGCGTTGGAAAACCGCCCGAGCCAAAATAAAACAACAGCAAATACCGCTGTGCGCATTGCACCGTATAAGGTGAAGTTGATGCTGCCGAACTCAAAACTAATCGCATCAAGCGAGCGCGTAATATTGTCGAGCAATCCCAAGCCATACAGGATGACGATGGGCACCATTACGAAAACCATAAAATGGCGCACATATTCTCGGGGATTTGTGCGAGTCACGATCATGTAAATCAGGCTGAGGAAATTGGCACCCTGGACTAATCTCACCAGCCAGGTTTGGTCAAAGAACTCTCCGGTGACAGCCACCGTGATCCCCAGCAATAGCGCACTTAATCCCGGGAACAAAAGATCACGGACCTGATTGGTCACGTTGTAGACCCGGTCGCGGATACGGTTAGGTGCATCCTCGCCCTCGGTGGGGCTGCTCACAGAATCTAATTTTCTTTGAATGGCACGGGACAGGACCCATGCGCCAACGAGCGTCAGTAGGACGGCAGCAATCTGTTCGTAAAATGAAACTCGGGTTACGACATCAAGGACAAGATCGGCGATTCGATCAGGGGCGTACCATTCGTCGTCCATTCAATCCTCCGGTAAAACGCTCGCGATGTTGTGCGCATTGTTGCGTCAATGTCGGGACGTGACCAGAGGTTTTGAGGCCTATGATAAAATTGTAATGCGGTTAGGTTGAAACGACGTTTTTGATTGCAGATTGAAGCTTGTTGGAATCGATGGGTTTAATCACCACGTCCTGCATGCCCGCATCCAGGTATTCGCTGCGTTGATCGCTAAAGGCGTTGGCGGTCACGGCAACAATGGGAAGCTTATTGCCACATGGTTCAATCTCGCGGAGTCGCCGGGTGGCTTCTTTGCCATCCATGACAGGCATTTGGATATCCATCAAAATCAGATCAAAGGGAGTTTCACTATCGTGGACGGCCTGAACTGCTTTGGCCCCATTATCAACCAACGTGACGATATGGTTATCTTTTTTCAACATGGCCCTAATAATCATCTGATTGATGTCGTTATCTTCGGCGACCAGAATATTCAAACTATGGCTGGGTGTTTCGACGGTTCCTTGAGAGATGAGATCGCTCTTCTCGCCAGGTTGTAAGGGCACATCAAGCGTGAATGTTGCCCCTTCACCAAGGGTCGTTTCGACACCGATATCCGCACCCATGGAAATGGCGAGTGATTTGGAAATACTAAGGCCAAGTCCCGTGCCTGCGGCTTTTTTGGACTGAAACCCGACTTGGCCGAATTCTTCAAAAATCAAGGCTGTTTCAGCTTCTGTCATCCCAGCACCCGTATCGGTAACGGACAAATGCGCTACTATGGTACCGTCTTTGTTTTCAGACAGGCTGGCGCGAAGGGTGATGCTGCCTTCGTCTGCTAATTTGACGGCGTTCCCAAGGAAATTGAACAAAATCTGTTGGATATGCGCGAATGAGCCAACAAGGGGCTTTTGCGCATCGCCTTCGATGATGTATCCGAATTTCAGGCCTTTGGCATTCGCCTGCGTATCAAAATAGAGCTGAGACTATCGATCAGCGACGACAGCGTGAAAGTGTCTTTGGTGGGTTCAATCGCATTTGCTTCGATGCGCGCGAAATCGAGCACTTGATTGATCAGCGATAACAAGAACCGGCCGCTATCGTGCGCGACTTTTAGCTTTTCACGGACTTTCCCAGATACTTCGTCCGTATCGAGCAGTTGAAGGATGCCAAGGACAGCATTCAAAGGGGTTCTGATTTCATGGGACATCGCGGCGATAAAGCGTGATTTGGCGACGGTGGCTTGTTCTGCGCGCTCAAACTGTACCGCAAGCTCATACTCATTCTTCATGCGCTCGCGTTCACGCACCAACAATGTGCCCAAAATGATGGTGCCGATGACGTTTGAGACCCACAAAATGGGCCAAAGCTTCTTTAAAACGGCAAACTGCATATCTGCAGGAATGAACAGTACCGCTGGCATGCTGAGAATTGTTGCTGCAGTTGCCAATACAAATAACCGGCTAATGTTCAGTCTCGGGGCCTCAAGCTTTCTCTCAACGTACCAATAGGCAAGGCCAATCAGGGTAAAAATGGCGATATACGTTGGACCTGTAATGATGCCAGGACCGCCGATATAGAAGCGACATACGCCAGCAATTATCCCAGTGGTCAATGCCGCAATCGGTCCACCAATGATCCCGGACAATAGTATGGGTCCACCACGTCCATCTGCAAATGCCCCAGGGAACAACTCGACAGGAATAAACATCAGCAGTGATGCTGTAATGCCCATGCCGATGCCAACCAGCCATGGATTAATCTGCGGTTTGCCATCCGCAGTTGTCATTGCTTTGTGGCTATAGATCGAAATCACCCACGCGATGATCGCTAACGCACCAACGTTGGCAACCAGTGCCGTCAGATTGTCGGATAAAAACAATAAAAATACTGACATCGCGTGCGACCTTTAGTTTAGTATATGTGCACCGTACACCCATTGTGTTCACAATTAGAATACGTGAAGTCCACATCCGGTTGTTTTGGTGTTTATCCATGTCTTGCCATCTTAGGGCAGGCTCGCTATAACCCGCGCGCTGCTTATACGCAGCCGAACGCAATGGCTAAAAGGGCATGCCTTATGCGTTTGAACCCATGAAACGAAGTCGGTGCGATCTTCACGACCGACGATATAGATATAAGGAAGAGGGAAATGCCCAAACTGAAGACGAAATCGAGCGCCAAGAAGCGCTTTAAACTCACGGGTACTGGCAAAGTTAAAGCCTTTAATGCTTTCAAACGGCATAACCTGCGCAAACGGTCAAATAAGACGAAGCGGAACGCCCGCGGCGGTATGATCCTGTCCGCACCGGACGCACGGATCGTCAAATCTTATATGCCGAACGCCTGACCCTGAGGAGACAGTAAAATGGCACGAGTATCTCGGGGCACAACGTCCCACGCACGTCATAAAAAGGTTCTGAAACTCGCTAAGGGTTATCGGGGTCGTAGTAGCACTAACTTCCGTATCGCAATTGAACGCGTCGAAAAGGGTCTGCAGTATGCATACCGTGACCGCCGCACCAAGAAGCGCCAGTTCCGCCGTCTTTGGATTCAGCGGATCAACGCAGGCGCACGTGAATACGGTGTGAGCTATTCGCAATTCATGAATGGTTTGACCAAAGCAGGCGTTGAGCTGGATCGTAAAATCCTCGCTGACCTTGCGATGAACGAACCTGCAGCATTTAAAGCATTGGTAGATCAGGCCCAGGCCGCTCTCAGCCAGAACGCTTAATCGCTGCCCCCCATTATTGGGGTCTAAATAAGCTTTGGAACGGGAGTAGCGCCTTGGGCGTTGCTCCCGTTCGTCTTTTTAAGCGATACATCGGATGACACGTTACAGAACGAGGATGTCATGGAAACACCGGATCAGCTACGCGACGCACTTCTCAAAGACGTAGAAGCCGCGAACTCGACCGAGGCGCTAGAAGAACTACGGATCTCCGCGCTTGGAAAAAAAGGTCGGATCACCGAGCTGATGAAGGGCTTGGGTCAAATGGCCCCTGAAGAGCGCAAAGCCGCTGGCCAGGCGCTCAACGTCCTGAAGGGTGAAGTGTCATCCGCCATCGATGTCAAAAAAGCCGCCATGGCGGATGCTGATCTTGATAAGCGTCTGATGTCCGAACAAATCGACGTCACGTTGCCGGCAGCCCACGAAGAAACGGGCTATGTGCATCCGATCAGCCAAACCATCGACGAAATCGTTGGTATTTTTGGCGAGATGGGCTTCACGGTTGCCGAAGGCCCCGATATCGAAGATGACTGGCACAATTTCACAGCGCTGAACATTCCGCTCGACCACCCGGCGCGCCAAGAACACGACACGTTCTATATGCCCGGCGAAGATGGCAAACGTAAGGTTCTGCGCACCCACACAAGCCCTGTGCAAATTCGCACCATGACGGATCAGGAACCGCCGATCCGCATCATCGTGCCCGGCCGCACGTATCGTTCAGATTATGACGCGACCCATTCGCCGATGTTCCATCAGGTCGAAGGTTTGGTGATCGACAAGACATCTCATATGGGGCACCTCAAAGGGTGTTTGATCGAATTCTGCCGTGCGTTTTTCGAAGTCGATGATCTGCCGGTACGGTTCCGTCCCAGCTATTTTCCGTTCACCGAACCCAGCGCCGAAGTTGATATCGGCTGCACCCGCGAAGGCGGCGAATTCAAGATCGGGCACGGCGATGACTGGTTAGAGATTTTGGGTTCCGGCATGGTCAATCCAAACGTGCTGTCGAACTGCGGAATCGATCCCAATGAATACCAGGGTTTTGCCTTTGGTCTGGGTGTCGAACGCGTGGCGATGCTGAAATACGGCATTCCTGATTTGCGGACATTCTTTGAAAGCGATCTGCGCTGGTTGCGCCATTACGGGTTCAGATCACTCGAAGTGCCCGGCATGGTCGGGGGATTGGTCCGATGAAATTCACCTTAAGCTGGCTCAAAGAGCATTTGGACACCACCGCGTCGTTGCAGGAAATTACCGATACACTGACCATGGTCGGCTTAGAGATCGAAGGCGTTGATGATCGATCCCAAGGATTGGAAACGTTCGTCACCGCACGCGTGATCGAAGCAACCCAGCATCCAAATGCGGACCGGCTGCGCGTCTGCAAGGTCGATCCCGGCAATGGTGAAATCGTTGAACTGGTCTGCGGTGCCCCGAATGCACGGACCGGACTGGTTGGCGTGTTCGCGCCCGGTGGATCGTACATCCCCGGTACTGATATCACGTTAAAGCCAACTGAAATTCGCGGTGTGTTGTCCAACGGCATGCTGTTGTCCGAACGCGAGATGGGCATTTCCGAAGAACACGACGGTATCGTCGATCTGCCAGAAGATACTAAAATAGGCCTCCCGGCGATCGAAGTCATGGGCCTGGATGATCCGATCATCGAAATTGCGATCACCCCGAACCGGGGCGATTGCCTGGGCGTTCGTGGCGTGGCGCGTGACTTGGCGGCAGCTGGTATCGGCTCGTTAAAACCATTGGCCAATGGACCCGTTCCGGGTTTATTCGATAGCCATATCAATGTGACGCTCGATTTCGCCGATGACGCCGCAGATGCGTGCCCGTATTTTGTGGGGCGCTTGATCAAGGGTGTCACCAATGGCGAAAGCCCGACGTGGCTTAAGGAAAAATTGCTGTCGATTGGTCTGCGCCCCATATCGGCGCTGGTCGATATCACCAACTTGCTGACGTTTGATCTCAATCGTCCGTTGCACGTTTTTGATGCCGACAAAGTCTCAGGTGATTTGCGGGTCCGCATGGCAACCAATGGCGAGACGCTGTTGGCGTTGAATGAAAAAGAATACACCTTGGATGACCAAATGGTCGTCATCGCCGATGACAACGGACCCGAAGCATTGGGCGGTGTCATGGGTGGCGAGGTTTCAGGTGTCACGGCAGATACCGTAAATGTCTTCGTCGAAGCGGCGTACTTCGATGCGGTTCGCACCGCGATGACGGGTCGCAAATTGAATTTGCAATCCGATGCGCGCTACCGGTTTGAGCGCGGTATTGATCCAGCGTTCTTAGAGAACGGTATGGAAATTGGCACGCGCTTGATCCTTGATCTATGCGGGGGTGAGCCATCAAACATCGTCGTGGCGGGCGCGCAGCCGGACACTGCAAAATCGATTACGTTCCGGCCAGAGCGGGTGCGTGGTCTGGCGGGTGTCGAAATTGTGCGCGGCGAAATGGAGCGCATTTTGGCTGTTCTTGGGTTCGATGTTTCCGGTGATGGGGATACGTGGAATGTCGCTGTGCCAACATGGCGTAGCGATATCGTGCACGAAGCCTGTATCGTCGAAGAGATCATCCGTATCAACGGCTTTGATAATATTCCGGCGACCCCGTTGCCGCGTGAAACCACGTTGCCGAAACCTGCATTGAACGAGAACCAAAAACGTCGCGCCATCGCACGGCGGATTCTGGCGGCGCGCGGCATGGTTGAGGCGGTGACTTATTCGTTCATGGATGACAAAGAAGCGGCATTGTTTACCGACATTGATGATGGCACGCGGATTGTTAATCCGATCAGTTCAGAATTGTCCGTCATGCGGCCCACGCCGCTTGGTAATTTGATCCGCGCTGCGGGTCGAAATGCGGACCGTGGATTTGCGAATGCTGATCTGTTCGAAGTCGGTCCTGAATATCACGGTGATGGTATTGATGATCAGCGGATCGTGGCTGCGGGTATCCGCACAGGCTTGGCATCGCCCAAGCAATGGTCGGGCCCGGCTGTAGCTGTTGATGCGTTCACTGCCAAGGCGGATGCAATGGCTGTCTTGGGGGCGATTGGTGCGCCGGTCGATAAGTTGCAGGTCTTTACCGACGTGCAGTCTTATTATCATCCGGGGCGGTCTGGCGAATTACGATTGGGTCCAAAAAATACTTTGGCTCGATTTGGCGAGATCAATCCACGTGTCCTAAATGCGCTCGGCGTCAAAGGTCCAGTGGTCGCATTTGAGGTTTATCCCGATGCCGTCCCAGCCCCTAAAAAGAAATCTGCTGCACGATCGCTTATTCAGTTGTCAGCATTCCAGCCGATTGACCGGGATTTCGCGTTTGTTGTTGATAGCGATGTGGCAGCAGCGAAAATCCTGCAGGCCGCCAAGAGTGCCGAGAAATCCTTAATCGATGGCGTTCGTCTATTTGATGTGTTCGTCGGTGAAGCGTTGGGCGAGAACAAAAAATCCGTCGCGATCACCGTCACACTTCAACCGACAGAAAAAACGATGACCGATGAGGAGATCGAGGCGATTTCACAAAAAATCATCGGCGCTGTCGAAAAATCAACGGGCGGTCTGCTGCGCGGATAGAACAGCCTGAAGTTGTAATTGTGTATAATACGTAGATACAAAACGTCGCATAGGTGTTCAGTTTACCTCAATCAACGGGTGAATTTCGAATGACTAATCACGTGCAACAAATTCTCTATATAAGCCAATCTATCGGGGCCCTGACGACTGCGGTTTGCGAGGATATTTTGGCTGTTGCGCGCAAAAACAATAAGCGTGATGGCGTCACCGGTTTTCTGGCTTGCCTTCCCAATGGCACCATCATTCAAATCCTTGAGGGCGATGCGGATACTGTGAGCGCGACTTATGAACGAATTAGTCGTGACAGCCGGCATCATAGTTTAGCTAAACTGCTCGATTTAGAAGGCGAGGAGAGGCTCTTTTCTGAATGGTTCATGGGGTTTCGGATGGTGAAACAATCAGAAGTTGGTTATTTACCCGATTTCATCAATTTAAGCGGTGGCGAGGTTTCAAATGTGCTCGATGGCACATCAACGCCAATTAAAATGCTGAGAAGTATTTTTTTGGCGAACACTATTTTTGACTAAACTTTACAGGCATACGGATCATGCAGATACCGCGCCCCAATAACAGTTGCCAACCTATTGATAAACTTTATCATTCAGTAGGTTAACTGGGCTTTATTGCGGAAGACACGAAGAAGTATCAACTGCTTTATCTCAGTAAGGAAACGTCTCCTTTATCTGATGATCATCTTGAATCCATCCTCAAAGTATCACGTGAAAATAATAATCGGGATCAGATCACGGGTTTTTTAGCTTACCTACCCAATGGTGTGATCATCCAAGTGCTTGAAGGTGAGAAAAAGTCTGTGCATCGGACATACGAGCGTATTGCCAAAGACACGCGTCACACAAATGCGACAATCATCTCCGAGCATGAAAGTGACAATCGGCAATTCTTAGAATGGTCGATGGGCTTTCGCAAACTGTCGCAGTCTGAAGCCAAGGCCTTGCCGGGCTTTATTGATTTGCGAGATGGAAAAACCTTGGCGCGTTTGGGTGATGGCCCAACAGTTATAACGCTGTTGAAGTCAATCTTGGTTGCGAACGAAATTAAAAGCTGAGCTTACCCTATTGAGGCCGGTTTTGCGCCCGTCGGGCTATAGACCTTCACAGGGGTTTCACGGCCGCGTACCGTTTGTTCGCAAATAAAATCACACGGGAACTGGTCTTTGACCGCTTCATACGTTGCTTCGCCCATCATCACATATGTGCCGTGGCTTTTGTTTAATTGCTCTAAGCGGGCCGCAATATTGACGTCATCGCCATGCACCGTGAATGACAACATGGTGTCGGTCCCCACGGCGCCAACGGATGCATCGCCTGTGTTAATGCCGCAGCGGGTCCGCATGGGCGCGCCCTGAAACGTTTGATTGCGACAGATTTTGTCGATCATCAGGGACGTTTTCACGGCGTTTAGCTCGTGCTCTGGATCGTCCTTTACCGCGTTAAAGGTGATCAACATCGCATCGCCCTGGTACTGGGTGATGACACCGCCAAACTGGTCAATCGCAGATGTAATGGCCACAAAGTAATCGTTCAATGTGGTGGCCAGCTCTTGCGCGGTCATTTTTTCTGAGATGGTCGAAAAGCCCTCGATATCGGTAAACACGATTGTCGCGCGGCGGAACTCACCGTCACCTGGTTGCACTTGGCGATCTGCGGATGTCACCCGGCTGGCGACTTCTTTAGACACAAAGCGCGATAAATCCTGGGCGGCAGCATGTTCTCGGATGGCATGGAAAACCAGCCGTCGTGCGCGCACCACGACCAAGGCCAGAACAATGGTGACGAGCCCCGTCGACACCATCTTGTCGATTTCGGCGCCGATCAGAATACTGTTTGTGGTCAAATACTCGACGTAGTCGCGGGTTACCATGGTCATGGCCAAATCGGTCTTGATCGCGAAGTACATCAAGATGGTCCAGCCTGCGATGGCAGACGCGCCCGCCAACAGCACGTACTGGACTTCGAACCGGAGTGCCCTGAGTGCGATGAAGATAAACACATACATCAGCGTGGGTGCTTTGAGATAAAAGCTTGGTGGTTGATCATATTGGATGTGGAAGCTCCAGATCATCACCATCAGCAATGTCATATCTGCTAGGACAGATACGCTCAGGAACCAGCCCGGCAAGCGAACCTTGTAGGACAAAACAAGACGTATCAGCGTGAAGACGAAATAACCGCCGATGGTCCACGGCACGGGTTGGAAGCCGGCAATACTCTCGTTCTTAGGCGCGATCCACCAAAGTGTCCCAAAGAAAATCACAAGAATGAACAGCACCCATGAGATTAGGCGCTCGCTCGAATTCTGGCGTTCGGTGATTTCGTTACGGACGCGTTCTGGCAACTCGTCAGTGATCGGTTCTCCGAAAACGAAGTTTGAAATTTTGGTCAACATGGCGGGCAGTGTACCCGCAATCGTTCGGAATTAAACCGAGGAACCGCCTAGCGCGCCGAAGGGGGGATTCGGGTCGCTATCGCTTTGTGAGTACCACGAAAGCCGAGTAGGCGGGCGACGCCTCGCAAAAAATTGAAGGATGCGTGAGGGCGAAATGTGGTGGTTTGATAAAACATAAGCGATGATCTGCTGTTCGGGGTTGATGTTATAACAGTGTTTTAATGCATCATGCAGTATCGGTCTGTGACCGCGGTCACGCTATTGTGGTTAATACTAAAATTTGTTGAAAATTTGTCAGTGTTGCGGTGATTCAAAGGCAACAATGGGTGGCGTCAGCCTTTTGGTGAATACACGCGCACTTCTCCGGTGCGTCCTTTGACCGGGGTTTCGCAAATAAACGCGCAATTGATCGTGGCTGATACGGCCTGGTACGTGGCTTCGCCCATCATGATGTAGGTGCCGTACTCTTTGTTGAGTTGCTCTAGCCGGGCGGCAATATTGACCGTGTCGCCGTGCACGGTAAATGCGAGGCGATCTTGTGCCCCCACGGCCCCAACCGTGATCTCGCCCGTATTGATGCCGCACCGGGTTTTAAGCATCGCCCCATTAAACGTTCTGGACCGCGCCAGTTTTTCGATCATGCGCGCGCATTTGACCGCATTCATCGCATGATCGTCATCATCATCGACGGCATTAAAGGTAATCAGCATCAGGTCGCCTTCAAAGTGGGTGATCACGCCGCCGTACTGGCTGATCGCATCGCCCATGACACCAAAGTATTCGTTCAGTGTGCTTGCTAATTTCTGGGCGGACATGGTTTCCGATACCGCCGAAAACCCTTCGATATCGGTAAAGATAATGGTGGCTGTGCGACTCTCGCCATCGCCCGCCTGGATTTGGCGATCCGCGGATGTGATGCGTGCCGCAACTTCTTTGGATACAAACCGCGATAAATCCTCGGCAGCGGATTGCTGTAAAACGCTCCGATAAAAATTGCGTTGCGAGCGGACAACGGCAATCGCAAGAACGCTGGTCACCAAAAAGAACGAAACCATTTTGTCGATCTCGGCCCCGATTAACACCGTGTTCGATGTCATATAGGTTACGAAATCACGGGTGATTAATTCCATGCCGCCGCCTGCGTACAACACCCATCCCATTAACACGCACCAGCCAATGATGGCAGCCGCCCCAGAGGCGATGATGTATTCGACTTCGAACCTGAGTGTGCGAAGGGCGATGAAGATGAACACATACATCAGTGTCGGCGCTTTGAGATAAAAGCTCGGGGGTTGGTCGTACTGGATGTGAAATGCCCAGATCATCAGCATCAGCAATGCCATATCGGCAATCACCGACAAATACAGATACCATTTAGGCAGGCGGATTTTATGTGAAGCGACCAATCTGATCAGCGTAAATACGAAATATGCCGCCAATGCCATGGGCACGACTTCAAATTCCGACATCATGTTTGAGAATTTTTGCGCGGTGCTCCAAAGCGCAATGAACAAGATGATCAGGGCCATTTGCACCCATGAAATCAGCCGTTCGCTGGTGTCTTGCCGTGCATTGATCTCGTCAAGAACGCGCGCGGGTAACTTGTCTCGCACGGGCTCGCCAAATATCAGGGTGGATAGTTTTGATAACATGGTGACTTTCAATTGAACGGCTATGGGTTGCCATCAATTAGTGCAGCATCGCTAAAGGATGTCACTCGGAAACGTTCTTTAAGACTAGCCCCCTCACCTTTCCTCTCCCCCACTTCGTGAGGGAGAGGGACCCTGTATGAACATAACTCGATCTAATCCCTCTCCCCTTTTAGGGGGAGAGGTTAGGTGAGGGGGTATTTGCAAGAACTCAATCGTAGGCAGCAATACTCACAGGGCCATCGCCAAAACCTTCGCGGATGGCGGCTTTTACAGTCTCGCGTTTATTTTCCAAATGTTGCCGCAAGATCACCGATAACCGCGCGCCGTCACGAGCTTCCAGGGCGCCGAGGATTTCTTCGTGTTCTTGCATGGCCTTATCCCAACGCTCTTGGGTCATGTTGGCGCGGTATCGTGCGAGGCGAATGCGCCCGGCGAGGGAACGGTATTGGGTTTCAAGCGTTGGGTTATCAGCAGCACGAAGGATCGCTTCGTGGATTTGCTGGTTGACCGCAAAGTACGGTTGCAGTTCGCCCCGCGTGTGATGCAGTGCCATCTGATAATGCAGCGCGCGGATTTCAGCGAACTCGCTATCAGTTAATCGGGCACAGGCCAACTCGCCGGACAACGCCTCTAACGCGCCCATCACGGGGAAAATCTCATCGATGTCATCTTCGCTGAGTGTTGCCACCCGCGCACCGCGATTGGGCTCTAACGTCAGCAGACCTTCTCCGCCCAAAACTTTGAGCGCTTCACGAAGCGGCGTGCGGGACACCCCGAATACATCACACAGCTTTTGTTCCGGGACGCGGTCGCCACCACGAAGTTCGCCGGAGAAAATCATCGTACGAATGCGTTCCGCCAATTCGTTGTGCAAAGTTGCCCGCGCAATCGGTTGTGTCATCTCGTTCATGCTGCGCCCCTTTGGCTTTTTGGCAAGGCTTGCTCAAGCACGCGCGCGACATGAATCGCCTCGCGGTTTGCACCATCGTGGATTTGATGACGGCAGCTTGTGCCATCGGAGACGACGAGGGTGTCTTCATCGGCTTCACGGACCTTGGGCAATAACGATAACTCCGCCATTTTCTTCGAAACTTCGATGTTGGCTTTCTCGTAACCGAACGCACCCGCCATGCCACAGCAACTGCTTTCAATCGTCTCGACGTTCAGGCCCGGCACAAAGCGCAGCACTTTTTCAACGGCGCCCATGGCAGCAAATGCTTTTTGATGGCAGTGACCGTGCAGCAATGCTTTGCCCGACGCCAATGGATCAAGGTCTAACTTCAGGTTTCCGGCATCAATTTGACGGGCCAGGAATTCTTCGAATAACAGTGCGTTATCGGCCAGCGTGTCGGTGTCCTCACCCGGCAATACAGATTTAAACTCATCGCGCAGCGTGAACAGACAAGATGGTTCCAGCCCGATGATCGGCACACCCGCTTGGGCGAACGGCAGGACGGCATCTAACATGCGTTTGGCCTCAGTCCGTGCTTCGTCGACCAATCCAGCGGCCAAGAATGTGCGCCCACAACACAAGGGCCGTTCGCCCTGTTTCGGTTTGGCGATGGCGACGCGGTAGCCCGCAGCCTCTAACACGCGCTTTGCGGCATGCAGGTTTTCAGGTTCAAAGTATGTATTGAATGTGTCAGCCAACAACACGACCGCTTTGCCGGCGGGGCAGGCGTCAGGACGAATGCCTTCGGCCTCAACATCGAAAATATCGGATCGCCATTTCGGCAACGTGCGCTCAGCCGCGAAGCCCAAAACCCATTCCGAAAGCTTTGCCATGCCGGGGATGATATCGCGGAGATTCATCGCCCCCGCCATGCGTGATGCATACGGGGCATAGCGTGGTAAGTAGCCAACCAGTTTATCCTTCAACGAGACGCCGTGGCGCTTGTTGTAGTGATACAGGAATTCAACTTTCATTTTTGCCATGTCGACGCCGGTGGGGCATTCGCGTTTGCAGCCTTTGCAGCCAACGCACAATTGCATGGTTTCCTTCATGGCATCGGACGTCAGCGCGTCGGGGCCGAGTTGCCCGGACAATGCGAGGCGCAGCGAATTCGCGCGGCCCCGCGTCAGGTGTTGTTCATCACCCGTGACACGGAACGATGGGCACATCACGCCGGGGTTGGATTTCCGGCACGTTCCGTTGTTGTTGCACATCTCGACCGCACCCGACATACCGCCCCATTCCGACCAATCCAGCGCCGTTTCCAACGTGGATTGTTTGTATCGCGGGTTGAACCGGAACAGATCAGGGTCATCCATCTTGGGGGGATCGACGATCTTGCCGGGATTGAATGTGCCGTCTGGATCGAACGATGTTTTCACATCGCGGAATGCCGATACCATATCTTCGCCGAACATATCCTTGTGGAATTCAGAGCGGACCAACCCGTCGCCGTGTTCGCCGGAATGCGATCCTTTGTATTCACGAACCATCTCGAACGCGGCTTCGGCGATATCGCGGAGCTGTTTGGCACCAACGTCAGATTTTAAATTGATGACCGGGCGCACGTGCAAACAGCCGACGGACGCGTGGGCATACCAGGTCCCCTCGGTATTGTTCTTGTGAAACACCTGGGTCAGCCTGTCGGTGAAATCAGCCAGGTCTTCCAGGCGGACCGCGCAGTCTTCGATAAATGACAACGGTTTCCCGTCCCCCTTCATCGACATCATAATGTTCAGGCCAGATTTCCGAACTTCCCATACGGCTTTTTGGAACTCAGGTTCGACAGCTTCGACGACGGCATCAGGGAATCCAAGGTCTGCCATCATCTCGCCCAACTGATTTAGACGGCGAAGGTTCTCGGCTTGGTCTTCTTCGGCAAACTCAACCAACAACAATGCGTCGGGATCACCCTTCACGAACTGATTGACAGTATCGCGGAACATGGGGATTTCGCGCGACAACTGGATCATGGTGCGGTCGACCAGTTCAACGGCGACGGGGCCCAATTTCACCAAATGCTGGGTCGCATCCATGCAGTCATAGAATTTTGGAAAATGACAAATGCCAAGGGTTTTGTTCTTGGGCAGCGGTTGCAGTTTGATATCAACCGACGTGCTGAATGCGAGCGTGCCCTCCGATCCTACAAGTAAGTGGGCGAGGTTTGGATGATCGGGCGATCCATGAACCGTCTGATTACTCCACGTGCCGCGACCGGGGCCTGTCGGCATCAGGGCATCGATATTATAACCACCGACGCGGCGCATCAGGTCGGGGAACTTATCTTTAATCAGCACTTCGTGATCGCGCCCCATGGCGAGCAACTGTGTAACCAATTCTTGTTGATGGGTGGCGAGATCTGCCATGGCCCGGTTGTCGGACACTTCGCCGAAATGCATGGCGGTGCCGTCGGCCAGGATCGCGTCGACGCCCGATACATTGTCGCGCATGGTGCCGTAACGGATGGATCGCGACCCACAGGAATTATTGCCCGTCATGCCGCCAATGGTCGCGCGGCTGGATGTCGATACATCGACCGGGAACCAAAGGCCGTGTGGTTTCAGGAATGCATTTAAATGATCGAGGACGAGGCCTGGTTCGACCCGTGCCGTCCGCGCGTCTTTGTCAAAATCGAGGACTTTGTTCATGTGCTTGGCGACATCAACGACGATGGCTTCGCCAATGGTTTGGCCGCACTGTGATGTGCCGCCACCGCGTGGCAACACAGGCATGCCCTCATCGCGAGCGATATCGATGATCGCGTTGACGTCATGTGCGTCTTTGGCAATGACGACGCCAGCCGGTTCAATCTGGTAATGCGATGCGTCGGTGGCGTAACGCCCACGGGTGAAGGGGTCGAACTTCACGTCGCCCTTGATGGCGGTTTGTAGACGTGCCGCGAGCTTCTCGTCGCCGATGCGGCCTGTATCGCGAAGTCCAAATGATTGGCGTGCCATGGGTCTCTCCGTATTGATCTCTTTCATCTACTATATTGTATACAAAATGTAATAACTACCAAAAAATACCATTATTTGAGCTTGCAATGCCAATAAATTGTATACAATATGCGCTTAAGCGGTTAAAGATCACACCGCACATTCATTTGGAGGACACTATGGCACATCGAGCAGGCAGACATTTTTTACAGATTCCAGGGCCAAGCCCCGTTCCAGAGCGCGTGCTGCGCGCCATGGATATGCAGGTCATCGATCACCGTGGTCCTGAATTTGGTGAACTCGGTGCCCGTGTCCTTGAAAAACTCAAAGGCGTGTTCAAAACCGAATGCCCCGTGATCGTGTTCCCAGCCTCGGGTACCGGTGCGTGGGAAGCCGCCCTGGTCAACGTCCTCAGCCCTGGCGACAAAGTGCTGATGTATGAAACTGGTCAATTCGCGACACTCTGGGATGAGTTGGCGAACCGGATCGGTATCGTACCTGAATTTATCGGCGGTGATTGGCGTCATGGTGTTGACCCTGAAAAGATCGCAGCCCGCCTGCGTGAAGATACCGACCATGAAATCAAAGCTGTCTGTTGCGTGCACAACGAAACCTCAACGGGTGTCACATCGCGGATCGCCAATGTGCGCAAAGCCATCGATTCTACGGGCCACCCAGCCTTGTTCATGGTCGATACAATTTCTGGTTTGGGATCTGCTGATTATCGCCACGACGAATGGGGCGTCGATGTTACCATCACCGGATCGCAAAAAGGCCTGATGCTACCTCCGGGTCTCAGCTTTAACTGTGTGTCGAAAAAAGCATTGGATGCGCACGAGAATAGCGGCTTTCAAAAATCTTACTGGGACTGGGGTCCGATGCTCGGCAATAACGCCAGCGGGTTCTTTCCATACACACCTGCAACCAACTTGCTTTATGGGCTCGAAGAAGCGCTCAAGATCATTCTGGACGAAGAAGGTCTGGAGAACATTTTTGTACGTCACCAACGACATGCCAAAGCAACACGTATCGCGGTTGAGGCTTGGGGTTTGGAAACTTTATGTCAGGTCGAAGAAGAACATTCTCCTGTATTGACTGCAGTGGTCGTCCCCGACGGCCATGATGCCGATCATGTCCGTAAGATCATCCACGACAAATTCGACATGTCGTTGGGCACAGGCCTTGGCAAAGTGAAGGGCAAAGTATTCCGCATTGGTCACCTGGGTGATATCAACGATCTCACGTTGCTTGGTGCCTTGTCGGGTGTCGAAATGGGCCTGGAATTGGCGGGTGTGCCAATCACCAAGGGTGGCGTTCAGGCGGCGATGGATTACCTCGCCAAAACGGCTTGATCTGATCATGAGTGATGATCTCATTTTGATGGACCGTGATGATAAAGACATCGTCACGATCACCATCAACCGCCCGGAAAAACTCAACGCGCTGACCAAAAACATGTGGGCGCAATTGGGCACGATCTTTCGTAATCTATCTGATGACGACAGTGTCCGCTGTATCATTTTGACCAGTACGGGCGAGAAATCGTTCAGCCCTGGCAATGATATTTCTGAGTTCGAAACGGATCGTTCCAACTCAGAGCAGGCTACCAAATACGGCGCGTTGATGGCCGAAAACATCGAAGCCATGCGTGATTGTCGCCATCCCAGCGTTGCTGCCATTAAGGGCATTTGCGTTGGTGGTGGGTTAGAGATCGCCGGGCTTTGTGATGTGCGGATTTGCGGTGAAAGCAGCCGCTTTGGTGCACCGATATCAAAGCTAGGTCTGATCATGGGCTACCACGAACTGGGTGCGTTGCAGTCGCTGGTCGGACGTGGACCCGCGCTGGAAATCCTGCTCGAAGGACGCATCTTTGGCACCGAAGAAGCATTGCGATTGGGCATCGTGTCGCGCGTAGTGGCCGATGGTGATGTCATGGCCGAAGCGCGCGCGAGTGCTGAACGCATTGCTGCTGGTGCACCACTGGTCCATCGCTGGCACAAGAAATTCGCAGCACGCCTGGAAGACCCTACACCGCTCAGTGCCGATGAAATCAACGAAGCCTTTGAGTGCTTTGATACCGATGATTTTAAAACCGGTTATCAGGCATTTTTGGATAAAGAGACACCAAAGTTCTCTGGTAAATAACGCGCAAGCATCCTTGGGAGACATATCGTGACACAAGAAAAATTCGGACCCTTAGCTGGTATGAAAGTCGTCGAGCTGGCCCACATCATGGCGGGCCCTGTCTGCGGATTGATGTTGGCCGATTTGGGTGCCGATGTGATCAAGGTTGAAAAAATTCCTGGTGGTGACGATTCGCGGCGTTTTTTACCACCAGATATGGACGGTGAATCCGCCGCGTATTTGATGATGAACCGCAACAAGCGGGGTATTGCGCTCAACCTAAAAACAGAGGGCGGCAAACGTGTCCTCAAGACATTGCTTAAAGACGCTGACGCCGTCACTGAAAACTATCGACATGACACCATGGAAAAACTCGGTTTCGGGTATGAGTCCCTCAAGCAAGTAAACCCAGGTCTCATCTACTGTGCGATTTCAGGTTTTGGGCGCACAGGCCCTTATGCGGATCGCGGAGGGTTCGACCTCATCGCCCAAGGTATGAGTGGGTTGATGTCGTTCACTGGCGAAGGCCCAGGTCGCCCACCGTGCAAAGTTGGCGCACCCGTTACCGATATTACGGCTGGTATCCTGGCGGCGATGGGCGTGCTTTCTGCATACATACATAAACTTAAAACTGGCGAAGGCCAGATCGTCGATACGTCGTTATTTGAGGCGGGTATCATTCACACGTACTGGCAGAGCGCGATTGCGCTCGCAACAGGCGTAGCCCCCGGCCCCATGGGATCAGCACATCCGTTGAATGGTCCGTATCAGGCATTCGAAGCCAGCGACGGTTGGTTCACGGTCGGTGCCGCCAATCAGCGCAATTGGGAACGATTGCTGGATGCGATGGAAGCGCCCGAGCTGGCGGATGATCCGCGCTTTAAGACCAACGCAGATCGGATGGCCAATCTGAAAGAACTCGAAGTTACACTGACACCGATCTTTAAGACCCGGACCCGCTCAGAATGGTTGGACCGCATGGAAGCAGCTGGCGTGCCGGGTGGACCCGTGATGGACGTTTGCGAGATGTTCGATGATCCGCATGCCCAGGCACGCGACATGATCCCGACCGTACATCATGAAAAACTTGGCGATGTGCAGACCCTCGGCTTGCCGATCAAACTATCGGAAACACCCGGCAAGGTTGCGACGGGTGCGCCGTTATTCGGTCAGCATACAGCCGAGGTTCTGGGTGAATATGGTTTTGGCGAAGATGAAATTGGGGCGCTGGTCGACGAAGGGGCTGTCGCGCTTAGCGATTGATCGCCTTTAAGGGACTGTCGCTAAAATTGCGTCGATATCTTTTTGCAGTGAAATATCTGCGACGGATGTGACTTCCAAAGATTGATCAGACCAGACATTTTGGATCGGTTGGTTCGCGGCCTGCGCTTGCACCGCGTGATCACGTCCATCCATCAGCAATTCAATCAATGGCCCGTACATCATCAACAGATTCGATATCCACGCACTCGTTTGGCTGCAGGGACCATCGTGTGAGACATTAAAATGGGGCAGGATGCGTTTTACGTCTGCAGCCGGATACCATGTTTCATCAGTGACCCAGCGGTTGGTCGTGAACAATCGGATGGGATCCCCCGAGAAGTTAATCGAAATCGCAATCAGATGGGTCAGTCCGTCGCTGGGGCAAATGGCAGGCAAGCCATCCGGATCAATCGGCTGAGCGACTTCAGGTGGAAAGCCAGGGGGGCGCATAAATGTGTGAAAATGCCCATGTTCGTCGGCACGAACGTTGTCTTGGTCTGCTGGTGCGTGCGCATGATAATAGAACTGCGAATGGCTAACCGGATCATAGACATCACCTGCAGGATAATGATCCCATTCATAAAAATCGGGTGCATCGCGAAGGACTTCTGCGACCACATTCGACCCTGACAAAGCCAGGTTATGTTGGATATCGCGCACGCTTGCAGCCGCCGCTTTCATTGCAGATAAGCGAGTCGGCTCCATGCCATCCAAGGGGGGAGGCGCATCGGTGTCGTCGTCCCAGGCGTCATTCAGCACTCCAAGTAACCGGCAGCATGCGGTTCCATTGTTATGCGAACATTGATTTAAATCAATTCTTAGGAGAAATGGCCTTTAAGGCCCAGAAACCATCAAGGAAACAGTCGCGGCCTGATCACCCCGTAACGTTTTCAACGTCATCATTTGTTTGGGTGCGGTCATAAATATGGCCATTTCGAGGGCACCTGGGTGCGTGATCTGATCCCCATTTACATGTGTGATGATGTCCCCGGCATCCAAGCCGGCTTTGAATGCGGCGCCATCGGGATCGACCCGAGATACCATCGCGCCGGTGATATTTTGATTAAGGGGGGGCGGGATCGGTCCGGCCCGAAATCCGACCTGGCCGCGCTGCACACGACCATGATCACGTAAATCAGTAACCACGCGCATCAGCAGTCGCGTTGATGTAGCAAAATTCACGCCGATGTCTGCATCGCTTTGTTTGGTGAAAATCGCCGACACCATGCCGACCAATTGAGTGTTCTGATCTAACAATGGACCGCCAGAGCCACCCGGATTGATGCTTGCATCTGTTTGCACGAAATCTTCGATGGGATTGAACCCTGTACCCGACCGACCGATGGCAGAAACCACACCGCAAGTAACCGATAGGCCAAGGCCAAATTGATTGCCGACGGCACAGACGGGATCAGCGAGAGACACATTAACGGCATGGTTTATCGGTGAAACATCGGCGGTAACTTTTAACAATGCAATATCTGTCGGTGCGTGCCGCCCCACAATTTCGGCGGGTAGCTGCCGACCATCCTGTAACAAGATATCGACAGTTTTTGCCGCACCGATCACATGCAAGTTCGTGACAATATAACCGCCGGGGAGAATGGCAAATCCGGTCCCTTGTGGATCTCGGGGTGCGCCCTGGGCGTCCCGCCCGCGCGCCGCAATTGGCCAATCCGGCTTTACCCGAACCACTGAATCCAAAACCGTTTCGTCAAAAGCCCGAACAGGGAACGCTGACAAAACAACCAGCGCAGCCAGCAATAAAGATGTACTAAATAAAGGCGCGATAATTCGTTTCATAAAAACAAGATGACCTTTTCGCCCTCTGCAGTAAACTCTTGTACATGATACATATTGATAAAGTTGCCTTTGAACGTGCCAATGCAGTGATGGCTGGATTCCCGCGCAGTATCCTGTCTCAGGCACCGACCCCACTGGATCCCTTAAACGGGATCATGACAGATACAGGCGGACAGAACCTGTTTGTGAAGCGCGATGATCTGACGGGTCTCGCATTTGGGGGAAACAAAGCGCGGCAGCTTGAATACTATTTTGGCGAAGCCTTGGACCAGGGTGCCGATACGGTGCTGATCACGGGTGCTGTACAATCCAACTTTGTGCGGACCTGTGCGGCGGCGGCGCAAAAGCTAGGTTTGAAATGTGAAGTACAGCTAGAAGATCGCGTCAAAGGCATGCCCGAAGGCCAAGAAAAAAAGGGCAATGCGCTGCTTGATCGCATTTTAGGCGTGCCGATCCATCACTTCCCTGTGGGCGAAGAAGAAAACGCCGCCGATGACAATCTGGATAAGCTGGCCGAGGGCCTGCGAGCCAAAGGTCAAAAGCCTTATGTGGTTCATTTGGGGGTCGATCATGCCCCCGTTGGCGCGCTCGGATACATTGATTGCGCCCGGGAAATCATCGAACAAACAGCCGCCGCAGGATTACCGCTGCGCACCGTTGTCGTGCCGAGTGGTAGTGCGGCATCGCATGCCGGAATTTTGTGTGGTCTCAGACTTTATGGGTCCGACGCGACGGTGCACGGTATCTGTGTGCGCAGGCCGTCGGATCAGCAGTTTGCCCGCGTCAGTAAGCGCTCAAAAATTCTATGTGACATGTTGGGTCATCCTGACTTGCTTTCGGATGGTGATGTTATCACCAACGATGGTTATTACGGCGAAGGATATGGCAAGCCGACGCCGGGGACCATGGCAGCGATCAGTAAAGCTGCGCGCCGTGAAGCGTTATTGTTGGACCCGGTATACAGCGGCAAAGCTTTTGATGGATTCTTGGGCCTGCTCAACGAGGGCGCTATCGGTCAAGACGGCGCCACGGTTTATATCCATACGGGTGGCACGCCGGGTTTGTTTGCGTATGCGCACCTTTGGGATGTGCCACGCTCAGCATGAAGCTCCCCAGAACAATCAGAATGGACCCGTCTGATGGGCGGGTCTTTCACAATGCCGCTGAGCCCGGTGAATGGGCTGTGACAGGTACGTTTTCATTTGTCGATGCATCGTTTGAAGATATGGACAATAAGGACCAATTGTCCTTCACGTCTGGCTGGATGGGCACCAACTCGTTTGGCTATTCGACGTTTGTGCAAGTTTCAGTCGCGCCAGATTCTGAAGTCGAGGCTACGACCCGTTCGTTGGCCCTTCATTTGTTCAATGAATACGGCGCACCCGATATGTTGGTGGCGATGGATGCTGCCAAAGGTGAAATCATGCATGCGGAATCTTTATGCGATCATCCTGCGGGAACGCTTTTGGCGATCCGCCGTGATTTAACGGATGAAGGCATTTCAGAACAAATCCGCATCGTGCCCCGCGACGACGAAGAAGGTGGCCACGCCCAAATCTGGTCGTTTGTCGAAGACGATTAGCCTGTGGGAAAAGTGCATCGCTCCAAATTTTTATATTCGAATACACAAATATACTAAATTAGACACAGCAATTTGATGTCTAAATTCAAGTAATATGACCCTTTCGTATGTTATTATTTATATGTAACGGGCAAATATTACTATATATATGTATTAGTAATATTTGATCTAACTCCTGACTGCTCAACATAGGCGGAAAGAGTTTTGAATCATATTGCAGGTCATTCGGATAATATCGGTCTTGTGGATCAGGGTATTGCGTTGATGCAACAGCATCGCGCTGCTGAGGCACTTGTGCTATTTGGAAAAGTCACCTCCGATGATCCGTTCTATGTCGATGCAATCATTCATCGCGGCGTGTTGTTTTTCAAACTTGGTCAGACGGCACGTGCCCGCGCGTGTTTAGAGGCTGCGCAAAAGTTAGACCCCGAAAATGCCGATGTGTATCATCATATGGGTGTCATCGCGTTGGAAACGGGCGATCTAAAGCGTGCATCCGCAAATCTTAATTGTGCAAATACTTTACGTGCTGACGATCCTGATATTCTTGCCAATCTTGGGGTGGTGCTGCACGCCTGTGGTGATATGGCGAGAGCCAAAGAATGCCTTGGGCAATGTTTGGCGCTGGAGCCTGAAAACACCCATGCGTTGAGTGCGCTTGCCACGCTGTATTTGGACTCCAACGCATATGACAAGTATCGCGCGTTCTCGGATTTTGATACGTATGTATCAGCCAGTGCGCCACCCGTTCCCAAAAATGGGCGCACCCGGGAAAGGTTCCTAAAAACCTTAGAATCAGAAATCAGACGGTGTCCGTCGCTCTGTGATGCGCCGCTACATCGTACAACGGTGGCGGGGGCATCGACGGATGCGATGACGGGGGGTGTTGGGACCGCGACGGAATGTCTGCGCACCATGTTTGTAAATGAAGCGCAATCGTATGCCGCGCGCCTATCATGTAATGATGATCATCCGCTTGCGAAACTCAAAACCTGTGCGTTCACCACATGTATGTGGGGGAATATTTTGGGCGCTGGTGGGCATCAGGAAAGCCACAATCATCCCGATGCTTGGTTAAGCGGTATTTATTACGTGTCAGTCCCCAATGAGGTGGGTGGTCCAGATAATGGCCAGAACGGTTGGGTCGAATTTGGTCGCCCACGTGTCGAATATTATGGCGCGGACCAATTGGATATCCGATTGATTAAGCCACAGGTGGGTATGATGATCTTGTTCCCATCGTATATCTGGCACCGGACCTTACCGTTAGCAGGTGATGCACCTCGGATTAGTGTTGCGATTGATTTTATTCCACAATTGCCATGCACCGCCACTTGACGACACCCCACCTTGATACCCTAAAATCAAAGCATGGAAAAAATTCTCAAAGAACACGTTGATGAGCCGTCGGTTTGGTTGGCCAACGAATATCGCGACAGCGATGGATGGACGTTCCATTTCACCGATGCGCATGTCCGCGAACTCTCCGATGCGTTGAGCCATGTTCGATCTCGCGGATTGGGCGGTACACAATTCACCAAAGACGATTTTACGCTGCCGACGCTGGGACCCATTTTGGATGAACAACGTGACCTGTTGGAAAACGGTCGCGGCTTTACATTGATGCGGGGTATCCCCGTTGATCGATTTGATCTGGATGAGTTGACGGCGATTTACTGGGGCATCGGGGCACATCTGGGCCAAGGGTTCTTCCAAAATGCGAAGGGCGACCTGGTGGGCCATGTGACCGACCATGGCAACAAATTCGAAGGCGAAGACCCTTATAAATTCAATATTCGCAAATATACGACAACGGTTGAAATTCCGCCGCATACTGACAGCTGTGACTTGGTCGGGTTGTTGTGCGTGCGGGCCGCGAAATCGGGTGGTGGCAGCGCGGTTGTGAGCTCGACGGCATTATATAACCGTTTTCTGGATACGCGCCCGGATTTGCTGGAACCGCTTTATAAAGGTTTTTACCTGGATTTGATTGGCAAAGGCCAGACAGAGAAAGAACTGTCGCACCATCGCATTCCTGTATTTTCATATTGGGGTGGCAAACTTAGTTCTCGCTTCAACAAGGAACAGATTGAACAAGGTGCAAACAAGGCGCATGGCGGGTTAAGTGCGCTTGAGCAAGAAGCCGTCGATTATTTCCGTGAATTGTCCATGCATCCCGATTTCTGCTTGGAAATGAATTTCCAGCCGGGTGATATCCAGATTTTGAATAATCGGACCACGTTGCATTCGCGCACCGCGTTTGAGGATTATGACGATCCCGATCAGCGGCGGTTGCTGCTCCGGCTATGGCTCAACTCGTTCACGCCTCGCCCGATGCATCCTGCATTTGCCAATCAATTGAACACGGGCGAACGGGGTGCTGTAACCGTCAGGACGTAAACCAAGCCATTTGATGAATTAAGCAATCCGATGCGTCTTTTGCGGCGTACCAATGCTATGACCAAATCTTTAATCCTGATCCTGGGCGATCAACTGTCGCGCACCCTTTCACCATTGATGACGGGCACGAAATCAACAGACGTTGTGTTGATGGTCGAAGTGAGCGAGGAAGCCACATACGTTCCGCATCATAAAAAGAAAATCGCATTTCTGTTTTCAGCCATGCGGCATTTTGCTGGTGCGCTCAAAGACGATGGCTGGACCGTCGACTACGTCAAACTTGATGACGATGACAACGCGGGGAATTTTTCCGGCGAGGTCGAGCGTGCGATTAAACGACATGATCCTGACCGCGTGATTGTGACCGAACCGGGCGAATGGCGGGTCCGCCAGATGATCGATGGCTGGTCAGATACGTTTGGTCTGCCTGTTGATGTTGTGGATGATCACCGTTTCATCGCAACCCATGATGAATTTCAAAAATGGGCGGACGGCCGTAAGCAACTTCGGATGGAGTATTTCTATCGCGATATGCGTCGTAAAACCGACCTGCTGATGACTGCCGACGATGAACCCGAAGGCGGCAAATGGAACTACGATAGCGAAAACCGAAAACCGCCCAAGGGGGGGATGTCATTCCCTGAACCGTTGCGGGTTGAGCCAGATGACATTACCCAGGACGTGCTGGCATTGGTGGGTGAAAAATTCTCCAATCACTTTGGCGATTTGGAACCGTTCTGGTTCGGTGTCACATCTGACCATGCCGAGGCTGCGTTTGATGCGTTTGTTGAAAATTCGCTGGCGACGTTTGGCGACTTCCAGGACGCCATGGTGACCGACGAGCGGTTTCTGTATCACGCGGTGATCTCGCATTATATGAATGCAGGATTGCTTGATCCGCTCAAAATCTGTCAGAGGGTCGCGGATGAATACGCAGCGGGCCGCGTGCCATTGAATGCTGCCGAGGGTTTCATCCGCCAGATCATCGGGTGGCGTGAATATGTGCGCGGTATCTATTGGCTGAAGATGCCGGATTATGTTGATCAGAATTTCTTTGAGGCTGATCGGCCTTTGCCGGCATTTTATTGGTCAGCGGATACGGATATGGCATGTATCCGTGCGGCAGTGACCCAAACCAAAGAAGAAGCCTACGCCCATCATATCCAGCGATTGATGATCACAGGTAACTTCGCATTGATTGCAGGGATTGATCCCAAACACGTGCACGAATGGTATCTGGCAGTTTACGCCGACGCCTATGAGTGGGTGGAACTGCCGAACACGTTGGGGATGAGCCAGTTTGCCGATGGCGGGCTGCTGGGCTCCAAGCCCTATGCGTCCAGCGGTAACTACATCAACAAAATGTCGGATTACTGCAAAGGATGCCGTTACGACGTGAAGCAGAAAACAGGCGACGATGCCTGCCCGTTCAATCCACTGTATTGGGATTTCCTGATCCGCAATCGTGATAAGCTCAAAGACAATGCGCGATTGGGGCAGATTTATCGGAACTGGGACCGGATGGATGCGGATAAACAGAACGCTTATTTGGATAGTGCGAAGACGTGCCTAAAAACCCTTACTTAGCGGTGCGCTTTGCATCACCCCGGCAACGATCCGAGCAAAACCGAACGTTATCCCAATCACGCGCCCACTTTTTGCGCCACGTAAAGGGACGGTTGCAGACGGGGCACGTTTTGGTGGGCAGATCCTGTTTTTGGCGCATCTTCATATCTGTTTGATACGGGCCTGGGGTTCAATCGGATTGCTTCATGGTTTTATGCGCCCCGGTTTCTGTCCTAGACTTACACATATAATAAAAGGGGATGGCATATGGACGGACTGACCGCTGCGGACAGCAAAAGTATTCTGGGGTCATTGGCGCAGCATATTTGCGGGTTCGATCCGACGCGAATTTCCGACCATGGCTTGCATGCCGCAAAGGTTGGGATTGTCGATACCATCGGTGTCACGCTGGCTGGATTGCCTGAATCGTGTGTGCAGATCCTTCGTAAAACACCGGGTGTTGGCGATGCCATCGGGCCCGCGTTGGTCTTTGGCACATCACAGCGGACAAGCGCGTTGGATGCGACCTTGATCAACGGCACGGCGTCCCATGCATTGGATTTTGACGACTTCAGCTCAATCATGGGCGGGCATCAGTCGGTGCCGTTGATGGCCCCACTGTTCGCCTTGGCGGACGAGCGCGGTTTGACCGGGCGGCAGATCATTGATGCGTATGTTGTTGGCATAGAGGTTGAGCATCGCTTCGCACGTGCCGTCCATCCCCATCACTATGACAAAGGCTGGCACCCAACGGCGACGTTGGGCATTTTTGGTACAGTCGCTGCGTGCGCCTATGCGATGAAATTAGACATTGAGAAAACCACGATTGCCATGGCCATCGCGACATCGATGGCGAGCGGGCTTAAGGCTAATTTCGGTACGATGACCAAGCCGCTTCATGTCGGACATTCGGCGCGGAGCGGTCTGATGGCATGTTATCTGGCCGAGGGTGGGTTTGAAGCCAATCCATCCGCGATGGAACACCACCAGGGATTTTTGAACGTGTTCAACGGCGAAGGCTTGTTCGACCCGACGCCGCTCATCGAAGATTGGTCTGATCCGCTGGATATTGAATTACCCGTCCTGAGCCTAAAACAGTTCGCGTGCTGTGGCAGTATGCAGCAGGCAATCTTTGCGATGCTCGATTTGGCCAAGGGTGAAGATATTGACCATGGCCGTGTTACCGCAATCGATATCGGGCTGCATGAACGCAGGCTCCGCCATACCAATAATCCATTCCCTGAAAGCGTGCTTCAGGCCAAGTTCAGCGTTCAATACACCGTTGCACGGGCGTTGAAGGACCGCGCGTTGCTGCTCAAAGATTTCGAGGGCGAGGCATTCTTGGAATCCGATATTCGCCGCTTATTGGATATTACGACGGCTCATCCGTTGCCGGATGATGGACCCGGGCCAACGGGGCAATGGGATGCTTGCGTATCTGTCACATTGGATGATGGCACTCGGTTAGCGCGTGACGTTCATGACATGGTCGGTCGCAGTGGAGACAATGCGATGTCCCGTGACGAGCTTCGGGAAAAGTTCATGGATTGCGCAGGCCTTGCGATTTCAAGCGATGCCGCTGCACAAGCGTTTGATGCGTTGATGTCGCTTGAAGATTTTGATGATCTGGATGAGGTTGTTTCGTTCCTGGCTAAATCTTAAACGTAGACTTGGCCTTCCATGATGCGCCTTGCGGTACGGCCCAGTGTGGCACGCTTAGCGGCATAGGCATTGCCTTCTAACTCTACAATGGCTTCGGTCTCAATGACGCCCGCCGGATGGCCAAAATTCACCTCTAGCTTATCGCGGGTCTCAGGCCGGCACGCTTCGTAGACGATGGTGCCGGGGATGCGGCTGGCGATCCCGGTGCATACCGTGCTGGTTCCGGCATACGTCTTGTGCATTTGCTGCATGAACATCAGCCGCGATAGGAAATCACAATCTTCGGCCTTCACCATCCGATCACCAATGGCGTCATAGTAATCCTGCGGTGGCGCAATCATGGCGACGAACGGTGTGGCGGGGCTGTCCTGTGCGGCGCGGTCAGGGTCGTCGATCATGCCCATCGCGACGCCAGCATGGGCGCGGATTTTCTCAAGTTTCTCGCATAGCTCCGTATTGGCATCGATTTCAGCGGCGGTTTCAGCGCCGGTCATGCCCAAATCAGCGGCACGTACGAACACATGGGCATTGCCAATATCGACCATCGAAACCTCTAGTGTGCCGACCCCAGGCACGTCCAGGCGCTCCATCGCGTTTCCGGTCGGCAACAGATTACCTGCACTTGATCCGGCGGTATCGGCGAAATCGACTTGGATTTTAGCACCCCCTGTGGGCACGCCTGGTATTTTATAATCGCCAACCTCAAGTGGGCGGCCGTCTTTGACAGGCACCTCGGTGATCAGCATTCGGTCCAGGTTTGTATTGTAGATACGGACCGTTGTGATCGGCTCTTCGATCTCGACCATATTTTCCCATACGGCGAATGCCCCAACGCCTGAGGTCAGGTTCCCACATAGCGATCTGAGATCGACGGAGGGCTCATCGATCTCTACTTGGCCAAACGTATAGGTCAAATCGGCATCGATCGCGCGCGGGTTGTTTTTGGGCGGTGGGCCGATCACGCAAACCTTGCTGGTCAGCGGATCCGCACCTCCCAACCCATCTATCTGGCGTTTATCAGGAGAGCCAAAAATCCTGAGGATCGTTTTCTCACGCTCTACAGGATCACGCGGCAGATCGACATCACGCAGATAGATGCCCTTGCTGGTGCCGCCCCGCAGAATCACACATTTGATTGCGTCTGACATAACGAATTTCCTCAAGATTTATAGGTTGATATCACGCCTCAATTATAGCTTTCACCGACGATGGTGAAAGAACCTGTGAAGTGTTGTTTCAGGTCTCTTCTGGAATAACCGATACATCAATCCCCTCGGCGTCGAAAACTTGGCGGGCGAGCTTAAACGCCTCTAATGACGCAGGAATGCCGCAATAAATTGCAATATGCATGCAAATTTCACGAAGCTCGATCACGGTCAGGCCGTTTCGGATGGCGCCTTTGAAATGTAACTTGAATTCATCGGGTCTGTTGAGTGCAGCCAGCATGCCAAGGTTAAGGATTGACCGATCCCGGCGTTCTAAACGTCCACGGGCCCAGCTGGCACCCCAGCCGTATTCCGTGACCATGGTCTGGAAGTCAGCGTTAAAGTCATCGACTTTGGCCATGCTGGCATCCACATATTCGTCGCCCAATACTTCACGGCGACATTTCATTCCTGCATCGTAATCTCCAGCACGTTTTGTCATTTTTAGTTCCTTTTAGGTTTGTTGAAGGTGTGTTTCATCTTGGCGTTTATTTGCGACTTGGTCGAGACACCCGCGGCCCATTTCGGACATGCACATTCCAAAGATAGACGCTATAACGGGCGGATTCAGGCCATAGAAGATTGAGAGCCAGCGCGTTCCAGGGTGCGCACCCATCACGTCCATTAAGGATTTTCATGACAGACGGGACAAATCAGGCACATAGATCGGGGATCATGCGATTTCTTCCGCTGACCCGCGTGACCTCGGCCCCGTTCATTCGGGTGTTTGCGGCGCTACCCATCACGGCCAATCAGATCACAGCCCTGTCGCTTATCCTTGGAGTGTGGGCGTCTTATATGTTTTATCTGGGTGATCATAAGAACACGCTGATCGCCGCCGTTTTATTCACGCTGTCCTATATTTTGGATAACTGTGATGGCGCTATCGCGCGGCTTAAGGGGCTTTCATCTGAGTTCGGCAAACGGTTTGATACCTTTGTCGATTGGGCCGTGAACAACTTGTTTTTCGTCATGTTGGGCTGGGGCGAATGGATCCGCTCGGGTGATGCATTTTGGTTCTGGTGTGGGATTGTTGCGGCGTTTGGTGGCACGGTGAATTACATCATTGATCAAATTCGTGATACCCAAGAAAACGCTGCCGGAACCGAGAAAGTCCACGACGGTCCTGATGACAGTATTGGCGATCAGACGGTTTATACGTCTCGCCTGCTCAGGACGGATTTCTGTTTCATCGTACTTTTACTAGCGCTATTCGATGTGGTGTGGCTGCTGTTGCCCGCATCGGCGATTGGCGCGCAGGTGTATTGGGCACTGCAGTTTGTAAAAGGGTTTCGTCGCCATCATGTCTGAGACGCCCCCATTACCATCCAAGTCGATCAACCCGTGGCAGATCGCTTTTGTCATTTTGGGTATGGGGTTGTTGGGCGCGATCATCTGGAAGGTCGATACGGATGCCGTGATGGCGCAGGTGATGGCCGTCGGTTGGGGCATTGGTTTCGTTATTGCGATCTATTTGATGGCGTTCTTGTGCGACACGGTGTCCTGGCGTTTGGTGATCCGGCGTGACCAGCTTCATAAACTGAGCTTCCTGACCCTCTTTAACATTCGCATGATCGGCGCCGCCTGGAACAAGGTGACGCCCATCTTTGGGATGGCGGGTGAACCGATTAAGGCTGTGTTGCTGCGGCGATATCATGGTGTTGATTACAAAGAAGGCGCGGCGTCCTTGGTGGTCGCCAAGACAGCCAATTTAATCGCATTGGTGATTTTCCTGTCAGGTGGTCTTGGGGTGGCATTGGTATCGGATGGCTTGCCTGCGGCCTACCGGGTCGGGGCGATGATTGCCTTGTTGATGCTGACGACGGGCATTGTCCTATTGTTTGTGGTGCAGCGTTTTCGGTTAAGTTCCAAAAGCGGTGCTTGGCTCAGTCGTCGATGGTTTGGCAAACCCATCGTCGGAATCCTGGATCAGATGCGCGCCCTTGATGATCGATTGGCCGAAGCCTACACCCAGGATCGTCGACGTTTTGTTTTGTCAGTAATAATGACATTGGCGAACTGGATGCTGGGCGTGGCCGAGCTTTGGGTCATCATGTGGCTCCTGGGGTTTCAGATCACATTTGCCGAGGCATGGGCCGCAGAAGCCGTCGTTGAACTGGTGCGTGCTGCGACGTTCTTTATCCCGGCGGGCATCGGCACCCAAGAGGCTGCGTTGGTGCTGGTGATCGGTCACATCACGGGACAACCTTCGTTAGGGTTGGCGGTGTCGTTCATTCGTCGTGCGCGCGAACTCTTCTATAATGTATGGGGGTTCGCCATCAATTGGTTTGCCTATCGCGGCGGCCCACAAGTGGAAACCTGAAGATGGTTGATGTGATATTCGGTACGCTGATAATTGATGCCCGCTCAAACGTGATTGGATCGCTTGAGTTGAGTACCCCTCTCATGGGGCTGACATTGATTGATCGTATGGTCCTGGCTGCGAAACGCGCGGGGTTCGCTAAAACAATTATCCTGGCTGATGAAGATGGCGCGATAAACGTGCGATTGGGCTTGAACAAAGCATCAGGTACAGAATTGATATCAGACCCGGAATTGATCGAAAGCGGTGGCGTCATGGCACCTGCCAATTTACTGGGGGAAGTGAATTGGTTGTCTGCCTTGCGCGTTACCGGTGTGATGCCCTCAGGAACTGAGGCACCGCTTGTGCTTACAAGGGATGACAGTTTCGAAAAAGCCAAGGATAGACTGCTGAGCCGATTGTCCAAAGAAACCGACGGCTTCATGTCGCGAAAATTCGCGCGCCCGATTTCGTTGTTCTTGTCGCGACGGTTGGCGCCGATGGGGATCAGGCCCAATCAGATGACCTTTGTGTGTATGTTGATTGGTTTGATCGGCGCGCCCTTCTTCTTGTCCGCTGATCCACTGATCCAGGTCATCGGCGGATTGCTGTTCGTTGCGCATTCGGTCACGGACGGGTGTGACGGGGAACTCGCGCGACTGACCTATACGGAATCCAGATTTGGGGGGCTGTTTGATTTTGCCAGCGATAACTTAGTCCACGTGTGCGTGTTCGCGTGTATGGCCTGGGGTTGGCATATCCATACCGGGTCATTGTGGCCGTTGTATTTTGGCATTGGCGCGTTGGTCGGTACAATCGGATCGGCGGCGGCCGTATACTGGCTGACCATGCGCAATAAATCCGGGACGGGGCCGCTGTATACGTCGGTATCCACATCCGATGATAATAAGAAACTCAGCAAAATGCTGGATGATCTGTCACGCCGCGATTTTATCTACTTGGTTTTTGCCATGTCGGTATTCGGCCAGGCGCATTGGTTCGTCGCCATGACGGGGATCGGCGCGCCGATCTTTTTAATGTTGGTTATTGGCTTGGCGTTGAAGAACGCCCGCCAAGCACAGGACGTCACGCCGTAGAAGTCGAGGCGTCACGCCGTTGAAGCTAGATCTTTTTTGTTCAGATCACGCTCGGCGATTTCAAGTGCTTCATCAGTATCGACATCCAACCACCATGTGCCGGTGACATCGACCGTATCCGCACGACCCTTGCCCGCCAAAACGCGGAGACCATCAGCCAACCCATATTGACCGTCAGCTGTCGCGGCCCGCAACCCATCAAACAGGGCAGATGTGCAATACATGACGCCGGTATCGGCGGCATCCCAATCACCGAGTGATTTTGAAATGGCTTTGATTGATACGTCGTCCAGTTTGACCTTCATGACGTCACCCACATCGTGCAGATCGTTGATGTTGCGATCGATGGCAAGCAACATGCCGTCTTGTGGCAGTGTTGCGTTGATCAATGCGCCGGGCAGGGCCGGGTCGTAGACATGATCACACATTGATAACAGGAATGGCTGATTGCCGATCACTTCGGCAGCACCCAATGCGCTGGCACCGTTGCCCTTTTCCCAATCAGGGGATGTACAGAATTCGACGGTGACGCCCATATGCTTGGCAACCGATTGGAAATGGCTTTTGACGGTGTCGCCTTCGTGTCCCAAGGCAACGACAAAGCGCGTAATGCCCGCACCATCGCGCAGGTTCTGAACCACACGTTCGGCCAGTGTTTGTCCTGATACGGTGGCCAACGGTTTAGGCAGGCTTGTCATCGGCAGCAGGCGTGATCCTTTGCCCGCAGCCAAAATCAGGGCCGTAGGTGTGGTGTCTGATTGTTGTGGCAGGTGCGCAGCAGATGCGCGCTTCAGATCATTTGGAATATCGGGGCTATCGCCATCGATGAAGGCATTGCAAAGATCATGGGCGACCGAGTCGCGAACCTGAACCGGCGGGCTTTTCATATAATAAGATGACGGTGCCTCAAGCGGGCCACCGATGCCACGGGCCAGGCCCAGCTTGGCGCAACGAATGCCATCGATGACAACGCCTGCGCTGTTCGGTGAATCTTGGACAGACAACCGCATTTCTAATTCCATGGGCACATCGCCAAAGCCAAGGCCTTCCATGCGAATGAAAGCGACTTTATTGTCGTTTTGCCATGGAACGTAATCAGATGGGCCGATGTGAATGTCGCTATCGCTGAGGCGCAGATCAAACTGAGATTGCACGCTTTCGGTCTTGGACTTTTTCTTGGATTTCAGACGAGTTCGCTCAAGCATGTTCAAGAAATCGGTGTTGCCGCCTGTGTTCAATTGGTAGGTCCGTTTGACGTCGACACCGCGGTCTTCGAACAAGCGGCTCAACATCCGATGAACGATGGTCGCACCGACTTGGCTTTTGATGTCATCGCCGACAATTGGAACACCTGCATCGCGGAAGCGCTTGGCCCACACGGGATCGGATGCCAGGAACACGGGTACGCAGTTGACCATGCCAACTTTGGCGTCCAAGCATGCCTGGGCGTAGTATTTAACGGCCTGTTCGGATCCAACGGGCAGATAGCAGACTAAGACTTCGGCGCCGCTTTGGCGCAGGGCTTCAGCGACATCGACGGCTGCATCATCGGCAATACGAAACGCGCGGTCTTCGTCGTAATCGGCCATGTGGTCCGGCACACCGTCCAAGACGGGGCCCATTTGTACGATCACATCGGATACCGGCAGCATACTTTGGAATACGGTGGTGCAGTTCGGCTTGGCAAAGATCGCTTTTTCGAGGGACTGACCCACTTTGCGTTTGTCGATATCAAAGGCTGCAACGACTTCGACATCGGTCGCGCCCCATTCCCCGACCCGCGGATGCATCAAACCGGAAAACGCCTGTTGTTCATGGTTGCGGTAATATTCCAAACCTTGAACAAGTGAACTGGCGCAGTTTCCAACACCTGCAATTGCGATCTTAATCTTTGACATAAAGGTCCTTCTGATCGGGTCGATCAATCTTTGTAATTTAGCACGCTGATCATATAGACGAGATGTGCAGATATACGATCATGTTGATGTGGGTTCGGCTTTAAACCCCAATAGATATCAATAAAAATGGTTATCTAAATATGTTTTAGTTGGGCTTTTCTATAGAAATCAGGGGTTCGCGTCCACCCTTGGTAACATAATTACGTCACCAAACCGTCAACAAATTGTGAGGTGGAATGAATGGCATACTATTTTTAGCGCTGCGCTGAGTCAGCATCTTCAAAAATCTGAAGTTATATCCACTTCAGACGCTTTAAAATGATGCCAGCGAGAGCAGAAACGGCCGCAAGCCGCCAAATTCGATTTCAATGCCCACACGACGCAGATCACCGTCCACTGTCTTGTCGTGCGGGGGGCTTGAGTGTCTAAAATTGAGTTCGCGAGTATATTTGTCATGCGTCTGATCATCTTTTGCTTATAATCAAATAGGGATTACGGCCAGCATTTGCCACTCTTTATGGCTGGTTGTGGTTATGTGTGAGACAATATGTAATTTTGCACGATCTACCGCGTGCATCTTGGGACATTCTACGTTAATAGCTCCTCATGCAATTACGATCTTGGCAGCAGAAAATCGTCGATAGCTTTCCGACGATCATCAAACAGCACAAACGGTTCATCCTAAAAGCCCCCACAGGCGCCGGAAAAACCGTGCTTGCGCGCGAACTCATTGAACGATTTTACGATGGCAAAAAGGTTGTGATCCTGTGCCATCGGTTGGTGTTGCTAGAGCAATTGCAATCAGCACTGAGTGAAATGCACAATGTCCGTAAATTGGCCGTTTCCGACACGGGAGAGGCGTTTGATGGGTATGATATCTTGTTGTCGACCAGCATGCGCGCCAAAGAAGTCCTGACCGACGCGATCCCCAAGGCGGATCTGATTATTGTCGATGAAGCCCACCGCGTATCGCCAAATGGCCGTGGTTATCGGCGGATTATTGAAAACTTCAAAGAAAACGGCAAGCCGACGGCCCAATTCATCGGCCTGACAGCATCACCGGAACGCCGTACGGGCGATCAACGGGATCAGTTGAACCTGGCGTTTGATGCCATCATCGATTGCGCGAATATCGAAGACCTGATCGCCGAAGGCATTTTGGTCCAGCCCATCTATCGGCCGCATTTTGTGCACGATCTGGATTTGAACGCGATTGATATCAGCTCGGGTGAATACCCAGTTTCGACCCTTGCGAACGAAATCATCAAATCATCGATGCTCGATTACGCGATCCGTGCCTACAACGAAGAACGCGTCAAAGTATCAAACAAGCCCATTTCCGCCTGGTTCTGCACCGATATCTCGGTTGCCGAGGTGACGCTGCGCAGTATTGAAGAATTTGGTATCAGTGCGGCGATCATTACCGCCGGCACTCCGATCAAAGAACGGATGAAGCTGCTGGCACAGCATGAAAAAGGCGAGATCGAAGCCATGGTCTCGGTCGGTGTGCTAACCGAAGGTTGGGACAATCCAAATTGCAACATCATCGTGCATCTGCGCCCAACGCTGTCCAAGGTGTTGTGGGGGCAAACGGTGGGACGGGGTCTGCGGTCGGCCAAAGGCAAAGACAAATGCGTGGTCATCGATGTCAGCTCAAACTGGAGCACATTCGGCCCCGTTGAAAAATTGGAATGGACGCTTTGGAGCCATCCGCGCTCGTTCATGCAGTATAAAAACCGGTTTAACTGGATCGGTCAGCAGCAGGACGGCGAAGACAACGATGACATCTATTTGATGTGCAAGAACGACATCGAAGCCGGTGCGTATTGCTCTCATATCTATAAGAAAAATGTCTACGAGAACGATACTTGCCCGGTTTGCGGCACCTATGCAGCTATAGACATTTATAAAGAACAGAAACTCGACACCACGCTGAACACGAACAAACTGCACAAGCTGTTCTTTGCGCGTGTGCCTGAAATCTTCAAAACCTTGAACCTATCGGTTTGGGGCAGTTTGGAATCGTCGGCATGGCGTACAGCATCGGTGGACGAGCAGATTTATTTGCTGTTTTGCATGGCGTTCGTTGCGGTTTCCGGTGAAGAAACTAAATCTGAATCCGATTATTGGGATGCCGCGCTGGCCGCAGAACGCGATATTCGCGCTTATCTTATCGACAATGAAATCCAAATTGTGAAGCAGCTCGACTTTGATTTGGATGGCATTGCCGATGGCTTGAACACGCGCCGCAAGATCAGAACGTTGCAAGCCAACTATGGTATATCCTTGTGTGGGCCTAGCTTTGATGAATGCTCACGTTCCGAATGCGAACGCAAATACCAAAAAGCCATCAAGATTACCGAGCGTCTGGCGACCCTTGGGTGCTCGACCCAAGATAACTTGCCGTACTTCAACGCCGCCGATTATATGGCGGCTGAATAGCCCCATCTCTGGTTACAATATCTGACTAAGGAATTCCTTGGTGCGCGGATCGGTGGCCGCGTCAAAGAACGTATCCGGTGGGCCGTGTTCGACGATGACACCACGATCTGTGAAGTAAATATGGTTCGCGACTTCGCGGGCAAAACCCATTTCGTGGGTCACCAAGATACAGGTCATGCCTTCTTCGGCGAGATCCTGGATCGTCACCAACACTTCTTTGACGGTTTCGGGATCTAGCGCTGCGGTCACTTCATCAAATAACATCACGTCTGGATGCATCGCCAACGAGCGGGCAATCGCAACCCGTTGTTGTTGGCCGCCAGATAGTTCTCCCGGATAGCTGCTTTCTTTGCCGCCCAAACGCACTTTTTTGATTAACGCGTGGGCGCGGGCCTCAACTTCGGCGGCGTCCTGTTTCAAGACCAGCGTCGGCGCCATCATGATGTTTTCTATCGCCGTCTTATGTTGGGGAAGCAGGTTGGGAAATTACCTGCACACAGGGCAGGGCGTTGGAACTTTATGCCGTGTTATCAGGTGCAGGTCCGGCTGTCATGTATGCGCAAACGTCGATGCGGATTGAAAAACAGTTTCTGGCTTATGGGCACGACATGGATACGGATACCAGTCCGCTTGCGACGCCGCTGGGTTTTGCTATCGCGTGGGATACGGATTTTATCGGCCGCTATGCGTTGATGAAATCAAAATACGAAACCCCAGCGATGCAAATAGCCACCCTATTGTTCGATGATCCGAACGCCTGGCCATTAGGTAATGAGCCGATCTATCAGGGCGACCGCATCATCGGGCAGACCACATCCGCGACATACGGTCATCGCGTGAGTGCGCACGTTGCAATTGCATCTGTGTCTCGCGACGCCATCGATGCTGTTGTTGATGTAGATATCGGTGGAAAACGCTGGGCAGCTCGGGCGCAAACAAAAGCTGTTTTCGATCCCACGGGGGGCCGATTGAAAATGATTACGCCACGCGTTCCCTAAGGCGCTTGACCTCAGACACCATGACTTGTGTGCCTTTGACCTGCACACCAAATCCGCGCAACTTTGCAAAAGCCCGCGATAATGTCTCTGGCTTCATACCAAGGCGGCCCGCGATCGCAGCCGTGGCAGAGCATGAACGCGAAATGATAAGCCAACGCACCAAAGCGGCCCTGCAGGCATCGAAAGCACGCGGCACGCGGTTAGGCTGGTCCATGCCGTCGCGTAAATGCGAACAGCGCCAAGCCACGGCCAAGGCCAACCAGGCCAACCGGGACCAGGCCGCACAGTTCGCAGACAACGTCTTGCCGATAGTGCGCGAAATTGAAGCCACCGGCGCGAACACCCTGCAGGCCATCGCCAACGCCCTGAACGCTCGCGGCATTCACACCGCACGCGGCGGTAAGTGGTATCCGACTACGGTAAAAAACCTGAAACAACGGCAGGCTGCATAAGTCTGCTTTCGGGTGCTTTACGGACGTCATTTTAGAGGGCTAAAAAGGTCTGTTGATGACCCCAAGCAGACATCCGCAATCAGCCGCCGCGCTCCTTAATAAGTAGGAGACCGTCAATTCTAAAACCCAATGATGCGGCATCTATTTACCGTTTATCACAAAGACCAAGCTGTTATCTGACTACAAGCTGTTATCTGACTATATGTGCGCTATATTGGACTGAAGATTGACCAATTTTAACTGGACTCGCATGACCAAACTTCCCGACTTCAAGCGCATTTCATTTTCCGCCATCGGGTCCCGGCCCAACTTTTGTTGGCCGGACGGCAAGCGCTTAGCCTGTTACTTAGCCTTAAACCTGGAACATTTCATTTATGGTGAGGGTGGCGTTGACTTGGACCGCACCTCGCCGCCGCCGAACCTGCGCAGTTATCTATGGCGTGAATACGGCAACCGGGTCGGGGTTTGGCGTTTGTTGGAGCTGTTTGATGAGCTGGATTTTCCTCTGGCCGTCATCGCCAATACGGCCGTCTACGACCATGCGCCCGAGATTATGGCTGCGCACCGGAACCGGGGCGATGAGGTCATTGGCCACGGTATCACCAATTCAAAGCCGTTGGCGGCAATGGAGGAAGCCGAAGAACGGCAACTGGTCGAGGACGTCACCGCGCAACTTACGAAAGAGGAAGGCAAGCCGCCCCAGGGCTGGCTATCGCCCTATTTGGCGCCGTCGGAACGGACCCCTGATCTACTGGCTGAGTATGGCTACGATTACACCCTGGATTTCGGTATGATGGACGATCAACCGTTTTGGTGCGAGACCGCACCCTCTAATAAAGATACACCCGAGCCCATGTTGTGCCTGCCCTATCCCATAGAGCTGAACGATCAGCCGGCAATGGTTTTCAGGCGCGACACTCCCGATCAATTCTTTTCCTCGGCCATCGATCAGTTCGACGAAATGCGCCGGTCCTCGGACACCTACCCTCAGATCTTTGTCGTTTCCTTACACAGTTTCATTGCCGGGCAACCTTACCGTCTAAAGCACCTGAGAAGGCTGCTCGAACACATTCAGGCGCACGAGACGGATGTTTGGGTTACTAGGCCAGGGGAAGTTGCGAGGCATTATCGGCAGGTGTCGGGGGACTAGGTGTGGACTTTCGTCATCGACGCGCCGATCGGTAACGCCATCAATCTACCGCCCGAATTATGACCGGAACTGCGTGGTAAGTAGAAGTAAAAGGTGAGAAAACCAGTTTTCCAATTTTAACTTTCGGTTTCAGAGGGCTAAGCGGACCTTATTTTTGATGGCCTAGAAGGCGTACTTTTGACCCGAAGCCGACTTCATAACCTTTTAGCCTGGCCTTCTATTAACGCAACTGCTTCGCTGGTTGCGGCAGCCAGTTTTGAAATATTTTCTTGAGCCGAGATCAGTTTATTAGATTTTGCGTTCTGCTCGATCTGAGAAGCCTCCTCATTTATTGCAGCCATACCAAGCGTTCCAGCAACTCCCTTAAGCGGACATCAATGCCGGAAATGTCTGATTTGAGGCATTAAATGGATAATTGCGTCAATGCAGGCAGGATAAACCACGAGCGTGTTACCCCATATGTTACCCCGAAGGGTTTTGTGAGTGTTTGTAAATCTGCTAAGTCATTGAAAGGAATGGTGCGCCCGGCGGGATTCGAACCCACGACCCCCAGATTAGGAATCTGGTGCTCTATCCTACTGAGCTACGGGCGCACACCGATTTCCTACACCCTTGTTGAAGGGCTTTCAATTGGCCGAATAACGGTGTGCTTTTCGTGATCGAATGGACGGCGTAGCATGCCCCATGTTCGATCCCACCATTCTTGCCATCGTCCTCGCCACATTCGTTCTTGCCGGTACCGTCAAAGGCGTCATCGGGTTGGGTTTGCCGACGGTTAGTTTGGCGTTGTTGACCGTAGCACTTGATCTGCCGAGCGCGATGGCGCTGTTGCTGCTGCCATCGTTCATCACCAATGTTTGGCAGGCGGCCGTTGGCGGACATGGGCGCGAGATCATCAAGCGACTTTGGCCGTTTTTGACATTGGCGACGGTGATGGTGTGGTTCGGTGGCACAGCGCTGACCCGCGTCGATGTGTCTCTGTTGTCCGCATTATTAGGGGCGTTGATCACGACCTATGCGGTGATCAGTTTGGCGGGTGTGCGTCTGACCATTTCACGCGGACACGAACGCTGGGCCGGACCCGTGTTCGGCACAGTGAACGGTATTTTGACAGGCATGACGGGATCATTCGTGGTGCCGGGGGTGATGTTTTTGCAATCCATCGGGTTGCCGCGCGATACCTTAATCCAGGCCATGGGTATGCTATTCACCGTGTCCACGGTGGCCCTCGCCGTTGCCTTGGGCGGTAATAATTTACTGACGACGGAGCTTGGGATTTTATCGGCGTTGGGTGTGATCCCTGCGCTGATCGGCATGGTCATCGGGCAGCATATCCGCAAATTACTGTCCGAAGAAAAATTTCGCCGCGTCTTCTTTATATCGTTGTTCGTATTTGGATTATATATCGTGGCAGGTTCGTGGGCGTGGAATAGCCCACCCGAGACGTCGATCAATACTGAAAGAACCCCGTCGGCACCGATACATTCAACATAATTGATTCGGCCCCCGGGTTATGATTCCCCAGGCCAGCGTTTGAGCTGTGCGTTGCTGAAAGGCCCAACCTGGAATTATCGGGAAACCGATATGCGATCTCGAGGCGGGATCTGAATTGTAGGCCGTAATCCAGATCCAGCGTATCCGTTGCGCCCCGCCACCACGTCGGGGCGACCGATGGTTGGATGATCCAATTGTCACCAAGTTGCACATCCAGCAGAATGCCTGCACCCAGGAACGTCATGTTGTTGGTGATGTAGGCCGCGTGCACAAAGGGCTTAATGCCCCAAAACTGATAGTTGGATCGGTATTCAAGCGAAAGCTCAGCCTCTTCGTCTTTTTCCCGGTCGCCCCCAAAATAACCAGAAGAGAACGTCACGTAAGCGGGATCGCCCTTAGCCAAGCTAATCCAATCGTCCGCAACTGCTGGTCGCGTCGAAAGTAATACAGTTAAAAATATAAAACCAAGTATGCGCATTTCTGAGCGCGATCCCCCAACATATAGCTTTTGGCAACTTAAGCTTAGCTATGGACTCGGTCAATTCTAACCGGGGTTAGATTACTGGATATGTAGGGAAAAACTCAGAGTTTGTCTTTGAGACTCTCGGTCGCGCGCACCAAATTGGACCTAATACCCGGTTCCATCGCGGAATGTCCCGCTTCAACCACGACCCGATAATCGATTTCGGGCCACGCCTGGACCAACGCATCCGCCGTGACGATAGGGCAAACCATGTCATATCGTCCTTGGACAACGACACATGGCAGGTGGCGCAACTTGTCGACGTTATTCAAAATCTCGGTATCGCCGATGAACACATCGTTGACGAAGAAATGGGCTTCGATACGGGCCAAGGATAAAGCCCCATTAGACGCGGTCGGTGGCGCTTCGCTGGGTGACGCGAGCAGGTTAGAGCACGATGTTTCATACCCCGCCCAATATGCGGCGGCGGGCAAGTGGACATCACCGGCAGGATCAATCAGGCGTTTATGGTAGGCGGCCAGGATATCGTGGCGCTCGTCTTCGGGGATGAATTCAAAAAACCGTCGTGCCGCTTCTGGAAATACTTTTTGGATACCATGCAGGAACCAATCGAGTTCTGCGGTTGAGCCCAAGAAAATACCGCGAAGCACCAGGCCCCGGCAGTGATCTGTGTGGCGGATCGCATAGACCAACGCCAGGGTTGATCCCCATGATCCACCGAACACCAGCCAGCTATCGATATTTAAATGCTTACGAAGGCGTTCAATATCGTCGACGAGATCGTCCGTTGTATTGTTTTCGATTGATGCAAACGGGCGCGAGCGCCCGGAACCACGTTGATCGAAGACAACAATCCGATAAAAGGCGGGATCAAAGAAACGGCGGTGCGCGGGATTAGATCCGGCACCGGGGCCGCCGTGTAAAAACACCACCGGCACGCCGCGCGGATTGCCCGTCTGTTCGAAATATAAAGAGTGCCCATCCCCGACCTCGAGCATGCCGCGGTCATAAGGTTCGATCTTTGGGAACAAGTCCATGTGGCGAGGTGCAGTATCCATAGTCTCAACTTAACAGGGGCCGAAGTGAGTAGAAAAGGGCTTTGCGGTTAGCGCGCCGAAAGTGGGCCTGCGCGCCCCATACGAAGCGCCTCGTTAATTGCGATATAGTCCGGGTTATCAGGACTTAAAATTCCGTGGCGTACGGCAAAATCAAGGATGCCAATGGGGACATCAAACTTGAAATCCTCGGTGGTTGCCATCCGGTCCATGACATCGTCCATGTGCCACAAAAAGAATTCGTCCACCTCGCCATCGATGTTGTTCGGTTCGAATGGGTCATCCAATTCCAGATCAAAATTAAAGAACAAACTGTGCCGCAGGCCTCCGGCACGTTCGGTCAAATATGAAATTGTACCGACCGGGGTCGACTGGCTGGCGATTTCGGCGGGGATGCCGGCTTCTTCCCAGCATTCCTTAATCAGGTTTTCTGAAACCGAAAGCCCTGTCGGCTGACCGCCTGCGACAATGTGATCGAGCTTCCCAGGCGCCACCGGTTTTTGAGCTGACCTACGCGCGATCCACATGTGAATGCCATCGTCTCGGCGCACGTATGCATTCAGATTCACGCCGTAAGCCATGGTGCCAAACAGGATCGACGACGCACGCTCAATTGTCAGTAGTGGGGGATCATAAAAACCTGTCGAAACCGGATACGGCTCCCCGCGCCAACCGGGGATCATGCCCTTGGATTTTAGAATTTCCAGCACTTGGGCCACGGCAGCAGTCCGTGTCTGGGGTGACGTCAGCTTATCCGAAAGTGTGACCGCGTCTGAGGTTACGATGAACACGTCTGGAAATTCCGCGAGCGCCGTTGCGAATTCATTCCGAATACGACCGAGTGATTTGCCATCCACGACAAACGGCCGATAGGCATCGGGTGTGAATTCAGAACAGTCGGCGATGCGGTCCAGCAGGCTCATTCAGGCTCCTTCATACGGGGTCGTTTCAGCCCGTTTCGGCGTAGCGCTTTTCAGATGTTAGCACGGTATCGACCAGCCACATGCCGCGGAGGTCGTTGGCGATGCGCCGCACGGTATCGTCATCGGCATCCGCCAATTGCAGATCAACGTGTAAGATCTCGCCGTCAGGACCCGTCCGCATGGCATAGACATGGCTGGGGGTCAGGCCGCGTTTTGTAAACGGCTCCAAGATACGGCTCAGCGCATTTGGATCGGTTTCCGAGACGACAGAAAAACAGGCGGTGAATGTGGTGTTTTGGGGGGTGGATGGGCCACCCAATGACGGGGTCATGATAAAGTCCTTTCGATGATAGTTTGGCGAAATACGCGCAAGCGCGTGTCCCGGCGACCTAGCGGGTCACCGGGCCTGTAATTCGGCCAATCATCGAAACGAACATTTTCATGCGGTAAACATACGCCGATTGACGTTTTGGTCAAGATATTCGGCAACGGGTTCACATTCAGCGTTGTAAGCAAATGAGAAATATTTGACCCTAGTGAAAACAACAAACCATTTGCTCGAGGGGGGTAAACATTGGGGTGGATCGAAATTCTAGGGTACGCAGCATCCGGCGCTGTATTTGTGACCTTCTTGATGAAAACGATCATCACGCTGCGTGTGGTGGCGATGATCGGGAATGTGCTTTATCTGACATACGGTATTCATGCCGAATTGGGTAATATTATTTTATTGCATGGTGCGTTGCTGCCGATGAATGCCTTTCGGCTCAGTCAGTCTGTGGCGTTGAGACGTAAATTACATCGAATGGCCCACACCGAATTTGATCCCAAGCCGCTTTTAAGGGCACCTCTAAAAATACCCGACTGACACAGAGTTGGCCAATATAGGCCC